>ENA-OSEO01001118-OSEO01001118.1-sediment-metagenome-genome-assembly--contig:-NODE-1118-length-54086-cov-6.988335_pt1 | contig 54086 bp, 44 predicted proteins | sample MGYA00237883_ERZ534232 | MGnify/ENA metagenome assembly ERZ534232
GACCTGCCGCGCCCGCTCACGCCCGAGGATCTGGAGGAGATCGCGCGCCTGATGCAGGAGAGCATCAAGGCCAAACATCCCTTTGTGCGCGAGGAGGTCTCGCGCGCCGAGGCCGAGCAGATCTTTAGCGACCAGCCCTACAAGCTGGAGCTGATCCGCGATCTGCCGCCGGACGAGACGATCTCCCTTTACCGCCACGGTGAGTTCACCGATCTCTGCCGTGGGCCTCATGTGGAGAACACCGGCGATCTGCGCTGGGACTCGTTCGCGCTGCTGAGCACGGCGGGCGCCTACTGGCGCGGCGACGAGCATCGCCCGATGCTGCAGCGCATCTATGGCACGATCTATCCCAGCAAACAGGAACTGAAAGCCCACCTGGACCAGCTGGAGGAGATCCAGCGCCGCGACCATCGTCGTCTGGGGCGCGAGCTGGACCTGTTCAGCCTGCACGAGGAGGCGGGCCCGGGCCTCGTCTACTGGCACCCCAAAGGCGCGCGCGTGCGCACAATCATCGAGGATTTCTGGCGCATGCGCCACTATGAGGGCGGGTACGACATCCTGTACACCCCGCACATCGGCCGTTCCTGGCTCTGGGAGACCTCCGGGCACCTCGATTTCTACAGCGAGGGCATGTACGCCCCCATGGAGATCGACGAGCAGAAATACTATATCAAGCCGATGAACTGCCCGTTCCACATCATGATCTACAACACAGACGTGCGCTCCTACCGGGAGCTGCCGTTGCGCTGGGCGGAGCTGGGCACGGTCTACCGTTACGAGCGCAGCGGCGTACTGCACGGCCTGCTGCGCGTGCGCGGCTTTACGCAGGATGACGCGCACATCATCTGCACGCCGGACCAGATCGAGGATGAGATCCTGGGCGTGCTGCGCTTTTCGCTGCGCCTCTGGCGCGACCTGGGATTTGAGAACGTGGTGGCCTACCTGGCCACGCGCCCCGAAAAAGCCGTGGGGGAGCCCGAGCGTTGGGAGCAGGCCCTGGTCTCGCTTCGCAAGGCGCTGGAGGTCGAGAACGTCGCCTATGAGGTGGACGAGGGCGGCGGAGCATTCTATGGTCCCAAGATCGATCTAAAGATCAAGGACGCCCTGGGCCGCGAGTGGCAGATGACCACCATCCAGTTCGATTTCAACGAGCCCGAGCGCTTTGACATGAAGTACACGGGCGCGGACGGCCAGGAGCACCGCCCGTACATGGTGCACCGGGCGCTGCTGGGATCGCTAGAGCGTTTCTTCGGGGTGCTGATCGAGCACTATGGGGGCGCCTTCCCCGTGTGGTTCGCGCCGGTCCAGGTGCGGCTCATCCCCATCGCCGACCGGCATGTGGCCTTTGCCGACGAGGTCCTCGCCAGGCTCAAGGCCGCCGGACTGCGCGTGGAGATAGACGACAGCGGCGACCGGATGAACGCCAAGATCCGCAAGGCCCAGATGGCCAAGATCCCCTACATGTTGGTGATCGGGGACCGCGAGGCCGAGACGGGGAACGTCTCGGTGCGCCTGCGCACCAACGAGAACCTCGGCGCGATGGACGTAGACGCCTTCCTGGAGCGGATCAACGGCGTGATCCAGCGACGCGAGAACTACAGCCTGTAGCCGATCCGGGACGGAACATCTGGTTTGGTTATTGACCCGGGGGTGCCGTGCGCCCCCGGGTGACTCTATTGGCACCGGAGGGGACGATGAACATCGAGATACGCAGGCTGGTGCCCGACCTTGCCGACGACTATGTCCGGTTCTTCGACGGGACACCCCATTCCGACGGCGTAGATGAGCACAAGTGTTACTGCGTGTGCTGGTGTAGCGATGATGCCGAAGGACGAGACTCTTCCTCAGCGGAAAAGCGGAGGGAATACGCGCCGCAGCAGGTCAGGAGCGGGAACATCCAGGGTTACCTCGCCTATTGTGATGGCGAGGTCGTGGGGTGGTGCAACGCCAACATCAAGTCAGACTGCCTGCTATGCTACTCCTGGCGACGGTTCATGGGTGCGATCCCGGTGGAGGAGGCCGATTCTGACACCAGGGTGAAATCCGTTTTCTGCTTTGCCATTGCCCCCCGGATGCGCCGCAAGGGCGTTGCCAGGCGGCTCCTGGAGCGCGTGTGCAGCGATGCGAGGCAGGATGGCTTTGATTTCGTAGAGGCATACCCCAACAAGGCCTTTGTTGATACCGTCGAGGACTTTATGGGCCCCGTCGCGCTGTACATCCAGAGCGGTTTCGTTGTGTACCATGAGACGGATCAGAGACTTGTGATGAGAAAATCGCCAAGTGAGCGACCGGGCCCGTCACTGGCCGTGCTCGCGCCGCAGTGTTCGGCGCAGGCCTGACGCCTGCGTAGGCGCCCTGTCAGTCTGCATGCTGACCGCCACGCGTGTGGCGGTCGCTCTTGTTGTGATGGCCGCTGACGACGGCGTGTGCTAGAATGGCCGCGTCTACCTGGACAATGAAAAGCGCATCATGCCTGATCGGAGAGACGTCTTTGTCACGTCCCGATTAAGCACAAGCAGCATCAGACAAGGAGTCACAATGGCTATCCAGACGCTCTCACTCAACGGTGCGTGGCAGCTGTTCAAAGAAGGGCAGGGCAACGCCATCCCCGCCAGCGTCCCCGGGTGCGTGCACACCGACCTGCTCGCCGCCAAAATGATCCCCGACCCCTACTACCGCGACAACGAGCTCGCGGTGCTGTGGGTGGGCGAGACCGACTGGACCTACCGGCGCAGCTTTGAGGCGCCCGCCGAGTTACTGGCCAAAACCCGCGTCGTCCTGCGCTGCAGGGGGCTCGACACCATTGCACACGTGCGCCTCAACGGCCGGGAACTGGGCTATGCCGACAACATGTTCCGCGAGTGGTCCTTTGACGTAAAGGGCATCCTGCGCGAGGGCGCCAACGAGATCGAGGTGGCCTTTACCGCGCCGATGAGATACGTCCGCGAAAAGAACGCGTCGTCGCGCTATCTCCCTGCCTGGGGCGTCGGCCACCACAAGCTCGACAGCGGCGGGTGGATCCGCAAAGAGCCCTGCAACTTTGGCTGGGACTGGGGACCGGAGCTCGCCACCAGCGGGATCTGGAAAGACATCGAGATCGTGGCCTGGGACTCGGCGCGGCTGGAGGATGTGCAGATCCTGCAGGACCACAGCACCGAGGGCAGCGTGACGCTGACGGTCAACGTCGCTGCCGAGGTCGCCGGCGCGGCGGAGCTCGAGGCCCTGCTGACCCTCTCGCTGGACGGCGCCGTCGTGGCCGCCAAGACCGTTCGGCTCGAGGCGGGCAAGGGCGCGGGCACACTGACCGTCGTCGAACCGCAGCTCTGGTGGCCCAACGGGATGGGCGCGCAGCCGCTGTACGACCTGAAGGTGGCGATCAAAACGGCAGACGGTGCAGTGCTGGATACCGGCATCAAGCGCCTGGGCCTGCGCACGCTGGAACTGGTGCGCGAGCCCGACGAGTTCGGGGAGTCGTTCTACTTTTCGGCGAACGGCGTGCCCTTTTTCGCCAAGGGCGCCAACTGGATCCCCGACGACGTCTTTGCCGCAAGCATGACCCGTGAGCGCTACCGCCGCTCGCTACAGGATGCCGTGGACGCCAACATCAACATGCTGCGCGTCTGGGGTGGCGGCCTGTACGAGTTGGACGAGTTCTATGATCTGTGCGACGAGATGGGCCTGTGCATCTGGCAGGATTTCATCTTTGCCTGCGCCACCTATCCCACCTTTGACGCCGACTGGATGGCCAACGTGCGCGTCGAGGCCGAGCAGAACGTGCGGCGCATCCGGCACCACGCCAGTTTGGCCCTCTGGTGCGGTAACAACGAGATGGAACAGGGCCTGGTGGGCGAGGAGTGGACCGAGTACACCATGAGCTGGGCGGACTATAAACCGCTCTGGGATGAGATGCTGCCCGAGATCGTGGGCCGTCTGGATCCGCAAACCGCCTACTGGCCCTCGAGCCCGCACACGCCCTGCGGCGACCGGCGCGATTTCAACAATCCGGATTGCGGCGACGCCCACCTCTGGAGCGTCTGGCACGGCAAGATGCCCTTTGAGTGGTATCGCACCTGCGAGCACCGCTTTAACAGCGAGTTCGGGTTCCAGTCCTTCCCCGAGCCCCGCACCACCCACAGCTACACGCGGCCCGGCGACCGCAACATCACCAGCGCCGTGATGGAACACCACCAGCGCAGCGCAATCGGCAACACGACGATCATGTCCTACATGTGTGACTGGTTCCGCCTGCCCTCGTCATTCGACATGACGCTCTGGCTGAGCCAGATCCTGCAGGGAATGGCTATAAAGTACGCGGTGGAGCACTGGCGGCGGGCGATGCCCCGCGGCATGGGCACACTGTACTGGCAGTTGAACGACTGCTGGCCTGTGGCAAGCTGGTCCTCGGTGGACAGTCTTGGGCGCTGGAAGGCGCTGCACTATATGGCGCGCGCCTTTAACGCGCCCCTGTTGGTCTCCGGCGTCGAGGATCCCGACAAGGGCACGGTGGAGATCCACATCACCAGCGACCTGCAGCAGCAGGTACCGGGCGTGGTGAGTTGGCGGCTGACCAGCGTGCGCGGCGATACACTGCTGACCGGAGCGCTGCCGGCCGACATCCGACCCGGCGGCGACATGCTGGTTACCACCGTGGACCTGTCTGACGAGCTGCGATCGAGCGGTCCGCGGGAGCTGATGCTCTGGCTCGAGCTCAGTTCTCAAGGCAGAGTGGCCTCAACCAACTTTGTGTCCTTTGCGCGGCCCAAGCACATGGCGTTGGAGCAGCCCGAGCTGCGGGCCACGGTAGCCGACCTCAACAATGGCACTTTCCGGGTCACCTTGAGCGCGGCCAAGCCCGCGCTGTGGGCCTGGATCACGTTGGGTACGGTGGAAGCGCGTTACTCGGACAACTTTGTGCACATGGTGCCGGGGAGACCGGTGGAGATCATTGTCACCCCGCAGGAGCCCATTACGCCAGAGGCGCTGGAGAGCCAGCTCGAGTTGCGCTCCCTGTTCGATACCTTCGAGGCCTAAAGCCACTGATCTGTCCAGAGTCGAAAAGAGGGCCATCCCCGCGGGGATGGCCCTTTTGCTGTCACTGGTGCCAGGCCAGCGTGCCATAGGTGCGGCGCAGGTAGGCCAGCTCGGCCTCGGTCAACGTGCCGGAGAGGACATCGGCGACGTTGTGACGCAGGTGGTCTGGGTTGCCCGTGCCCACCAGCATCGTTGAGACCGCGGGGTGGGCGGCGGCAAATCGGTAGGCCACCCGGGTCACGTCTGCTGTGGGCGCGCTGACCTTCGCCATGCCCAGCGGGTCGTCCACGTCCGGCTCGGGAACATCCAGCCAGCCCTGTGCAATAAAGTGCTTGATGCGCGCCGCCGCCTCCTCGGGCGTGCGCAGCGACATCCGCACCGGGCCCATGACAAAGACGCCGACGTTCCGCTCTTGAGCCATGGGATAGACCTTCTCCTCAGCGAGCTGGTTGAGGATCCCATAGTGCACCATAAAGGTGTCGAACAGGTCTTCTTCCAGGGCGGTGAGCAGCATCTCGTGCCGCACATCGCTACCCATGGTCTCGGTGATCCCGATGTGGCCGATCTTGCCCTGCTCCTGCGCGCGCAGCGCCGCCGGGTGAAAGCGGTCAATGATCGAGCGGTAGGCCTCTGGCGATACGCCGTGATACTGCAACACCTCGATGTGGTCTGTATGGAGATAGCGCAGGCTATCCTCCAGTTGCTGCGTCAGCGCCTCCGGCCCGGCGTCTGAGGCGATCCGTCCGGGGTTGAACTTGGTCGCCAGATAATAGCGGTCGCGGGGGACACCCACCAGGGCATCGCCCAGGAGTTCCTCGCTCGACTTGTACGCCGGCGACGTGTCCAGGATATTGATGCCCAGATCGAGCGCGGCGTGCACCACGCGATAGGACTCGTTGGCGGTTCGGCCGGTGGATTGCCCGAGCTGCGAAGGGCCGCCGGTGCCCAGCCCCACGAGCGAGACCTCCAGTCCCGTCCGGCCAAGCGTTCGATACTCCATCTCCATTGCTCCTTGCTACTGACGGTCGTTTACGGTCCGCTCCTACAGATTGCCCCTAAACTCTACCACATCAGGCATACTCGGGCCAGTGCCAGATAGGTCTATGCTGTGCGGCGCTGCTTTTTGACACCGTCCTCCAGGTGTGATATGTTGTCGCTAATCCGTTCACTGCGTAGGCGGTTCTGTGACAACTGCTCCCTCAACCCTGGGCATTATTCTCGTTCTAGGTGAGCTCCTCGTTATTGAGGAGCCGCTGCCGGTTGGGGGGAGGTCGCGCAAGAGCTAGCCGCCGAGCGAGACCAAACGCAGAGAAGCCTCACCCAACCGGGATGAGGCTTTTTTACTAGACATCGGCCCTCGATGAAGGGGCCCACCGCAGCAAAGACGCCATCAAACCGGCAGAGCCTGGCCGGAGAGTAGTGGCGTCTTTTTACATTGTCACATCCAAAGGAGCTGGTGCCATGAGAAGTGATTCGGTAAAACGTGGCCTCGAGCGTGCGCCCCACCGTTCGCTGCTGTGGGCGCTGGGCAAGACCGATGAGGAGATGGAGCGCCCGTTCATCGGCGTGATCAGCTCCTACAGCGAGATCGTTCCCGGGCACACCAACCTGCGCACCATCGCCGACGCGGTCAAGAGCGGCGTCTACATGGCGGGCGGCACCCCCTTTGAGGCCAACACCATCGCGGTCTGCGATGGCATCGCCATGAACCATCAAGGCATGAAGTACTCGCTCGCCTCGCGCGAGTTGATCGCCGACTCGGTCGAGACCGTGGTCCTCGCCCATGCCTTTGACGCCGTCGTCCTGGTGCCCTCCTGCGACAAGGTCATCCCCGGCATGGCCATGGCGGCAGCGCGGCTGAACCTGCCGGCCGTTATGGTCACCGGCGGGCCGATGCTGGCCGGACGCCACGGCAACCAGGTTCTGGACCTGAACAGCGCCTTTATGGCGGTTGGCGCGGTCACTGCCGGCGAGATGAGCGAAGAAGAAGCGCGCCGCATCGAGCAGAGCTGCTGCCCGGGTTGCGGCTCGTGCTCCGGCATGTTCACGGCCAACACCATGGCCTGCCTGTGCGAAGCGCTGGGCCTGGCCCTCCCCGGCAACGGCACCACCCCCGCCGTAAGTTCGCGGCGTGTCGCGCTGGCCCGCCAGGCCGGTGTTCAGGTGATGACAATGCTGGAAAAGAATATCCGCGCCCGCGACATCCTGTCGCCGCAGGCCTTTGAGAATGCCTTTGTCACCGATATGGCCATGGGCGGCTCGACCAATTCGGTGCTGCATCTGCTGGCCATCGCGCACGAGGCGGGCATCGATGTGCCGCTGCCGCGGCTGAACGAGTACAGTCAGAGCACGCCGCACCTGGTCAAGCTGTCACCGGCCGGACCGCAGCACATCGAGGATCTCTACTACTCGGGGGGCATCGGCGCGGTGATGCGCGAACTGCAGACGATGGGCAAGCTCAATGAGGACATAATCACCGCCACGGGGCTGACCCTGGCGGAGAATCTCGAGCCCGGCTCCCCCTGGGCGCCGGATTATGCCACCGTGGACCGCAATGTTCTGCGCAGCGGCGACGATCCCTACTCTGAGACTGGCGGCCTGACGATCCTTTTTGGCAACCTGGCCCCCGAGGGAGCCGTGGTCAAGAGCGCCGCAGTGGCCCCGCGGATGCGCCAGCACACCGGTCCGGCCCGCGTCTTTGATGATGAAGAGGCCGCCACACGCGCCATCATGGCGCAAGAGTTCCAGGAAGGGGATGTGATCGTCATCCGCTACGAGGGTCCCAAGGGCGGGCCTGGCATGCGCGAGATGCTCACCCCCACATCGATCCTTTCAGGCATGGGCCTGGATGACCGGGTGGCGCTGATCACCGACGGGCGTTTCTCCGGAGCGTCCCGCGGTGCGGCTATCGGTCACGTCTCGCCCGAGGCGGCGGCGCGCGGGCCGATCGCAGCCGTAGAGGACGGCGATATGATCACGATCGACATCCCGAACAAGCGGCTGGAGCTGGAGGTCTCGGGCGCTGAGATGGAGCGCCGGCTCGCAGCGCTGCCTGCCTTTGAGCCTCGCGTCACGTCCGGTTACCTGCGGCGATACGCCAAGTTGGTGACCTCAGCCAGCACCGGCGCGATCCTGGATGAATCATGACGATCATCTACGCGCGACCAGCGATGACCCCCTCGCCTAGGAGTATCTGATATGAGGATGAACGGAGCGCAGATCATCTGGGAGTGTCTCGTCCGCGAGGGCGTGGATACCGTCTTTGGCATCACCGGCGGCAAAGTCATCCCCCTCTATCATGAACTGCCCGCTTTTCCGATCCATCATATCACGATGCGCCACGAGCAAGCCGCGGCCCATGCGGCCGACGGCTACGCCCGCGCCACCGGCAAGGTCGGCGTCTGTGTGGCCACCTCCGGGCCTGGCGCCACGAACCTGGTCACCGGCATTGCCAATGCCCAGATGGACTCGTCGCCCATCGTCGCCATCACCGGTCAGGTATCGTCCTCGGACCTGGGGACCGATAGTTTTCAGGAGGTGGACATCACGGGCATCACCATGCCGGTGACCAAGCATAACTATCTGATCACCAACGTGACCGAGCTGGCGCAGGCAATCCGCGAGGCATTTCACATTGCCCGCACCGGCCATCCGGGAGCCGTGCTGATCGACGTCACGGTGGACGCCCAGATGGGGCAGACCGAGTTCGTCTATCCCGACGAGGTCAACCTGCCAGGATACAGGCCGCATACAGCGGGCAGCCCCCGCCAGATAGCCCAGGCCGCAGACATGATCAATCAGGCACGCCGGCCGTTGATTATGGCTGGCCGGGGCGTCATCGTGGCAAACGCCGGGCAGGAACTGACCGCCCTGGCGGAAAAGGCTGGCATCCCCGTTACCACGACGCTGCTGGGCAAGAGTGCCATCGCCGAGTCCAACCCGCTCTATCTGGGCATGGGCGGCATGCATGGCGAGGGCTACACCAACCTGGCGCTGCAGGCCGCTGACTTGATCATCAACATCGGTGCGCGCTTTGACGATCGGTTTACCAGCAGCGCCCACACCTTTGCGCCCAAAGCCAAGGTGATTCACGTCGATATCGATCCCGCCGAGATCGCCAAGCGCATCCGGGTAGACCTGCCGATCGTGGGAGACGCGCTCAACGTCCTACGACAGCTCGTGCCTCTGGTCGAACCTGTGGATCGGTCTGCGTGGATCGAGATGATCGAAGACTGGCGGGGTGAGACCCGCGACCGCAGCCAGCAATGGGAGGATAGCGACGAACTGGTGCCGCAGTATATCGTCCGCAGCCTCAGCGATATCACCCAGGGCCAGGCGATCATGGTATCGGATGTGGGCCAGAACCAGATGTGGGAGGCCCAGTACTATGTCCACAATCGCTTCCGTGGGCTGATCTCCTCCGGCGGGCTGGGGACGATGGGATTTGGATTGCCCGCATCCATCGGCGTTCAGGCAGGGTGCCCTGGTGCCCCTGTGTGGGTTATCGCTGGCGACGGCGGCCTCCAGATGACGATCCAGGAACTGGCGACCATCCGCCAGGAGGGGCTGCCCATCAAGATCGCGCTGTTGAACAATGGCTACCTGGGCATGGTGCGCCAGTGGCAGGAGCTGTTCTACGATCGGAACTATTGCGGCACGCCACTGCTTGGCCCTGACTTTGTGCGCCTGGCCGAAGCGTACGGTATCACCGGTATCTCGGTCAAGACCAGGGAAGAGGTTGTGCCGGCGCTCGAGCGGGCCGCGAGCATCGACGGCCCGGTGTTGATCGATTTCCAGATCGAGCAAGAGCACAACGTGTTCCCGATCGTGCCGGTGGGACGCGCCATCGACGACATGATCCGCAGGCCACACCCTAACGAACAGCCGCGATAGAGGAGGGCTTACAATGTCCCTGGCACAAAATAGCGAAAACTACTCGCGGCGAACGTTGGTGGTGCTGATGGAGGACCGCCCCGGTGTCCTCAGCAACGTCGCTAACCTGTTCCGGCGTCGTAACTATAACATAGAGAGCCTCACGGTCGGTCATAGCGAGACCCCCGACATCTCCCGCATGACCGTGGTAGTCTATGCCAGCGATGCGGTCTTGGAGCAGGTCACCAAGCAGCTCTATAAACTCATCAACGTCACCAAGGTCATCGACATCACCGATGACGACGCCGTGATCCGCGAGCTGGCGCTGATCCGCGTGCATGCTGTCTCGACCAACAGAGCCGAGATCAAGCAACTGGTGGACATCTTCCGTGCCCAGATCATCGACGTGGCCCACGACTCGATGACCATCGAGATCACCGGGACCGAGGACAAGGTCGATTCACTGGTCGAGATCCTGCGGCCGTTCGGGATCAAAGAGCTGACGCGCACCGGGCGCGTCGCGATGGTGCGTGGCGCGCTTCAGGCCGGAGGCCGCCGCTAGGTCATTCAGGTACACAGCCGCTCGAATCACGAGGGGCACCAACTATGGAGGGAAACTCATGGCGACGATCTATTATGACAGGGATGCCGATCTGGGGCTGCTCAAAGGCAAAAAGATTGCCATCATCGGTTACGGCAGCCAGGGGCACGCGCATGCGCTGAACCTCAAGGACAACGGCTGCGACGTGCGTGTGGGCCTGTACAAGGGCAGCCGCTCCTGGGCGGTAGCTGAAAAGGCCGGCCTCACCGTCAAGACGACGGCGGAAGCCTGCGCTGAGAGCGACATCATCATGATCCTCGCACCGGACACCGTGCAAGCGGCGCTCTACGCCAGCGATATCAAGCCTAACCTGAGCGCCGGCAAAATGCTGATGTTTGCCCACGGCTTTTGCATCCACTATGGCCAGATCATCCCGCCCGAGGACGTCGACGTCACGATGATCGCCCCCAAGGCCCCCGGCCACCGCGTGCGCGAGGTCTTTGTCGATGGCCAGGGTACCCCCGGCCTGCTGGCCGTGTACCAGGACGCGACTGGCAACGCCAAGCAACTGGCGCTGGCCTATGGCAAGGGTATCGGCTGCGCCCGCGCGGGCATCATCGAGACCACTTTTGCTGAAGAGACCGAGACCGACCTCTTTGGCGAGCAGGCAGTGCTGTGCGGCGGCGTCAGCGCCCTGATCAAGGCCGGTTTCCAGACGCTCGTCGATGCCGGCTACCAGCCCGAGATCGCCTACTTTGAGTGCCTGAATGAGCTCAAGCTGATCGTGGACCTGATCTACCAGGGCGGCCTGAGCTATATGCGCTACTCGATCAGCGATACCGCCGAGCATGGCGACTACTATGCCGGGCCCAAGATCGTCACCGACGAGACCCGGCAGGCCATGAACCAACTCCTGAGCGACATTCAGGACGGGACCTATGCACGCGAGTGGCTGCTGGAGAACCAGGCCGGCCGCCCGAGCTTTAACCTGATCCGCAAGCGCGAGCAGAACCAGCTCATCGAGCAGGTGGGCCGCCAGCTGCGCGCCATGATGCCCTGGCTCGACGCCAAGTAGAGCCCTTTTTCGAGTAACAGTTCGGGTGGGCCGATAGCGGCCCACCCGCGGACGAGACCGCCGGAGAACACGAGGTAACCAGGCCTATTATGCTGAAACGGGTATCCGTTCTGGATACGACACTGCGCGATGGCGCGCAAATGGAGGGCATCTCCTTCTCGGTCGACGACAAGCTGCGCATTGTCTCCAAACTCGACGACCTGGGCGTCGCCTACATCGAGGGCGGCTGGCCGGGTTCCAACGCCAAAGATGCCGAGTTCTTTGCGCGCGCCCAGAGGCTCTCCCTCAAGCACTCGCGCATCGCCACCTTTAGCAGCACGCGCCGGGTGGGCATCGCCGTAGAGCAGGATCCCAGCATCGCCGCGCTGTTGCAGGCGGGCATGCCCGTAGCCGTCATCGTGGGCAAGTCTTCTGCCATGCACGTCACTGATGTACTGGGCACGACTCTCGACGAGAACCTGGCCATGATCCGCGAGACCGTAGCCTATCTGGTCGCCAAAGGTGTCGAGGTCATCTTTGATGCCGAGCACTATTTCGATGGCTATATTCTGAACGCCGGCTATGCCCTCCAGACACTGGAAGCGGCACAGGATGCCGGCGCCAGCCTGCTGGTGCTCTGCGATACCAACGGCGGCACGCTGCCTTCGGCGGTGGAGCGCATCGTTCGCGACGCTCAGGCGCACCTGCCCCAGGCCAGACTGGGCATCCACGCCCATAACGATACCGGCGTGGCCGTGGCCAACACCCTGGTGGCCGTCGAGGCGGGTTGCGTGCACGTACAGGGCACGATGAACGGCTATGGAGAGCGCTGCGGTAACGCGGACCTGTGCACCGTGGTCCCCAACCTGGAACTCAAGATGGCCTGCAAGGCCCTCGCCAACGGCGACCTCTCCGTGCTGACCGAGGCTTCGGTCTATGTGAGCGAGATCGCCAACTTGCGCCCGAGCAACCAGGCGCCCTATGTGGGCGGCAGCGCATTTGCCCACAAGGCTGGCCTGCACGCCAACGCCCTGCTAAAGAACGGCGATAGCTACCAGCACATCGATCCGGCCCTGGTGGGCAACCGGATGCGGGTGCTTGTCTCAGAGCTCGCCGGACGGAGCAACATTGTCCACAAGCTGAGCGAGATGCACCTGGGGATGACGTTATCGGTCGAGCAGACGCGTGCTGTCGCGGAGCGCATCAAGGAACTGGAGAACCGCGGCTTTCAGTTCGAGGGTGCTGAAGGTTCTTTTGAGCTGATCATCCGCCGCGCGCTGACGGACTATCACGCGCCCTTTGAGGTGCTGGACTTTCTCGTGCTGGTGGAAAAGCGGTCGGATAACGACATCCTGGCGGAGGCGACGGTCAAGACCCGCGTCGATGGCCAGATCATGCACACCGCCGCCGAGGGGGACGGTCCGGTGAACGCGCTGGATACCGCCATGCGCAAGTCCCTCCTGCCGTTCTACCCGGAGCTGCGAGACACCCACCTGACCGACTTTAAAGTGCGCATCATCGACCCGCGCAGCGCCACCGGCGCTGTCACCCGCGTGGCGATCGACGCCAGTGATGGCGATACCACGTGGACCACGGTGGGATGCTCCGCGAACATCATTGAGGCCAGCTTCCAGGCCCTTATCGACAGCCTGGAGCTACCGCTACTCAGGCGGGCCTCTGCCTAGCAGACCTGACGGCCACAGGCAATCCGTCGGGGACCAGGGGCCCGCAAGACGCCATGGTGCCAATAGCCCATTACGTCACTAGAGGAGCAACAGAATGGACATCGATCACGTCGTCATATTCGACACCACCCTGCGGGATGGCGAGCAATCGCCCGGCGCGACGCTGAACACGGACGAAAAGCTCGAGATCGCCAGGCAGCTGGCTCGCCTCGGCGTGGACGTTATTGAAGCCGGCTTCCCGGCCTCATCTCCGGGCGACCTGGATGCCGTGCAGCGCATCGCCCGCGAGATCAAGGGGCCTACGATCTGTGGACTGGCCCGTTGCGTCAGGTCCGATATCGATGCCGCCTGGGAGGCCATCAAGGACGCCGACAAGCGCCGCATTCATGTGTTCATCGCCACCTCGGACATCCACATGGAGCACAAGCTGCGCATGACCCGCCCGCAGGTGATCGAGCGCACGCGCGAAATGGTGGCCTATGCCCGCTCGTTTTGCGAGGATATCGAGTTCTCCCCCGAGGATGCCGCCCGCTCCGACCCCGACTTCCTCTACGAGGTGCTGGGCGTGGCCATCGCCGAGGGCGCCACGACGCTGAACATCCCCGATACGGTGGGCTATAGCACCCCCGTCGAGTTCGGGGCGCTGATTCGTGACATCCGTACCCACACTGCGGGCATTGAGAAAGCGATCATCTCGGTCCATTGCCATAACGACCTGGGGATGGCGACCGCCAACAGCCTGGCCGCCGTGCTCGAGGGCGCGCGCCAGGTCGAGTGCACCATCAACGGCCTCGGCGAGCGCGCCGGAAACGCGGCATTGGAAGAGATCGTCATGGCGCTGCAGACGCGACGCAGCTACTATGGCGTCAGTACCAATATCGTCACGCAAGAGCTCTTCCCCAGCAGCCGCATGGTGAGCAGTTACACCGGTCTGGCGGTGCAGGCCAACAAGGCCATCGTGGGCGCCAATGCCTTTGCCCACGAGGCAGGCATTCATCAGGACGGCATCCTCAAGAACCGCCAAACCTACGAGATCATGGATGCCCGCATGGTGGGCCTGGGCGACAATACCCTTGTACTGGGCAAGCACTCCGGAAGGCATGCCTTTGCTGACAAACTGGAGCACATGGGCTACCATCTGGACTCGAGTGAACTCAACCGGGCCTTTGCACGCTTCAAGGAGCTGGCCGACAGGAAAAAGACCGTCGATGACCGCGACCTTCAGGCTATCGTCTCCGACGAGATCTTTCAGCCGGAGGAGGTCTATCACCTGCTGCAGGTCCAGGTCTCGGCCGGCGACCGGGCCATAGCCACGGCGACAGTGCAGCTGGAGGGGCCGGACGGCGAGATCTATACCGATGCGGCTCATGGCACCGGTCCAGTGGACGCCGTCTACAAGGCGATCAACCGTATCGTCCAGGTACCCAACGAGCTGATCGAGTTCTCGATCAAGGCCGTCACCGAGGGCATCGACGCCGTGGGTGAGGTGACCATCCGCATTCAGGCGGAAGCCAACGGCGAGGATAACCTGCCGCTGAATGCCCAGACGGAGCGGCGCACCTATCTATTCAGTGGACACGGCGCCAGCACAGACATCATGGTTGCCAGCGGCCGCGCATACATGAGTGCTCTGAACAAACTGATCGCCGTGCGCGGGCACAGGCCCCCGACTCGGCCAGCCAACGGCAAGTAGTTACAACAGGCCATACACGGGCGGGAGCCCCAACTGAGAGCACAGGGAGGCAACGTTGAGTAAGAAACCGATGACCATGGCACAAAAGATCCTGGCGGCGCACACGGGCCGCGACTATGTGGCTGTGGGTGAACTGGTCGATGTTCAAGTCGACATGGTGCTGGCCAACGACATCACGGCGCCTATCGCCATCAACGAGTTCGCCCGGCTGGGCGTCGACAAGGTCTTTGACCCGGAGCGCATCGCTCTGGTGCCCGACCACTTTGCCCCCAACAAGGACATAAAGTCAGCCGAGCAGTGCAAGCAGATGCGCGAGTTCGCCCACCAGTATGGCATCGTCCACTACTGGGAGGTCGGCCGGATGGGCATCGAGCACGCCCTGCTGCCGCAGGAGGGTCTCGTGCTGCCCGGCGAGGTCATCGTGGGCGCAGACTCGCACACGTGCACCTATGGCGCCGTGGGCGCCTTTGCCACAGGGATGGGCTCCACCGATATCGCCGTGGCCATGGCCACCGGCAGCATCTGGATGCGGGTCCCCTCCACGCTCAAGATCGTCTACAGCGGCGAGCGCCAGCCCTGGGTGGGCGGCAAGGATCTGATCCTGCACACCATCGGCCTGATCGGCGTGGATGGCGCCCGTTACCAGGCGATCGAGTTTACGGGCCCGGCGATCGAGACGCTTTCGATGGACAACCGCCTGACCATGTCCAACATGGCCATCGAAGCCGGCGCCAAAGCGGGCATGTTCCCGCCCGACGCCATCACCGAAGCCTATGTTTCCACCCGCGCCAGGCGGTCCTACCAGCCTGTGCTCCCCGATCCTGATGCCGAGTACGACCGCGTGATCGAGATCGACGTCAGCGCGATCGAGCCCACGGTTTCGTTCCCGCACCTGCCCAGCAACGCCCGGCCGCTCAGCCAGGTGGGCGAGGTAACCATCGACCAGTCTGTGATCGGCTCCTGCACCAATGGCCGCTGGGAGGATCTGGTCCAGGCAGCTGAGATCCTCGAGGGGCGCCAGGTGCACCCCAACGTGCGCTGCATCATCATCCCGGGCACGCAGGAGATCTACCTGCAGGCTGTGCAGGCGGGTCTGGCGGAGACCTTTGTGCGGGCCGGCGCGGTGTTCAGCACCCCCACCTGCGGCCCGTGCCTGGGCGGCTATATGGGCGTGCTCGCCGCGGGCGAGCGCTGCATCTCGACGACCAACCGCAACTTTGTCGGACGCATGGGCCACGTCGATAGTGAGGTGTACCTCGCCGGCCCGGCCATCGCGGCGGCCAGCGCCGTGCTGGGCTACATCGGCGGGCCTGAGCAACTGCCCGCCCGGCAGAGCTAGAGGCAGGAGACCCGTATGGCTTACGACTGCTGGCTGCAATGTGCCCGCGGATGCGCCGGTCGCTACCCGGTCACCGAGGTGATCTACCAGTGCCCCACCTGCGGCGGACTGCTGGAGGTGCAGCACGACATGCAGGCGCTGGCGCAGCGCTCTGGCGCTGCCTGGCGGGCGCTGTTCGACGACCGTACCCGCAGCAACGAGTGGCCTTACGGCAGCGGCGTGTGGGGCAAGAAAGAGTGGGTACTGCCTCTGGTCGACGACGAACGCATCGTCTCGATGTACGAGGGGCACACGAACCTCTTCTGGGCGCAGCGCCTGGGTGCCGAGATAGGCGTCGAGGACCTGTGGGTCAAACTGTGCGGCAACAGCCATACAGGTTCGTTCAAGGATCTCGGCATGACCGTGCTCGTGAGCGTGGTCAATCAGATGATCGCCGATGGCTCGCCGGTGCGCGCGGTGGCCTGCGCCAGCACGGGGGACACGTCCGCCGCACTGGCGGCCTATGGCGCCGCCGCGGGCATCCCGACGATCGTCTTTCTACCGCAAAACAAGGTCTCGGCGGCCCAGTTGATCCAGCCCATCGCCAATGGCGCGCTGGTACTGGCCCTGGACACCGACTTTGACGGGTGCATGGCGCTGGTCAAAGAGGTCACGCAGGACAACAGCATCTATCTGGCCAACTCTATGAACTCGCTGCGCATCGAAGGCCAAAAGACGGTGGCGATCGAGATCGTGCAGCAGTTCGACTGGCAGGTGCCCGACTGGATCGTGATCCCGGTGGGCAACCTGGGCAACATCTCGGCCCTGGGCAAAGGGTTCCTGATGATGCAGGAACTGGGGCTCATCGACCGGCTGCCGCGCCTGGTGGCGGCGCAGGCCGAGCAGGCCAACCCATTCTACCGCAGCTACCAGCGCGGCTTTGAGAGCCTGGAGCCGATCCAGGCCGGGGCGACCGTCGCCACTGCCATCCAGATCGGGAACCCGGTGAGCTACGAGCGCGCCGTCAAGGTGATGCGGCGTTTCGATGGCTGCGTGGAGCAGGCCAGCGAGGACGAGATCGCCGACGCCGCCGCCCGCGCCGACCTGACGGGGATGTACGCCTGTCCCCACACCGGCGTGGCGCTGGCGGCGCTGTTCAAACTGATCGACCGGGGCGAGATACGAAAGGACGACCGTGTGGTCGTCATCTCGACCGCTCATGGACTAAAGTTCAGCCCGTTCAAGATCGCGTACCATGAGAACAGCCTGGCGGGGATCCAGGCCGAGCGGCGCAATCCGCCGGTGGAGCTTGCCGCCGAGGCAGGCGCCGTGCAAAACGCCATTCACCGTTTCCTGGATCGCCAGGGATAGTATCTGAACAGAGGAGGACCTTTCCAGTGACACTAGAGGGACGCGTGTGGAAGTATGGTGACAACATCGACACCGACGCGATCATCGCGGCGCGCTACCTGAACACCACGTCGGAAGAGGAACTGGCCGCGCACTGCATGGAGGACTGGGACCCCTCCTTTATCAAGGGCGTACAGCCCGGAGATATCGTGGTGGCGGGCAAGAACTTTGGCTGCGGCTCCTCGCGAGAGCATGCGCCTCTGGCGCTCAAGGCCGCCGGCATCTCCTGCGTGGTGGCCGAGACCTTTGCGCGCATCTTTTTCAGGAACTCGCTCAACATCGGCCTGCCCATCCTCGAGTGCCCCGAGGCCGCCCAGGCCGCCAAGGCCGGGGATATCCTGGAGATCGACCTGAGCACCGGCACCATTCGCAACGTGGATACAGGCGCCACCTACAAGGCGACGCCCTATCCCGAGTTCATGCTGGCGCTGATCGACGCTGGCGGCCTGGTGGAGTACACGCGCCGCAAGCTCGCGGCGGAGCAGTAGATGACCGCGCCACTGCGGATCGGCTATCAGGGCGAGCCCGGCGCCTACAGCGAGGCCGCCTGCCTGGCGCTGTTCGGCGATGCCATCGAAGCCATCCCCTGCGACAGCTTCGACCAGGTATTCGCCGGCGTCGAGGGCGGCCAGTTCGACTATGGCGTCGTGCCGGTGGAGAACTCGCTCGCGGGCAGCATCCACCGCAACTATGACCTGCTGCTGCAGCACGCCCTGCACATCATCGCCGAGCACAACCTGCGTGTCTCGCACTGCCTGATCGCCCATCCCGGCACGCGCCTGGAAGAGATTCGCCGCGTTTATTCGCATCCTCAGGCGCTGGCACAGTGCGAGCAGTCGCTCAGCAGCCTGACGGATATCGAGATCCACGCCACCTACGATACGGCCGGCAGCGTCAAGATGGTCAAAGAGAGCGGTGATCCGCACGCCGCCGCCATCGCCAGCGCCCGCGCGGCCGAAATCTATGACATGGACGTGCTCGTGCACGAGTTTGAGGACGAAAAGGCCAACTATACGCGGTTCGTCGCTATCTCGCGCGAGCCCGTGACGCCGGGGCCAGAGATCGAGGCCAAGACCTCGATCGCCTTTGCCGGGGTCAACCGGCCGGGCCTGCTCTGGCGCTGCCTGAGCGCCTTTGCCCTGCGCGATATCGACCTGTCCAAGATCGAGTCGCGCCCGCTCAAGGGCGTGCCCTGGCAGTATGTTTTTTACGTGGATTTTGCCGGCGGGCCGCACGAAGAGACCGCACGGCGGGCCCTCGAGCATCTGCGCGAGATGACCACTTTTGTGCGCGTGTTCGGCTCGTACCCGCGCGCCAGCACCACGCTGGTCGACAGCGACTAGACGGAAGGGAGCAGTATGGATTACAAGATCGCCGTCCTCGGAGGCGACGGCATTGGCCCCGAGGTGACCGCCCAGGCCGCACAGGTCCTCGAGGCAGTGGGACAGGCCTATGGCCATACCTTTGCCTATGAACAGGGATTGATCGGCGGCATCGCCATCGACACCACTGGCAGCCCCTTCCCACAGGAAACCCTCGAGCTCTGCCAGCGCTCGGATGCGGTCCTGTTTGGCGCCGTCGGCGGCCCCAGGTGGGACGACCCCACCGCCGCCGTACGGCCGGAGCAGGGCTTGCTGGGCATCCGCAAGGCGCTGGGGCTCTTTGCCAACCTGCGGCCGGTCAAGCTCACACCTGCGCTGATCGATGCCTCGACCATCAAGCCCGGCGTGCTGGAAGGCACGGACCTGGTGGTGGTGCGCGAACTCACCGGCGGGATCTATTTCGGCGAGCGCGGCCGCCGCGACGACGGACGCACGGCATTCGACACCATGATCTATACCGAGGCCGAGATCGAGCGCGTGTTGCGGGTGGCCTTTGATCTGGCGCGCACCCGCCGGCACAAGGTCACCTCGGTGGACAAGGCCAACGTCCTGGAGAGTTCGCGGCTCTGGCGCGAGACGGCCCTGCGCGTGGCGAAGGACTATCCTGACGTCACCTGCGAGCACCTGCTGGTGGACGCCTGCGCCATGCACCTGATCCGCCGGCCGGCAACCTTCGATGTCATTGTGACGGAGAACCTCTTCGGCGACATTCTCACCGACGAGGCCTCGATGCTCTCGGGCTCGATGGGAATGCTGCCTTCGGCCTCGCTGGCCGAGGGGAACCTGGGACTCTACGAGCCAATCCACGGGTCCGCACCCGACATCGCCGGCAAAGGCATCGCCAATCCGATCGGGGCGGTCCTCAGCGCGGCGCTGTTGCTGAGATATTCGCTGAAACTGGAGCGCGAGGCCAGCGCGATCGAGTCGGCCGTGGACCAGGTGCTGGCTGAGGGATACCGGACGGGCGACATCGCTCAGCCCGGCGGAGAGACAGTATCTACCAGCGTCATGGGCGAGTTGATCGCCCGGCGCATCACATCCGAACGGTAAAGGAGCACAATATCATGCCGATCCCCGAGTCCGAGTACATCTGGTTCGATGGCGAGCTGGTCCCCTGGAAGGACGCCAGGATCCATGTCCTGTCGCACGTGGTGCACTATGGATCCAGCGTCTTTGAGGGCATCCGTTGCTACAACACGCCCGCTGGCCCGGCGGTTTTCAGGCTCGAGCCGCATCTGCGGCGCATGTACGACTCGTGCCGCGTCTACCGGATGACGATCCCCTACGCCAGGGAGCAGTTTGGCGAGGCAATCCTGGAGACGATCCGGAAGAACGGACTCGAGTCTTGCTACGTGCGGCCAATCGTGTTCCGCGGGTACGAGCAGCTGGGCGTCGAGCCCCGCACCTGCCCTGTGCAGGTGGCGATCGCGGTCTGGAGCTGGGGCACCTATCTCGGTGCCGACGCCCTGGAGGAGGGCGTCGATGTGGGCGTTTCGTCCTGGCGGCGCATGGCCCCCGACACAACGCCGGCGGGCGTCAAGGCCGGCGGCCACTATCTCAACTCGCAGTTGATCCGCATGGAGGCCGCGGACCAGGGATACTCGGAAGGGATCGCCCTGGATGTGTATGGCTATGTGAGTGAGGGCAGCGGCGAGAACATCTTTATCGTGCGCGATGGCGTGCTGTACACGCCCTCAACGGGCAACTCCATTCTGGGAGGCATCACGCGCGACTCGGTGATCACGCTGGCGCGCGAGCTGGGATACCCCGTAGTCGAGGGGCAGATCGCCCGCGAGCAGCTGTACATGGCCGATGAAGTCTTTTTCGCCGGTACTGCGGCCGAGATATCGCCCGTGCGGTCGATCGATCATCTCACCATCGGGGCGGGCCGCCGCGGGCCTGTCACGGCGGCGTTGCAGACCGCCTTCTTCGACATCGTTGAGGGGCGCACGCCTGACCGCTATCACTGGCTGACGCTGGTGAACGGCTGACGCGTCCGGCCTGGCCCCGCACCACTACCGGAGGCAGCAGCCGACAAGCCGGCTGCTGCCCTTGCTGTGCGCAAGTGGTCGCGCTTTTCGCTCCCGAACATGCGCAGATTGGCCGACCTTTACAGGACTCTGTCATCGGATAGAATCACGTGTACGAATAGTTCGGAGATGAACAGCGATGAATCTGGAGCAAGAGATCCGCGACATCGTTGAGCGGGCACTCGCAGAGGACGTGGGCAGCGGCGATGTGACCAGCGTACCCATCATTCCGGCCGGCACCCGTCTGTACGGCGAGTTCCTGGCCAAAGAGCGGGGCGTGCTGGCCGGGGTAGCTGTGGTGCGCGAGACCTTTCGACAGGTCGACGACACCATCGCGTTTGTGCCACTGCTAGAAGACGGCAGCACCTTTGAGGTCGGGGATATTCTGGCCACCGTGTCCGGCACCGGCGCCGGCATCCTCATCGCGGAGCGGGTGGCGCTGAACTTTTTACAGCGCATGTCCGGCGTAGCCACTATGACGCGGTCCTATGTCGAGGCGACTGCCGGCACCCGCACGCGTATTCTCGACACCCGCAAGACGATGCCCGGACTGCGAGCGCTCGACAAACTTGCTGTGCGGCTGGGTGGCGGCACAAACCACCGCACGGGGCTGTACGACATGGTGCTGATCAAGGACAACCACATTGAGGCCGCGGGCAGCATCACCACCGCGGTGAAGCGCGTGCGCCAGGCCGGGATCACCCTCGCGATCGAGGTCGAGATCGACTCGCTTGACCAGTTGGACGAAGCTCTGGCCGCAAACGTCGATCGCATCATGCTCGATAACATGGATACGGCGACCATGCGCGAGGCGGTAGAGCGAGTGGCAGGCCGTGTCGAGTTGGAAGCATCGGGTGGCATCACGCTGCCCCGCATCCCCGAGATCGCCGCCACGGGCGTGGACTATATCTCAGTGGGGGCCCTGACCCACTCGGTCAAGGCGCTCGATATCAGCCTGGATCTGAAAATGGACCTGGTGGGCACGCGGGAGGCTTAGGATGGATTCAGAGCGCGGCAATGGACAGATGCCCTCTCACTATATGCAAATGAGCGATGACGAACTCGTCGCGGCCACCGCAGAGGTGCGCGCCATGCTGGGCGACCAGGTCGCGATTCTGGCGCACCATTACCAGCGGGACGAAATCGTCCAGTTTGCGGACTATACGGGGGACTCGCTCGAGTTGTCGCGCATCGCCGCGACCGTGGATGCGCCGTATATCGTGTTCTGCGGTGTCTACTTTATGGCCGAGACCGCGGCCATCCTGTGCTCGCCGGAGCAGACGGTGATCCAGCCCGAGATCGAAGCCCTGTGCCCCATGGCCGAGATGGCGGGCCGGCACCAGGTGGCCAAAGCCTACGACACCCTGGCCTCGGTCTGGAGCGACCCCGTCATCCCCATCACCTATCAGAACTCGAACGCCGACATCAAGGCCTTTGTCGGTGAAAAGGGCGGCGCCGTGTGCACGTCGTCCAACGCGCGGCGCATCTTTGAGTGGGCCTTTGCGCAGGGGGGACGCATCCTTTTCATTCCCGATGAGCACCTGGGAACAAACACCGCCCTCGACATGGGCCTCGATCAGTCCGAGTTGGGCCTGTGGAACCCGCTGCGGCCGCCTGACCCCAAAACTCTGCAAGGCGCCCGGGTGGTGGTCTGGCAGGGGTTCTGCTCTGTCCACACAGGCTTTACCGTCGAGGATGTGCGCCGTGCACGGGCCGCGTACCCCGGGGCCTTTGTGATCGTGCACCCCGAGTGCCCGCGCCCGGTGGTCGTGGCCGCCGATGCCGCGGGGTCGACTTCGCAGATCATCGCTGCGGTCGAGAATGCCCCGGCAGGTGCCACCATCATCATCGGCACAGAGTGCCATCTGGTAGATCGTGTCAGCGCGCAACACCCGGACAAGCGCGTGCTGCCGCTGGCGCGCCGCGCCTGTGGATCAATGGGCCTGACCCGTCTGGCGCACCTGTACCATGTACTCGAGGGCCTCCAGCAAGGCGTCGCACATAACATCGTGACGGTGCCGCCTGACGTGGCCGAGGGGGCGCGCCTCGCCCTGGCCAAGATGCTGCAGTAACGCGGAGACAGGGAGTCTATGGCAAGCAACGAAACGCTACAGTGCGATGTTCTGATCATCGGCAGCGGCATCGCCGGGGCCACCGCAGCGCTCAACCTGGCTGAGAACGAGCACCTGCGGATCATCATGCTGACCAAGTATGAGGATCCCCTCGAGTCCAACACTTTTTATGCCCAGGGGGGCATCATCTACACTGGTGAGGAGGACTCGCCTGAGCAACTGTCCGAGGACCTGACGCGCGCCGGTGACGGCTTGAACAGCCGCGAGGCGGTCTCGATCCTGGCCCATGAGGGCCCGCGACTCGTGCGCGAGTTGCTGGTGGACAAGTACCAGGTCCCCTTTACGCTCACGCCGGAGAATGAACTGGAGCGCACGCGGGAGGCGGCGCACTCTACGAGCCGCATCCTCCACGTGAACGACGCCACAGGGCGCGCCATCCAGCAGAGCCTGGTCAGGGCATTGCTCAAGCAGCCCAACATCCAGATCATGACCCAGTACACGGCCATCGACCTGCTGACCCCGGCACACCACTCGCTCAACCGGCTGGCGATCTATGAGCCGCTCTCCTGTGTCGGCGCATACGTCTATGACCATGACTCCGGTGAGGTCAGGACCATCCTGGCCAAGGCTACGATTCTGGCCAGCGGCGGCCTGGGACAGATCTTTTTGCATACAACCAACCCGGAAGGCGCCACCGGCGACGGGCTCGCGATGGCATACCGGGCCGGTGCACGCATCATCAATGCCGAGTATGTCCAGTTCCACCCAACCACCTTCTACGATCAGGGCAACGCCCGCTTCCTGATCAGCGAGGCCTTGCGTGGGGAGGGCGGAAAGCTGCTGAACATCCATGGCGAGCGCTTTATGCAGCACTATGAGCCCGAATGGGAGGAACTGGCACCGAGAGATGTGGTAGCCCGCAGCATCCACCGCGAGATGCTTCGCACCAGCGCCGATCGTGTGTACCTGGATGTGGCCTCAACAATGTCCGCAGAGACCATCCGAGACCGGTTCCCCAACATCTACGAGAGCTGTATGCAATACGGCGTGGATCCCACCACGGAACCGATTCCGGTGGTACCGGCGGCGCACTATTTCTGTGGCGGCGTCTGGGTCGACTCCTGGGGGCGCACCAGCTTGCAGCGGCTATACGCCGTGGGCGAGGTAACCTGCACCGGCGTGCACGGCGCCAACCGGCTGGGGAGTTCCTCCCTGCTGGAGGGCCTGGTGTGGGGGACGCGCGCCGCGAGGGATATCCGTTGGCAGATCAATGGGATGGATGCGCCCAGCCCGGCGCTGATCCCGGCCTGGGAATCAACGGGAACTGATCCGGCTGACCCGGCCCTGGTGCGGCACGACATGCAGACGATCAAGCACTCGATGTGGTACTATGTCGGGCTCGTCCGCAGCCGCCGCCGTCTGGAGCGCGCGCTTCGCGACCTCAACAACTTGAGCTACGACATCGACGCCTTTTACCGCACCACGCGGGTAGAGCCGCAGATGATCAGTCTCCGCAGCGCTGTGCTGGCGGCCCTGATCGTGACGCGTGCAGCGTGGGAGAACCGCGAGAGCCACGGCTGCCACTACCGAGAGGACTAGCATCAGTCCGCCAGGTCGATACCGGCAGCCCTTGCGATCTCGGCATTCACGATGCCGGGCTGGTCGATCTGTGCAGCATGGCCAGCCCCTGGGATTGCCACAACCCTGGCGTCAGGGAACAGGGATGCGAGCTCCTGCACCTGCTCCTCAGAACAGGTGCGGTCCTGGTCTCCCCGGAGGATGATCGCCGGCATGCCCAGCCTGTCAATGGCCTCTGGCAGGTTGTCGTCCGGCTGAGACAGCGCCATCATCCGCAGAGACTCGGCTGTAGCCGCAATACGTGCTGGCTGCCGCGCCGCATCCATATACTCCGCGGGATAGCGGTCGGCATCGGCGACCATGCGCGTCCGCTGCCACTTCCAGAGCGGTCCGCCTGACTCGACCGCCCACACCACCGCCCGGCCGATATGCGGTTGGCGGGCAAGCAGGCGCCAGAGAGGTCCATCGCGAGAGTCGATGTCAGGTGAGATGAGCACCATGTTGCCAACGAACTGCGGCTGCTCCGCGGCCAGTTGAAGCACGACGCCCGCTCCCTGGCCATGTCCCACGAGCGTCGCCTCACTGACGCGCAGTTCGTTGAGCAACAACGCCACTACGCCCGTGTGCGCACGCAACGTATAGTTTGCCTCGGTTATCCGTTCTGAATGACCATAGCCCAGCAGATCCACAGCAATAACATAGAGTCCGGCATCCGCCAGCGTCGAGGCATTGGCGTCCCAGATCCGGGAGCCCTCTACCACATCACCGTGGACGAGCACGACCGTGGGGTCGTCCTGGCTTCCCCAGGTGCGATAGTAAATGGGCCGCTCATCGATCCACATCCAGGCGCCGGCAGGCGCTCCCTCCTCCAACCCGGCCGTCTCCCACATCGGAAGGTAAAAGGCGACATAGCCGGCCAGAAGGAGCAACAGTGAGAGGGCAAAGATGAAAAGTGCCAGCAGCGTGTTGCCAAGATAGCGTAACGGTACGAACAGGGCCTTCAATTGTGGTATCCTCTTTATGCGACAGATTGTGGGAGATGACCCCCGACATCCTGGTCGGGATGCCCATCGCCTACGAACATCATGGGATGGATTCTATCACTCCGGGGCGGCCCGGGCAACCGGGTCGACCCTCCTGATCGACAGTGCCGCGGAGTCATCACGCGCGGCATACTCGGCAATATCCAAAGGAGACAGTCATGAAGCTGGTCACCGTGCAGGAAATGAAGGACATTGAGCGGGCCGCTGACATAGCCGGGCTCCCGTATGCGGAGATGATGGAGCGGGCTGGCAGCGCCGTCGCCCAGGCTGTCATCTCCCGATACGAGGCGTCTGGCGGTGTCATTCTGGTCCTTGTTGGCCCAGGCAACAATGGCGGCGATGGGCTGGTAGCCGGCCGCATTCTCGCCGATGCCGGACATGAGGTGCACGTCTATCTGTGGAAACGGTCAGAGGCCGGCGACGACGAACGCCTCGCTGATGCGAGCCAGGCCGGGGCCACCCTCCACAGCTATGCATCTGATCCATCCTTGAACACCTTGAACGACATCGCCCTCCGCTCTGACGTCATCATCGATGCCTTGCTTGGGACCGGTGCCAAAGGCGCTCTGCGGGATGGGGCCGGCGAGATCCTTGCGGCCATCTCGACACTCGTGTCTCAACGGCGAACTGTGCCGGAACAGAGCCCCGTCCCCGTGGGCGCGATACCCGGCCCCCATGAGCCGGCGAAGGTGCCCCTGATCGTCGCTGTGGACGTTCCCTCTGGCCTGGATGCCGACACAGGAGAGATCGACCCGCGGGCCCTGCACGCCGATATCTGCATCACCTTTGCGTATCCCAAGCGCGGACATCTGTTCTTTCCGGGGGCTGCTCACGTCGGCGAGTTACTGGTCGCAGACATAGGCACGCCGGAGGAACTGGCATCTGCTGTGACATCCGCCGTGGCCACGCGCTGCGAGATTCGGAGCCGCCTCGGCCCGCGTCCTCTCGACGCTCACAAGGGCAGTTTTGGCAAGGTGCTGGTGGTGGCAGGATCGAGCAACTATGTAGGCGCCCCGGCGCTCGCGGCCCGTGCGGCCTATCGCAGCGGCGCCGGGCTGGTGACCCTGGCTGCGCCGGGGCCATTGCACACGGCGCTGGCCAGCCAGCTTCCCGAAGCCACCTATCTGACTCTGCCCAGCGATATGGGCGTCATCGCGCCGCAGGCCGTTTCGCTCCTCGCGGCCAGCCTGCCCGGGTATGATGTGCTGTTGTTGGGCCCGGGCCTTACCCAGGAGGAACCCGCCCGCGGCTTTGTGAGGACGCTTCTGGAGAGGCACGAAGAGAGCGCCTCCAGGGCCATCGGCTTTATCAGGCCAGCCAGGGAAGAGCGCGAAACCATCACCCTCCCGGCGACGGTGATCGATGCCGATGGGCTCAACCTGCTGGCACGCGTCCCCTCATGGCCCACCCTGCTGCCGGAGCGCACCGTACTCACGCCGCACCCGGGGGAGATGGCGCGCCTGCTTTCAGATGATCCGCTCGCAGGGGAACGGGATCGTGTTCGTGTTGCCGCCACGGCAGCGGAGCAATGGGGGTGTACAGTCGTGCTCAAGGGAGCCTACACCGTCGTGGCCTCGCCAGGCCATGACACGGAGGTGATCCCCTTTGCCGAAGCGGCGCTGGCCACAGCCGGAACCGGAGATGTCCTTGCGGGAACGGTAGCCGGACTGCTCGCACAGGGCCTCTCCTGCCATGATGCCGCGGTGTGCGGCGCCTATATCCACGCCCTGGCAGGCGTGCTATGGGCGCGGGATCACGGCCATGCCGGCATGCTGGCCGGCGATCTCGCCGATCTATTGCCCGAGGCGCGCCAGGCCGTCATTGGCGCATGATCGAAAAGCGAGGACCTCCCCAATGAGTAGGTCCTCGCAAGTGATCCGGGGTGCTGTTTCAGACGCTTAGCTGGCGCCGCCACTCTCGGGCTGCGTCAGATCGATGGCCTGCTGGCTGGTGATAGGCGCCTGGAACTGGTTGAGCAGTTCCTCCTTGCGGCGCTCCGCCGCGCGCTTGCCCTCCTCAACGGCCTCCTTGAATCGGGTGCGCTGCTCTTCGAGCAATCCCTCGCCACGCTCCTTGAGCTCGCTCAACCGAGAGGAATCCAGCTCCAACTCGGTGGCACGCTCTTTCAGTTCGATTCCCTTTTCTTTGATCTGCTGGCGTGTATCCTCGCCCGAGCTCGGCGCAAACAGGAGAGCAAAGGCTGCTCCCACAAGCGTCCCAATAAAGAATCCCGCCAGGAAATCAGTTGCTCCAGAATCACTGCTCATAAGTCGCCTCCTTGCTCTGCCAGATGCTAGACCGAATCAGGCGGACGGGGTCCGCCTTGAGTACGCGGTGCACGATGATAGACATCCTTCCGGAAACCCTTCAGCGTGCCGATCGCCTGGCGCACGCCCGCAGCATAGCTGTTCGCCTTGATCAACGGCGTGACCACCGTATCGCTCATCAAATTGACCGTGCCGCCCACGCGACTGGCCGTGTCCTGCGTTGTCTTGAGGATCGGGGTGACCTCCTCCTGAAGCGTGCGCACCAGGCTGCGCACCTCAACAATCAGCAGCGCCAGCAGCACCCCTATCGCCAGGGACGCGATGGCCAGTAGCACAATGGCCACATCCCTTATTGCTGCCAGAACCATCCACACCCCCTACAGCCTACGGCTTACTATTACAAAGCTATTCTAACACAGCTTGAGCGCTCTGACAATGAACATCGCAACGACCGAAAGCAGGACCGCCGGAATGATGTGAATCTGCCCCAGCATCGGCCAGGAAGCAAAGAACACACTGCCCAGGAGCTGGCCAAGAAAAAAGCCCACCACAGACGTGAACCAGAAAAGCACCGCCTCCCTAAACAGGGTCCCGCGCAGCAGATGAAACAGCGCAGCCAGCAGTGTCGCGATCGTGGTCCCGAGCAGGAATACCGGCGATGACAACATGTTACTGCTCCTCCCTGTGACTCGCTCTCTCCGCGCCGACGATACGCCCGCCCCCTATGACCTCATCGCCATCATAGAGCACGACTGCCTGACCCGGCGCGATTGCGCGCACGGCAGAATCGAATCTGACCACTGCCCTCTCGCCCTCCAGGGGAGAAAGCGTCGCTGCTGCGGGCCGCGCGTGATACCGGATCTGTGCCTGAACTTGCACCTGACCGGCGGGCGCCGCCCCCGAAACGTATCGCATCTCTTCTGCCAGAAGCGCCGGAGCCAGCAACTCCTCACTGTATCCCACCACGAGTGCATTGCGCGTCGGGTCGAGTTCTAGCACATACAAGGGGCGCGGTGCGGCGATCCCCAGGCCGCTGCGCTGGCCAACCGTATAGAGCGGGAGACCTTTATGCGTACCCAGTTGCTCGCCGCTGCGCGTCAGAATTGGTCCGGGACGAAGAGTGTCCGGGGCCAGACGGCCCAGTAGAGCCGCATACGTCTCCCCGCGCAGAAAGCACACATCCTGGCTTTCGGGGCGCTCTGTCACGGCGAGATCACGCGCGCGCGCCATCGCCCGGACATCTTCTTTGCGGTATTCGCCCAGAGGAAAGCACAGATGCCTCAATTGCTCCTGAGAGAGCGTGTAGAGAAAGTACGACTGGTCCTTGGTCGCGTCAACCCCGCGCAACAGGCGATGCTGGCCTCGCGCGCGGGCGGTCCGCACATAGTGGCCCGAGGCCATGCAGGGCATTCCCAGTGCCTGCACATGCTCCAGCAGCGCGCCGAACTTTATCGCCTGGTTGCACCGGATGCACGGGTTTGGGGTGTGCGCATCGCCATACTCGGCAACAAAGGATGCGATCACCTGGCGATGAAATTCGTCGCTCAGATCAACCACATGATGGTCAATCCCATAGCGCGCACAGACCGCTCTGGCGCTGGCGACATCCACAGACTCCTGTCCGTCCTGTGTAGCGTCCGGCAAGAGCTGCATGGTCACACCGGCCACCTGGTGGCCCGCCTCGTGAAGCAGAACCAGGGCCATGGCGCTATCGAGCCCACCGCTCAAGGCGACGGCCACCGGTCCGACCAGATCGGCGCACGCAGAAGGGAGCATCACAACCAAGAGTCGCTATTCCCCCGGAGAGCGCTGCGCGTACACGGGCGAAAATGCCCGCAACCGGCTGACCGCTCCCGACAGAATGGACACTGTCTGATCGATCTGCTCTGCGCTAGTGCTCCGATCGAGTGACAGCCGGAGGCTGCCGCGGACCCAGGGTTCCTCATAGCCCATGGCCACCAGGACATGAGATGCGCCGCTTGCCCCGGAAGAACACGCGGACCCGGTGCTCCCCGCGACACCGGCAGTGGTCAATTGCACCACCAGGCTCTCCCCATCCACCCCCAGAAAGACAAAGCTCGCATTGTTGGCCAGGCGCTGCTCCGGGTGGCCGGTGAGCTGTACATCCGGGATGTTCTCCAGCACACCTTGGACGAGCCGGTCCCTCAGCTCGCGGATTTTCGCCGTACGTGCCTCCATCTCGTCGGAGACAATTTCCATAGCGCGGGCGAGCCCGACGATATACGGCACATTCTCGGTCCCCGCCCGCAGGCCAAACTCCTGGGCACCGCCGGTCTGCATGGACAGGAGCGGTGTCCCCTTGCGCACATACAGCGCCCCGACACCCTTGGGCGCATGGAACTTGTGGCCGGAGATAGAGAGCAGGTCGACACCCAGATCATCCACACTGATCCGCAGCTGGCCTGCCGCCTGAACCGCGTCTGTGTGAAAGGTCGCACCATGTGAGCGGACGATGCGTCCGATCTCTGCGATCGGCTCGATCGTCCCCACTTCGTTGTTGGCCAACATGATCGAAACCAGCGTCGTGTCAGGCCGCAGAGCCCGGCCCACGTCGTCGGGATCCACCATCCCGTGGCGATCCACTTTGACCTGGGTCACCTCAAAGCCAAAGCGCTCCTGCAGCTGCTGCAGGGTGTGCCCGACCGCGTGGTGCTCGATCGGGCTGGTGATCAGGTGCTTGCCCTGATGCTCCCGCGCCCAGGCCACGCCGCGCAGCGCCAGGTTACTGCTCTCGGTGCCACAGCTGGTAAAGACGATTTCTTCGGGGCTGGCGCCCAGCCGATCGGCAACCGTCTTGTGCGCGCCGGCGAGTGCTCGGCGCGCGTTCAGCCCGGTACGGTGAACGCTCGAAGGGTTCCCGTATTGCTCAACGAAAAAGGGCAGCATGACCTCGAGCACGCGCGGGTCCACAGCCGTGGTCGCAGCATTGTCCAGATAGATGCGATCGGGGTCTGTCATGTCAGCCTTCCTCTCTGCCAGAGGACGGTTCAGAATCGGGCTGCTCGCCGTTGCCCTGCGCCATCACTGGCGCCTCGAGGGCGGGCAGCGGCTCGCTGCCCATTCTGCCCAGCGATTGCCGCACAGTCTCGAGCCCCCGCTCCAACCGCTGTATCTCTTCCATCATCCTCCGGCACTGCTCAGCAACGGGATCGGGCAACTCCCCGTGGGAGAGATTCTCACAGGGGCCGGGGACCAGATGCGGCCCGCGGACGATCTGGGCCGGCACCCCTACGGCCGTCGAGTCCTCAGGAACTGGCTTGATCACCACCGCACCGGAACCGATCCGGGCGTCATGCCCAATCTCCACCGGGCCCAGGATTGTGGCGTTGGACCCGATCACCACCCGATCTCCGACGGTAGGATGTCGCTTGCCACGGGTCAGCGAGACACCGCCTAGCACGGCCCCCTTGTAGATCAGCACGTCGTCCCCGATCACCGCCGTCTCACCGATGACGATACCCATGCCATGATCGATAAAGAGACGGCGGCCGATCATCGCCCCGGGATGTATCTCCACGCCGGTCAGAAAGCGGGCCCAGTGGGAGATGTAACGCGCCAGCCAGTATACCCGTTTGCGCCAGAGCCAGTGAGCGACACGATACATCCACAGGGCGTGCAACCCGGGATAGCACGTCAGCACTTCAAACCACGATCTGGCCGCGGGATCCTTTTGAAAGACGGTCTGGATATCCTCATGAATCACACTGATGATGCTCATCCGCAGTCTTCTCCTCTATCCTTCGGATCACAGGACATCTGACAGAGTGATGCTGCCCAGGGTCTGCTCAAGACAAGCCTGGACCCGCAGCCAGATGCCTCTGGCCTCGCAAGCTTGCTCCCGGTCACACCTGGTTTCGTCCGAGACCAGGCAGTCCAGACTCACCAGTTGGCCCTCAAGCGCCGAGAGCACCTCTGTCACCGAGATATGCGATGGCTCGCGCGTGAGATAGTAGCCCCCCTGCGCGCCACGGACGCTGGCCAGCAAACCAGCGCGACGCAGCGATGACGCGATCTGCTCCAGGTAGGGCAGGGACAGATCCTGCTCATTCGCGATCTCGCGCAGCGACGTAGGACCCTGTCCATAACTGCGAGCGAATGCGATCATGGCGCGCAAACCGGTTCGTTCTCTGGCCGACAAACGCATGTTGGGTAATCCCTAGCAAAGAGTCGGAATTAACTTTATCACGCGCCGCCCTGGGCGTCAAAAGACTGCGCTGCACCATCTGATAAGGACGGCGCAGCGCAGCTGTGAATCTGAATTACTCTCGGGCTACAGGTCGGGCCAGAAGGTCACCGTCTCGCTATAGGCCTTGGCGATCAGATCGCACTTGTAGAAATCATAGGGCTGGAGCTTGACCGACATGTTGTCGACGCGCTGAATGAGGTCGGCGGTGTCATAGTCCACCGCAATGGCCGGAAGATCCTCAACACGGCCTAGTTCGGCGCGCACCTGCTGAGAGAGCCCTCCCACCTGCCGGCACGAGAGGATCAGGCCAGAGAGGCCCTTGCCATGCTGGCTCAACAGGCGCTCGTGATGCAGGACCACGGAGAGCACGCTGTCGTTGGCGTTGATGCCGACCACGACCGCGTCACCGGCGTCGACATAGCGCTCGTACCCGTAACGCAGATTCACGACCTTCATGCGTTGCACGAGCGCGCTGCCATACTCCTCAAAGGCTTGCGGGGTGATTATCTCCAACGAACTCTTGGGGTCTCCCCCAAACTGCTGGGCAATCAGGCGCATCGTTGGCAGCCCCAGTTCGGGGATCGACGGCACAAAGCCAAGGATGGGCGGGAACGGCTGCTTTAGATAGTGGCCATAGATCGGGGTAAAGATATGGTCATAATACCCCTCCAGGCTGGCCTTGATCTTGTCCGCCTTGCTCATATAGACGCAGTTGACGATCAGACCATCGACCCGGGTGCCCAGGTGATCCAGGCTCATGAAATACGGAAACACCTCATCGATGGTGGCGCCGATGCCGCCGCGGGTCACCAGGGCGACAAACACGGGGACACCCATCTCGCGCAGCATGTTGATGACATCGCCATTGCTGATGCCCGCCACAGAGCCAACGCCCGGTTGGCCTGTCCCCTCGACGATCACCACCTTGCGGTCGCGAGCCACAAGTTCGTACGACTCGCGAATGCGCCCCATAAAGGCCTGGCGTCCCTCCAACGCGTTCCCATCCTGGCTGTCCGCGATAAAGGAAGCCGTGAGTCCTCCCCGCCAGATCACCGGGCTCAGGTGCCGATAGCCCACGTTGCGCACCTTGAGCAGAGACGTGACCACAACGGCATCCTTGTCAGCGTCGATCGGTGAACCATCATCGTCGATGACCGACAGCACCTGCTGACCCACAGGCTTGATATATCCGATCTCATCCAGCCCGTACCCATGCTCACTAGACAGGAGCTTGCCAATGACCCCCACCGATGTCACCGTCTTGCCAACGTCCCGCGCCGTGCCAAGGATAAAGATCGTATGCGGGAAGGTGGAGCCGCTCATTGCTTTCTCCTATTGCTGGCCACTGCTGATAAGTGATAAGACATCGTCTCTGGTCAGGGGCTAGTTACGCCGGACCCCCTCGACGGGCTCGTCGAAACGGAACCAGAGTGTGATCACCCCGGCGTCATAGGCTGTATGGAGGACATAGCCGCTCTTTTCAAAGATGCGGCGCATGCCGGTGTTCTGAGCAATCACTGTCGCCTTGAACCCGCGAATGCCTCGCTCGCGGGCGAGACGGACGAGCAGGCGGAATAGATGATCGCCAATACCCCGGCGCTGGAAGCGATCCGCTACGGAAAAGGCGACTTCGGCCATGTTCTCATTGGTATCGAGCATCCAGTGTCCCGCGGCGACGATCGGATCCGTGTCCGCCATGCCCAGGGTACCCACGATGCCGAGATTCTCTGAATAGTCCACAGCCACGAGCGATTGGGCTAGTTCCCTCGGAAATGCCTTGCGCCGCTCGAAAAAGCGCAGATATGCGGACCGCTCGGAGAGATCGTACAGGTACTCCTGGAACAGCCTCTCGTCGCTGGCTTTGACGGGCCTAAAGAACAGCTCCAACCCATCGAACTGCCCCGTATGCTCCAGCTCCACCGGATAGACCCCGTCAACGACGCCGACCTGCTCCTTCGGAATGTAGCGGTTCTCCTTCGCCTGCTGAGTGAGCCACTCGCGGAATTTGGGGTGAGCAATCTGAATGAGTGCCGTGGCCCGCTCGCGCAGGCTCTTGCCGTGCAGGTAAGCCACGCCGTACTCCGTCACGACATAGTGTACGTCGCCACGTGTGGTAACAACCCCCGCGCCCTCATCCAGATGCGGCACGATGCGCGAAACAGACCCGCCGCGTGCCGTGGAAGGGAGCGCGATGATCGGTCGCCCACCGGGTGCGAGTGCGGCACCGCGCATAAAGTCTGCCTGTCCGCCAATGCCGCTGTAGATGCGGTATCCCAGAGAGTCCGCACAGACCTGGCCCGTCATGTCGACCTGGATCGCCGTATTGATGGCCACCATGCGATGGTTGCGGGCGACATTGACCGGTGACGAGTTATAGTCCACGGCGCGGAACTCAAACATGGGGTTGTTATCGATATAGTCATACAGCCGGCGCGTGCCGACGCAGAACGTGGCCAGAACTTTGCCCGGGTGGAAGGTTTTTCGGGTGTTGTTGACGACGCCTGACTCGATGAGGTCGATGAGTCCATCTGAGAACATCTCGGTATGGACACCGAGATCCCGCTTCTCGGCGAGCCCGTATAGCACAGCGTTGGGGATCTTGCCGATGCCGACCTGGATCGTGGAGCCGTTTTCGACCAGACGCGTGACATGCCGCGCGATGGCCAGCGATGTCTCGTCCGGCTCTGCAGAGGGCAGTTCCAGGATCGGCTCCTCATGCTCCACGATCACGTCGATATCCTCGACGTGGATAAAGCTGTCGCCGAGGGTGCGCGGCATCTGCGGGTTAATCTGGGCGATCACCAGGTCGGCGGCCTCAGCGGCCGCGCGCACCGCCTCCACCGATACGCCCAGGGAGCAGAAGCCAAAACGGTCGGGCGGGGTGACCTGGATCAGCGCAACATCCAGCGGCATGCGCCCGCTACGGAAAAGCTCGGGGATCTCGGATAGAAAGATGGGCGTATAGTCGGCGAGTCCCTCATAAACGGCCGAGCGAACCCCCGGCCCCACGAACAGCGAGTTGTGCCGAAAGTGCTGGTCATAACGCTTGCTCGCGTGGGGCGCGGATCCGATGGTGAGCATGTGAACGATCTCGACATCGTTCAGTGTCCGCTCCTTGCCGCCGAGATCAACCAGTGTCTCCAGGAGATGCTGCGGCTCGGCACAACCGGGGCTCAGAAACACCCGGCTGCCGCTATGGATCTTGCCCAAAGCCTCTCGCGCGCTCATACGCCGAGAGGAATAGTTCTTGATCCAGTTACTGACGACTGGCATGGGTCCATCTCCTTTTCTGACAGCCATGCGCTAGGATAACGATAGATGCTCACAAACGAGGCACAGCGTATATAATCGTAGAATGCTCTCCCCCGGCAAGGGCCCGGGCGCCGTGCACCCTGGCTCAAGTGTACCAGAGAGGGAGAGCATTCGCAATGTCTAACAGGTACCGCCCCGGGGGGCGTGCGCGCAGTCTGGGCCTAGACGCTTTCCTGCACGACGGGCGGACGCAGGCGCGTGCCGATATAGGCCGCCACCAGGCACGCTACACCGGCCACGACAAAGCCCGCCATCCAGTTCTGGAAGGCATCTCGAAAACCTGCTGCCATGATCGGCCCCAGAATCCCGCCGATACCATAGGCTGTGAACACCCAGCCATAGTTCTCGCCCACGTGCTCTGTGCCAAAGAGGTCACCCGTCTCTGTGGGGAACAGGGCAAAGTTGCCGCCGAAATTAAAGCCAATGAACAGCGTGCCCAGGTAGAGCAGCGCCGTGGACGTACCCATCCAGTAGAAGAGGATCATGATGATCCCCTGCGTGAGGCACATGATGATGAGCGATTTCTGGCGGCCGATACGGTCAGAGATAATGCCCCATACGATACGTCCAACGCCATTGGCCAGGGAGTAAAAGACGGACATGGCGATCCCCGCGATGACGCTGGCCTCCTCCGCGGAACGGCCGGCCTCCTGCAGGCGCTCGATACCGAATAGCTTGATGTTGCCGATGACCAGCAGGCCGGCCATGGCGCTAAAGATGAACATCACCCAGATCGCATAAAACTGCGGCGTGCGGAGCATCTCCCTGGGGTGCATTGCCATCACCGGTGCAGTCTTGCTCCCCGACGTGGTTACAGGGACATAACCCTCTGGCAGCCAACCAGCCGGGGGATTGACCATCCAGATGGACCCAATGCTCACCGCAACGGCAAAGATGGCGCCATAGAGCGTGAACACCCCCGAGACGCCGATGGACTCAAGCAGACCGCCGAATTCGCCAGCCAGCTGCATCCAGATCAGCGCGCCAAAGCCAAAACCGGCGACCGCCAGCCCGGTGATCAGGCCCTTTTTGTCCGGAAACCAGCGCATACCGACGGCGATCGGGCAGACATAAGCCAGCCCAATGCCGATGCCTGCCACCAAACCCACGAACAGGATCTGGTTGACATAGTGACCAAAGAGGCCACCTTTGAGCAAGCCCGCCAGCAAGTAGCCGGCGCCCAACACCAGGCCTCCTGTGAACGCAACGATGCGAGGCCCGGATCGGGCCTGCCAGCGCCCGGCCAGAATCATGGTCACGGCAAAGCTGGCCAACGATACAGAAAAGATCACCTGCGTCTGCGTCTTGGTAAAGCTGAATGGAGCCTCGATCAGATAGGGCGTGAACACACTCCAGGCGTAGATCGCACCCAGGCAGAGCTGGATGATCACCGCACCTACTACCACCAGCCAGCGATTGGCCACCTTTGTTTCGACGTTCTGGGACATCCTTCGCCTCCATATAAGTTCTGGCACTGCCAACAAAAAAGGGCGCACCCGTGCGTTTTTCATCACGAGTGCGCCCAAGAGTGACGGTTACTTGCGCCCTTGGATCAGCGAGTCCACGACGGCGGGATCCGCCAGGGTGGACGTGTCCCCAAGGCTGCCCAGCTCACCTTCCGCAATCTTGCGCAAGATGCGGCGCATGATCTTGCCACTGCGCGTCTTGGGCAGGGCATCCGTGAACTGGATGTAGTCCGGCCGCGCGGTGGGCCCGATCTCCCGACGCACCTGGTTCATCAGTTCGTTGACGATGGCCTCGCTGGGCTCCACACCCTGCTGCAGGGTGACATAAGCGTACAGCGCCTGGCCCTTGATGTCATGCGGCCGACCGACTACGGCCGCCTCCGAAACCATGGGGTGACTGACCAGCGCATGCTCGACCTCAGCGGTTCCGATGCGGTGGCCCGAGACATTGACCACGTCGTCGATACGACCCTGCAGCCAGTAGTCGCCATCGGCATCCCTCATGCACCCGTCACCGGTAAAGTACAGGTTGTAGTACATGGTAAAGTAGGTGTCGATGAAACGATCATGATCGCCGTACATCGTGCGCGCCATGCCCGGCCAGGGCTTGGCGATACACAGCTTGCCCGACTCGCCCGGCCCAGCCTCAGTCCCGTCATCGTTAAGAATCAAGGGCTCGACGCCAAAGAACGGCCTGGAGGCGCTGGCCGGCTTGATGGTGTGGGCGCCGGGCAGCGGCGTGATCAGGATGCCGCCCGTCTCCGTCTGCCACCAGGTATCCACGATCGGGCAGCGCCCGCCGCCCACTACCTGATGGTACCAGAGCCAGGCTGCCGGGTTGATCGGCTCGCCTACACTGCCCAGCAGGCGCAGAGAGGAGAGATCGACCCTGTTCACCCAGTCGTCGCCCAGACGCTGCAGAGAGCGGATCGCCGTAGGCGCGGTGTAGAACACGCTGACCCGGAATTTCTCCACGACCTTCCAGAAGCGGCTCGCATCCGGATAGGTCGGGACGCCCTCGAACATCACCGAGGTGGCGCCATTGGCCAGCGGGCCGTAGACGATATAGCTGTGTCCGGTGATCCAACCGATGTCGGCTGTGCACCAGTAGACGTCTTCGTCATGGATGTCGAAAATGTACTTGTGCGTCACAGCCACATAGGTCAGATAGCCGCCGGTCGTGTGCAGGATACCCTTGGGAGCGCCGGTGGAACCGGAGGTATACAGGATAAAGAGCGGGTCCTCGGCGTTCATGGGCTCGGGCGCGCAGTACTCCTCGACCGTGTCCATCTCTTCGTCCCAGTACACATCACGCCCGGCCTGCATCGCCACCACATCGGGCGTGCGCCGAACGACGACGACGGTATCGACGCTGGGGCAGGACTCTACAGCCTCATCCGCCGTGATCTTGAGCGGAATGGCCCTTCCCGCGCGCAGCGACACATTGCTTGTGATCACCATCTTGGCATTGCAGTCCTGGATACGGCTGGCCAGGGAGGCCGCGCTGAATCCGCCAAAGACGACCGAATGGACCGCACCGACGCGCGTGCAGGCCAGGATGGCAATGGCCAGTTCTGGGATCATCGGCATATAGACAGCCACGCGATCGCCGCGCCCGATGCCATGCTTTTTGAGGACGTTGGCGAACTTGTTCACCTCGCGGTACATATCCGCATAAGTGAGGGTCACCACATCCTCTTCGGGCTCGCCCTGCCAGATGATGGCTGGCTTGTCCTTGCGCGAGGTCGTGATGTGTCTGTCCAGGCAGTTGTATGAGACATTGAGGATCCCGTCCTCAAAGAACTTGTGCTCAATAACCCGGTCCTCGGTGTTCCAGGTGTACTCGCAACCCTTGGTTGGGAACTTGACCCAATCCAACGTCTGCGCCTGCTCAAGCCAAAAGGCGTCCGGGTCTTTCACCGAGCGGTCGTACATCTCCTGATACTGCTCCATCGAGCCGATGAGAGCATTCTCGGCAAACTCGGGCGGCGGGGGAAAGCGCAGAGCTTCGGTCATCTGTTCAGCTGCCATTCGTGGACTCCTTCTGTGATACTTGATCGGAACACGAACCGTTTTTCACTTGGCCGAACCACTCATACCGTGCAGTGGGGACATGCTCGAGAGGAGCTGAGCGACGCGGCGCAACTTGCGTTTGCTTTCGATACGAGCGCCAACCATCGACCTTGAGCGATTCAGGCCAGAGACACTTTATCAGCAACATAACAGTGTGTCAAGCGATAGCGATTGAGCGGCGAAAGACTCTATCTTTCAACCGAGGGGGTATGGACGCAAGCTCCGGTCGAGCAGCACCGTTCTGTTGGAGGTTTGGCGCACCCCTGACAACAGAGTATGATTGGTCCAGAATATAGTGCGCGTAGATGGAGGCGAGTGCATGCTGGACATGTTTTTTGATCCCAAAGCGATCGCGATCATCGGCGCCTCAGCCGATTCCAGCAAGCTCGGATATCAGGTCCTGGCGAATCTTGTGAGCAGCGGATTTCCCGGGGCGATCTACCCGGTGAATCCTTCCGCAGATGAGATCCTGGGGCTCAAAGTCTACAAATCCGTGCTGGACACGCCCGGCCCTATTGACATGGTTGTGATCATGATCCCGGCACGGGCAGTCGTGGGTGTCTTGCGCGAGTGCGGCGAAAAGGGCGTCAAGGGCGCCGTGATCATCACGGCAGGCTTCCGTGAGGCTGGCCCTGAAGGCGTCGCCCGCGAGAAGGAATTGCTGGCTGTCGCCGCGGAGTATGGCATCCGCATCATTGGCCCCAACTGTCTGGGTATCATTGATACCTTTGTGCCCATGAACGTGTCCTTTGCCGCCGGCACGCCCAAGTCCGGCTCGATCGCGTTCATGTCACAGTCCGGCGCGCTCTGCACAGCCATCCTCGACTATGCCCTGGCCGAGACCATCGGGTTCTCGCACTTTGTGAGCCTCGGCAACAAGTCTGACGTCGATGAAGTCACGCTCCTGGAGGCCTGGGGCGACGATGACCGGACAAACGTCATTATCGCATACATCGAGGGCCTTCGCGATGGCGCCGAGTTCATTAGCCAGGCGCGCAAGACCGCGGGCAACATGCCTATCATCGCGGTCAAATCCGGCCGCACGGCCATGGGTTCGCGGGCTGTCTCGTCGCACACCGGCAGCCTGGCGGGCGCAGACGCCGCCTACAGCGCCGGATTCAACCAGGCCGGTGTCATCCGGGCCGAGACGGTAGAGGAGTTGTTCGACTTTTCGACGGCCTTTGCCTACCAGCCGCTGCTCAAGGGCAAGCGCATCGCGATTGTGACCAACGCCGGCGGCCCTGGCGTCATGGCCACCGACGCCCTGGAACTCAATGGCCTGGCCCTGGCTTCGCTCTCGGCGGAAACGCAGGCGTATCTCGAAAGCCAGTTGCCGGCGGCCGCCAGCGCACACAACCCCGTCGACGTGCTGGGCGATGCGCGCAGCGACCGCTACATGATGGCGCTGGAGGCCGTACTGGCCGATGAGAACGTGGATGGCGTCCTGGTGATCGTGACGCCGCAGACATCAACCGAGATCGTCGAGACGGCTCGCGGCGTCGTTGACGTGTGCAGCCGCGCGAGCAAGCCGATTCTGGGCTGCTGGATGGGCAAGCAGGAAGCTATGGCCGGCATCGACATCCTCGCCAAGAACCGGGTGCCCAACTACCACTTTCCCGAGCGCGCGGTCAATGCCTTTGGCGCCATGTGGACGTATCGCCAGTTCCTTAACCGGCCAGACGCGGTCACCGAGAGCTTTGAGATCGACCGCGAGGCCGTCGCCAAGGTGTTTGAGCAGGCCCGGAAAGAAGGGCGCACAGGGATCGGAGATGCCGAGGCCCAGGACATACTCAAGGCTTACGGTATCACGACACCCAAGTCGGATGTCTTTGCGACCCCGGACGAGGCCGTGGCCTTTTGCAAAGAGATCGGCTATCCCGTCGTGATAAAGATCGCCTCCCCGGACATCCTGCACAAGTCCGATGTGGGCGGCATCATCGTGGGCGTTTCCAATGAGGCGGAGGTCCGCGAGGCCTTTGACACCCTGATCGCCAGGGCCAAGCAGCATGTGCCCAATGCCACCATCTGGGGCGCCCAGGTCCAGGAGATGGTTGCCAACGCTCGTGAGGTCATCATCGGTATGAACCGCGACCCGCAGTTCGGGCCGCTGGTGATGTTCGGATTGGGCGGCATCTATGTCGAGGTGCTGCGCGACGTCGCTTTCCGCGTGGCCCCGATGACCCGTCTGCAGGCAGAGGAGATGGTCAAAGAGATTCGTTCTTACAAACTGCTGGCCGGTGTCCGCGGGCAGGCGCCAGCGGATCTCGATGCCATCGTGGACACGCTGTTGCGCGTATCCCAGATGGTCAACGACTGGCCCGAGATCGCCGAGATGGACATCAACCCCTTGCTCGTGCGTGACAAGGGAGCAGGCGCAGTGGCCGTGGATATGCGCCTGATTCTCACACCAGCCTGACCTTTGGGGCGCTGGCCCCAGATCGTCATTTGATCAAGTACCCGCTGGCGCGATGGACCGCGCATACGCAAAAGGAGATGGAATATGTCAGCAATAGCGAACGTGATGGCCCGGGAGATCCTTGACTCGCGTGGCAACCCCACAGTCGAAGTCGAAATCACCACCGAGCTGGGATCGGTGGGCGTGGCGGCGGTGCCTTCGGGCGCATCGACCGGCGTCCATGAGGCTGTCGAGCTGCGCGATGGTGACGCCCGGCGCTTTAACGGCAAAGGCGTGATGCAGGCCGTGGACAATGTCAATGAGGAACTCGGTCCCGAATTGATCGGCATGGACGTTACCGATCAGCTGGGTATCGACAGCCTCGTGATCGAGATCGATGGCACAGAGAACAAGGGGCGCCTGGGCGCCAATGCCATCCTCGGTGTATCTCTCGCAGCGGCCAAGGCCGCGGCGTTGGATGTGGAACTGCCTCTGTATCGCTACATTGGCGGCGTCAATGCCCACGTGCTGCCGGTCCCGATGATGAACATCTTGAACGGGGGCGCCCATGCCAAGAACAGCACCGACTTTCAAGAGTTTATGGTCATGCCGGCCGGGGCATCCAGCTTTTCCGAGTGCCTGCGATGGGGTGCAGAGATCTATCACAGCCTGAAGAACGTGCTCTCTGAAAAGGGCATGAACACCAACGTTGGCGACGAGGGCGGCTTTGCCCCCTCGCTGGGCACCAACGAGATGGCTCTCGAGGTGATCCTCGAGGCGATCGAGAAGGCAGGCTTCCGCCCCGGTGAGGACGTCTGGATCGCGCTGGATCCAGCCGCCAGCGAGCTGCACAAGAACGGCAAGTACCTGCTGGCGCGCGAGAATCGCGTGCTCTCCAGCGACGAGATGGTCGATTTCTGGGCCGACTGGATGGAACGCTATCCGATCATCTCGCTCGAAGATCCTCTGGACGAGGACGACTGGGAAGGCTGGAGCAAGCTCGTCGCCAGGATCGGAAACAAAGTGCAGGTCGTCGGTGATGACCTGCTGGTGACGAACGTGACCCGAGTACAAAAGGCCATTGAGACCCGCGCGGCCAACGCCCTGCTGTGCAAAGTCAACCAGATCGGCAGCCTCAGCGAGGCGATCGCCGCGGTTGAGATGGCCCATCGCGCGGGCTGGGCCACGATTGTGTCCCATCGCTCGGGCGAGACGGAAGACAGCACGATCGCGGATATCGTCGTTGGTCTAAACACCGGCCAGATCAAGACCGGTGCCCCTGCCCGCAGCGACCGCGTTGCCAAGTACAACCGCTTGCTCCGCATTGAGGGTGAACTGGGTGACAATGCCCGCTTTGCGGGTATGCGGGCCTATCGCGTCACGCGCTAGATCGCTCTGGCTAGATCACCGGCGCCACCTGACAGGTGGCGCCGGTTGTTTTGTGCCAGACCGGCCACGCGTAACTTGACGCTTGATTACAGCACATCTATAATTGCTTTTGCCTTTAGGGCATTGCTCACGTGTCAAAAGACACAGTCCGAGCAAAAAGGGGGTTGACAGCGTGGCCCGTATCGTTATCGAGCAAGGGGAGTCCTTTGAAGGCGCACTCAGGCGCTTTAAGAAGGCCGTCCAGGAAGACCGCATCCTCTCCGAGGTGCGACGCCGGCGTTTCTATGAAAAGCCGAGCCAGATCGCCAAGCGGAAGAAGGCGGCCAAGCGCCGCAAGAGCCGGCGGACAACCCTCAAGGACCAGATGAGGAACTACTAGAGGCTCGTTTCCCTAACGACGGGGCGCGCGCCGCGCAGGAGTGTGGCATGACGATCAAGGAACGGTTGATGGCGGATCTGAAAACGGCTATGCGCGAGCAAGACGTTGTCCGTCGCGATACCATCCGGATGGCCCGAGCGGCCATTCTGAACGCCGAAAAAGCCCTCTTGCGTGACGCGTCAGAAGAGGAAGTCATCGACATCCTCGGGCGCCAGGTCAAGCAGCGGAAAGAGTCCATTGAGATGTTCCATCAGGGCAACCGAGAAGATCTCGTGGCTGAGGAACAGGCTCAACTGGTCATTTTGGAAGAGTACCTCCCCCAACAGCTTGGACAGCAAGAGGTCGAAGCGACCCTGCAGACCATCATCGCAGAGTTGGGCGCCACCGGACCGCAGCAACTGGGTCTCGTGATGCGCGAGGCGATGACACGGCTCAAGGGTCAAGTAGATGGGCGTCTGGTCAATCAGATCGCCCGTGAGTTGCTCAACCGATAGGATGCAGGAGAACATGGGTTCTCCTGCATTTCCTTATGCCTCGATGCCTCGCATATGACGCAGTCACCATCGACAGCCCCAGCAACCAAAGCTGCGCCCACCCAACCCACTGCCGAACGCTCACGACAGGCCGAGCCCCCGGCGTCCCGCCTCCGCTATCTTTCACGGGCTATCGTCATGGGTGCGCTGTTGTGGCTTTCGTGGGCGGTGGCGATTCTGGTCCCCTCACAGAGCAGTTTAGGCCTGGAGGTTGGCAGTGCCTCCCCTCGCGACATCAAGGCCTCCAGCCGGGTAAGCTATATCAGCGACGTAGCCACGCGACTCGCTCGCGAGGATGCTGCACTGCGGGTAGTGGATGTCTACACGCGACCGGACATGAGCGTCGCAACGCAGCAATTGGAGCAACTCGGCGTCATTCAAGCAGCTGTGACCGCCGCCAGAGAGGCCTCCGATCTGACGCTGGACGAGCGCCTCGCCATGCTGGCAGAAATCCCCGATATCGACCTCACTGACGACGCCTGGGAAGCGATGCTGCAAATGAGCGAGAGTCGCTGGGAGGCCCTCCGTCAGGAGAGCGCCCGCGTGCTCAACCTCATCCTGAGCAGCGAAGTGCGCCCCACCGATATCTCGCGCGCCCGGCTGGACGTGCAGCGGCTGATGGCATACACCCTGACACCGGCCGATCGCGACGTCGTCAATGCCCAAATCATCAAGCTGGTCGTGCCCAACACTTTTCTGGACATAGAGGCGACGGAAAAGCAGCGAGATACAGCCCGCGATGCCGTCCAACCCATCGTGCGGACGATTCTCCAGGGCGAATCGATCGTCCGTGAAGGCGAAATCATCACAGAGACCATCCATGAGAAACTCAAGGTACTGGGGCTGACCGAACAGGACGCTGGCTGGCAAGAGCGCGCTGCCGACCTGGGCGTGAGCCTGCTGATCGTGATCGTGATGGTGGTGTACACCGCCCGGGTCTATCCCGTACTGATCGATCGCCCTCGCCAGCAGATGCTCTTGGTGATCACACTGGTCCTCATCACGCTGTCGGCCCGTGTGTCTATTCCCGGCCACATCCTGGTCCCCTACATATTCCCGGCCGCTGCCGCAGCCATGCTGGTCACCCTGTTTCTCAATATCCAGCTGGGGACGTTGATTGCCGTAGCGACCGCTGTGTCTCTGGGCAGCATCGGCGGAGGCTCGCTGCAACTCACCATTTACGCGCTAATGGGGGGCCTCGTTGGCTCCCTGCTCCTCATGAAGACGGACCAGCTCAGTGCATTCTTTCCGGCAACGCTTGCGCTCGCGGGGACCAATATCGCGATACTGCTGCTTTCCAGCATCCAGGGCGACAGCTATGACACACTGGGGCTCTTGCAGCTGGCCGGCGCTGGCGCCGTCAACGCGGTGCTCTCAAGCACGCTCTGCTTTGTGGCCTACGCCTTTGCGGGACGGCTCTTTGGCATCACCACATCCCTGCAGTTGATGGAGCTCGCGCGGCCAACCCATCCGCTCTTTCGCCAGTTGTTGATCAAGGCCCCCGGCACGTACCATCACTCGATTCTCATCTCCAACATGGCCGAGCGCGCTGCTGAGGCCATCGGCGCCGACGCCCTGCTCACCAGAGTTGGCGCCTATTATCACGATGTCGGCAAGACGCTGCGGCCGTACTTTTTCACCGAGAACCAGACCGACGGCCAGAACCCGCACGAAAATCTCGATCCGCAGACCAGTGCCGAGATCATTATCGGGCACACCAGTGAGGGGATCGAGTTGGCTCGCCGCTACCATCTGCCCGACAAGGTGATCTCGTTCATCCCAGAGCACCATGGCACCACGCTGGTGGCGTACTTTTACCGTCGCGCTGCCCAGGCCTACGAAGGCGAGGATGAGCTGGATGACAGCACCTTCCGCTACCCGGGGCCCAAGCCGCAAAGCAAAGAGACGGCGATCGTGATGCTGGCCGATGCCGTGGAGGCCTGGTCGCGCGCCAACCGGCCGACGACGCAACCGGAGATGGAGCGCGTGATCCGCCAGGTGATCAACGACCGTCTCATCAGCGGCCAGCTGGATCAGACGGAGTTGACGCTCAAGGATCTGGATGGCATTCGCCAGGCCTTTGCCAGCATCCTCACGGGCGTGTACCATCCACGCGTACAGTATCCTGATCGCGCACAGACCAGGCGGCGCTCAGAGCCCGCGAAACCTGCCTGAAAAATCACCGTTCGAGGTGTCCCAATGAGGCGGCGCGAAAAACAGAGTCTGGTGATGAGTTTCAGGCATGCCTTTGACGGTGTCTGTTTTGTGGTCCGCTCCGAGCGGAACGCCAGGATCCACGTCATCGCCGCGGTGCTCGTCTTCTTACTTGGTCTCTGGCTGGGGTTGGAACGTATCGAGTGGGCTCTGGTCGGCACCGCGATCGGCCTGGTATTTGCGGGAGAGATGCTCAACACAGTAGTTGAGCTGACCGTGGACATGATCATGCCTGAACAGCACGAGCTGGCCAAGTATGCCAAGGACGTGGCGGCGGGGGCGATTCTCATCTTTGCGGTCACCGCGGCGTTCATCGGGATCATGGTCTTTGGTGCGCGGATCCTGGAAAAGCTCGGCTTTAGCTAAAATCGAGGATGGCGTCATGGAGTTGAGGCGGTACTGGAACATCGTCATCCGGCGCGCGTGGATCGTCGTGATTCTGCTCGCGGTCGTCCTGGTGACCTACCTGCGGCTTACCCCCGAACCGCAGACCAGCTATACGACCGGCATGCGCTTTGTCGTGGGAATCAGGCCTGAGGCCCGGGGAGACTATTACGCTTACGATCGCTACTACACCTGGCTTACCGCGGAATATCTGGTCGACGATCTCTCCGAGGTGGTCAAGAGCCAGGCCTTTGCCCAGGATGTGGTGACGCTCACTGGACTGCCCGTGGCTCCGGGCGTCATCCAGGGCGCCACATCGGCAGGCAAGTTGCACCGGATCCTCACCGTCAGTATGTCCTGGCACAACGATCAGGAGTTGGCCCAAATCGCCAACGCGGTGGCCACGATCCTCACCACGCAGGCAGACAAGTACTTTAGCCAACTCGCCACCGAGTCCGCCGTGATATCGCTCATCGATGCGCCCACGATCTCGCCCGTCGGTCGCTCGTTGCGAGACCGCATCGACCTGCCCTTACGTCTGCTGCTGGCTCTTGCGGCGGGGATTGCGCTCGCCTTCTTGCTCGACTATATCGATGCCTCGATCCGGAACAAGGACGATCTCGCCACCCTGGGTCTGCCCATTCTGGGAGAGATCCCCCCGCGGCAGCGATGGCGTACCTATCTGCCGCTGAGGCGATCGCTACCCTGACCCTCAGCGGTTGGCGCCCCATCCGCGTGGGGTATAATGGCTTATCGAGTTCGGGAGGACGCCGTGGAACTACGTGAGTATTTTCGCATCATCGCCAGACGCGGCTGGATCATCATACTGACCATGGTGATCGCTATGACGGGCGCCTTTGTCGCCAGCCGGATCCAGACGCCGGTCTACCGCTCGACCATATACCTCAATGTTGTGCCTGCGCGCCTCGACTGGGGACTGCAGCAGACCATCGTCAGTGTCATGCGCAACTATGCGGGCATTATCACCTCTCGATCGACGGCGCAGGAGGTGATCTCCCGGCTTCAGTTGGACATTACCCCGGACCAACTGTCCGAAAAGATCACCGTCAAGCCTATCCAATCTGACCTTCAGATTCAGATCGATGCTGATGACTATGACCCGATCATCGCCAGTAACATCGCGCAGACGGCTGCCGAAGTCTTTGTAGAATACACCGACGTGCAGATGCAGGACCAGGACGCGGCGGACAGGGTAGAGGTAAGCATCCTCGATCCTGCGCGGGCGGGCACGCTACACAAGCCCAAGTGGAAGATCAATGTGCTTGCCGGCGCGGTCCTGGGGGCGCTTGTAGGCGTGATCATCGTCTTTATCCTGCGCTTTCTCGAAGCAGACATCATCCACAACGCACGCGAGTTGGAAGAGTATACGGGCGTGGCCGTGCTGGGCCTCGTCCCGGCTTCCGACACGACCTCCTCAAAGCGGAGTAGCCGCACCAGACGCGGCTGACGGAGGAACAGATAGCCATGCCTAATCCGATCAACCTGGTCACACTGCAGGAGCCATCGTCCCAGATCAGTGAGGCCTACCGTACGCTCCGGATGAACCTGCAATATGCTACCCTGGATCGCTCTCTGCGGTCGCTGCTGGTGACCTCCGCGGGGGCGGAGGAGGGCAAGTCCACGACCCTCTCCAATCTGGCAGTGACGATCGCGCAGGTGGAGCAGCGGGTGATCATGGTCGACTGTGACCTCAGACGGCCGCGTCTGCATGAACTCTTTGGTCTGGACAATGCCACCGGGTTCACGACGATGATGCTGGACGACGAGATGCTCGAGCACCCGCCGCTTTTGGAGACCGGTGTCGACAACCTGTGGCTTTTGCCCAGCGGACAACTGCCGCCTCGGCCAGCGGATCTGCTCGGCTCACAACGCATGGACGCCGTCGTCGAACGCCTGCTCAAGGAAGCCGACATGCTGCTCTTCGACGCCCCGCCCGTTGTCGGGGTGACCGATGCCATCGTGCTCGCAACCAAGGTAGATGCGGTGCTGCTCGTAGTGAATGCAGGGGAGACCAAACGCGATCAAGCCGAGACCGCCATCGAGCGACTCAAGAACGTGAACGCACATATCGTTGGATCTGTGCTCAACAACGCCCCGATGACGGCGTCTCTGAGTTCATACTACTGATCGGCACAGGTACCGGCCGGAAAGAGTGAGGCGCTCGCTGCGGTTTAGCCCGCCGAGCGCCCTTTTGTTTGTTCCACAGCCCCTGTGGATAAGTCTGCCCTGGGCTGTGGATATCCGTGGAAAAGTCTCTCACTTATCCACAGCCCGTGTCGACCACTCTTGTCTCCGCGAGGGCCTCATCTGCTACAGATAGTAGGTAGCTCTGACTCATCTACTAGCTGTAGTGTCGAGGCCCGAAAATGCCGCTGCGTGACTGTTCCAGTCCTCCACACCACTATCCCCAGAGCCTGTGGATAAAGTAACCCTATGCGTGGGCGCGACTGGATCCCTGCATACTACATCTGGGTAAATCACCAGCTTATCCACATCTCCACAGGCCCTACTACGACTACTATATAGAGATAAATAGAATGATATATCTATTATCTATTCATCTATTGTTTGGCACGGTCGGAACTGAAGCGTTCGGGGTCGAGCCATCGCTGTGCCAGGAGAGGGAGCGTCTCAACGGGTCCCATCCGGGCCGTGCATGGGGGCAGCGAGCGGAGCAGTGTCTTGCCGTAGGACTTTGTAATGAGACGTTTGTCGAGAACTGCCACCACGCCAAAGTCTTCCTTGCTGCGTATGAGCCGGCCGAATCCCTGACGGAAGCGCAGGATCGTCTCGGGCAGATAGTACTGGTTGAAGGGATCCTCAAAAGTCTCCGAGCGCGCTGTGAGTATGGGATCATCGGGCACGGCAAAGGGCAAGCGGGCGATGATCAGACAGCTGAGCGACTGACCCACAACGTCGATGCCCTCCCAAAAGCTGCGTGTGCCCATCAGCACGGACCGGGGCGTCGTTCGAAAGCTCTCCAGAATCTGCCGGCGCGAGCCATCGATACCCTGCCCAAGCACGATGATACCTTCCTTTTCCAGTACCGCACGGGTCGCCCGGTAGGTGGCATTGAGCTGGCTGTTGGAGGTAAACAGCACCAGCGCACGGCCCTCTGTGGCCTGTACCAGGCTTACGATGGCCTGTTCCACATTCTTCTGGTAGTAGGGCTCGTTGGGCTCGGGGATGTCCTTGGGCACATAGAGGAGCACGGCCGACTCAAAGTCAAAGGGGGAGTCCACAGCGACATGGGTGGGGTGGTCTATGCCCAGACGGTTCTCGATATACGAAAAGTCGCGGTCCGTTCGCAGTGTCGCGCTGGTCAGAATCACGCTGTCTTTATCACTGAACAGCCGCTCATTCAGCATATCGCCCACATGGATCGGTGCGCTGTGTAGCGCGACCTCCTGGTTGTACTGTGACACGGACACCCAGTAGACGAAATCGTCATCTGGATCGACCAGGATCTGATCGATCCCGTGGCCGATCTCCATACCGCGCTGCAACTGCGCCTTGACCTCTATCAGCAGATCGGTCTTGAGCTGATCCTCCTGATCTGGCAGCCGGTTCATCCAGGATGCCAGCTGGTCCAACCCCTGAACGATCTGGGTCAGAGGTGTGGCCAGGTTGTCAGAGGCGATCTCGATATCTGACCATCCCGGCTGGATCCGGAGGCCAGGGGTGATCCGTACAGTGCGGTCATAGGTGGTCTGCGATCGCGTGCCTGTGTCCCGATAGTCCTCAAGAAAGAGCGTGAGATTGCGGAAAAGCACATCGAGATTGGTCATCGCGGTGTCGAACTGGTTGAGCAGGCGCTCGATCTGATCGGCGATCGTCTGTCGTACGGGTTCGCTCACCTGATAGGCATCAAAGAGACCGGGGATCTGGCCAAGAAGCCCGCTGGGGCCGGTAGCACCGGGTTGGCTGAGCGTGCCCAGAAACGCGGCGATATCCTGGCGTCCCAGCTCGAGCCCGAATTGTCCGGTGGCCTGTTCTTCGAGGTGGTGCGCCTCGTCGATGATCACATAGTCGTATTCGGGAAGTATGCGATTCTCCAGTACGAGATCGGACAGCAGCAATGCGTGGTTGACCACGATCAGATGAGCGCGCTCCGCCCGGCTTCGGGCCCGATGGAAGAAGCATCGCCCGCCAGAGAAATAGGGGCACCGGTCGCCGATGCACGTCTCGGAGGTGGCCTGTAGCTCTCTCCAGATGGCGTTCTCTGAATTGATCAGCAGCAACTCTGCCTGGTCGCCAGTCGTGGTCTGGGGAAGCCAGGCCATTACTTTGGCATAGACGCGCACACCGTCGATGGTCAGCTGGCGGCTGCGCCGGAAAGAGGACAGCCTGCGCAGGCAGAGATAGTTGCCCCGTCCCTTGAGCAGCGCTGCCCTGAAAGGTTGATCCAGGAGCCGCCGAACGTCGGGGATGTCTTTGCTGAATAACTGGTCCTGCAGGTTGATTGTGTTCGATGAGACGACCACCCTGCGCTGGTTCTGTGCGGCGAACTGGACCGCCGGCAGAAGGTAAGCCAGGGACTTGCCGGTGCCGGTGCCCGCCTCAACCAGTAGATGCTCCGGCGTATTCAGGGCGTCGACCACCGCTTGAAGCATCTCGATTTGCTGTGGGCGATACTCGTATCCCGGAAAGATCTGAGACAGCCCGCCTCCAGGCGACAGAGCAGCCACCAGGGGCTCCGGATCGATGGGCACGATGTCGTCTAGCCCCTGCGGCAGGGGCGTGGTATCCTCCTTCGGCCGCGGCAGTCCGGCGAACTCATCCCCGCGCGAGGCGCGCCTTGCGGTCTGCCCCGAGAGAATGCCGGCGCCACTCTGCGCTTCGCGATCTTGAACAACATCCTGGAGCAGTGGCCACAGAGACCATCCGACACTCTGCGCCATGCTCAGGATCTCTCTCACCAGTGACAGATCCCAGTTATCAAAGCGGCTCACCATCTGAACAAACAGATCATGCGTGGCAAGAGCATCAGGCAAGGCACGGTGTGCATCGGAGAGCGTGATGCCCATCATCTCCGTGAGTGAAGCCAGGCTATACGTGTTGGCCTCGGGGACCAGAATCGAGGCGAGCTCAAAGGTATCCAGAGCCACGTTCTGCAGGCTGAGACCCTGCTTTTGCAGAAAGAACAGGTCATTCTCAATGCTGTGGGCAACGAGCGGGTAATTGGAGATGAACCTGAGGATCTCTCCGCGGAGTTGCTCGAGCCGGGGGGCGTCCGCCACGTCCTTGTTTGACAGACCGATCAACTGCTCGATCCGCGGTGACACCGGCCGCTTGGTGTGAACAAGGCTCGAGAATGTGTCCAGCACCTCGCTTCCCCTGAATCGTACCAGAGCGATCTCGATGATCTCATCGCGCTGACGATCAAGTCCTGTCAGTTCCAGGTCCAAGGCCACATACGTTCTAGGCATACCCTCTCCGCTCCGCCGTGGTGATTCCAGATACCGATTATAGCCTTGACGGCCGGGCTGACCAAGGGATAGCTAGCCCGCGACTGACTCGCGAGGTCGACGATTGACAGCGGGTTTCGAAAGTGGAATACTGGCCCGGCGCAAAAAGGGGAGGGCAAGGTGATGCTACTGATCCAGGGCAAGACATACGCGCCAAAGCTGATCATTCTGGACAAGGATGGAACGCTGGTGGCGTTTCAGGCCATGTGGCACACGTGGTTCGAGCGATTCATGGCCTGTATAGAGCGAGACCGGCGAATTGCGCTCCAGACTAGGGTTGGTTTGGCCGGCACGCTGGGATATGACCCCGTGGATGGTGACTGGGATCCTCTGGGGCCCCTGACACTCGCTGCGACGGGTGAGGTGCTGCTCCTGACCGCCGGACAGCTCTATCATTATGAAGGCATGGTATGGGATGAGGCTCTGGCGCTGGTGAACAGGGCAGAGGCGTACGCACGAGAGGTGTTGTCCGATGCGCGCCTGCTGACCGGGATCGGTGATGTACGCGGCCGGTTGCAGGCCTTTTCCGCGGCTGGTCATCGTCTGGCGCTGGTTACCACCGATACGCGCGCTTCAACGGAAGGACACCTGTCCGCTCTGGGTGTCGATCACCTGTTCGGAGCCGTTGTTTGCGCCGATGACGGATTTCCGCTCAAGCCGGCGCCCGATATGGCACTGGCGGCGTGCTCGCAGCTTGGCGTCGATCCCTCCGAGGCCATTATGGTTGGTGACAGTGCCGTCGACATGGTGATGGCGCGCTCAGCCGGCCTGGCTGCTGCCATCGGGGTCGCCTCGGGATCGATGCCGGGGGAGGCGCTGGCTTCTTATGCGGACTGTGTGATCGCGGATATCCACGCTATTGCAATTCAGAACGGTGAGGTTCACGATGTCCCTTCCACGCTATGACGGGTACATCTTTGATCTGGATGGCACGATCTATCTCGGAGATCAACTGATCCTCGGCGCCCAGGACACGGTGGAGCGCATTCGTGGCGCGGGCCGGCCGGTCGTGTTTCTATCGAACAAACCGCTGGAGCCCCGCTCGAGTTACGCAGCCAAGCTGACCCGGCTGGGGATTCCGACCCCACCGGAGGAAGTCATCAACTCTACACAGGCGTTGATGCACCTCTTGCGGGAGGCGGAGCCGGGGGCGCGACTGTACGTGGTAGGGGAACGTAAACTCGTTCAGGAACTCGTGGACGCTGGTTTCGAGGTGACGGCGCGTCCCGAGCAGGTTGACGTTGTTGTTGCCGCTTTTGATCGCACGCTGGACTATACCAAGCTGAACATGGCGCATCAGGCGCTGGCACGTGGCGCGCGGCTGTACGCCACCAACGGCGATCGCACCTGCCCTGTGCGTGGAGGCGAGATACCGGACTGCGCTGGCGTGATCGCCTTTCTTGAGGCTACAACGGGCTGCACCGTGCAGGCCATCGCAGGTAAACCCTCCAGTCACATGCTCGGGGCGGCACTGGACAGGCTGGGCGTCCTCGCCGATCGCTGCCTCATGGTGGGCGACAGGCTTGCCACCGATATGCTCATGGGAGTCGCTGCCGGGATGGACACCGCTCTGGTGCTGAGTGGCGTGACGCAAGCCTCGGATCTCGCATCCTCCGCTGTTACCCCTACCTTTGTGCTGGCCTCGGTCGCCGACTGCCCCTGATTGTATGCTCTTCCGGTACAGCTCTGGATGGCCGATTTGCACGAGGGCTAGTCTTTGGGTATATTAGGAGATGGTTTGGCAGTCTTAGCCCTTGACTGCTAAAAGAGCAAGGGCAAACGTTTTGGCTAAAGCATAGTGATCAGAGGAGGAATTCCACATGGCGACAACTATCAGTCCGCTGGGCAACCGTGTTGTGGTTGAGCCTGCCGAGCAGGAGCAGCGCACGGCGTCAGGCATTGTTCTACCGGAGACGGCCAAGGAAAAGCCACAGCGTGGCACGGTTCTGGCGGTAGGCCCCGGCTCCCGCGACGATGGCGGCAGCCGCGTGGCGATGGATGTCAAGGTGGGTGATACGGTGCTCTTTGCCAAGTATGGCGGCACCGAGATCAAGGTTGATGGCAAGAACGTCCTCATCCTGCGGGAAGATGACATCCTGGCTATCGTTGAAGAATAGTTCAGACTCTACGATAAAGGAACAAGAACAATGGCAAAGCAACTGCAGTTTTCCGATGAAGCGCGTCGCAGCCTCAAGGCCGGGCTGGACAAGCTGGCCGAGGCCGTGGGCACCACCCTGGGCCCCAAGGGCCGCAACGTCGCCCTGGACAA
>ENA-OSEO01001120-OSEO01001120.1-sediment-metagenome-genome-assembly--contig:-NODE-1120-length-53965-cov-6.387173_pt1 | contig 53965 bp, 48 predicted proteins | sample MGYA00237883_ERZ534232 | MGnify/ENA metagenome assembly ERZ534232
CTCTCCGGCGATGCGATGCAGACGGTCTATAGCCAGGTCGATGGAACGTACAGTCAGGGTGGCCTCTCCCGGGGAGCGTACACCGTCACCCCGGGCGATGGCGCCGATGATGGCGGCGCCATCTCGGCGTACGATGCCTCGCTGGTGTTGCAGCACGCGGCCGGGCTGCGCACGCTTGCGGACCAGGCGTACACCGCCGGTGATGTGACCCTGAACGGCGCTCCGACGGCGTACGATGCCGCATTCATCCTGCGCAAGGCTGCGGGTCTGATTCCCCTGGCATCGCCCGATGCCGGCGTTGCCTGGCAGTTTGAGCCTGCCAGCCGCGAGTATCCGACCTTCACCGAGAGCGTCGCTGACCAGGACTTTACGGCGTTGCTGCTGGGCGATGTGTCGGGGAACTGGGGCGCGGGCGCGGAGCCGGCTGCGCTGGCCGCACAGCCCGTTGCCGAACTAGAGCTGGTCATCGGCGCGCCGGATGCCAATGGTGATGTTGGAGCGACGCTGATGCTCATCTCGACGGAAGCGCCCTTGTTCAGCCTCATGCTGGATCTGGCCTGTGAGGGACTGGTGCCCAAGGAAATCCGATCTGACGACGTGTCGCCCGGTTGGCTGGTGGCCTATAACGCAGAGTTGCCCGGTCGCCTCACCGTCGCCATGGCTGGGGCGCAGCCGGCGGAGGGACCGGGTGTCTTGGCACACCTGGCTCTCGCGGCGACCGAATCGGGCATCGTCCCTGCCCTTGAGCCCATCGCGGCAGAGATCGATGAGGGTGCCGTGGAGGTGTCATGGTACAGCCAGCTGGAGCAACACCGGCTGTACCTGCCGTTAGTGACTCACTGACGCGCTGCGCAGCGGGCGGGGCGCCTGCAGCGTAAGACAAGAAGCGGCGGGAGTCACCTCCCGCCGCGCTGTAGACTCTGTCTATTCGGTTGTAGGTTACCAGCGCCCACCCTGGCGGATCATGCTGGCGGCTGCGGCTGGCGTGCCGGACTCGTCACACTCGCCGGTGCCCGCGTTGCTGTTGGCTGCGCCGCGGCCGGTGCCACCTTCATTCGCCGTCGAGACGATTGCCTCGTAGGCGTCCTCGTCCAGGTACTCAGGCGCATAGGTTACGCCCTCATCCTCCAGCAGCCCCACGAAGGAGCGCAGGTGGTTGCGCGAGCCGCGCAGCAGGTTCTCGTAGACCCGCAGCAGGGCGGCGTTCTCGGTCTGGGCCATCTCTTCCTGCAGGTCGAGGATGTCGATCTCCTCGATGGCGGTGCCTACGCGGAGGGCTGCGTCAACCGACTGGCTGCCCTGGGCGACGAGCTGGTCATAGAGGGCTTGCAGTTCCTCGTTCTGGAACTCGCCGGCGGCCAGGCCCACGGTGGGGTCTTCGATGCCATAGCGCTCGAGCTGGCGCAGGATGCTGTCGGAATGGCGCTGCTCGCCGTTGGCGATGGTCTGGAACTCGTCGATGTCCCACTGCTCATAAAGAGCCATGTAGACGTCGTGTGCGAGTTTCTCCTCTTGGCGCATGTAGACGAGGCCATCGATCTCGGCCTGGTCCAGCGTGCCACTGACGGCGACGCCTGTGCCCATCCCACGATTCCAGGTTGAGCCGGCCGTGGACTCGACGGCGGCGGCGCCCCGGCGGAGGCCATAGCTCATGCCGGTGCCCAGCGTCTCCGCATCGACGGGGCCCTGCGCGAAAGCTGCGGGTACTGCGATGCCGAGCAGCGCGCCGGTGACGACTGTGGTGGTAACGAATTTCTTGAGGTTCATGATGCTCCTATCTTTCTGTGTGTATTCTGTAACAGCCTCTCTGACTGTTTACAACCACAGTATAGGAGTCGATTGTGGAGGGATGCTGAAGACGGTGTGGGTGAGGGGTGGGTGTATGAAGGATGATCTGTGTGCTGTGGACGCTGGCGCAATAGGCCGCGGGGCGTGAAAGATGGGCGGGCCCCTGAAGAGGTCCACCCATCCACCACTGTGTATCGCAGATGGGCTATGCAGCCGTGCTGGCGCGAACCCGCGTCGGGCACGCCCCTCAGCCGGCGATGTCCCGCCGCATCTGTTCGTATTGCTCGCGCGTCAGTTCGCCGCGCGCATAGCGTTCCTGCAGCACAGCCAACGCCTGCCCTCCCTGGACGGACGCTGAGCCAGTGACTCGGCGCGCGCGCACTGCTGCCCAGACGGCTGCGGCCACCAGCCCCGCGAACAGGAGAAACGCGAGTCCTGCGGCCAGCAGCATCAACAACATCCCTATCGGGCCCATTCCGCCCGTTCCCCAGTAATGCATCATGTCCGTTACTCCTTTGTCGTGGGATCAATCTGTCGTTCTCGCCGCTCGCATCGACTCCCGAGTGCGAGCGGCGCCTACTCGTCTGCCTACAAGAGTTCCTCCCTGATGCTCAGGAACTCCTCACGGCTCAACTCACCCCTGGCGTAGCGCAGGGCCAAAGCCGCTCCTGGATCCTGGCGGAACTCAGTGCGTCCCGTCCGGCGCTGGCCGGAGGGGAACAGCCACCCGATCGCCCAAACGGCCACCGCGATCAATGCGATCGGAAAAAGCAACATGAACACCATCATCAGAGACCTCCTCCTAACACTATCGAGACCAATCACATGTCCAGTATAGCCGACAAGTGTATAGAGGCCTTCAAGCCACTTTCAAGAATATGTAAAGATGTATGGCGCCATAGCAAGGCATGTATCTGTGCGATCGGGGTCAGGCCAGAGGAACGCTGAACGTAAAGGTACTTCCAGCGCCGACCCCGGCGCTGTCGGCGGTGATATGCCCGCCCTGGGCCTCGATCAGGTGCCTGGCGATGGTCAGACCGATGCCGCTGCCGCCGCCGGCGCGCGCACGGGAGGGGTCGACCCGGTAAAAGCGGTCGAATATGCGCTGCAGGTGCTCCGCTGCAATCCCGATGCCCGTGTCGGTGACGCTGAACTGCACCTGCACACCCGCCAGCGTGGCGCGCACCGTCACGGTTCCGCCGGCCAGCGTGTATTGGAGGGCGTTTCCGATCAGGTTCAGCAGTACCTGATATAGCCGGTCCTCGTCTGCGCGGACTGACGGCAGACTCGTCGCCACATCCGTGATGAGCGTGACGCCCTTGTCCTGGTACTGGGGCTGCAGCCGCGCCACGGCGCCGCTCACCAGCGCGAACGGATCTACAGGCTGCAGGTTCAGCACGATGCCGCCCGCTTCTGCGCGACTCAGTTCCTGGAGGTCCTGGACCAGGCGCTGCAAACGATCGGCCTCGGAATACACGCGCTCATACGTCTCAGTATCCGCCGGAACCACGCCGTCGATCAGGCCCTCCATGTAGCCCTTGATTCCGCTCAGCGGCGTGCGCAGTTCGTGGGCTACGTTGCCGATCAGTTCATAGCGCTGACGTTCGGTCTGCTCCAGAGACGCGGCCATGCGATTGAACTGCACAACCAGTTGCCCGATTTCATCCTGGTCGGGCCCGGGGCTTACCGCCACCCGTTCGCCATAGTGACCGCCGGCGATGCGGCGGGCCGCTGCGATCATCCGCTGCAGGGGGTGCGCGACCTTGCGGCTGATGTACCAGGCCAGACCCAGCGCCAGGAGCGACGATGCCAGTACCGCTCGGATCAGCGACTCGGCCACGGCCTGGCGAAAGTTGGTGAACAGGTCATCGGACAAGGAGACGGCATCACCGGTCTGCTCGGCCATCGCTGCCATATGCCGCTCAAAGGCGGCGGGCATCAAGAGCTCGGAGGCTGCCAGAAGGACGATACCGGCCACGAAAATGACGAGCAGGTAGGTGATCAGAAGCTTGGATCCCAGGCTACTGCGTATCTGTCGCGCGAGGTTCATGCCGGCTCATCCTCAAAGCGAAATCCCACGCCGCGCACGGTCTGGATCAGGTTTGGGACCCCGAGCTTCTGACGCACGTGCCCCAGATGAACGTCCACGACCCGTTCCTCGCCAAAAAAGTCGCGGCCCCAGACCAGTTCCAGCAACTGGTCGCGGCTGAGCACGATCCCGTGGTGTTGTGCCAGCACACGAAGCAACTCAAACTCGGTGCTCGTCAGGTCAACGGGCGCGTCGTCCACCCAGACCTTGCGGCCGCCCAGGTCGATGCGTACGTGCCGAAAAGCAAGGGTGGCTTTGTCCGCGCCCAGCGCCCCGATCTGCAGGCGGCGGAATGCCGCTTTGACGCGTGCCACCAGTTCGCGGGGGCTGAACGGCTTGGTCAGATAATCGTCTGCCCCCACAGAGAGCCCGATGATCTTGTCGACCTCGTCGGCCCGGGCGGTGAGCATGATCACATAAGTGTCAGACTCCTGGCGAAGGCGCCGAAGAAGCTCGATGCCATCCAGGCCGGGGAGCATCACGTCGAGGACAATCAGGTCCGGCTTGAGGCGGCGAGCTGCCGCGAGCCCTGCCACTCCGTCCGATTCGGCGTACACCTCGTAGCCCTCGTTGCGCAGATAGACGCTCACGAGGTCCACGATCACGCGCTCATCATCGATCACCAGAATCCTGGGCATTGCCTTTACCTGCTGTGTACCGAACCACCACTCCGCTCTTTATCCATATTCTAGTCATTATAGATAAACTTGTCCAGAATACTTTACAATGCGCGTCCTTTGCGAAGGCTTATCCTGGCTTTTCGCGGGCTTGTAGGTCGACAGGTGCAGTGGAGACCGGACGGGTTTACCCGGCGCTATCTGGATTGGCGCTGCCGACGCACACAGGGCCTCAGGAGGGTAGCTGATCTCTGCGAACTCTACTGCCGGCGGGGGCTGCGCTCAGGATTATTCGCACGCCCCCCGAGAGCGTTACTCGTCGCCCTGCATAAGTTATCGCCCTTGCCTCGACCGCAGCGCTGAGCGGATGGCGTGCTGCGGACGTCACCACGCCCGATCAGGTGCTGGACCAGGAGATCTTCCGGGCGTTTGAGACGGTCGTGATCCCCTGGGCGCCATAGGCCTGGCACGCAGGGGAGGGCGTCTGGCGCCTCGCCCTGGCCATGCACGACAACAGGCTCCGCAACTCGTGGCGGAGCCTGTTCTTCTGTATCTCGTCTCGCGACTCTACGCTCTAGTCGCTCATCACCACGCGCACGACCCTAACGTCCGGCTCCACCCAGGCGCCAGAGTCGATCTCGTCGCCGTTGCGGCGCCGGTCCACGACGAACGCGCCATCGGCGTCAAAATGACCCTCGTCCACAGTCACAAAGTGTCCCTGGCGGTCCAGGTGAAAGTCGCGGAGGCCGGTGAAACTGGTCATCGACGCCCAGGACCCCTTGCGGCAGAGGTGCAACTGGCAGGCGCCGCCCACCAGGTAGAAAGTGTTGCGGTCCGCCTGGAAGAGCAGCCCCCGCCCGCGAGGCAGGGAGGGGTCCAACGCCCGGCGGTTGCCGACGCTGGCATGGCGCCAGTCGCGTCCCACATAGGAGGGCGAGCCGTAGCCGAAGGACACCACCCCGTACCAACCGTCCAGGTCGAAATACTGCTCGCCCTGGTTCTCCTCCTGGACGATGGCATGCACCCGGCCCGTGCCCTGATACTTGAGCAGCAGGGGGATCGCCTCGGTCACGGCGCGGAAGCTGTCCACCGCGTGCTGGGCCGGCGGTACCACATTGCCGTCGGCATCCAGGATGTGCTCCACGCCAAAGCAGGCATAGCCAATGGCGTTGAACTCGCCGATGGCGTACATCATCTGCCAGCCGTTGGGCCCCATCGAGCCCGATTCGGGCACAAAGAGCGGGTTCTCGGGACGCGTGTAGTTGGCGCAGATCTGCCGGTAGCCGGCCGTGTAGGGGATGTAGATATCCGGCGCGATCAGATCCAGATGCTTCATGGTCGAAAGCCAGATGTCGAGCACCGCGCTGACGGCGCCGCCCGAGGGATAGTCACCGGCCAGCCGGAAGAACTGCTCGCCGAGCCAGACATTGACATACATGGGCAGGTCATAGACCGCCTTGCCCACGCCGGCGATGTGGTCAATATAGCGGCAGATGGTGTAGGCGTTGAGGTACTCACCGGCGTAGCGGCCAAAGAGCTCGGGCCAGTTCGCCTGCATCAGGGCGCCGGCCTCCTGCCAGGCGGCGTGCACCGGGCTCGCGGGCGCGCCTGCGATGGCCTGCACCAACTCGGCGGGCACGGGAGCCTGGAAGATGGCCTCGGTCTCGGGCGAATAGTCCCGGTCGCTCCAAAGCGTCCCCGGCTCGTTCTGCACCTGGATCGCCACCACGGCGCGCTCAGTGTCGTGCTCCTTGAGGTAGGCCATCAGGCGGGCATACGCGTTTGCGTCGGCGTCACGGGTGGCCTGGCAATAGGGCGACAGGCCCCAGATGGGCACGCCCAGCGGGTTGATCACCCGACGGAAGCGCTCCTGATCGGTCTTGACCCAGGTGGGGGCATAGTCCATGTCGCCGTTCTTCCACGTGGCGAACCAGAGCAGCACCAGCTTGAGCTCATACTCTGCGGCCAACTCCAGCAGGGCATCGACGCCGTCAAAGACGAACGTATCCTCCACCGGCTCGACTTGCTCCCAGTACACGGGGATCTCCAGCGTGTTGCCGTGCAGCGCGCGCACTGCCTTAAAGGCGGTCTCCGCCTCCGCCCGGTTGTAGCCGCTCGAGTTCTTGGCCTGGCCCCCGAGCGGGAAGAAAGGCTTGCTATCGACCTGAAAGACGCGTTTGATCTCGGCCATGTTGTGCAGACTCCTTTACAGGTAATCGCAGCGGTTTGGGGTCGGCCCGCTGTTTCGATTGACGGGCGCTCAGCCAGCGGGTAGCATCGCTGACAGATACGCGCTCGCAGCGCAGATCATACACCAGGCGCCCGTGCCGTGGCAACGGCCGGCGGGTGACAGCACGGGGGGATGATGGCGACACAGACAACCATGGGCGGGGTGTTCCCGATCATCGTGACGCCCTTTGATGAGCAGGGGCAGGTAGACGAGGAGAGCCTGCGCCGGCTGATCGAGTACGAGATCGGGGCCGGGGTGCACGGCCTGGGCCTGGCCATGGGCAGCGAGGTGTTCCGCCTGACCGAGGGAGAGCGCGCTCGGGTCACGCGGATCATGGCTGAGCAAGCCGCGGGCCGCGTGCCGGTCGTGATCAATACCAGCGGGGCGGGCACCGAGACCGCGGTGGCAGCCAGCCGCGAGGCGGAGGCCTGCGGCGCCGACGTCCTGATGCTCACCCCGCCGATCCCCATGGGCATGGGTGGGCCCGCCAGCCCCGCGGGGATTCTGGAGTACTTTTGCGCGGTGTCGGCTGCGGTCCACATCCCGATCTTTATCCAGTCGCAGGAGAACCAGCCGGTCTCGGCCGCTCTGGCCCGTCAGATCGCCGAGGCCTGCGAGAACGTGCGCTACATCAAGGAGGAGGTCCGCCCGACGCCGGTGCGCATCGCCGACCTGCTCCGCGAGGCGGGCGACCTGCTCACCGTCTTTGGCGGGGCGGGCGGTGGTTACCTGATTGAAGAGTACCAGCTGGGCTCGGTGGGCACGATGCCGGGTTGCGGCCAGCCGGAGGCCTTTGTGGCGCTCTGGGCCTGTCTGGAAGCGGGAGATTATGACGGCGCCCGCTCGCACCACGACCGGATCCAGCGTCTGGGCCGAGTCAGCGGGCTGATGCGCGATGGCTTTTTCCATGTACACAAAGAGTTGCTGTGGCAACGAGGGATCATCCGCACGGCGCATGTGCGCGGGCCCGTGGCGCCCTATCCCGACGATCCCTGGGTGCGGCGGCAGGTGCAGGATGCGATCGATGACTATGTCGCCTTTGCCGCGGAGCTGCGGGCGAGGAACTGAACGTAGCAGGCTGAAAGGAGCCAGGGGTGAAGATCAGCAATGTTGAGGTGATCGCGTTTCAGGTGCCCCGGCGAAGGCCGGGCCCTGGCGGTGCCGTGATCGAGTCGGTGGCCGAGCAGACCATCACGGTGATCAGCACGGACGAGGGGGCCCAGGGCTACTATCTGGGCGGCTACAACCATGGCGATCAGGAGGGAATGCCGCCGGACGACGGGCAGCGGCTGGTGAATAGCGCGCGGCGTTTCCTGCTGGGCCAGGACCCCTATGACCGGGAGCGTTTCTGGCAGTTGATGTACGGGCCCACCATGCCGGAGCACATCCTGGGCACGCTGGACATGGCGCTGTGGGACCTGCAGGCGCGGGCCTTTGGCGTGCCGGTGCACAAATTGCTGGGCGGCGCGCGCGACCGGGTCAAGGCCTATGCCAGCACCTATCCCAGCGTGGGCACGCCGGAGGAGTACGCCGCGCACGCGCTGCAGTGTAAGGAGCAGGGCTATCGCGCCTACAAGATCCATCCCTACTATGGGATAACCCGGGGCCGCACCGAGGAGGCGCCGCAACACCGCTCGTGGGTGGAGATGGACATCGCAGCCTGCAGGCTGATCCGCGAGGCCGTGGGCGGCGACATGGTGCTGATGTTCGACCCGTATGGCACCTATCACAACTATGAAGAGGCGCTCTGGGTGGGCCGCGAGCTGGAAAAGCTGAATTTCTACTTCTATGAGCACCCGATGCCCGAGTATCGGGTCGAGTCCTACGTGCGCCTGGCGCGTGACCTGGACATTCCTATCCTTTCGCCCGAGCAACTCGGCGGCAGCTTTTACACCCGGGCGGACTGGGTGCTGCGCGGCGCCTCGGATATGTCCCGCACCGACGTGCTGCGCGGGGGCATCAGCGCCGTGATGAAAACGGTGGCCGTTTGCGAGGCTTTTGGCGTCAAGTGCGAAATCCACATGTCCGGGTTTGCCAACCTGCAGGTGCTGGGCGCCACCAGCGCCGATGTGTGCGAGTACTATGAGCGCGGCCTGGTGGGTCCGGGCATCGATTATGAGACGCCCGAGCCCTACCTGGAGGAGATCTGCGACCCGATGGACAGCGACGGGTATGTGCGCATTCCCACCGCGCCGGGGATGGGCTACAAGCTCATCTGGGACTATATCCAGGAGCACAAGACGGGTGTCTGGTCCGCGGTCTGACCGCGTCACGGTTGCGGCGCGTCTGAGGCGGTCGTAGACTCGAGCGGTGTCAATCTATCACAAGGAGCACAACGTGGAGAAAAGGATCGTCGTCCATACCGGCGCCGGGCCGGAGCGGATGCTGGCGGAGGAGATGGAGTCGCTGGCCTGCGACCACATCGAGGTGCGCAAGCCGGGGCGTTGCACCACCCCCGAGGCGGTGCTGGCGGCCGTGCGCGACGCCGACGTGGCCTTGTGCGGCAGCGAGCCCTACACTCGCGAGGTGTTCGCCGGTGCGCCTAAACTCAAGATGGTGATCCGCTACGGCGTAGGTGTGGACACCATCGACCTGGACGCGGCCACCGAGTTCGGCGTCGTGGTGGGGTATCTGCCTGACTTTTGCATCCCTGAGGTGGCCAACCACGCCCTGGCGCTGCTGCTGGACTCGGCGAAAAAAGTGCGCCGGCTGGATGCAGCCATGCGCAAGAACGGGTGGATGGCTGCCCGTAATCTGCTGACGCCCATGGGCGCCATTCACGACGAGACGGTGGGGCTGATCGCCTTTGGCCACATCTCGCGCGAGATGGCCCGTCGCTGCCAGGTGCTGGGGATGAAGGTGCTGGCCTATGACCCCTTTGTGAGCGCCGAGGCGGGCGCGGAGGCCGGCGTCGAGATGGTGTCGCTGCTGGAGTTGGCCGAGCGCTCGGACTATGTCTCCTGCCACCTGCCGCTCGGGCCAAAGACGCGCGGGATGATCGATGCCAGCTTTTTCCAGCATATGAAGCCCACGGCCTATTTTATCAACACCAGCCGCGGCGCGGTGGTCAAAGAGGCGGATCTCATCGCTGCGTTGCAGGAGGGGCGGATCGCCGGCGCCGGGCTGGATGTGTTCGAGTCCGAGCCGCTGGCGCCGGGGCATCCCTTCCTGAGCATGGACAATGTCACACTGACGCCTCATTCGGCCTCGTACGCCGATTCGACCATGGCCATGCAGCGCTGGCGCATCGGCAAGGACGCCCGCGCGGTGTGCGAGGGTGGCCTGCCCGATTTCGTCGCCAATCCCGCGGTGCTGGACCACCGGCGCCAGTAGGCCGAGTTAGGGGGTGACATGATCAGACCGAACGTACTGCGCCAGTTGCTGAACCAGGACCGGCCCAGCCTGTGCGTGCGCGTCAACAGCATTTGGCCCGACATCGTCGAGATGGTCGGCGCCATGGGGCTGTACGACTACATCGAGTTCGCCTCAGAGTATGGACCTTTCGACATGGCGGGCATGGACAACTTTTGCCGTGCGGCCGAACTTTACGGCATGGGCACCATGATCAAGCTCGACCAGGATCCGCGGCTCTTTCTGGCGCAGCGGGCGATCGGCTCGGGCTTTCAGTCCATTCTGTTTGTCGACTGCCGCAACCGGGCGGAGGTCGAGGAATGCGTGCGCATCTGCCGGCCCGATACGCCGCAGGATGGCGGGTTGTACGGGGCGGCCTCGCGGCGCTTTGCCTATGACAGCAGCTGCCGCGACGAGTTCTCGCAGGCACTGCGCGACGTGGTCGTGGCCATCATGGCCGAAAAACGCTCGCTGGTGGACGATCTGGAGAACTGCCTGGTGCCCGGGGTCGACATGGTGCAGTGGGGTCCCTCCGACTATGCTATGAGCAGCGGCTTGCAGGCGGGCGATCCCGCGATCAAGGAGGCGGAGCGCTACGTGATCGCCACCTGCCAGCGCAAGGGCGTGACGCCGCGCATCGAACTGGAGAGCCTGGACAACGTCCAGTACTATTTCAATCTCGGCGTCAAGCATTTTCGCATCGGCACCGACGTGGGCATCCTGCGGCGCTTCTGGCGCGAGAACGGCGCCCGCCTGCGGGAGATGCTGAAATGAGCACATTGTCCCTTTAGAAAGCGACATAATCACAGACACACGGAGGAAACATGGCTACAGAACTGGAGATGCTCGAGGCACTGAAGGAGTTCGACACACCGTCCATTACCAATGTGGTGGCGACTTACCCCAGGAACCCGCTCTGCCTGGGGCTGTACAACCCCTGGCTGATGAACTGGTACACCGACGCCAGCCTGCGCTGCTGGTATCCGGAGCTGGGTCGCCTCGTGGGGTTCGCTGTAACCGCGGTGTACGGCCTGCCCGATCCGAACTATAGCAAGCTGGCGTTCTCGGACGTCATCGCCGCACTGGAGGCCTCGCCCAAGCCGACGATTTTCGTCTTTGAGCAGCGGTTCCCGCCCGCCATCGCCAACAAGGTAGGGCTCTCGGGCGGCAACATGACCACCGCCATGCAGGTGGCCGGCGCGGTGGGCGCCATCACCAATGGCCCCTCGCGCGACATCGACGAGATTCGGCCCATGGGGTTCCAGTACCTGACGAACGGTGTCTGCGCGGGCCACGGCGACATGGCCATCCATGCCATCAATGTGCCCGTGAGTGTGGCCGGGATGGACGTCGCCCCGGGCGAGATCATCCACATGGATGAGAACGGCGCCGTCAAGTTCCCGCGCGCCTACCTGGCCGAGGTGCTGGACCGCGTCACCAAACTGCGCGGCCAGGAGGCTGCGAGCATGGCGGCGGTCCGGGCGAAGCGCGCAGGCGCGGTGGAGAGCAGCCCGTACGGGAAAAAGGACTAAATTAGGGTCTCTGCAATACGAGCGGCCGGATCCTCATGAGCATCCGGCCGCTCTTTATGATTCGGCCGCGGCCCAGGAGCAGACTTGGACTCAGCATGCTGTTTCGTGGCATGTGCGGGCGATACTGCTCAAGCACCTGCTTGCCTTTACGCGTCCGTGCCACTATTATTGTTATGTGTACAAAGGTATTCGATACGAGAGTTCTCGGAGTCTGGAGAGGATTGACATGGCCAGGGAGATTCTGTTTCTGGTTCAGGAATCCGATGAGGGTGGCTACGTTGCGCGTGCTCTCGGATACGCGATATTCACCGAGGCCGACTCATGGGATGAGCTCAAACAGGCCATCCGCGACGCGGTGCAGTGCCATTTTGATGCAGCCGATCAGCCGGATCTGATTCGCCTGCATGCCGTTCGCGAAGAGGTCATGACGGCGTGAGGCTACCCAGGGATCTGAGTGGAGAGCAACTCGCGTTCCTGCTCAGGCGCTATGGGTACCAGACTACCAGGCAGACAGGCAGTCACATGCGCTTGACGACGTTGGTCGAGGGCGAGCACCATGTCACGATTCCGAGGCACGGCGCACTGCGAGTCGGCACGCTGAGCGCGATTCTCACTTCCGTTGCCGAGCACCTGGGCCTTGCGCGCGACGATGTCGCAACTGCTCTTTTCGGTCCATAGAGCAGCATAGACTTGTAGATCGTCGGTGGCCCCGTGGTGCCCCTCTATCCCCAGCCTGGCGCCCCCTCTACTGCCACTCCTTTGCAGATACGTCATCGAACGCCCGTGTTCCCCGGCAGTGCGGGTAGTTCGGGCAACCCCAGAAGGTCTCACCGGCATGCGTCCCGCGTCGGGCGGTACGGCGTACCATCGGCACGCCACAGCGAGGACAGAGCGGGGGCTCGTTATCCGGGGCGTCCGTAGACATCACAGGGGCGGCAGTGCGTACTGCTGCGTCCAGTGTCGTGTGGCCGTGGCCCAATGCGCTCGGTGCTTCCACTGCCCGCTCGATGCTGGCGCGGAGTTCCTGAGCATTGTAGCTTACTTGCGCGGGTATCCGCAGGAGAGGCAGGCCGGCGGCGCGAAATGCCCTGTCGACAAAGTCATCCCGCTCGCGGCGGTCTTCTGTCGCATGACTGCGATCATCGAGCTCTATGCCCAGTCTGGGACGCAATGTGCGCTCGTCGCAGAGCAGCAGATCGACGTGTTTGCGATCGATGCGGTTGCGCCAACCCAGTCGGCTCCCAAAGCTACCTTCATGGACGAAGAATAGGTCACCCAGGTTCACTTTGGCCATCACCCGGATGTCATCGGGAGCCGAAGCCGCCACGAGGTGATATAGCGACAGCTCTGCCGCCGAAAGAAAGTCATCCCGCAGCCTGTAAGGAAGGGAATCTCCATGTGTCGAGGGGGACTGGTTTGAACCACTGGACAGATGCTTGACCACCGAGAACAGGAGCACGATCACGACGAGCGCCAAGGTAGGCAGTAAGCATATGTTGTCCAGCATGGTTCTCCCTGCAAGGTGCGGCAATGGGGTTCGCGGCGCAACCGGGCTAGCCTACCGTCTTGTACCCTGGATGGCAAGGTGGCGCTGTGCACGTCCCGCAGGTGCACTCGATTGACAGGTTCCCCTCCTGGCCTATCCTCTGACTGCAATAAAGCGGCACCAATGGAGGGCGCAATGACAGACGACAATAGATCGAGTGGTAATACGGGGGATCGTCCTGTAGTTAGAGTCAACCGGCGACGGCGAGGCAGCGGCAGCACGGCGCCGCGGGAACGCGCCGAGGCGCCGCGCCGCGAGGGTCGGCAGACGGCGCGCCAGGCGCCGCCGTCGGGCTCCACCGGAGCAGGGTCTACCGGCTCCTTCGGACAGACTGGTGCCGGTGGCACCAGTGGCACCGGCGCTGCGCTGGGCGGGCTGTTGGCCAGCCTGCTGCGTGGCGCATCCTCGGGCTCGGGCGGTGCTACCCGCGGCGTCGGGGGCTGTTCAGGACGGACCCTGATCATCGTTGTTGTCCTGATCGCGCTGTTCGTCTGCGTGCTGGTGGCGATCTCCCAGTGCGGCGGCCTTATGGGTGGCCTGGGGGATGCGGGGCTCGAGCAGTACGAGCAGCCCACTGCGGATTCTGGCTGGCTGACCGCTGAAGAGGTGGAGCCGGTTGTGCCCACATACACGCCTCTGCAGGTGGCGCAGCCCACGCGTCCCGCAGTGATCCCCTCCGGACCCACCAGCGGCGACTCCTGGCTGGTCATGCTCTATCAGGACGCGGATGACCAGATCCTGGAGCGCGACATCTATGTCGACCTCAACGAGGCTGAGCGGGTGGGCTCCAGCGACAATGTGCATATCGTGGCGCAGATCGACCGGTTCAAGGGCGGCTATGCGGCCGATGGGAACTGGACCGGCACCCGGCGCTATTATGTGACCCGTGACAACGATCTGGAGAGAGTGGGCTCGCAAATGCTCGAAGATATGGGTGAGAAGAACATGGCCGACGGCGCCACGCTGGTGGACTTTGTCACCTGGGCCGTCAGCAATTTCCCTGCCGATCGCTATGCCCTGATCATGTCCGACCATGGCATGGGTTGGCCGGGCGGTTGGAGCGACCCGGACCCCAGCGCGCGCAGCAGCCATGCGGCGCCCATCGCCTCCAGTCTCGGGAACCAGATGTATCTGGACGAGCTGGACGCGGCGCTGACTACCATCCGCCAGCGGACGGGCATCGACAAGTTCGAGCTGATCGGCATGGATGCCTGCCTGATGGGCCAGCTGGAGGTGTACTCCATGCTGGCGCCCCACGGGCGCTACGCGGTCGCCTCGGAGGAGACCGAGCCTGCGCTGGGCTGGGCCTATGCCAGCTTCCTGGGAGACCTCACCCGCGACCCGACGATGGATGGGGCTCAATTGGGCCAGCTGATCGTCGACAGCTATGTGCATAGAGACGAGCGCATCGTCGATGACCAGGCGCGTGCCGACATGCTCAAGCAGAGCTCGCCGATGGGCGGGATGTTCGGTTTCTCTCTGCCCACCAGTGAGCAACTGGCGGCGCAGATGGGACAGGCCGTGACGCTGAGCGCGGTGGACCTGAACAGAGTGAACACGCTAACCAACCGGGTCAACGAGTTTGCGCTGGCGCTGCAGCAGGCCGATCAGCGCCTGGTGGCCAAGGCGCGTGGCTATGCTCAGTCCTTTACCAGCGTCTTTGGCAGCAATGTGCCCGCCTCGTATATCGACCTGGGGCACTTTGCGCTGCTGATTCAAAAGAACAGCACAGGCGCGGTGCAACAGGCCGCGGGCAGTGTTGTGGCGGCGCTGCAAGATGCCGTGATCGCCGAGACGCATGGGCCGGGCAAGCCCGGCGCGACCGGCGTGGCGATCTATTTCCCCAACTCGCAACTCTTTGGCATCCCCCAGACGGGACCGCAATCCTATACCGCCATCGCCAGCGAGTTCGCCGGTACCTCGCTCTGGGACGACTACCTGACCTACCACTATACCGGGCGCGGGTTCACCGCCGACGCGCTCGAGGCAGTGGTGCCCGACGCCGGGGCTACCGTCACGGCCCCGGGTGGCGCTGGCCTCAGCATCAGCGCAGTGCGTGCCTCCAGCCGCCAGGTGTCGATCGGCGACACGGTGATCCTGAGCGCGGATATCACCTCCGATAACCTGGGGTATGTCCTGCTGTTTGCCGGTTACTTTGATCCCACGGCCGGTTCCCTGATGATCATGGATATGGACTATCTCGAGTCCTTGGACACCAGAGAGTTGGAGGGGATCTACTACCCCGAATGGCCCGACGGCGAGTTCACGCTCGAGTTCGAGTGGGAGCCGATTGTCTACTACCTCTATGACGGCCAGGACGCGGTACAGGCCACACTCACGCCGCAGAGTTACGGGGCGACCTACGAGGAGGCCGTCTATACCGTGGATGGCATCTACACCTACGGTTCTGGCGAGGGCAGCTCGCGTTTTGCGCGCCTTTACCTGCAGAACGGGTCTCTTCAGCGGGTATTCGGCTTTACCGGCGACGAGTTCAACGGTGCGCCGCGTGAGATTCATCCCGAGTCCGGCGATACGTTCACCGTGCTGGAAGAGTGGCTCGACCTGAACGAGCAGGGTGGGGTGGTGGAGCGTGCCTATGAGCTGGGCGGCACGTTGATCTTCCGCGACCAGATGTTCACCTGGGTGGAGATGGACGCCGCCGCAGGCAACCACGTGGTGGGATTCATCGCCCGCGACCTGGACGGAACGGCGCGACAGGCCTACACCCAGATCACCGTGAACTAGGGTATCCCCCATACGATACTGCTGTCGGACACGCAGCGCGCGGCATCTGGACCCTCGCTGCGAGTTTCGTTGGTCCTCCTTGCTCGTCTACGCATCTATCCGAATCGCGACCCCCCTCTGCGACCGGATTTTGACACCGGCGGGCGATTGGATATAACTACATCTGAACATATCTTCAGGTGTTGGTGCTATGTCAGACGAGATATATGCCCTGGACGAACACAGCGCAGCCCATGTCGCGGAGCTCTTTCGCGCATTCAGCGACACCAGCCGTGTGCGCCTGCTCTCGGCTCTGGTGGAGCGCGAACTGAATGTGGGCACCCTGGCGGCACTGATCGGTCTCAGCGAGTCGGCGGTCTCGCACCATCTGCGAAGCCTGCGCCAGATGAAGCTGGTCAAGACGCGGCGCGAGGGCAAAGAGGTCTATTACCGCATGGATGACGAACACATCATCACGCTGTTTCGTCAGGGCGTAAGCCACATCCGCCAGGGTTGATCGTGATGGGCGATCGCTGGCAAGTCTGGGGGTCTTTTTCGCGTGCGGGCGTCAGGCTCCGCACGCGAGCGCTTTGGAAAAACTGTTCTACTGGGGTGCGGTAATGGAAGCAACGGCGCTGGTCGAGTCGACGCAGACTGATCTGGAACATGGGTTGACGGCGGACGAGGTGTTGGCCCGTCGCCGGCAGTTCGGCGAGAACCGGCTACCGGAGGAGAGCCCGGTATCACCCTGGGCGATCCTGCTGTCGCAGGTCAAGAGCCCGCTGGTGTACATCATCCTCGTGGCCGCGCTCGTGTCCCTGTGGGCGAAAGAGCTCGGCGATTTTGCGATCATCATGTCCGTGGTGGTGATCGATGTGATCATGGGCTTTGTCCAGGAGTATCAGGCGCAAAAGACCTACACCGCGCTCAAGGGCTTGCTCAAGCCGACGACCACCGTGATCCGCGATGGGGAGCGGCAGGAGATCGAGGTCTGGGAGCTCGTTCCCGGTGACCTGGTCGTGCTGAACTCGGGCGAGAAGGTGCCCGGAGACGGCGTGCTCCTGGAGAGCACTCAGGTCACGGCGGATGAAGCCATTTTGACCGGCGAGAGTGAGCCGGTGGCCAAACCCGCTGAGGCGCAAGTCTACATGGGCACTACAGTCATCACCGGGCGCGGCACGCTGCGGATCGAGCGCACGGGCACGGCCACCGAGCTGGGCAAGATCGCGACCAGCCTGCAGGAGCACGTCGAGGACGACACCCCGCTGCAGACCCGCCTGAAGGTCTTTAGCAACACTCTGACCCGCATCGTCGTCGGGTTCACCCTGGCGATCCTGCTGGTCGGTCTGGCCATGGGCAATGGCTTTCTGAGCATGTTGCGCACGTCGATCATCCTGGCCATTGCCGCGGTGCCGGAGGGGCTGCTCATCGCCGTCACCATGATCCTGGTGCTGGGCATGCGCAAGATACTAAAGCGCAAGGGGCTGGTGAAACGCCTGCTGGCCGTCGAGACGCTCGGCTCGGTCAACGTGATCTGTACGGACAAGACGGGCACCCTCACCGAGGGTCGGATGCGCGTGTTGCGCACGGAGCTGCTGGACGCCGAGGCGGCGCTGCAGATCATGGTGTTATGCAACGATCTCGAAGGCCCCGTGGATGTGGCGCTCTGGGAGCATGCGCGCGAGGTGCTCCAGGCCGACCCCCAGACGGTGGTGGAGCAGTCCAGCCGCCTGGGCGAGGAGCTCTTTTCCAGCGAAACCAAGTACATGACCGTTGCCTCCGCGTGTGAGCGCTTCGGGCCGGAGGCCAGCGACCTGCTCAAGGGTGCGCCTGAGATTGTGATGGGCATGTGCGATATGGAAACGGAGGACAGGCTGCGCGCCCTGGCACTGGTCGATCAGTGGGCCGGTGAGGGGCTGCGCGTGCTGGGGCTGGCCGATCGTCCCCGCGGCAACCTGGAGGATCATACCGGATATCGCTTTGTGGGCCTCGTTGCGATGCAGGACCCGGTCCGTGAGGGTGTGGTTGACGCGGTGCGCGTGGCCCGGCGGGCAGGTGTGCGCGTGGCTATGATCACCGGTGACTATGTGCGTACGGCGGAGAACATCGCCCTCAGTACGGGGATTATGCGACCGGGCGAGCGTGCGCTGGAAGGCGCCGAGCTGGACGGGCTGACCGATGAAGAGTTACAGCGGCGCGTGGGCCAGACCAGCGTCTATGCGCGCATTCGGCCGCACGACAAGCTGCGCATCGTCAGGGCGCTGCAGGCTAACGGGGATATCACCGCCATGGTGGGCGACGGCGTGAACGATGCGCCGGCGCTCCAGCGCGCCAACATCGGCGTGGTGGTGGGAACGGCGACGGACGTGGCCAAGGAAACCGCCGACCTGATTCTGCTCGACAGCAACTTTAGCACCATCGTAGCTGCCATCGAGGAAGGTCGCGTGATCTTTCAGAACATCAAGAAGGTGGTCGCCTACACCCTTTCGAACTCCTTTGCCGAGGTGCTGGCGATCTTTGTGGCCATGATCCTGGGTTGGCCTGCCCCGCTCATCGTGGCGCAGATCCTGTGGATCCATCTCATCTGCGATGGGCCCTCGGACATTGTGCTGGGCTTTGAGCCCGGAGACCGGGGCACCATGGATGAGCCCCCGCTATCGCCCCGCGAACCGATCCTGGACCGTCTGGGCCTGTCCCTCATCGGCATCATCAGCGTCTGCAGCGCCGCGGCGGCGTTGATGCTTTTCAACCATCTCTTTTCAGCGCACGGGAACGCTGTCGAGGGACGCAGCATCGTGTTCGCGTCCTTTGCCATCAACTCGATGGTCTACATCTTTGCCTATCGCAGCATGCGCCAGCCGCTCTGGCGCATGAATCCGCTCTCCGCGAACGTGCCACTGGTGCTTGCCGTGCTGGCCGGGTTGGGGACGGCGGTGCTCCCGTTCTTGGTGCCCGCGCTTGGCCAGGCACTGGGGATCGTTCCGCTGACGATTCAAGAGTGGCTGATGGTGGCCGGCATCGCCTTTGGTCTGCTCGCCATCGTAGAACTGGGCAAGTGGATCAACAGCAGGGTCACAGCCCGGTCTGTGGCAGCCAGGACTCTGTCCGAGGAGGGCCGCGCCAGCGTCTAGACCGATTCAGGGCCGTTCAGTCATCAACGAATGACGAGAGGCGGGCAAACTGCCCGCCTCTCGTGTTGAGCAACTGGTTGAGGCCTACTCAGGCAGCGTGAGCACCATGCCGATCTGGATCAGGTTCGGGTTCGCGCCGATGACGTCCTTGTTCAGCTCATGGATCTCGGGCCAGCGCGCGGCGCTGCCGAGCTGGTCGCGCGCGATCACGCTCAGCGAGTCGCCCGGCTTGACCGTGAACTTGTCGGCTCGACCTTGGCCTCGACAGCCTCCGCGGCCTCCTTGGCCTTTTCCTCCGCGGTTTCTCTGGCCGACGCCACTGCGGCCTCAAGCCTCCCGTGCTCTCCGCTGCTGCGGCCGCGATCTTGGCCTGAGCCTCTTTGAGCTTGGCGGCTTCCTCTTCAGCCTTAGCCCTGGCCTCTTCGGCGAGTTTTTCCGCCTCAGCCTTGGCTTTTTCCTCGGCCTCCTTGCGGGCCGCTGCGGTCGCCTCCAGCTTGGCTTTGGTCGTCACTGATGCCGCCGCCGCCTCTTTCGCCTTGACTTCTGCCTCTGCCGCCTCCGCCTTGGCCTTGGCCTCGGCTTGCTCTTTCTCCCGCTCGCGCCGGTTGAACAGGCTGCTCAGCAGCCCCTCTCTCTTGCCCTTATCTACCTCCTTGCAATTACGGTCGTTGCTCGCCCCTCGCATGCCGCATCTGCGATAGGCCATCTTTGCGATGCTGTCAAGCCACAGCGCACGTGGGAGCGGGAACGCTCGACAAGTAGCAGGGCAGCGGAACAAAGCTCCGCTTCGGAGGCTCTGTCGTGCAGGCCACCGGGAGCCCATACCTGCAGGGACCAGGTGCTCGCGCTCAGGTTGCCGTGCTCGCCTCGGTATCGCTGAGGGCGTCCGGAAGCTCCAGTTCTACCCGGCGGATGCTGGGGATCAGCAGCGCCAGGCCAGGGGCCAGGGCGCCGGCCAGTCCCGTGATCAGCAGGATCAGTCCGATCCCGCGGCCGGGCCCTACGCCCAGCAGGGGACCAAGGGATCCGGCCAGGGCCCCCTCGGCTGCCATGAGCGGCTCCGCCACGCGGTCGGCCAGTGGCCCCGCCAACAGGTAGGCCAGCGGCGTGATCGCGCTGGCGATCATCATGCGCACGGAGAACACGCGGCCCTGGATGTCAGCGGGCACCTTGGCCAGCCAGATGGCCTGGCTGGCCGCGTTGGCAAAGGGCACGGCAAGCATCAGTACAAAGTTGCCGGCTCCAATGGTTACCAGGTCCGGCCGGAGACCGGCAAGGGCCATGCCCAGGCCGGCCACCGAGATTCCCGCCGCCATGGTGTAAATCCGTCGCCTTGTGCCGCCCCAGGCGCTCATGACCAGACTTCCGGCCAGCATGGCGACTCCGCCGACCGAGAGGAGGGTCCCCAGAGCATCAGGGCTGTGGCGTGAGAGCACGAGGGGGGTAAAGAGCGCACCGTAGAACCCCAGCGCAAAGTTGACGATGGCAAACAGGCTGACCATGCCCAGCAGTCCGGTGCGCGCGCGCACGTACCGCCAGCCGAAGGCGGCCTCCCGCAGGAGGGAAGGCTGCGCTGTGCCCGTCTCGGTCTTGTGCACGGGGTTGGGGATGCGCACCGCGAGCAGCATGGCTACTGCAAAGAGATAGGTGCCCAGATCCACCAGGAACACACCCTGGACGCGGATCGCGATCACCAGGAACCCGGCGATCAGCGGGGCGACGATCTGCGATGCGGCGTCGGCCAGTTGCATCATGCCGCTGACGCGCCCGTACTGCTCCTTGGGCACCAGCAGCGACGGCAGGCCCATATAGGCCGGGCGCTGGAATGCCGCCAGGGCCGAGGAGATCGCGTTGCCGGCATAGACGTGCCAGACCTGCAACTGCCCGGTCGCCAGCAGGGCCCACAGCCCCAGAGTCACCACCGCGGCGCCTGTGTCGCTGAGAATCAGGACGGTTCGGCGGTCCCAGCGGTCGACCAGCGTGCCCGCAAAGGGAAGCAGCAGCAGGTGGGGCAGGCTGGCCGCGACCATCGACAGCGCTAGCTGGGTGGCCGCGCCTGTGAGCTGGTAAAGGTAGACGCCCAGGGCAAAGCCCGAGAGGCCGGAGCCGATAAAGGAGACGAGTTGCCCCGTCCAGATGATCGCAAAGGCGCGGATGCCGGTGGGATGGCGAATGGATGTGTGAATGATGGCGTCTCCTGCCATTGATGTTACCAGGGCCGTCCGCGACCGGGGTCCAGGGCTGCCCGGTTACGGAGGGCCCCGGGGTGACTCGCAAGATGCTGCCCTGTGCGGACCAAGCCGATAACGCTACGCCCCGGTCAGCTCCTTGAGTGCAGCCTGTTCCTGCTCGTCGACCACGGACCTGGCGCCGATGCCGAGCAGGCCGTCGGTGCTGGTCGCTGCGACCTCACGCGCCAGGTCGAGGATCCACTGCTTGAACTGCTCCGCGCCGGGCAGGGCGGCGACGCCGTCCGCAACCACCTGCTGGATCTCCTGCCGTGCCGACGCGGGGTCTCTGGACTCGAACTGCATGGCGTTCCCCTTGACCTCGTCCGGCGACATGCCCCTGATGGTGGCCAGCACATCATCGACCAGCGGACCATTGCCGCCAGAGCCTTCATTCTTGAGCAGTTCCTGCATAACGTTGTTGGCCGTGAGGATCTCTTTGATCATCTCGAGGCCGCCGCCGTTGGCGGCGGCTCTGCCAGTTCGGCTCTGGCGAGAGTCTGGCCCTATTGTGAAGCGCCGTCAACTTGCAGCCGGCGTCATGTGGGTGCCGTGCAATGCCTGCGGTATGACGGGTGGAGCGGAGGCACATTGAGCCCGCGCTTGTATCTTGAGTATGGGCTACAAACCAGCCCGTAGTGTAGCACCGACCGGAAGGGCATCGAGTGAATCTGCGCCAGCGCGTGTTCATGACTGCGTGCGCCGCGCCGCGCAGGATCATCTCTGGATCGGGGCGGCAGTTGACAGATCCGACGGTGTATCGAGAATGGGCGCATGAGCAGGGGCTCAGGGCAAGCCCACGAGAGCAACGCTCGGGGGTTGTTGAATGAAAGCAGCGGGATACAGTCTTTCCCGGATGGCCGTCGTGCTGGTCGCTGCCTGGCTGGTCCTGCTGGTGGCGGCTGCCGGCATGGCGGCGCCCCCGGCGGGCGCGACCCATGCCCCGCTCGCGGACATGTGCGGCGCTCCCTACACGCCGATCTATGATATCCAGGGCAGCGGCATGACCAGCCCGCTGGCGGGCAGTGAGGTGGCCCTCGAGGGTGTCGTCGTGGGCGACTTTCAGGACAACGCTTCGCCAGATAGCGGCAACCTCGGCGGTTTCTATGTCCAGGACCCCGCAGGCGACGGCGATGCGGCAACCTCCGACGGCATCTTTGTCTATGCTCCGGCAGTGGAAGCGCTGGATGTCGGCCCGGGCGATCATGTGCGCGTGCGCGGGCGAGTATCAGAGTACTATGGCCTGACCGAGGTGAGCGCCGATGCGATCGTGCTCTGCGCCAGCGGCGCCCCTCTGACACCCGTCCCCGTCGCGCTGCCCTGGGCCAGCGAAACGGCGCCAGAGGCGCTGGAGGGGATGCTGGTGACCTTCTGGCAGCCGCTGGTGATCGCGGGCACCTCAGATCTCGACCGCTATGGTGAACTGCTGCTGACGTCCTCGCGCCAGCTGCAGCCCACGATGGTCTATGAGCCGGATTCGCAGGAGGCGGCGGACCTGCTGCAGGCCAACAGGCTGGCGCGAATCGCGCTCGACGACGGCCACCTCGAGCAGTTCCCGGAGGAGACGCGGCACCCTAACGGCGCGCCCGTCGCGCTCGACAACCTGTTGCGAAACGGCGACACGCTGACCGGCGTCACCGGCATCTTGGACTATCGCTATGGCAGCTATCGCATCCAGCCCACGGCCCCGGCTCTGTACACGCCAGCCAACCCCCGGCCAGAGGCGCCGGTGGCGATCCCCGGCGTGCTGCGGGTGGCCTCGTTCAACGTCCTGAATTACTTTACCGCCGTCGACGCTGCAGGCTCGCTGTGCGGGCCAGGTCTGGACCAGGGCTGCCGCGGCGCCGACACGGTAGAGGAGTTCACCCGGCAGCGGACCAAGATCATCGCCGCGCTGGCTGCCATCGACGCCGACGTAGTGGGACTGATCGAGATCGAGAACCATCCCGGGGATGTGCCCGTCGCGGACCTCGTCTCTGGCCTGAATGACGCTGTGGGCGCCGGGACGTACGACTATATCGCTACGGGGGCCATCGGCATCGACGCCATCCGCCAGGCCTTTATCTACAAGCCTGCGACCGTGTCGCTCGTGGGAGACTATGCCGTGCTCGACGAGCAGTCCTTCACGAACCCGCTGGGCTACCTGCAGGATGACGGTATCACGCCCGGCGAGATGAGCCGTCCCGCCCTGGCGCAGACCTTCATGGAGAAGGCCACCGGCGCGGTCTTTACGGCGGTCGTGAACCACCTCAAGAGCAAGGGCTCAGCCTGCGACCCGCTGGCGGGCGATGATGGCCTGCAGGACGACGATCCGATTCAGGGCAACTGCAACCTGACCCGCACGCTGGGGGCGCAGGCGCTGGTTGACTGGTTGGCAGCGGATCCCACGGGCTGTGGCAACGGGGATGTGCTGCTGATTGGGGATTTGAATGCCTACACCCGCGAGGACCCCATCGACGTGCTGCTCGCTGCGGGCTATGCCGATCTGGTCGCCGCGCAGGCCGGTGAGGCTGCCTACTCGTACGTCTATGACGGTCAGGTGGGCTATCTCGATCACGCCCTGGCCAGCGCAAGCTTGCAGCACCCGGGAAAGTTCGGAGGCTTGAGCGTCTGGCACATCAACGGCGACGAGCCCGACCTGATCGATTATGACATGACATCCAAGAGCGACGGTCAGGATCTGCTGTATGCGCCCGATCCCTACCGTTCATCGGACCATGACCCGGTGATCGTCGAACTAGACCTGCGCCCGCTGGGTGCGCGGCTGTACTTGCCGCTGGTCTTCCGGTAAGGACCGCCTGCGATGCCGGTACCAGACGCCGCAGGCAATCAGCCGGCAGTGAGCACTGCGAGTCTACGCGCGAACGGCGACTGGCTCTGCTGCAGCCAGGTGTGCTGCGAGCCGCACCGAGCGGCGGGCTAGCGCCGGCGCGCTGACTCGCGTCCGTGCTCGATGTGCAGCCACCCCTGGAGTGTCTCCAGATCGAACTCCTCTGGATCAAATTCGGTCCCCACCCAATTCCGAAACTCCATGTAGCTCTCATGAGTGGGATCGGCGAGGATCTGCAGCAGATTCTCATAGCCCCCGCTGCCGCCGCAGTCCTCAGGGGGACAGGCACGCGCGCCGTCAAGGATCCGCGGGTAGCGCACACCCTCGGCACGGGCCAGGACGGCCTCTACGCGGATGTCGTGTATCCAGTTGTCGCCTAAATCATAGGTATAGGTAAACTGCCTGACCGAGTCCTTGAGCAGCTGAGCGACCTTGTAACGGCGGGCGTTCCTGACGACATACCAGCTGTCCTCAGGGTCCGGCTCACCATAGTCGGCATCGCGGATTCGGAATTCGAACAGGTGATAGTTCTCCCAACCCATCACATCCTGAATGATCAGGTGCAGCCTGTAGAGTGTCGCGTTCCCAGAAACCTGGATGCGGCGCCAGATAGGTGGCGCGATATCCTCGAGTGTGATGCGGAGCTGGTAGATTTGCGACGCCATGTCATCTTGTGATTTCGCTGGCATTTTAACCTCCACAGGTGGCGTGGGCGATCGCGTTTGGCCAGCACCACTTGTCATACCTGGCTCTCCCCCGGCGAGGGGCGCGATCCGCTCCTTGACTGCTATCATGGCCGATCAGAGACTGTGCTGCAAGCAACGCAGCGTGAACGCCCCCGCGGACAGCGACAGCAGCGATGTACCCTGGACCTGGGTCGACAGGGCAAAGCGTGATGCACATTTCGATGCCCGCTTCGGGCGCGAACGCGATGAGCACCGGTAGCGCCTGGCTCCCGTGGCGGCTTTCCATATGGCGCGGGGCGCAGCGGAGGTGAGCCGCCCGGTCAGGCACGAAAAGCCGCAGAGCCGGCCCATGGGCCGGCTCTGACTGTAGCGGTCTCTGGTGCCCCCACGGGAATTCGAATCCCGGTCGCAGCCTTGAAAGGGCTGTGTCCTAGGCCACTAGACGATGGGGGCGCTGACTGGCAAATTCTACCATCCGCGGGGGAGGGGGTCAAATCCGTGGGCTGATCTGGCAGCATGATCTCACTTGCGGACTGTGTGGTGGACGCCCCAAAACGTGTATGCCATCATGACCCTTGTACTCCGCCTGTGACTGAGTATGATCCTGCCAGGGCGAGAACGAGCGACTAGCTTTCTACAGGAGAGGTTTTCATGGGTACAGCGACCAATCCGGAGCAAAAGGGCATCTTCGCGGGGGCAGCATTCGCGGTTATGGGTGTGCTGCTATTGACCGTGCCCGGGCTGGCTGGCCTGGGTGGCTTTGATGGGGGCTTTGCCCTGGGGGCTTTCGGCGCCGTCCTTATCCTGCTCGGCGGCATTACTTTGGCGTTCATGGTGCCCCGCTCGCGGGCCGTGGGCCGTATGCTCGCGGGCGAGGATCTGCTGGCGCACTGGGCCGTCAGCGAGCCCGCGCGCGAGGAGCAGGTCAGACGGGACATCCGCGCACAGATCGGACAGAACTGGCGTCTGTTGCTCATCGTGCTCGGCTGGTGGATACTGTGCATGGCCGTGTTTCTCGTCATCGGCCACGTGCAAGGTCACGGGGATGAGATGCCTCTCTTTGTGGCGATCATGGGGGCCGTGCTGCTGGTCGTCACCCTCGCGGGCCTGGGCATCCCCTATCTGCGCGCACGGCAAGCCCGGTGCAGCGCACCGGACGTCTATATCGGGCGCAGCGGCCTGCTGACACATGGTACCTTCCATCCCTGGCGCGGGCCCTGGAACGGGCTCGATCGGGTGGTGCTGGAGGAAGGCCGGGACGGCGCGAGGCTGGTGTTTCACCTGCGTTCCCTCACGGGGCCGGGCTGGCTGCACTGGGTGCGTTACAGGGTCGAGGTGCCTGTGCCGGCTGGCGAGTTGGCCGCTGCCGAGCGCGTTGTCGCCGATCTTGCGGCAGGGTCGGGCGGAGTCGGAGCCTAGCCCTGTGGAAGCGGACCGCCGGGCTGGCCCGATGAGCTGCGCTGGCGCTCCGGACAGTGAGACAGCCAGCGACGAGGGCGATGGGCGTCGGCCCGACTCGGGACGGAGACAAGGCGGCATCGCCTTCGTCCGGGGCTTGAAGCAGCGCCGGGGTTCCGCAGCACTCAATCCTCTGCTTGCACCATTGCCTCGATGGCCTGCGAGATTCTTCTGTGGTCCAGGCGGCGCCAGACCTGCGGGAACGTCTCCAGTAGTGCCGCGCGCGCAGCATCGCAGCTGGCCCGATATTCCATTACGGCTCGGCGCGTGCGGCGGGTCCGCGGGTGCGCCAGGTATAGGTCCATCATTTCGATCGCCACGATCTCGTCCCGCATGTTCCCCAGGTGATCCTGAATGCCCACCACTTCGTCAACCAACGCGGCGACATCGCTCGGAAGGACATCGGCAAAGAACTCGAGCGCAAAGCGCAGGCGTTTGCAGTCGATGCGCAGCAGGTGCAGCAACGCGGCCGGGGCGTGCGGCAGCACTGCAGTGTAGGCGCGTGTCGCCTGCCAGTAGAGGTAGACCATGCGCGGCGCGATGTGTCCCGCCTGTTCAAGCTCGGGCACCTGGCGTTCCTGACGCTGCAGCGCTTCCAGCAAGGCCGTCGTGCGCTCGTGCAGGCGTGTGTAGGCGCGGCTGTCCAGATAGCGCATCATGCTGTCGTGCGCCTGGTCGCGTCTTCGCTGCCACACCCTTTGCAGCGGCTGGAGGTGCTCGCCATCGTTGGACTGGAGGGTCTGCCGGTAGGCGTCGATCTTGAGCAGGGCGACATCCATGTCGCGTACGTTGCCCAGAACGCGGGCCAGGCGGCGCAGGCTGTCGTGGACAGGGTCGGCCAGGGGCGTGCCCAGGTAGGGGCCCATCAGGCGCAGGGCCGAGCGGAGGCGCCGGGTGGCCACCCGCATGGCGTGCAGTTCCTCGATGTCCTCACCCAGGCGGGTACCGGCCTCGTGGTCCAGCATGCGCTGGTAGTAGAACGCCAGAATCTTGTGGGCGGCAGCTGGCATAGAGTCCCAGCGGTTCAGGCCGAGGATGTTCGCCGGGCGGGCGAGCGTGAGGGCCTCGCCGTCCTCCGAGGGCCTCATCGAGGCCCACTCCAGCCGGACGTCTGACACCATGCCCCACAGATCCGAGCGCCTGGCGGCGCGCCGCGCTGCGCGACGCGTGATCCGGGTATCCAGGCCGGGGACGTAGAGTACCACGCGCAGCCCGCCGCTCACCTGCCGAGCCTCCAGGATGCCCTCCGGATCCGGCAATCTGCGGCTGAGCGCTACGGCGATCCGCAAGAGGGCGGCGATAGAGAGGCCCTCGCTGCGCACCGCCGCCGGCCAGTCTACCGAGAGCGATGTGTCGATGCTCTCCGGGGTGATCTTGCCGCGGTGCAGCAGGACGGCCAGCGCTACGATCTCCCTCTCGGTGTCTGTGAACCCGGCCAACTGCTGCCGCAGTATCATGTCTCGCCCCGCGATGTGACGATTGTCAGGATCCGTCTCGCGGCCGATTTCATGCAGCCATGCTGCTGCGGAGAGCAGCGACCTGCCGCGCTCGGAGATGCCGCTGGCGTGCCCCAGGATGTCGCACAGCCTCATCGCAAAGGCCTCGGCCAGCCCCGCGCGCTTGAGGTCGGCACCGTAACGCGTCGCAATCACCTGAGGCGTCGCGGGCTGTACGCGCTGCCACAGGTCGGCGTCGAGTTGCTCGCTGGTCTCTACCAGCGCCAGGGCGCGCTGCAATTTGCTGCGCGGCTCGGGCACCAGGCCGTAGACGTTGATGAGTGTGGCATCCAGGACCTCCAGGTCCTCTGATGTCCCTGACTCGGCCAGCTCCGCCTCAAGCATGAGGCTGGTGTGCTCCAGGTCCTTGCCGGCCATGGTTACCAGGTCGAGGCTGAGTTCGCCCACGAGGCGATCCTTATCCCACAGTTCGGCGGTGTGGCGGACCTGTCGCAACCGGACGAGCTCGCTGAGCGCGCTGCCGCCCGTCAGCTCCTGGATCCGCGTGCGTACGTCTCCGGCAGGCCACTGTTCCACGCGCAGGCTGGGTCGCGCCAGCGAGACCTCGAGCTGTGTGCGCCCGGTCACGGCGCCCTGGCCGTGCCTGGGGCCCTTGAGCGTGACGACGCAGGCGCCCCTGGAACGGCGGACGCGGCTGGCCCAGCCCTGGCGCAACAGGGCGCGACCGGGCGTATCGAGATACACGTCACGCAGGCGCTGGGTGTGGCGATGCGCGACGCGCATCTCGCCGAGTCGCCGCACGCGGCACAGCCGGTCAAAGATGCCCCGATCGGGCACCAGGTAGCGCGATTCGATCTCTTCGGACATCCTGTCATCCTTTCCGCCATGCCCGGGACTGCGGCTGCGAGAGGTGAGCCCATTATAGCGCGGGCTGGGGCTGCCCGTCCAGAGCGAGGTTCCCCAGGGTTACGGCGGCGCGGGCGCTCTTGCGCTTTGCCCATCTGGTTTCTGATGGGTGGACGCGGGCTTACCGCATGTGCCGTCGTGTTCCTTGACCACCTTCTGCTTCGGGCCTAGTATCTGGCGCGGTCTGGGTCAGCAATCATATACGGCAAAGGTGATGATTGTGCAACGTATTCTCAATCCTGAAGCGCTGGCGTCTCATGGCAATATCGCCGGTCGGCGGGCGATGGTGGCGATTCTGGAGGCTGGCCTGCGTGCAGCCGACCCCTACAACAATACGCGGGATCTCCTCCAGGTCGATGGCCACCGACTGGTGCTGGACAACCCGGGCTTTGAGCCTCAGGATGCTCCAGCATCAGGGCCGCAGATTCTGGACCTGGACACCTTCGATCACATCTTTGTGGTTGGCGCGGGCAAGGGGATTCAGCGGGTGGCGTTGGCGATTGAGCACGCCCTCGGCGATCGCCTGACCGGCGGCGTGGTGATCGACAAGCATGGTCAGGATCTGGAGTGTACCCATGTCAAGGTGGTCTACGGGGCGCACCCGCTGCCGGACGAAGGCTGTCTCGACGGCTGCCGGCAGATGCTGGACATCGCGCGCTCGCTCACACCCCGCGACCTGGTGTTCACGCTGGCCGGGAACGGCGTGTCGAGCCTGCTGACGCTGCCCGTGGAGGGCGTGACGCTGGACGATCTGCGGCGCGTGACGCACATGATGCAGATCGAGCGCGGGGTACCCACCGGCGATCTGAACCCCATTCGCAACCACCTGGACCAGATGAAGGGGGGCAAAGTCACCCGGGCGCTGCGCCGGGCGCAGGTGGTGCATTTGATCGCCTGGGACTGCCGCACCTACGATTGGCTGATCGACACCAACGTCTGGCTGCATTTCTTCCCGGATCGCTCGACCTACGCCGACGCGGTGGCGATGTTCCGTAAATGGGACGCCTGGGATGAGGCGCCCGCCTCGGTGCGTGAGCACCTGACGCGGGCGGACCCGGCACAGGAGACGATGAAGCGTGCCGAGTTCGAGGAGCGTGTCGAGCGTATCTATGGTATCATGCCTGAGAGGATCGGCATGTTGCCGACCGCTGCGGCCACTGCCCGAGAGTTGGGCTTTGAACCACACATCTTGACCACGCGCCTGCACGTTGAATCCAGCGAGTATGCCCGTGAGAGCGCAGAGCGCGCTCGGGACATCTTAGCAGGGCAGGGCGCGTACCGGGCGCCCTGCGCACTGATCAATGGCGGCGAGATGGTGGTCACGGTGGGCAAGGAGAACGGCATTGGCGGGCGTAACCAGGAGTACGCCCTGGCGGCGGCACCGCACATCTCGGCAGACGAGCGGATCGTCATCGGTTCGGTGGACAGCGACGGCACCGACGGGCCCGGCACGCAGCTGGTCGAGGGCTGTGAGGATGTGCCCTCGCTGGCGGGCGGCATCGTCGATGGTATGACGATGGATGAAGCGCGCGCGCGGGGCGTTGACGTGGCCGAGGCGCTGCGGCATCATGACACGACGCGGGCGTTGTGTGCGCTGGATTCCGGTGTGGTCGCCACACGCAACATCAGCATGAACGACCTCACCGTTACCCTCATCATGGGGAAAAACTGATCGGAGAAAGGGAGCGAAACATGGGAGACGGAACACGGATCGCATCGGTCAAGGCACGACAGATTCACTCGGATCGCGGGCACCCGGGCCTGGAGGTCAGGGTTACCACCCGTAGCGGCGCCGTGGGCGTGGCTGTGGCCACCGCCGGCGTGTCGGTGGGCGTGCACGAGGTCCAGTTCCAGTATGACGGCGGCCCGCGCTGGAAGGGCAAGGGCGTGGTCAAGGCCGCGGAAAAGGTCGAGCAGATCATCGCCCCGGCCATCATGGGTCTTGATGCCTCGATGCAGACCCTGGTGGACGATGTCATCATCTCGCTGGACCCCACCCCGATGAAGGTTGCTATCGGCGGCAACGCCACGGCGGCCACCTCGGCGGCGGTGCTCAAGGCGGGCGCTGCGGCGCTGGGGATCCCGCTCTACCAGCACATCGGCGGTGTCAACGCCGTGCGGTTGCCGGTGCCGGGAGTGATCTCCATGGTGGGCAGCGACCGTTACGGCGGCGGCGGCAGCGAGTCGGGCGGCAAGCCCAGCTACTCGTTCCTGTGCTATGGCTATGATACCTTTAGCGACGCCCAGTACGCGGCGTCGCAGGTGTCCAATGCCTACTCTGACCTGATGCATGAAAAGTTCGGCGTCAGCGGGCGGGGCGGATTCCTTTACCTGCCGGTGGGTGCCATCAAGCACGACAAGGAATTCTGGGAAGTCATGGCCAAGGCGATCGAACAGGTCGGTGGCGATGGCAAGATCGGTATCCAGGTCGACGTGGCAGCGGGCACCTACTGGGAAAAGGACAAGGGCCAGTTCGTGGGCCTGTTCTCTGCAGAACCAAAGACCCCCGATGAGCTGATCGAGCTCTACCAGTGGATGACGGCCAAATACCCGTTCGTCGTCCTGGAAGACCCGATGGACGAGATCGACTACGAAGGTCATGCCAGGGTCACCCGGGCCACGCCCCATGTCGAGACCGTGGGCGACGACCTGTACACCACCAACCCTGTCCGCGTCGCGGAGGGGGCCAAAGTCGGCGCCACTGACGCCATGCTGCTCAAGGTGAATCAGATCGGCACGATCAGCGAGGCCTTTGCGGCCGTGCGCCTGTGCTACGACAACGGCATGGGCGTCATGCCCTGCGAGAGCCGCGGTGAGGGCGATGCCATCGCAGACTATACCGTGGGTCTCAACTGTGGCCACCTGCGCGAGTCCGCGCTGGGCCACTCGGGCAACCGGTTCACGCAGATCGAGGCAGAGCTGGGTTCGCGGGCCGTGTTCGCCGGCCCCAAGGGTCTCATGATCCAGGACTGATCGCTGTCCAGTCATGGCCGTCGCTCGGACTCGTCCGAGCGACGGCCTTTTGCTACCAGTAAAGGAGCCGAGTTGATGGATCCTGTGATCGAGATTGTCAACCGCAGCAACCAGCGTGGCGGGCGCATGCTTTCAGTGGTCGACTTGTTGGCGGCGGGCACCCTCGAGCGCACGCAGGCCGCCTGGCTGCTGGCGCGCATCTTGCGCTGCGCTTCGTTCCTGGTCGGCGCGCGCCCGGGCGGGGCGGGCAAGACGGCGGTGATGGGCGCGCTGCTGACCATGCTCCCCGCCGGCGAGAGGGTGCGCCTGGCGACACGCGGCACCGGCTGGGAGTCCAGCCAGCCGGGAGATTGCATCGTCGCCTATGAGATCGGCCGGGGCCACTATGAGGCCTATGTGTGGGGCGAGCGCCTGGTGCGCATGACGGCGCTGGGCCAGGCGGGCTGCCGCATCGTCACCAACCTCCACGCCGACACGCTGGATCAGGCTCGTGAGCAGATCGTGGACCAGTGCGGCGCAACTGAAAGAGGGCTGGCAGCTTTCGACACGTTCATACCCATCCGCACGCGGGGCAGGGGCTATCGCATGGAGCGCGTCGTAGGCGAGATCCAGTGGTACGATGGCCAGGGCTGGCGCGCGTTCGACCCGGGCGCGCATGAGCCCGACCCTGTGCAAGTGGCCATCGGCGCGTTCCTCGATGATTGCGCGGCAGGCGGTGTACGGACGATCGAAGCGGTGCGCGGCGCATGGCTTGAGGCGCTGCCGGCGATTGTGGCTGCGCGAACGCGCTCAGCGTGAGTCCGGCGCGCGTCCCTCGGCCAGCAGAACGTAGCTGAGGGGAATTGCGATCCCGGCCTGCTCCTGGCGACGGTGCCCCGCGCTGATATCACACTGGTGCTCCTCCAGCGACAGGATTGTCAGCCCTGCCTGCACCAGTGCATTCACGATTGCACCTAGCGTGTGTACCCACCAGTACTGCGGGTGGCTCGACTCGTACGTTGTGCCCCCGACATAGTCCAGCCCGCCATACTCGACATAAGGCTCCGTCATTAAGTAGGGCTCGCCGATGTGCAGCGGATCCGCTTCTTTCTCGTCATCGAACGGTAGCATCTCGCAGAGGGGATGGGTCCCATGGATCAGGATCTGGCTACCCGCCCGCAAAAGCGCGGCGGCGCGGGCAAAGAACCGCGCCAGTTCGGGCAGCCACCCCAGGGCTCCCGCGCTTGACCTGGGTGGTTCCGCCGCTGCTGGAAGGGGCGTTGGCGGTGATATTGGGCTTGATGACGATGGTAGCCCCGGGCTGGACGGGCGGGTGTGAGCCATAAAGATCGGCAAAAAGCTCTTGCAGGATGGTCTTGGCTTGTTCCAGGCGTTGCCAGGGTCGGATGCTGACGATGGGTGCGGCGCTGGTGAACCGCCGTGGAGCGAGCATTGACATCGTACGTCGGGCCGCCTACATTATCGCCGGAGGCCGCTGCCTCACAAATCGGCGACGGGGGAGCGATGCAACGTATCGAGACGGCGCTCGAGGGCGTGTATATCCTGGAGCCGCGGGTTTATCCGGACCGGCGCGGCTTTTTCTTTGAATCCTACAATGACCGTACTCTGGCAGCGTTGGGAATTCATGATCATTTCGTGCAGGACAATCACTCGCGCTCCACGCGCGGAACCTTGCGGGGGCTGCATTACCAGGCCGAGCCGGGCCAGGTCAAGCTCGTGCGCGTGGTGGTGGGTGAGGTCTATGACGTGGCGGTGGATGTGCGCTGGGGCTCGCCGACCTTTGGCCAGCACGTGGGTGTGCTGCTGTCGGCGGAGAACAAGCGCCAGTTCTATGTGCCCGTGGGCTTTGCTCATGGCTTTTGCGTACTGAGCGAGACCGCGGATTTCCTCTACAAGGTCACCAGCTATTACGCCCCGTACGATGAACGTGGGGTGCTCTGGAACGACCCCGCACTGGGGATCGACTGGCCCGTCTCCGATCCGATCCTCTCTGACAAGGATCTGAAACTGCCCCTGCTCAAGGACATCCCCCGCGACTATATCTGGCGCGGCTGAGCCGGCGGCAGCGCCCCCGGCGCATAGATCCCGAGCTCGGTGATGATCGAACGGATCAGCCGGGCGGGGGTGATGTCAAAGGCGGGGTTCAGCGCCTGCGCGCCGGTGTGGCTGTGTTGAATGCGTGCCGGCCGGCCCTCGGGGTCCATGCCCGTGAGAACCAGCACCTCATCGGGGTCCCGTTCCTCGATGGGGATCGATGATCCGTCGGGACATCCAGGGTCAATCGTGCTCCAGGGCGTCGCCACGTAGAAAGGCACGCCGTTGTCGGCCGCGCAGAGCGCCTTTTCATAGGTCCCGATCTTGTTGGCGACATCGCCGTTGGCAGCTACGCGGTCGGTGCCCACGATCACCAGATCCACCAACCCGCGCTGCATCAGGTAGCCTGCGGCGTTGTCCGCGATCACGGCATGGGGGATGCCCTCGCCCTCCAGTTCCCAGGCGGTCAGGCGGGCGCCCTGGTTTCGGGGGCGCGTCTCGTCGGCGTACACAAAGATCTGTTTGCCTTCGCGGGCGGCCATGTACACCGGCGCCAGCGCGCTGCCCCAGTCCACAAAGGCCAGCCAGCCCGCGTTACAGTGGGTGAGGATGCGCGCGCCGTCGGGGATCAGGGCCGCGCCGATGCGCCCGATGGCCTCGCCCGCCGCCGCGTTCTCATCGGCCAGAGCCTGGGCGCGTTCCACCGCGGCCTGCCGTGCCGCCGCGATGCTGCCGGCGCCCGCGATGGCCCGCAGCACCTGATCGATGGCATAGAATAGATCCTGTGCGGTGGGGCGGGTCGCCCGCAGCGTCGCTGCACCTTGCGCGATGTAGGCGTCGAACCCGGATCCGTCGGGCGCCTCCAGCGCGACCTGGGCCATGCCATAGCCGCCTGCGGCGCCGATGGCCCCCGCGCCTCGGACGATCATGGTGCGAATGGCCTCGGCTGTATCGTGGTGCGTGGGGAGGTCGATCAGCTCAAAGCGGTAGGGGATGAGCGGCTGGTTAATCATCCGCACCGTACTGCCTGCCATGATGACGGTGCGATAGTGTTTGCCGTTGACTTGCATAGCGCCTCCCCGGGCTCACTCTGTGTCAGGTGTCTGGGACTCGTTCAGAAACGCCAGGATGCCGTCGGCGATGCCTTTGGCCACGCGGTCCTGCTCCCGGGTGAGTAGGTAACGATCGCCCCCCATAAAGCCAATCTCGATGATGGCGCCGGGCGTACCAGGCGAGATGCGCCGCAGCGCGTGATACTGGCGCATATCCTCGGTGATCGTGTCGTCGTGTGGCGTCAGTCCCGTGGCGGCGGCATACGTGCGGTAGAGCGTCTGCACCAGGCGATCTTCGGCATCGGGGTCGTCGGAATGCGTCATCCGCGCCAGCTTGAACCCGCTGAGGTTGACGCACGAATCCGTGTGGATGGCGACAAAGGCCCGCGCGCGATAGCCGTTCAGGCGGCTGTCGTATTCGGGCAGCACCTCCACGTGGATGCCGTTGGCCCGCAGCCGGCTGGCGACGGCGTTCGCCACCGCCACATTGATCTCGACTTCGGTGAGGCCATCGTCGCAAACAGCGCCAGAGTCGTTTTTCCAGTGCCCCGCCAGCAATCCCACCTCCGCTCGCCGTGAGCTGAGCAGCCCCGAGAGGGCTGCAACGCTGCCTACCTCGCTGACGCCGAGGAGCGCCACAACGAACACGGCGAGAACAAGCAGCAACGCCATCGCGTTGGCCATCTTCTTGGCTGAAGAAGCCCCTGGCGGAGGCGGTGCGGGCGGAGCGACCGGGGTATTGCGGCTGTTTCGATTGACCATGATGTGCCAAGTGTAAGCGACCGGCGGGTACAGGTCAAAGCCCTGTGACGGGCCTCTGGCATCCGGCCGCTGCGGTGTGCTATAATCGGGTTGTTGAACGAGAACCGACCGGAGCGAGGGTGCCGCTTGAGTGTTATAGACGACGTGCGGATCGATTACTGGCTCGTTGGCGAGGGGGCGCAGGCCCCGGAGAGGCGCCTGGGCGTCGCGCTCGATCTCAAAGCACGGCTCTCGGGCCGTGGCTGGCGACTCTTGTGGGGGTTCGCGCGCATCCCGACCGGTGTGGCGCTGCGTATCCCGGAGAACGCTCTGGTACGGCTCACCGGTCGCAGCGGGGGTTTCTTGCGCGGTTTCATTGTGCACGATGGCCTGATCGAGTCCGAGTTCAACGGGCGCGAGTTGTGTGCTCTTGTCTATTGCCCCTGGCCGCGGATTGTGCGCCATGGGGACCGTGTCGCGCAGATGTGGGCGCTGGGCGCGGAGCGCGAGGCCTTTGCGCTGCTCGATGATGCGCCACAGGACGTTCAGCCGCTCAAAGCTGGCTTTGGATCCACAGGCCGCTAGACTTACAGGACGGAGAGATGCAGCTACGAGATAGAATCAGTCATTGGGTCTCCAGGATACGCACCTGGCTCGGCGGACGACAGGGCAAGGTGGTCCTTGCGCTGGTGCTGCTGATTGTCGTCGTCGCGGTGAGCTGGTCGATTCGGGCTGCGGTGGCGCCCAGTCACCGGGCCAGCGCCCCCGCGATGCTCGATGACTATGGGCTGCCCGGCATCGAGTTGAGCATGGTCTACCCTGTTCGTGTGCCTTACCGCGGCGTTGGGGTAGAGCCTGCGGTGCTTACGGTGTATGCCAGGGCAACAGAGGCGGAGGCGGTGCAGCCGCTGGACCTGGTTTTTCCGTTTACGGATGCTACGGTCACTATTGTCGGCGCCGACGGGTTGCCGGCCCCTGGCCGCCTGGCAGTTGTCCCTGGCTACCCTGATGCGCTCCCGTACAGTCTGCTGATCCTGCACGAGGATACGCAGATGCAGCCCTCGTTGTTTGCTTCCAGGACGGTGCGCATCACCCCCCTGCTCCGGACCGATGTTGGCACAGTGACGGTTACTGAGCTGTCTTTCCGTACTGCCGTGGAGAGTCGTTTTGGGCACGCCCTGCGGAGCATTGTCGTGTGGTTGTCTGGCTGGGGCCTTCCTGTGGGTGCGGCCGTGATCCTGGTCGCCGCTCTCTGGCGTGCCTGGTATAACGCTGGCCTGCGTCGGCGGCGGGCGCGTGAACAACGTCTGTCTGCGCTGTACACACGCCTGCTCGACGAGGTCAAGGTCGAGAACTGGCCAACTGCACGGGAGCGCGTGGAGGAGTTGCGTCTCGTCGCACCTGCCTATCGCGACCTGGATCGTCTGGACACCATGATCAGCACCGCAGAGACCAGCGCCTGGCGGCGGGAGCAGCTCTACAACAGCGGCCTGGAGGCCTACCGCCAGCGCGACTGGCCCGCTGCGGTGCAGGCCTTTGCAGCGATCGAGGAGGAAACGCCCTATTACCGGGATGTGCGCTTCCTGCGGCGCACGGCAGCCCTTGCGGCAGACCTGCGCAGCCGTGATAGATCGCTGCGACTGCGGGCGGCCACCGAGATGGGCGAGGTGGCCGATTTGCTCGACATGACACCGCTCCTGCGCGCTCTGGGTGACTCGAGCAAGGAGGTTGCCGATGCGGCCGAGGCCTCGTTTGCGCGGATCGGTAAGGGTGCCTTTGATACCTTGATCGAGGGGCTTTCCGCGGATCGCCTGGCGGTCCGCGAGCGGAGTTTCCGTCTCCTGAAAGGGATGGGTCAGGACATTCGCGATCGTCTGCTCAGTGCATTGCACAGCCCCGATCCGCGGGTGACCGCGCCCGTCGCGCGGCTGCTGGAGGGACTGGGGGCCCGGGACGCGCTGGCGCGTGCGCTCCTCTTTACGTCGCCGGAGCACCACCAGGGCATCATCGATGCCCTGCTCTCGGAAGACGTGGGTGCGGCGGAGGCGCTCGTGGATGCACTCTTGGCGGCGCCGGAGGGCCGCGAAGACGTCATCCTTCGGGCCATTGCGGCACTACGGGCGCGCGTCGACATCGATCGCTATCTCGACTCTCGAATGCGCGCCGCGCCGGATCAGGGTGCACGCCAGCGGATCCAAAAGGCGCTCCGTGCGCCGGCGGAGCCTTTTGTGTCGGTTGAGCTGACGGCTGAGGCGCTGGATGTGTCGCCAGAGGCGCCGGACAGCGAGCCTGAAGTAGAGGTCAGCGCCGCGCCCGACGTGCCGGCCCATCCCGTGCGACGGCTGCTGTTTGGATCGCGGCGCCGCGAGTGAGCACGACCGTCGTCCGTAGCAGAACGGGGGCGGGAGCGTGCGCGGGTCTGGGTGCCGGGCCGTACCTGGTTCCAGATGGGGATCGCAGCGCCGGCCTAAGGGTCGTCCGGAAAGGATAGGTTATGCAGAGGCTGGCTCGGCAGTTGCCCTTGTGCATACTGCTGCTCGTGGTGTCGCTTCTGGTTGGTGTCGCACCTGCGGCTGCGCAGCTGGACCTGGCTACGGTGAGCAGGTACATGGAGCAAGCCTGGAATGGCGGCAATTGGCCTGTCGCACTGGCACTGCTGGACCAGATGCGTTTGGCCTGGCCGGATGATCAGGGGCTGATCGACCGTCAGGCGCGCGGGCACCTCAACTATGGGTGGGATCTCTTGTCATCGGGTCGGTGTGTAGAGGCGTACGGCCAGTTTGAGCAGGCCCTCGGGTTGTTGCCAGGCGACGGCGAAGCACAGCAGGGCCTGGCGCTGACGCGCGAGCGCTGTCCGCAGGACATACCGTCGCGCGTGGCGACACCCGTGGGGCGAGTCACCGTACCTTCCCAGCCAGCGGAGCGCGACGCCAGCGCCGGGCCGGTCGACCGGCCGACCCGGTACGTGGTGCGCACCGGCGATACTCTCTTTAGTCTCGCGCGGCGCTTTGGCGTCACGGTCGCCGATATCCAACGGGCGAGCGGCCTCACGGGAGACAGCATTCGCGCCGGAATGGAGCTCACCATCCCGGCCCCCGCAGCGCCGGAAGGCCTCACGATGCACACGGTGCGCGCCGGCGAGACGCTCTTTAGCCTGGCCGAAAAGTACGGCACACCCGTGGCCACGATTCAGCGCATCAACGGGCTCCCGGGAACCACGATCACCCCGGGGCAGGTGCTGTTTCTACCCGAGGCGGGATCCGGGCGCACCCATCTGGTCGAGGCCGGAGAGACCGTCTATGGAATCGCCTCAAGGTATGGCGTGACGGTGGATGCCCTCGTCGGCGCCAACGACCTGGCGGGCACGGCCATTCGAGCCGGTCAGTGGCTCGTGATTCCAGAGCCAGACCGCGATGCGCCACCTGACGCCGCGGGGCTGAGACACACCGTGCGCGCTGGCGAGACGCTGTATTCGCTGGCCAACCGCTATGATACGACGGTGGCAGCTATCCAGCGCGCCAATGGCCTGACTGGTACCGGCATCGCGGTGGGCATGGTGCTGATCATCCCTCAATAGAGCCGCGCGCACCCGCGCATCGGCTCATCATCCTATTCCGGAGAGCAGCTGAATGACCTGGATCTTGATCGCGTTGTATGCCCTCGTGGGCGCCCTGGTGGGTGTGGCCCTGAATCAAGTGATCGACCGGGCCCCCCGCCGCGCGCCGATCTGGTCGCCCGGGCCGCGCTGCGATTACTGCAGCACACCCCTGGGTCCGCGAGATTTGCTTCCGGTGGTGGGATACCTGGCGCGCAAAGGGCGCTGTGCGGTGTGCGGAGGAGCGATCCCGCGGCGCGTGCTGTGGGTAGAGGTGAGCACGGCGCTGCTGTTCGCGATCCTGGCCTGGTACCGCGGTTTCACCTTTGAGCTGTTTGCGGACAGCGTCTACACTGCGCTGTTTATCGTCATCGCGGTGATCGACCTGGAGCATCATCTGATCCTGAATCGCATCGTATACCCGGCGGTCTATGTTGCGCTGGGAGTCGCCGTGCTCCGGCTGTTGCTACGCCGGCCGCGTTCGCTGCACTATGGCTTTTGGCAGGACGCCGGCCTCTCCGCCGGGACGTCGCCGGCGGCAGCAGGCCTGAGCAGCCAACTCGCCGGCGGTCTGGTGGGCCTGGCGATTTTCTTCGTGCTCTACCTGCTGTCCCGCGGCAGCCTCGGCGATGGCGACGTGCGGCTCGCTTTTCTGTGCGGTCTCATCGTGGGCTATCCGGGCGCGCTGCTGGTGGTGATGGGGGCGATTCTGATGGCGGGGCTGGTGAGTGCCGTACTCCTCATCTCGCGTCGCGCCACGCGCAAGACGGCGATCCCCTTTGGGCCTTTTCTGGTGATCGCCGCCTGGGCGGTGAATCTGGCGGGAGAGGGCTGGCTGGCGAGACTCATAGGCTGATGGCATGGTGCGCGTCCCGGCTGTCGCCGCGCCTTATGTAGCATCGGCACCCAGGCACCAGAAGCGCACCGGGTGACGAGCAAACGTATGTGCACACCCGTAACCTCTCCGCGTTTTAGGGGTTATGGTACGCGATGCGGTCTTTGACCGCGCCGCATGGCGGTGCTAGAATCGCGCCAGTCGGTGTTGATACCTGAGTTGAGGAGGGTACGGATGTCAGTATTCGAGCGTGTAAAGCAGATCATCATCGATCAACTGGGCGTTGACCCCGATCAGGTGGTGATGGAGGCGCGTTTCCGGGAGGACCTGGAGGCGGATTCTCTGGACCTGGTTGAGCTGATCATGGCCTTTGAGGAAGAATTCGGCGGCGAGATCTCGGACGACGACGCGCAAAAGATCACGACGGTGCAGGAAGCGGTCACGTTCCTGGAGAAGAGCCTTTCCTGATTTCTTCAGACCTGAAGATCGATGATCGGGGGACACCGGTTTGCCGGCGCCCCCCGTTTCTCGTTTCCCAAGCGAAATGGGTAACGGCACAGCGATAATGGCCCGTTTCCCCGCCCTGGGTAACTTGAGGCAAGATTTTCTGCCGGGTGCGACCTGCCCGGGGGCGAGAACTAGCGACGCACTGGCCTGCGCGCCGTCGGCAGAATCAACTGGTAACGCAGTGCGCCGGCATCCCTGGCCGCCCACAGGTATCCTCCCAGGGCCTCTGCCAGACGATGGGCCACGTGCAGGCTGAGCGTGGTCTGGCTGGCCCCGAACCCCAGCGAGTTTGTGCTGCCGTCCGCACCGTGCTCGGTGGGGGCGGTTCGGACAGAAAAGACCATCTCCCCGGGCTTGCCTTCCACATCCAGGCTCAGGCTGCCCGCTTCGCGACGGGCCGTCTCCTCCAGGAGCGTCAGCAGGAGATGATCCAGCCAGCGGTCAGGTACCGGCTGAGCGTCCAGTGACGGATGGGCGTGTACCTTGAGTCTGCTGGCTGTATCCTCCGGGAGATCGCGATACAAGCGCTGCAGGACCGTCTCCCAGCGCACCGTGGGCGTCGCGCTCTGGGCAAGGTTTTCCATCGGTTCAGCCACTGCCTGCAGGTCCTGGCGCAGGCGCTCGAGTTGGCGCGCCGTCTGGGCCAGCGGCACATCGGTTCGCGCAGAACTGAGGGCCGCCAGTGGGGCCTGCAGGCCGTGAGCAGTCGCGCGCAAAAGCAGCGTCTGGGCGTCCAGAGCGTCGCTCGTGGATGTCACATCATGCATGGTCACAATGCGAAGCCAGCGGCCTGCATGATCGTGGACCGGCGTGATCTCTACGTCGAGGATGGCGCGAATGGGCTCGTCGATGGTGAGGCGGCGCCGGCTCGGCCTCTCTGAGCTGGTATCACCCACCAGATAGGCGAGCCGCTGGATGCGGACGTCAGTGCTGCGCACCTGCAGCCTTACACCGCTGAGACCCTCCAGATTCGGGCCCAGAATGCCCGCCAGGGCGGGGTTGTGCAGCACGATGCGGTCATCCTGATCCAGGACGAGGAGGGCATCGGTGAGCGCGTTCAGAATCACCGTGCCGTGAGGCGTGTCCTCACTCAGCGCCTGGCGCAGCCGCTGCTCCCGCAGAAGGAGCCCGGTCGCCAGCGCGACCAGGATCGTGTTGGTTTCGTCCTGTCTGCTGAGGGCCTGTCCTTGCCGGCCGAACAGCACGAGGACCCCCGCCGGCGTCTCGTCTGAGACCAGAGGGATGGCATAGGCAGGGAGGAGCGTGTCGCGTTTATGGCCGTCTGCCAGCGCAGCGCCTGGGGCAAGCTCGCTGGCGCGCAGGGCGTGGCGCTCCTGCAGCGCGCGCTGCGCCAGTGCGGGGGCTGCGAGCAGCTCTGGTGAGCCTCCCGCCGGGGCGGGTGCCACAGCGCTGGCGTATTGCAGCCGTCCCTGAGGGTCGCACAGGTAGACCGCGGCCCGAGCCGCCGAGGGGACCAGTTCGAGAGCGAGGGAAGCCAGGGCCGGAAGGGGTGCTGGCCCTGGCGGGGCGGCCAGCAGTTGTTCCAGGCGCTGCAGTGTCGCTCTGTGCCGCGTTTGCGTCTGCCCTCGCCGAACCGCAAGAGCCGCCAGAACCGCAACAAGGATGAGCGACGCTCCGTGCAACACGGCAGCGAGCGGCGTGGCGCACTGTGCCGTGAGCCAGATCAAGAGCGCCAGCAGCAGAATGAGCAGCGCTGGCTCGAGGCGAACTCGCCGCAGGATAGATGGCATGCCTTACCCTTTCGCGCAATGATCGCAGGTGTGAACCTGTGGCGAGTATAGCGAACGTCGCTGGCCCCGGCAACCCCTCGGGGCACCTTTGCCGAGCGTCGCGCGCTGCACTTGGCGAAAACGCTCTCTAGCGTACAATCGATGGTATCGTCTCTATGAATATCGCAAGAAGGAGTCCCATGACTGCACAGAATCTGCGTCGCAGAGAGCAAGTCCCGGCTGAGGATCGCTGGAACGTGGCTGCCATATTTGCATCCGATGAGGCATGGGAGGATGCCCTCGCAGCTTCACGGCGCCTGCCGGAGCAGGTTGCGGCCTTCGAAGGGCGCCTGGGCGAGTCGGAGGAGGCGCTGGCTGAGGCCCTGAAGGTCTATTTTGACGCCAACCGAGAGATGGAAAAGATATTTGTCTATGCCCATCTGCGTGCCGATGAGGACCTCGGCAACAGCCACTACCAGCAGATGGTCGACCGGGCGCGGTCGGCCTACATCGCGCTGTCCACGGCCGGGGCCTACATCGCGCCCGAGATCCTGACCATCGAAGACGAGCGCATCCGCGGCTGGATCGCCTCCGGTCCCGTCGCTACCTACAAGGTCTGGCTGGAGGAGCTGCTCCGGGCCAAGCCTCACACCCTGTCGCCGGCCGAGGAGCGGTTGCTGTCCATGGCCGCCGAGCCACTGAGCACCTTCTCTCAGGTCTATGGCGTGCTCAAAAACGTCGATCTCTCGGCGCGGCTGCCCGACTCGCCCGACGAGAACGGCGCCTCGGAGCAACTCACCCATGCGTCCTTTATCACCAGGCTGGAGAGCCGCGACCGCGAGGTGCGCCGCCAGGCCTTTGAGGGCTACTATGGCGAGTTCAAGGGGAACCGCAACACCATTGTGGCCACCATGGGCGGCGCCGTCAAGACGCATGTGTTCAACGCTCGCGTCCGCAACTTTCCTTCCGCCATCGAGGCCTCGCTCTTTGACGACAACGTCGATCTGGCCGTCTATGACGCCCTGATCTCGGCGATCCACGATGCGCTGCCTGTGTTCTACCGTTACATGGACCTGCGCCGGCGCCTGTTGGGCGTGGACAGGCTGCACATGTACGACGTGTACGTACCGGCCGTGCCCGAAGTTAGTCTAAAGTACACCTTCGACGAGGCTGCCGACATTGTGTGCAAGGCGTTGGCCCCGCTCGGGGAGGACTATGTCGCGACCCTGCGCGAGGGCATTGACAGCGGGTGGATCGATCGCTACGAGAATGTGGGCAAGCACTCGGGGGCATATTCATCCGGGGCCTATGACACGCAGCCCTACATCCTGCTGAACTTTACCGGGACGCTGGACTCGGTCTTTACCATGGCGCACGAGCTGGGTCACTCGATGCACAGCTGGTCGTCGAACCACGCGCAGCCCTATCATCAGGCGGACTATCGGATCCTGGTGGCCGAGGTGGCCAGCACCACCAACGAGGCGCTGCTGAACCACTATCTCTTGAGCACTATCGATGACAAGCACATCCGGGCCTATCTTATCGACCGGTACCTGGATGGGTTCCGTGGCACCATGTTCCGCCAGACCATGTTCGCCGAGTTTGAAAAGGCCATGCACGCTTCGGCGGAGCAGGGCGCGCCTTTAACGGCCGACGGCCTGGATGCCGTCTACTACGACCTCGTCAAGCGGTACTATGGCGACGCCGTGGCCTTTGACGAGCAGGACGCGCCCATCGCCTGGGAGTGGGCCCGCATCGATCACTTTTTCTACAACTTCTATGTGTACAAGTACGCTACGGGCATGGCCTCTGCCGTGGCCATCGCCCGCGCCATTCTGGAGGGCCAGCCGGGTGCGCTGGAGCGCTACCTGACCTTCCTCAAGGCGGGGGGCAGCGATGAGCCGCTCAAGGTGCTGCAGCGGGCGGGCGTGGACCTGACGACGCCCGAGCCGGTGGCTGCGGCGCTGGCCGAGTTTGAACGGCTGCTGAACGAACTCGAGTCGCTGGTCGGCTGATCCACTTGGTCCCGAACAAACAGCGAGCCCCGGGGACGATCTGGTCTCCGGGGCTCGCTCCATGTTGGCGTTAGGATATCGGCCTGTGCTCAGGCCTGATCCAGTTCGTGCTGCAGCACCGATGCCAGTCCGCGGGCGTTGGTCGTGATCACACCCAGGTCGTGCTCATTGGGGCGGCCGCGGATATCGCCCAGCCATCCCAGGCGGTTGTTCTCCTGGTCGGGATCACCGTGAAAGGCGCCCACCGTATACCACTCGCCGCGGACCTGCCGGCCGATGTGCCGCAGACCCTGCACGAGAAACACGCCCGCCGGGGTGGCTTCATCGATGCCGGTGTGCGGACCCGCGTAGGTCACCATGGCGACGCCCCAGCGGTGTGCCAGCACCGGTGCCGTGGGGCGCACGTCATGCTTGCGGAGCGCTTGCTCGACATAACGCCGCATGGGCGCGGGCGCGCCAAAGTGATGCGATGGGCACGCCAGGCAGACCAGATGGTAGGCCGATAGATCGACCTCCTCCGCCCGCGGGTCACTGATCGAGAGCAACATCACTTCGGCACCGCCGGCGGCCAGGCCCTCAGCGGCGGCTTGCGCCATGCGCTCGGTGTTCCCGCCGGCCGACCAGTACAGGATGGTGGCGTTCAGCTGTGTCATGAGGACTCCACTCTAGAGCAGGCCGGCTTCCGTCAGCAATGTGCGCATCTCGGCACGCACCGCTTCGCTGGCCGGCAGCAGCGGCAGGCGCGGGGCGCCGCCGCGGTAACCGAGCAGGTCCAGCGCGGCCTTGAGCCCTGGCACGCCCGAACGAGAGGTGACCGCTTTGCCCACCGGGATGATTCGCAGATGAATCTCGCGGGCCCTGGTCAGATCCCCGGCCTGCACCGCATCATAGATCTGGACGCACTCGCGGGGCGCCACGTTGGCCACGGCCAGGATGCCGCCCACCGCGCCCATCTGCAACCCGCTCAGAAACGCGGGTCCATTGCCAATCAGGATGTCAAACTCGGGCGGGCACAGCCGCACCAGGTCGCAGATCTGGGTAATGTCGCCCGCGCTGTCCTTGACGCCCACGATGTTGTCGTGCTGGGCGATGCGCGCCACGGTGGCCCCGTCCATGTTGAGGTGCGTGAACTTGGGCACGTTATAGACCAGCACCGGCACCGGCGAGGCATCCGCCACGGCGTGGTAGTGCCGCAGGAGCGCGTCGGGCGTGGTCTCCACGGCAAAGAAGGAGGGGTTCATCACCAGCGCGACCTGCGCACCGGCGTCTGCGGCTGCTTGCGTCAGCGCGATGGTCGCCCTCGTCGATTGCCTGCCCACGCCTGCGATGACCAGCTTTCCCGGGGCGGCGGTCTTGCGCACGACGCGCACGGCCTGGCAGACCTCATCATCCTCCAGCAGCACGCTCTCGCCGTTGGATCCGGCCACGACGTACCCGCTCAGGCCCGTGGGCTCCCAGCGCTCGATGTTGGCCGCCAGCGCCGCTGTATCCAGGGTACCACTCTCGGTAAAGGGGGTCGCGATGGGGGGGAACACACCACGTATCATGGATTCACCTCGCAGTACTGTTACAATCTACCGTCGATTATGCCGGGCGCAAGTGGGCTGTCAAACAACGGCGTCAGTCATGGCCCGGCGTCAGCTCAGCAGTTCGATCAGTTTGCTCAGATCCTCGATCTCTGCATCGGGCACGATGCCATCGACCGGAGGTGCACACTGGCGATTCACCCAGACGGTGCGCAGCCCGGCGGCAGCGCCGCCGGCGACGTCCGACAGGGGGTTGTTGCCCACCATGATCGCGCGTTCCGGCTGCGAGCCGAGCCGCTCCAGCGCCACCAGGAGGTTCCTCGGATCAGGCTTGCGTACGCCGGTGTCCCCGGCTGCCACAACGGCATCGAACGCGCCCTCCAGCCCTGCCCCGCGCAGCTTGTCGCGCTGCAGACAGGACAGACCGTCGGTGACGATGCCCACGCGGTAGCGCGGCAGCACCCAGGACAGCGTATCCGCGACATCGGGGAACACGATGTTGAGTCCGCGACGGGTCTCGACAAAGGTTGCGCCCATCTCCTCCGCCAGGCCCGCATCGTCGATCCCATGGGTGGCCAGCGCGCCGCGCCACACCGCCCGGCGGTGGGCAGGGGCATCCACGCGCATCGCGACGATGGCCGGGTGGTCTCCCTCGAACTGCGCCCACAGAGCCTCCCAGGAGGAGACGGCGATGGCGCGGGCGTAGTCATAGTACGGGGTGGCGTACCAGCGCTCGCGGGCGACGCGGCGCAGGCTGTCGTGGAGGCGGTCGGGATGCACGTCGTAGCGGGCACTGGCCAGGAGACACGCCTGGTGGATGGCGTCGTCAGCGGAAGCCTCCTCCACAATCAGGGTGTCATCGAGATCGAGCAGCACCGTGTCGATTGGCATGCGCATCAAGCGACCTCGCGGGGCGGGCTATCGCCTGCAGGAGGCTCGCCGGGCAGCAGTGTTACCATGAGGATACCGGTGGCGATGCCGGCGATACCGCCCTGTACGGCGCCGGTCAATATCTGGGCCACGAGCAGGGTGTTGCGCGCGGCCAGCCAGCCGGCAGCCACCAGTCCGGCCCGTGCTGCCGGCCAGGCGATCGCCGCGCAGATGACGATCCAGTCCGCGCTCCAGGGGATAGACTCTCGTAGCACCAGCCATTGCGCCAGGCCCAGAGCCGCACCGCCCAGGATGGCGGCCGCGGCGGGCGCAAGTGTGCCCTGCAGCAGCGACGCGGCGGCCAGTCCGGCTGCCGTGGCGGCCACCCACAGCGCGCTGTCGCGAATGGTGTTGCCCAGGAGCGTCCATTGCAGCAGGCCAGTGATCGCGCCCGCCAGAAGTCCTCCCCAGGGTGCGCTCAGAAACAGCAGGAGCGGGCGTGCCACTGCCCCCGCGGAAAGGGTCATGAGCGTCCACAGGGTGATGAACGCCAGCATGCTGCCGATGCTGGTGTGGCGTGACGCGGCCTGCGCGCGATCGGTGTTCATCGTCATGATGTGCATGTTAGCACGGCTTGCGCGCGGCTGGAAACCCAGCAGCGAGGAATGCGTATAGTCCAGCGTGGGCTTGTGTAGTGGTGCGGTGCAGGATATGATGCTGATCGTGCATCTTTCGCGGGGCGCATGAAGGGAGAGCGATGACCTCAGTGGCGGTTCAGGTGGATTATCTGTCCAAGAGCTTTGGCGCGATCAAGGCCGTGCAGGACGTCTCTTTTGCTGTGCAGCACGGAGAGATCTTTGGTCTCCTGGGCTCGAACGGTGCTGGCAAGACCACAACGATACGTATGGTGTTGGATCTGATCAAGCCCGACAGCGGCGAGATCGCGGTGCTCGGCGGGCCCTTTAGTGAAGAGACCAAGTCCCGAGTGGGGTACCTGCCCGAGGAGCGCGGGTTGTATCGCGACATGAAGCTCTGGGACCTCATGCTGTATCTAGGCCAGCTCAAGGGCCTCACGCAATCGGCTGTGCGCGAGCGTGCCGAGCATTACCTGCGGCAGGTGGACTTGTGGGACGCGCGCGAGCTGAAAGTCGAGGCGCTGAGCCGCGGCATGGGGCAAAAGGCCCAGTTTGTGGCCGCCGCTCTGCACGAGCCAGAGCTGGTGATCATCGACGAGCCCTTCTCCGGGCTGGATCCGGTGAACACAGCCATCATCCGCGAGCTGATCTATTCGATGCGCGATCGCGGCGCCGCCGTGATCATGAGCACGCACCAGATGCACCAGGTGGAGGAGATGTGCGAGCGCATCCTGCTCATCGACCGCGGCCGGGCCATGTTGTACGGAGACCTCGATGAGGTGCGCGAGCAGTTCTCCAGCAATGTCGTCGAGGTGACCCTGATCGGCGAGATCGGGAATGTGCCGGGCGTTGTTAGGGCCGAGCGTCAGGATGGAGGCTACCGGCTTTCGCTGTCGGAGACTACCGCCCCGGAGGACGTGTTGCGCTCGCTCGTAAACACCCGTGGCGTACAGGTGCAGCGTTTCGAGCGCGTGCGCACGTCACTGGACGAGATCTTTGTGCGCGTGGTGGGGCACAAGGTGGAGGCGGGTGAGAGCGAGGGGGCGCGGCCATGAACCTGCACAAGGTGTGGCTGGTGGCCTGGACGACCTTCCGCCAGGCGATACAGAATCGGTTCTTCCTGATCCTCACCCTGGCGTTGCCGCTGGTGTTCGTGGTGTCAGCGGCTGTGCCCATACTGGCGCAGAGCCGGACGCCCGAGGGGGCGCTGGGTTGCGTCGATCTTTCTGGGCAGCTGACATTGCCTGCTGATGGGCTCAGTTCGGAGATCGAGGGCGACGGCGTTCTGACGCTGGTGCCTGTTGCAGACACGAGCGTTGCCGAGGCTGGCCGCCAGGCGGGCTCATTGGTGGGCTATATTGTGATCCCCGAGGACTATATGGCGTCGGGACGCGTCATCTACTATGGCGAGACGCAGCCCACACCCGGACTGCAACAGGCGCTCGGCGCGTTACTGCGGCGCGCCCTGGCTCCGGAGGCGCCGGACTGGGTCCTTGCGCGGCTTTCGGATGGTAGTGATTGGCTGTACGAGGATTTGGAGACTGGCCGCACGCTCTCAGGGGACCTGGAGGTACAACTCTGGGCGTTGATGCCGATGGCGCTCGGCATGGTATTCATCCTGTTGCTGTCGACGACGCTCAACTCGGTCGGGCCCTCGGTGGTGCGTGAGAAGGAGGAGCGCTCGATGGAGATGATACTTACGTCGCTAAGGACCGAAGAGCTGATGGGCGGCAAGTTACTGGGGATCACACTGCTGTCCGCCGTACAGCTCGGGATCTGGCTGGCGGCGGCTGCGGTGGCACTGGCCATCTACTGGATCGGGGAGGGAAACGGCGGCTTTCCCACGTTGCGCTGGTCCCTGCTGGGCTGGGGCTTGCTGCTGGGCGTGCCGGGCTATCTCCTGTATGCCGCACTGGCGGCCGGCCTGGGCATCCTGGCGGGCACGCGCGAGCAGGCGCGTCAGACCTCGGGCTTCCTGTCCATACTGGCTGTGGCGCCGCTCTTCCTCCTCACCACTTTGCTGAGTGCACCCGATAGCACGATGGCGGTGGCCCTTACGCTGATCCCGTTTTTTGCGCCCACAGTGGCCTTTTTCCGGATGATGCTCACTGAGGTGCCTGCCTGGCAATTGTGGACCGCCTTTGCGCTGCTGTGGATCGCCGTGGCGGCGGCACTGTGGGTGACGGCACGCGTATTCAGGATGGCGGCCCTGCTCTATGGACAGCGGATGGATCCCCGCCACATCTGGCGAACGGTCTTTGCAGGGTCAGGGAGGCGTTCCTCATGAGCAACACGTTGCACGTCGCGCGTCGCGAGTTCCTGGCACACGTGCGGTCACGCGGGTTTCTCATCACAGCGTTGGGCACTCCGCTCCTGCTGGTGGTGCTGTGGCTGGCGTCCGGTGTGATCTCCATTGGTGAGGCGCCCGGGCGGGAGGACGAGGCGCCGGCGCCTGCGGCTGAAACGGTCGCGCCGCTGCCAGACGGGATTGTGGATCAGACGGGCCTGCTCGGCGAGATCGTATTACCACCGGAGCTGCGCCTGTATGCCGGTGAATCGCAGGCGGCCGAGGCGCTCCGTCGGGGGAATATCGGCGCCTACATCGTTGTGCCGGCCGACTATCGCGACACTGGCACGCTGCGCAGGGTGAGTCGGGGGCTGCCCGATTCCCAGCCGCAGACCGGTCTCGTCCAGTCCGTGCTGGTCACGGCGCTGCTGCAGGATCAGTCCCCGCAGATCGCGGCGCGCTTGGCGATGCCCATCGCTCCCGGCGGGCTGGAGGCCGCGGAGCTCACAGTGACGGGCGCTAGCGCGCCACGGCAGGATCCCGGATTCATGCCGCTGGTGTTCGCGACCGCGATCATGGTGCCTCTCTTTACGGGCGGTGGGTGGCTGTTGCGCAGCCTGGCGGAGGAGAAGGAATCCCGCATCATGGAAGTGCTGCTGGTGTCCGTACGCCCGGTGCAACTCCTCATGGGTAAGTTGCTCGGCATCGGTGCGCTGATCGCGCTGCAGTACGTTGCATGGCTGGCCGTGTTCGGCGGGCTCGCCAGTGTTTCGAGTGCATCTCCCGTGGCTCTGCTGAGTGGGCTCAGCCTCGGAACGGCGCAACTGGGCGTTATCATCCTCTTTGCGCTGGGAGGGTTTGTGCTCTACTCCGCGCTGATGGCTGGCCTGGGGGCTTTGGCGCCCGATGTGCATAGCAGCCAGAGCCTGGTGTTTGTGATCTCCCTTCCCATGATGATCCCGTACTATCTGTGGATGAATATTACCGGGGATCCTGCCGGGGCAGTGGCGCTCATGCTCAGCCTGTTTCCCTTTTCCGCGCCGCTGGCCATGCTGCTGCGCATGGCGGTGACGACGGTGCCGGGGTGGCAGCTGGCCTTGAGTCTGGGGCTCATCGTGCTCACGGCGCTGGGGACTGTCCGGCTTATGTCTCGGCTCTTCCGCGCGCAGGTGCTCCTGAGCGGGGAGCCGCTATCGTGGAGGCGTATGCTGCAGGCGCTGACCGAGTAACGAAAACGGGGGAGCGGCGCTCACAAGAGCGCCGCTCCCCCGTGGTGCATCTGAGTGTCGGTTCAGCCCGGGTAACGGGCCATCGCTTCCGCCGCAGCCCGGATCGTCTCCAGCTTGTGTGCGCGGGTGATTCGCTTGATCCCCACGAAATCAAAGGGCAGTGCCCGGACATGGTGCGCCCAACGCTCCATATTGGTGAGGCAGGAGATCATCCCGCCGCCCCCGCCGCCGGCCGCGGCCACCATGAGCACCGGCTTTCCAAAGAGCCGGCTCTCCTCGCCCAGCGAGGCCTCGCAACGGCGCATCCGGTCGGTAAAGTTCTTCATCGACTCGCTCATATCGCCCCAGTAGACCGGCGTCACCAGCACCAGCGCATCGGCCGCGATGGCCCTCTGGTGCAGGGCCTGAAAGTCGTCCTGAACGCCGCCGCATTCGTGGTTCGGCCGGCAGTCACCCCAGCCGTCGGCGCACTGGTTGCAGGAGCCGATCTCTAGATCCTTGAGGCGCACATCCTCGGCCGTGCCTCCAGCGGACTGGACCCCTTCCAAAGCGGCGCGTGCGCAGGCGGCCGTGAGACCATCAGTATTGGGGCTGGACTCTATCACCAGTACGTGCATGATAACCTCTGAGGCGTGTATTCGTGCGGTCTGGTCCGGTGAGGCTAGATCAGTCCCGTGCCCATCAGCGCGCCCATGACAACGAAGAGGGCCGAGGCAATCGCCAGCATGCGTGGGCGGGGAATCAGTCGGCAGAGTTGCTGCCCGCCCGCCACCGCCAGGCCCGTGACCGCCGTAAGCGCCAGCGCGCCACCCAGGAAGACCGGCACGAGCGAGACTGCTCCGCTGGCCAGGCCCATGACAGCCAGTTGGGTCTTGTCGCCCAGCTCGGCCACAAAGAGGAGGCCGAAGGTGGCGGCAAAGGCGCGCCAGTCCCAGCGCGGGCAGTCGCCCTCGTCTATCGCGCAGACGGCGTCCTCATCCTCAACCTTTCGGGATTCGAGCCAGGTGTGGATGCCCATGATGACGAACAGGATGCCGGCGACGATCTGCAACGTCTGCGGCGGGATCACGCGGCTCAGCAACTGTCCGGCGATGGCGCCGATCGCTGTGACCACTGCCAGCGCCAGACTGCCCCCCACAAAGACAGGCCAGGTTGAGCGGAACTTGCAGGTCTGCGATAGCACGGCGAGCTGGGTTTTGTCTCCCAGCTCCGCGATGAACACCAATCCGAACGCTCCCCAAAAGGCTTCCCAGGGCATAGAACTCTCCAAATGACATTTCCCTGGATTATAGCCGCCTTGGCCCAGCGCACAAGGCAGGCACAGAGGCGTGCTTGTGTCGCTGGCGCAGCTAGATCCGACTTTTCAGGCGGCGCGGGCATGCTATACTAGAGTTTCGTTCGGTCAGGATGCCAAGTGAACACAACGGGCGCCCTGGCGCCTTGTCTGGAGGTAACTGATGCCAATACGAACTATGCCGAGGTTATTGCTGCTGGCGGTACTGCTAGCGGCTGGACTATTGCTGATCACGGGCTGTGCGTCGCCAGAACCTACGGCGACAGCGACGCCGAGGCTGCTGCCGACCAGTGTCACCACCGACACGCCGTATATTCCGGATACTCCCGCGCCGGCGCCCTCAGACACGGCTGTGCCCGACGACACGCCGACGCCCGAGGGGGCCGAGGTGTCACCGACGCCTGAGATCCCGGCGACAACCGAGTCGGAAGCGACGCAGGCTCCCGCTCCAACGGACACTGCGCCGGTGCAGCCCACGCCGGTCCCGCTGCCCACGGGCGAGCTGGCGTATTACTCCAATGTCGGTCCCTACCTGCTGGCGCCCCCCGAGGCGGGCCAGCCCACCCACAACCTGCTCAAAGACGGGAATATGCGGGCGTATATGGCCATCAATCCCGCGCACTGGGCCCCGGACGATGCCTTGCCCGAGATGGAGGGCTACGGCCGCAACTATCTTGCTGAAGAGGAGGAACTCTCCTTTATCCGGCGGCGCGAGCAGGGCGCCCGGGGCTATTATGACCGCTTCCGGCCGACCTATGAGCAGACGCGCGGCCAGATTCACGCCTGGATGTCGACCTGGGCCTTTGTCTATGGCGATCAGGCCTTTGCTGAGGATTGGGTGGCCTTTCAGCGGGAGTGGCTGCGTCTGATGCACGCCGACGGCTACCTGGCCGGCGTGGGTGGTATGAAAACCCATCTCTTCCAGCAGGGCGAGTTCGCCTGGCTGGCACCGGCTGTCGCCGAGGCGGACTATCTCTTCCTGGCCGAGTCCGACGCGCCGACGCTGGTCGACGGCATGGGCAAGACAGCCTATCGCTACCGCCAGCTCGTGGCCGAGTTCACGCAGGCGCTGCCTGATGCAGAACTGCCTCCGGTGATTCTCGACGTGGCTGTCGATGGCCAGGTGCTGGCGGATCTGGAGGCGCCCAACGGGCCGCATACCCAGCGGGGTTACCGCGACTATGGCACGACGCCTGAAGACTATGCCGCGGACGTGCGCGCCTATGATATCGGCACGCTCTACGATCCGTATGTACGGCACGTGTTCTGGTTTGCCACCAATATCACCGAGGACACCAAATCCTTCGACGTGAACACGCCGATGCTCGCGATCGCGGACGGGTGGCATGTCCCGCCGGGGGGCGAATAGCGAACGCGGTCGTTGTAAGACTGGAAGGTAAAGGACAGGGCGCCGGAGCATGTGCTCCGGCGCCCTTTGCGGTCAGACGCTATCTGACGCGGGTTCAGACCGCCTTATCCAGGACGATACTCGTCCCGCAGTACTCGCAGCGGATGGACGAGACGCCGCGGATCCGGCCGGCCTTGCTCTGAGCGCCGCCGCAGGTGAGGCATTCGGCCGGCACAAGGTACTCGATGACCGCGGGTGCGTTCTCGTCGCGTTCCTCTTGACAATAGAACAAATGTTCTATATGCTTATGGCAGGAGGCTGTCCCATGGCTGAACTGGAACGCGTGCAGCGCCTGGCGTCTACGGTGGCGACCATCCAGGCGCGCTGGGGCGAGCGGGCCCTGGTCCCCGCCCGGGAGGCCCCGCGCCAGGGCGTGTTGCCCAGCGGGCTCGCTGACCTGGATGCCATTCTGGCAGGGGACAGTGACGCAGCGGGTGGCAGTTCGGGCAGGGGCTCTGGGGCCCGTGCCCGTACTGCAAGCACTGTAATCAGTGCCGGATTTCCGCGGGGCCACCTCAGCGAGTTGATCGGCTGCGGCACGGCGGGGCACCTGATCGCGGCGGCGGGCGCGCTGGCCCAGGCGCAGCGGCAGCGGCTGCACACGGTGTATATCGATGTGGGCGCGCAGGCCGATGTGGCCGCCCTGGCGCGCTGCGGCGTG
>ENA-OSEO01001123-OSEO01001123.1-sediment-metagenome-genome-assembly--contig:-NODE-1123-length-53853-cov-3.763872_pt1 | contig 53853 bp, 54 predicted proteins | sample MGYA00237883_ERZ534232 | MGnify/ENA metagenome assembly ERZ534232
GTGGCCAATCCGGATTTAAATATGAGCTTAGAGGGATCGTTTTGAGGTTAAAAAGAGGCTTCTAAGAAGCAAAACCATCGAAACTATTCAACTAATAATCAGGATTTCAGTATGTTGGCTTGGTCCGACCCGGAAACGGAAAGCGAGGACAAAAGGATAAAGCACGCTTTACCTATGGGCGGGTGAGGGGCCGGGAGCCATAGGCATCGATGATCTTTTCGATGATCCGGCTGGTCGACACCCCCGTTACCATGGGGATCCTCACCACCTTTCCCCCCCTGGCTTTGACGATGTCCCCGCCGATGATATCGCTTTCATCCCAGTCGGCCCCCTTGATCAGCACCTCGGGCCCCAGGGTTTCGATCAGACGCAAGGGGTCCGGCTCATCAAAAAGAACGATATAATCGACGCACCCAAGCCCCGCCAGGACTTCTGCACGCTGGTCCTCCGGTACGATCGGCCGCTTGTCCCCCTTGATCCTGCGAACCGACGCATCGGAATTGAGACCCACCACGAGGATATCCCCCTGGGCCTTTGCAGACGTCAAATAGCGAACGTGGCCGGCATGCAGAATGTCAAAGCAGCCGTTGGTAAAAACGATCTTCTTGCCGGAATGCCCCGGTTCCCGAAGCTTTTTTCTTAACACCTCCAATGAAAACGTCTTCTGTGCGTCCACCCTATCACCCTTTCGGTCCACACACCGGTGACTTGAGCTTTTATTTGAGCACCCCCGGTCTGACTGAAACAGTTTCTTACCAGCATATCCATTCAGATTCAAGCCGGCGGGAAATCCACAGCAATCCCGGTTCTAATAGTGGTACATATTTTGCGGAGAAACCTCCACCGGGGATGCTCCGGCGAGAAATCCGTCGAAGCCCCCAGGCATCGAAGATGTGGGCATGAACCCAAACCGTCAAAAAATGATCAAACGATCCGGTCCGACCGTACCGTGCGGGAAGGAACCCGAGGAAACGATTCATCTGGCCTTCCCGCACCACCAGGCAGGCCGGATCGCCGAGGCGGCAAGTCTCTACGACCGCATCCTTTCAGATCATCCGGACCACCCCGATGCGCTCCCCCTCAGGGGAATCATTGCCCATCGGGCAAGTGTCCGGCAATCGGACACGAGGATTCACCGGCGACTTCTTTTCCTTCGCCGGAGCGGAAAGACGGTGGCCATCATCCCTCCCCAGTGGCGCGCAAAGGATATCGTGAAGGAAATGGAGAAAAACGGCATCCGGGTTCGGGAAATCCTTATCGAACACGAGGGTAGCCTCATCGACTACACCACGTACGATCATCCCTATCGATGACGACCAAGGGGTAGCCATCAGGGGGTGGGGACCCGTGCCAGGGTCAACACCGACACCCGGTCCGCGCCGGCATCCAGCAGCACACCGGCGCACGCGTCCACGGTCGCCCCGGTCGTGTAGACATCATCCACCAGCAGAAGGTGGCTGCCCGCGATCTTTTCCGCATCGCGCACCTGGAATGCATTTTTCATATTCTTGATGCGCGCTTTTTTTCCCAGACCGGTCTGGGGTTCGGTCTGTCGTTTTCGAACCAGCGTGTCCCTGTCGATAACCGGTATCGTGGTGCATATCCGCGGCCAGTGCCGGATGAGCATGTAGGCCTGGTTGAACCCCCGGCTCCGGAAGCGTTTCCGGTGAAGGGGAACCGGCAGGACCCGATCGATGCCTGCGTCACCGAAGTGCTGGTGAAAGCCCAGAAGCATCAGCCCCCCCAAGGGTCGGGCCAGATCGACTTTTCCATGGTACTTGAATTGATGAATCAGGACCATGAGGCTTTGGGCGTAAAGGCCGACGGCACGGGCGCGATCAAACCGTTTGGGCGCCCGGATGCAGTCCTCGCACAGATGATCATCCCCGGCAGGTCCATGGAAAATGGCCCCGCAGCGCGTACAGCAGGGGGATGCCGCAAAAACCAAACCCTCCAAACAGTCCGGGCAAAGAAACGGCCCCATGATGCCGGCAACCGGAACCGGACCGTTTGGCATCCGCCCTCCCAATGGATCCGAAAGAGAGGATTCCCCGGCCCGGCGCATCGATTCGCACCGGTCCGGCGGCCGTTTCGGGTGAAAAAACGATCCGCACACCGAACAGCGGGTGGGAAAAACCGCCTCGCTCAATGCATCGATCAGCCGCCGGAGGTTAAGCCCGGCCAAAAATCCACTGCTGGGGGGGAAGCACCCGCCGATGATTTCGCCGGGGGTCATGGGTTACCGATGGTTTCGACGATCTTTCGGGCGAATCCCGAGCAGGAGACTTCCGTAGCCCCGGTGATCTGCCGGGCCAGGTCGTAGGTGACAAAACCCGATTTGACGGTTTTCCGCACGGCCCCCCAGACACTGTCGGCCGCCTCTTTCCAGCCCATATGGGTCAACATCATGGCCCCGGAAAGAATCAACGAGCTCGGATTCACTTTATCCAGTCCCGCATATTTGGGTGCGGTGCCGTGGGTGGCCTCAAACACGGCGCACTCCTCCCCCACATTGGCCCCCGGCGCCATCCCGAGCCCCCCCACCTGGGCGGCCAGCGCATCGGATATGTAATCGCCGTTGAGATTCGGGGTGGCGATGACGCTGAATTCCTCGGGTCGCAGCAGCACGAATTGAAACATGACATCGGCTATCCGGTCTTTGATGACGACTTTTCCTTCGGGCCGCCGTCCCTGGTAGGTGTCGTAGAGTTCCTGTTCGGTGATCGTCCTGTCGGCAAAGCGTTCCCGGGCGACTTCATAACCCCATTTTCTGAAGGCAGCCTCGGTAAATTTCATGATATTGCCCTTGTGCATCAAGGTGACATGGGGTTGATCGTTGTCGATGGCATAGGCGATGGCAGCCGCGATCAGTTGTTTGCTGTTCTTTTCGCTGATCGGTTTGATGCCCACCCCGGCGTCGTCGGGGATCGAAACCCCCATCTCTTTTTTCAAAAAAGCGATGACCCGCCGAACCTCTTTGGAACCGGCCTCCCATTCGATGCCGGCATAGACATCCTCCATGTTTTCCCGGAAGACGACCATGTCCACCTTTTCAGGATGCTTCATGGGGCTGGGCACCGGATCGATATACTTTATCGGGCGGATGCAGGCATACAGGTTCAGCCGGTGGCGGATGGCGACATTCAGGCTGCGAATCCCGCCGCCCACCGGGGTGGTCATGGGCCCCTTGATGGCCACCCGATGGGCCTTGATCGTTTGCAGGGTTTCCTCCGGCAGCCACTCACCGGTCTTGTTGTAGCTCTTTTCTCCTGCATAGACCTCCAGCCAGGAAATTTTTCGCCGGCCCGCATAGGTTTTTTCGATCGCCGCATCGATAACGCTTTGGGTGGCCCGCCAGATGTCGGGTCCGATGCCGTCGCCTTCGATATACGGTATGATGGGGATCTCCGGTACCTTCAGGCTCCCATCCCGGTTTCGGGTGATTTTTCCGGCTTGTTCGCTCATTGTTCCGCCTCCTGTTTCGATTTTCCGCACTTAGTATACATATTCATAAATACGATATCGTTTTAAAATCCCTCCCGGCCTCCCTTTAAAAAAGGGAGGTGAACAATTTCCCTCCGTCAGAAAATGATGATGAGTAATTTCCCTCCGTCAGAAAATGGGAAGGCAATAAGTTTTCCTCTTTTAAAGGCGGTCAGGGGGATTTCTTCGGTCACGGCTTTGCCCCAGCCGCTGCCGGACCACTTCATACATGGCAACCGCACCGGCCGCAGCGGCATTGAGCGAATCGATTTTCCCGGACTGCGGAATGGAGACCAACAGATCACAGGATTTGCGCACCAGCGGGCGGAGCCCTTTGGCCTCGCCCCCGATAACCATCGCCACCGCAGCGGTCAGTTCGGTTGAAAACAACGATGCCCCTGCGGAGGGGTCCAGCCCGATGATCCAGAATCCTTCGGCCTTCAATTGCGAAAGGCACCGGGCCATATTGGTCACTTTTGCCATGGGCATATGCTCCATCGCTCCCGCAGACGCTCTGCACACCGAAGGGGTGGGGGAGGCGGAACGGTCTTTGGGAATGCAGATCCCGTCCACACCGGCACAGGCCGCGGTCCGGATCAATGCCCCCAGATTCTGAGGATCCATGACACAATCGATCATGAGCAGAAACGGCGGGGATGATGACATTTTGGCGTTTTCGATTATCCCGGCAAGTTCGACGAAAGGGTAGCCCCCGACCCGTGCGGCGATGCCCTGATGCCGGTCGGATTGCACCCGGGTGCGGAAAGCTTCCGGATCGGTGGCTCGAACCGGTACCCCCCGCTGCCGGGCCGTCTCCAGGATGGGCTCCCATCGTGTGCCCTGCTTTCCATTCAGCAGATAAATCTCGTATACCTTCCGCCGCCCGGCGCGCAGGGCTTCTTTCACGGCGTGACGACCCAGGAGGATCTCCGTGTTTTGGACGGCCCCGCGGTTTTTCGCCTCCGCCATCCTCACACCCCTCCGTCTGCGCGGTACCGGTGGATGATCTGAACCAACGAATCGATGGCCGTCTCGAGCCGATCGTTCACGATGACATGCCGGTAGAGATCCTTTTTCGCCATCTCCCTTTCGGCTGCCGACAGCCGCCGTTCGATCTCTTCCCTGCTGTCGGTTCTTCTCGCCTCCAGACGCCGTCTTAAGGCCTCCAAAGACGGGGGCAGGACAAAAATGGTCACGGCGTCGGCAAATCGGTTGAGTATCTGGACGGTCCCCTGCACGTCAATGTCCAGCAGGACATCGGTTCCGTTGTTCAACTGGGTTTGGATGAACCCGGCATCGGTTCCGTAATAATTGCCGTACACCACCGCCCATTCCGCCCATTTTCCACAGGCGATGCCGCTTTCAAATTCTTCCTTCCCGATGAAATGATAGTGGCGCCCGTCGATCTCACCGCTCCTGGGTTTTCGTGTGGTGTAGGAAATCGAATAGCCAAGACCCGGAACCCGCTGCAGCGCCGCCTGGCAGAGCGTTGTTTTGCCGGCCCCCGACGGTGCGGAAAGGATAAAAAGCCAGGCGCGTTTCGATCGGTCCGGCGGGGTGTGGAATCGGTTCGATCCGCTCATGGCTGCTGCAGTGTGGAATACCGCTGGGAAATCGTCTCTGCCTGAATGGCTGAAAGAATCACGTGGTTGCTGTCGGTAATGATGATGGCTCGCGTCTTTCGGCCGTGGGTCGCATCGACGAGCCGCTTGTCGTTTTTTGCTTCATCCTTCAGTCGCTTCATGGGTGCCGAATTGGGTGATACGATGGCCACCACCCGATCGGCAATCACCGTACTGCCGAATCCGATGTTCAGTAGATTCTGCTGTTCCATACCCCATCCCCCCGGAATCTGGCTTTTGATACCTATAGGCTTGTTCGGCCGTAAAGACGCAACGCCGCGCCCCGCATGCTGTCGTTTTCCTTACTCAACGTTCTGCACCTGTTCGCGTATTTTTTCAAGCTCGGATTTGACGGAGACGATGATATGGGAGGCACCGGCGTGTCCGACCTTGGACCCCATGGTGTTGAACTCGCGCGAGAGTTCCTGGAGCAGGAAATTGAGCTTTCGGCCGGCAGTTTCATCCGAGCGGATGATCGCTCGAAACTGTTCCAGATGGCTCCTTGCCCGGACGATCTCCTCGGAGATGTCGCTCCGGTCGGCATAATACGCGGCCTCCTGGGCGATCCTTGCCGGATCGATATCGATCATGCCGTCGGTCAGCGCGGCGATGCGATCTCTGAGCCGCTCCTGATAATAAGGTAAAAGATCCGCACCGGTCGATTCGATCCTGTCCAGGCACCCTTCGATACCCTTGAGCCGCAGGTCAAAATCCTTTTCAATGGCGGCCCCCTCCTGCATCCGCATCTGTTCCACGCTGTGCAGGGCTTCTTCCATGCACTGCTCCAGAACCGACCAAACCGATTCAATATCCCTGTCCGGTTCAACCAGTCGAATGACCCCGCCCTGCCCCAACAGGAAGTCCATGGACGGCGAGCCTTCGATATGAAAATCCTCCCGCAGCTGGCGGACGGCCGATTGGTAGGCTCTGATTTTTGCATCATCCATCTCTATCCGGCACTCGGCATCCCCAGCTTCGCGGATCTGGATGGAGATTTCGATTCTCCCCCGTTCGATCCGCCGGGTCACCAGGGCCTTGATGCGGTCTTCAATCCTTTGGTACGCATGGGGAAGCCGAAGGCTGATATCCAGGTAACGGCTGTTGTAGGCACGGATCTCGATATTCACCCCATGGTTGTTTTCCGATCGTTCCGCACCGGCAAAGGCGGTCATACTCTTTAGCATTCGGTTCCCTCCCGTTTCAGATCGAATACATACTTTTTCCGCACCTGTTCCAAAAAATTGAGCAGATGCGGGTGTGCATAATCCGGATAGGTCCAGGGCAGCGTTTGGAAAGCGCCTTTCCGGAAGACCAGGGTCAAATCCGCATAGATTCCGCGGTCAAGATAGATCCGGTGGGTATAATTTTTCCCGGTGGCCAGCACGAAGCGCTCATGGACCAGGTAGCCCGGATCGATATTCACCCGGCGGTTCCCGTTGACGGCATGGGCCTGTTCGATCCCGTTGGTGGCCCCCTTAATCTCGGCCAGACGGTTCTGCTCGATCAGCGATCGGAATGCCAGAACCCGGCGGAAAAGCGGTGCGCCCATCTCGGGGTGGTAATAGGTGGTAAAATCGAACGGAAACCAGGGGCTGATCATATCCACCGATCCGAATCGATCGCTAAGCCCGGATGCAATCGATGCCAACTCCGATTTGTCCTTCAGAATCAAACCGATCACCAGTTTTGCAGGTTTTGGCGGGTGCGGCTGACTCATAGGACCGGAGCTTCTGTCGAGGGGATGCATGGCTCCCAAGATGCGCCGGGCCGAATGCCCGGCCGGCGGGTCCCGGATGGACGGGGGCGGGTCATGCCCATCCTTTCGGGATCATCAGCGCCGCTCATCGATGGGCTTGGCTTCGTCGATCAGCATGATCGGGATGTCGTCGCGAATCTCGTAGATCAGTTTGCAGCGATCGCAGATCAGGCCGTCCTTGGTCTCATTGAGATAAATGTCGCCTTTACACTTGGGACACGCTAGGATATCTAATAACTCTTGACTGATTGCCATATGCATCTCCTTTTGGGATACGGGTTCGACCGCCACGATGAACATCCATATCAAACTTGAACAAGGCTTGCAAAACAAAATGGGAAACCGGTTTCTGGTCATCCGCTGGTCCGGCATGGGGGATGTGGTGATGACCCTCCCGGCGGTGAAATGGCTATCGGAGCATGTTTCCGACTGCACCATATGGTATCTCACGGATCGGGCGTTTTCGAAAATCCCGGAACTGTCGGGGGTCGTTCACCATGTCGAAACCATCCCCCGCAGGGACTTTAAATCGATTCGAAGACTCCCGGCGGCACTCTGGCAAACCATCCGAACCATCTTACGGCTCCGCCGGGTGGGCTTCGACAGGGTCTTCGACCTGCAGGGATTCGGGGAAACCGCCATTATCGCCTTCCTTACCGGTGCACCCCATCGGATCGGCCGGATCAAAGGCTCTTCGCTTCGCGGGCGTATCTATACGATTCCGATCCGCGGGGACTGGGAGCATGACCACCGGTGCCGTTATTTTGTCCAAGCCGTTTCCGAGGCGTCGGGCTGCGAGCCCCCTCAAACGATCGACCCGCCGCGTTTTCCGAAAACTTCGGGGCCGAGAATCGGCCCGGGTCGCCTCGTGGGGCTCAACATCGGTGCCTCTACGGCGTCGAGACGCTGGTCGGAGGAGTCTTTTTTTCAACTGGCGCGCCGGCTTTCGGCCAGGGGGTATGCGGTCCGTTTCTTTCTCGGCCCCCAGGAGGAATCCCTCAAAGAGACCGCCATCCATCGCTGTGCCGCGGGCAACTGGCAGGTCGCGGTCCACACCCGGATCGAAGATCTTGTGCAGGCCCTGTCCGAATGCCGTCTGGTGATTTCCAATGATACGGGGCCCGGCCATATCGCGGCGGCCATGGGGATTCCGGTCATCACCCTGTTTTCCACAGGAAGCCCGGAAAACGTCAGACCCCTTGCCCCAAAGGCGAGATGGTTCAGAAATGAAGCGGATATCAACCTAATTCCCGTATCGGCCGTTGAATCTGCGAGTCTCGAGATGCTCGCCTCACTGGAGCGGTAGATGGCCCACGCCTCTTATTTTTTTCCGGGCCGATTCCGGAATACCCTTGATCCGCCATCGGCGATGCACCCACAGCCAGTTGTCCGGTGCCATGCGGATGTACTTTTCGATGAGTGCATTGAACCGTTCGGTATTTTCCACAATATCTCGGGTGATGTCTCCGGTTCGCACAAGGTCCACCGCCGGCTCGAACATGATTTTGTAGCGCCCGTTTTTTTGCCGGATGTTGAAGGCGGGTAAAACGGTCGCACCATAGCGAATCGCAAATAACGCCAGTCCCTTGTTGGTACAGGCCGTTCTACCGAAAAACGGCACATAGACGCCTTCATACCAGGAGGCGTTTTGGTCCAGAAGAATTGCGACAATCTGATTCCGGCGGAGCAACTCCCGGACCAAGCCCGCGCTCCGGTCTTTATCCATAACGGTATTGCCGGTGCGGCTTCTGATTTCCGTGAGCACCGCATCCATCGGCTTGTGATCCAGCGGCCTAACCATGATGTACACGGGAAATTTAAACTTCAACGGGGTTGCAAGGCCCATCAGTTCCCAGTTGCCCAAATGGGCGGTCAGGAAAAGGACCCCTTTGCCCTTGGCCAGCGCCGCCGTAATATGCTGCTCTCCGGAAAATTCGGCATACGCATCCACGTTGCGCGTATTGATCCGGAGCAGAGAGGGAATCTCCAAGGCGACGCGCACGAGCTGAACGAAATTGGCCTTTATCAACCGCCGGCACCTGGGGGCGGTCATTGTCTCGCCGAAGGCCCGCCGCATATTGTCGGCCGCGATTGCGCGATGATATCGATCCAGTATGTACCAAATCCTGCCCACCGGATAGGCCAGCAGCGTCAACAGGTTGCGGGGGATATACGAGGCTGCCGTCAATACGGCCTTGATCACCCGGTACGAATGGCTTTTGCACGGTCGGTCCATGGGGTTGGTGCTCAAATCAATCCGATCTTTTTCTATCCCACGCCGCTTCCAGGACGCGGCGCAACATTTGGGTCAATCTTTCCCGGCCGAAATGCGCATCATACAATCGGCGCGTCTGTTCCCCTCGAAAGCGAAGCTCGGAGGGGTGTGTTAACCATTTTTTTACGATCCGAGCAAGGGCCTGGGGATCTCCGGCCGGAACCCACCCGAGGATTTCGGACCCATCCAGAGTCTTGGGATAGGCGGTCGCCCTGCGGGTAATCAGCGGCCGGCCCACGGCCATGGACTGAAACACCTTGTTGGGGATGACAAGGTCGGCCTTGGGAGTGGTGCCGAATATTCCCAGGAGCACATGGGCTTTGGCCATCCGCCCGGGAAGTGCGGCATAATCGATCCAGGGTTCAAACCGGACATTGTCCATCCGGCAGGCCCGCTTCTCTGCACGGCCCCGCAGCGGACCGACTCCCAGCAGGGTCCACCGCAGGGGTAGGTCCTTGCTCAGTTCCGCGGCATCCAGAATGACCTCGACCCCCTGAAGCTCAAGAAAACTTCCGTAAAACAGGATTTCCGGTGCATGGGCCGTTTCCGGAAAGGGCTGCTGCTCAAACAGCCCGGTTTCCGCACCCACATAGAGCACCCTGAGCCGTTCGGGCGCCACACCCAGCCGGGATGCAAAAAAGGAGGCGTGTGCACAGGTGTCGACAACCACGGCATCGGCCTTGGATAGAAGCTGCGACTCCCATTGCCTTAATCTCCTTCCCCGCACGGAATCGGGGGTGACCGTTTGCTTTTCATCCGCTTCCTTTTGATACGCCGAAATCAGCGGATCGACCACCAGCGGAACATTCCATTTGAGCGCCCAGTGCGCGGCGGATGCGATATCGCGATGCCGAAAGCAGGGCACCCAGATGAGATCGGGCCGGACAGGCCGGCGCAGATACGCTTCTAGTGCCCCCAGCGGGCTGGATACCGGGTGGAAAAACGAAATGGCCCACCCCAGCGCATCCAACAGCTCGAAAAGAATTCGATTCCTCGAATATCCCCGATCGGATCGACCCCACCAAAGCATATGCGGCATCGCTAGGGATCCTCTCTGCCGGGGCTCAACCCCATCTCCTGTTGAATCCGGGCAAATACAGCCTCCGGATCGATGCCCTCGAGGCATTCATGGCCCCGCAACCCCGTGCAGCTTCCCCTATAGCACGGGCTGCACGCCGTGTTGCTGAAAAAAACGCGCCCGCCTTGACCCGCGGCATGGCTCCGGATCCAGCTGGTCGGTCCGAAAAAGCTGAACACCGGTATGCCGGCTGCAGACAGGATGTGCATGGGACCCGAGTCGTTGGCTACGGCAAAGGCCGCACCCTTGGCCAGCAGGTAAAGCTGCATGAGGCTGAAACGGCCGGTCCCGTCCGTTCCGACCCGTTCAGACAGGTAGGCGTTGACCGATCGGTCCTCTTCCGAACCGACCCATACGCATCGGATGCCGCAGGCTTCGATCCGCCGGGCCAGCAGGACAAAGGACTCCTTGGGCCACCTTTTGGAAGGCCATTTGACACTGCTTCCCGCATGCATCAGCGCATACCGGCGATCCTGGAGGTGGTATTCCAGCTTCCATGCCGATATCATCGATCCATCCTTGGGTGCGGGGTACAGGCTACAGCCGGAACCTGCGGGCAACACCCCTGCGGATGCAAGGGTTTCGTTGAGCCGGTCAAATACGTTTTGCGGCGTATCTTGTGTATACGGTGCGGAGGGGTGAAGATGATAAACGGATCGCGGCTGGGTTCCCACCCGCCGGGGCGAGGCTGAAAACCTTACCAGCAACCGACTCACCCGGTTACCCTGCAAATCGAAGATGGTATCGAACCGCTGATTCCGTATCCAGAAGATCCGGGGCCACAGGCCGTTACGACCGAAACGCCGTTTCCGATCCAGAATTGCGGTTTTCATCCGGGGATGGTGGACGAAAAGATTCTCGAACGCCGGATCGGTCAGGATCCAAACGGTATCGTCGGGATGCTGGCAAAGGATCGCATCCACATGGGGAAGCGCCATAAAGAGATCCCCCAGCGCAGACAGTTTGATGATCAGAATCTTTTTCTTATGGATCGTCACGTTCACCCAACCGCAGGTTCAATGGATTTCAGGGGCTTCACGGCCCGGGTGGCGGCACCCCCGCGGCATCCGTTGAAAGGGTGTTTTACCGAGAATCGACGGATCTTTCCTCCAGCAATTCACCGTAAAGCGAGAGGGTCTTTCCGCACATGTTTTCAACGGTAAAGGTCTCGCTCACCCATCGACGTCCCTGCTGTCCATAGCGTCTGCAAAGGCCCGGATTTCCCAAGGCCTCCGCCAGGGCCCGGGATAGCGATTCGGCATCCTGTGGTTTTACCAACCATCCGGTTTTGCCGTCAATAACGGTCTCGAGGCTTCCGCCGTGCGCCGTCGCCACCACGGGCTTTCCCATGGCCTGGGCCTCGACGGCCACCCGGCCGAAGGCTTCCGGTTGGGTGGATGCGGCCGATACCACCACATCGGATATGGACAGGGCCGCGGGCATATCCCGGCAATGCCCGACCAGCCGAACCCTGTCGTCCAAACCGCTGCGCGAGATCAGGCGCTGCAGGTCGTCGCCGTAAGAAGAACCGGCTTGGGCTTCGCCCACACAGAGCGCCACCCACGGCAGGGTCTTTAACAGCGAGAGGCTCTGGATGAAAATGTCCTGCCCCTTCCACCGCGTCAGCCGCCCCGGCAGCATGATGATCGGATCGGTCACGGCTTCAAGCCCCCAGCGCCGTTTCAGCGCCGCGATGCGCGCGGGATCCACCCGTTCGGGGGAAAAATGGGTCTTGTCGACCCCGCGATAGATGATCGCAATCCGCGCCCCCGGAACACCGTAACACGCCTGGATATGCGAGGCAACCGCGGTTGAAATCGCAATCACCCGCTCGCCCTTGGCCATGATCGCGCTGTACCGGTTGACCGAATAAAAACCGTGGAAGGTCGTCACGAACCGAGGCCGGCCCCTGGAGGGCAGGCTCTTTAACGCAAGAAACCCGATCCAGGCCGGCACCCGGGACCGCGCATGGACAATATCCACCTTTTCACGCCGCAGCAGTTCCCGAAGCATAAAGATATATTTGAGAACCGCCGGTGATTTTGCGCCGATGGGCCAGGCGATATGCTCAACCCCTGCGCCTTCAAGAAGCGGAACAAGCCTGCCCCCCGAAGAGATCACAAGGCTGCGGTGCCCCCGTGAAGCGAGAAAAGATCCCATTTCCAGGGTTCCCCGTTCAACGCCTCCCGCCTCCAATTCGGGAATCAGCTGGACTATTCGAATCGTTCCGGCCACCACCGCTTCAATATCTCCTCTGCGCATCGCCGGGCTTCGTTCAGCTCGGTCTCCCCGCCGACCATCTTTCCCCCGGCGCGCCAGGTCTCAAAGGGCGTCACCCACCGGTGTGCGATCAGATAATCCACCGACCGCTTGATCTTGCCGTGGGCCCCCTTCCAGGCAACCGGAAGGATGCCGACCCGGCACCCGGCTGTAAGGGCTTCAAATACCATGGATATGCTGTCTGCGGTAACCCATACCGTCTGGTTTTTCGAATACTGCTCCTCGATCCATCCCGCGGGCGTAGATTCGGATCGAAAAAAATCGGCATGGGGATGACGGGCGGCCAGTGCCGCCACCGCTGCGATCGTCTCCTGGGGGGTACGGGGGGAGGAGGAAAGGGTCCATCGGAGGGATGATTCTTTTTGTAGCAGGGATTGGATCTGGGAAAGAATCCGCCCGGTGGACCAGCGATGGCTCTTTTCATCGATGCCGCCGATGAGGATAAGCCCCTTTTGGGGATTTTTGGCCCCCATCGGATGTGCGGTATTGGGGGGCCCCACCGTCGTAAACCGATTTCCGCCCGCGGGAACCCCGTCATGCATCGGAACAAAGCACAGGTCCATCCGCCGGATCAGCGGATATGCGGGGGTCATGCAGGTGACGACCCTTGCCCCGGATCTTTCCTTTAGCATCAGCATGGGAAGATGGGTATGGGTGCCGGTTCCGATGATCAGATCGATGGTCATCCGGCTTTCGGATCGCGGATCGGGCCGTATCCGGCATCGGAAATATTGAATCCAGGCTTTGAGCGATTTCAGAACCGACCCGGGCCGGACCCAACGCTCATGCACCGACAGGGGAGTCAATCGGGACAGGGCGCTCAAAATCCCCCGGGTCTGCTTCTCGTGTCCGGGTCTGCCATCGAAGAACGCGACGATTTCAAGCGGGGTCATGGGCGCAGCCTCCATGGTCCCGATTCCGGAATTCAAGCCGATCCTGCAGAAACCGGTCGAAGTCTCCCGTCTCGCCGCGGAAGGCGATATCGACCCCGAACACCGCCAGATCACAGGGCAAAACCCCTAGCCGGGGGGCGATCCGGACAAAATCCTTTTCCGTTGTAACCAGCAGGTTTCCCCCTCTTTTTGTCACCGCCCGCACGATGGCCGCCAGATCATGCTCGGCGTAAGCATGGTGATCCGGGTATTCCAGAAATTCGACGACCTCGACGGCCATTGCCTGCAAGGCTTTCCGGAAATCCCGGTTTGCAGCGATGCCGGAAAATGCCACGGCGGGACGGCTTCTTACGGTATCGATGCCGTCGATATCCGATCGGCCGGACGCTAAGGAAACGGTATCCCCGGCGGGAACAAACCGTTGAATCCGGGATCGATGGTCGCTGAGAAAAATCGGCCGATTTCCCGAAACGGCTTTCAACAGCTCAAAGGACCGGGAAGGACGGCCGGATCGGGTCAGGACAAAGGCGTCGGCGCGCGCCATGGCCGATACGGGCTCCCTGAGCCTGCCCCGGGGAAGCAGCCATCCGTTTCCGAAGGGGCGGGAATCGTCGAGCAGCAACAGGTCCAGATCCCGTGCAAGGCAACGATGCTGGAATCCGTCGTCCAGAACGATCACCTCTGTCTTAAACTGCCGCACCGCGGCCTGGCCTTGCCGAAAACGGTCCCTTCCCACCAGAACCGGCACCCCCTCCAGGCAGGATGCGATAAGATACGGCTCGTCACCGGATTCAGCAGGCGCCATCAGCAGGTTCACCCCGTCGCTGACGATGCCCCCGGTCCGCTCCGCCAGCCCGCGGTATCCCCGGCTGATGACCGCCACCCCGTAGCCCGCACGCTGGAGGACCCGGGCCACATGGATGCTCAAGGGGGTTTTGCCGGTTCCCCCCACCGTGAGGTTTCCGATGGAGACCACCCGGCAGGGAAGACGCTCCGGCCGGGCCAGCCCGCCCCGATAGGCAGCGTTTCTCAGCCCGACGCCCATGGTATAAAAAGCGGCCATCATGCGCAGCATGGGCCCAAGGCAAAAGCCACCGCGGTCATCTTGTTTTTCCATGACCGTGTGGATCTGTCGGATGAACCGGTTCACGGCAGGTCCTTCGGTTCAAGAAAAGGGGCCATGCTGTCCAGAGTTTTTCCCACCGCCCCCCGGTTCGAACCCAACACCCCGTAGGCCCGGGTGCCCATGGCATCGGCCTGATCCGGCTCCGAACAGAGCCCCAGCAGCGCGTCATGCAGTTCTTCCGCGTTGCGGACCTGGATGGCGGCATTGGCATCGAGAAGCAGCCGGGTGATATCCGAAAAATCGCTCATATCCGGACCGAACAGAATCGGCTTTGAAAGCGCGGCCGCCTCCAGGGGGTTGTGCCCGCCGCAGGGCACCAGGCTGCCCCCCACAAAGGCGACGCAACACACTGCATACAGATCGTTCAGCATCCCCATGGCATCGATCACCAGAGCGTCCATCGGAGCCGATGGGGATGAACCGCTCAGCTCCGACAGCAGGACCGCTGCCGCCCCCAGGTCCCCAAAGTCCCGGCGGACCGCGGATGCCCGGGCCGGATTCCGGGGAACCACAATCAGAAAGAGATCCGGAAACCGGTTTTTCAACCGCAGGCAAACCTTCATCAGCATCGGTTCCTCCCCTTCATGGGTGCTGCCGGCCAGAAGAACCCTTTTGCCGGCGAGCATCGATGCGGCTGTTTGGAGCGGACCGGCACCGCGGCCGCCGGGGACGGGCTGGCGGTCGAATTTCAGATTCCCGGCGACGGTGATCCGCTCCGGGCAAACCCCCAGCTTCCGGAAACGCTCCACATCCTGGGCGGATTGAACGCAGACCCGGGTCAATGCGGAAAACACGGGGTGCACGAAACCGGTGAAGCGTCGATATCGGCTAAAGGACCGGGGGGAAATCCTGGCATTGGCAAGGATACAGGGAATATTCCGGGCCTTGAGCTCCCAGAGGAAATTGGGCCACACATCGGTTTCGATGATCACCACCAACCTCGGGTTTACTTGTGCAACCGCCCGTTTCACGGAAAAGAGCAGATCGAATGGGAAATAGAAGATTCCCTCCACCAGCCCGCGAAACCGCGCATCGGCAATCTGGTGTCCGCTCAGGGTGGAGACCGAAAGCACCAGCCGTACGCCGGCAAACCGCCGCCTCAGGGCCTGCACCAGGGGTTCGGCCGCAAGCACCTCCCCCACGGACAAAGCGTGAATCCAGACCGGACGCCGATGCCCAAAGACGGTTGTCGCTTCCCTGGGCAGCGGCAACACCCCGAGACGATGGAAAAAGGTCTTCCGCCGTTTTTTGGATACGACCGGCCAAAAGGCGAGGGCCGGGAAACAGAGCAGCGCCCCGCAGAAAAACATCAGGTTGTAGGCGAAAGCAACCCCCTTCATATCGATTCCGATGGACCTGCCCACCGCCTCCCCTATTCCGCAACCATCAAAATGAGGATTCCCGCACAGAGCGCAACCGCGTTGGCCGTCCATACGGCAATCAACGGCGGGAGCATTTCCCCATAGCCCAGCGATACGCAAAAGCTGTGAAAAATCCAATACAGAAATATGATTCCAAGCCCATAGGCGACCACCACCGGCAACCCTTCCCGCACCCTGCCCCGGAAAGACAGCCCGGTGCCCAGGACGCATAATATGATGCACACGAAGGGGAACGCGATCTTTGCCTGCAGATCGATACGGTAAACGGTGGCGTCGTAGCCTTCGGCCTCCACCTTTTTGATATAGTTGAAAAGCTCCTTAAAACTCATCTCTTGGGATTTGCGCATCACCCGCTTGAGGTCTTCCGGAAGAAAATCAAGCTCCTCGGCCTGGTCCTCGAAAAAATCGATCCGATACTCCCCCGTCTTCTGGTCAAAGGTCTGAACCATGCCCTGCTGCAGCACCCAGCGCCCGTTTTTAAAGACCCCTTTCTTGGCATCCACCCGCCGGACCAGGTTGAAGTCCCGATCAAAGCGGTTCAGAGAAATGCCGTGGAGCGATTTTTCAGCGGAATTGTAATACGTGATATGGGTGATGGTGCGATTCCCCTTGATCCAGACGTTCTTTTCGCGCGTGTTCACGGCAGGTTCCTTGCGGACCTCCCGAAGCCATATCTCATTGGCCCTGCTGGTGGAGATCGGAACGATCACCTCGGAGAGGAAAAAGAGCAGGATGGTAAACAGAACCCCCACCGACACCACCGGCCACAACAGGGCGTAGATGCTGATGCCGCTGCTTTTGAGCGCGACAATTTCGTTGTTTTTGCTCATCATCCCGAAGACCACCAGGATGGCCAGAAACAGTCCGACCGGCATGATCTGGGCCGTGACGAACGGGATGTTGTAAATAAAAAACCAGGCGGCCCTTGAAAACGGAAGCCCGGCTTCCATGAAATCGTCGATCTTTTCAAAAAAATCCACCGCGATATAGATGCATACCACCACCATCAGAATGATGCCGAAGTTTTTAAAGATCTCCCGGTTCAGGTATTTGTAGATGATGGACATGGGTGCGGATCAGTTCTCGGTAGGGGTGGAACGGAACAGCTTCGACCGGATCTTCCATAATACCGCCAGCACCATATCCAGCTTGACGCTGCGTTCCCTGGCCGTTCGGACAAGAAAAATCAACCCGATGCTCCCGGTGACGACGTTGGGAACCCACATGCCGATAACGGGCGGATACACCCCGGCCTCCCCGAATACCCACCCGGCGGACAGCAGGATGTAGTAAAAAAGGAAAAAGAAAAGCCCCAGGCCGATGCCGAAGGATCGTTTGGCCGATTTGGATTGAATCCCCAGGGGGAGCGCCAGAATCCCCAGAGTGAAACAGGCTATCGGATACGAAAATTTTTTGTGCAGCTCCATCAGGGCAAGATAGTATCGGTCGTCTTTTTTCTTTGCCTCGCCCACGTACCGGCGCAGTTCGGCAATGCTCATCTCCTCTTCATCTTTGAGCCCCCCCCGGGGGGTTACCTCGGGCTTCTGGGGCGCGATGGTCAAATCATAGGTATCGAAATGAATCATATGCGCGGATCTTCGCTCCAGATCCACCTGGTTGATCGAGCCGTCGAAGAGCCGCAGATGGAAGATGAATTTTTCCGGTTCGCTCATCAGCCGGGCCTTGGGCGCCACCACCGTTGAGACGATTTTGGGGTTTCGCTGATCTTCGATGAATACATCGATCAGTTGCTTGCGCTTGAGGTCGATCCGGCTGACATAGAGCGTCACCCCGTCGAACCGGTCGTTGAACGTACGCTCCTTGAGCCCGATGTCCAGATTGGAGGCGATCACTTTGACGGCAAGCGCTTTGAGCGCCATCCTGCCTTTGGGCAGACCGTAAATCGCCATAAAGGAGGTGGTCAAATGCCCCAACAAGCAGAACAGGAGCACCGGAGGAAGCACGCCGTAGATACTGACCCCGCCGGATTTTAATGCCACGATCTCGTTGTCGTTGGAAAGCCTGAGGAAGGTGAGCAAAACGGACATCATCACGGACATGGGGAGGATGAATTGCAGAAAAAACGGCATGGAATAGACCAGCATCAGCAGCACGGCAAACAGGCTGATCCGGTAGTTGACGATCAGGTTGGTGATTTCAAGGATTCGGGTCATCAAAAAGATAAAGGTGAAAAACACCAGATTGACCAGAAAGGGCGGGATCAGCTCCCAAAAAATATATCGATAAATGATCTTGTTCATCATCACCCGCAGGGTAAACGGAAAACTCCGTGGAATTGGGTTGTTATCCTATGGATCTTCTGGATCGAAGTCAATAGAGCCCGGACCGAAACCGCTTGACTTTAAACCATCCACGGATTAATTCAAGCCCATGTCAAACGCTTCGGATCGGTTTTACCTCAGGGCCGCGGGCTTCTGGATCATCGGTTTCGCCTTGTTTCGCCTGGTATTTTCAGGACTTTTCCAACTGGTCCCCGATGAGACCAACTACTGGCAGTGGAGTCGACACCTTGCCCCGGGGTACCATGATCAGGCGCCCCTGATTGCCTGGGCGATCAAGCTGGGCACCCTGCTGCTGGGGCACACCGAAAGGGGGGTGCGTCTTTTCTCCAATCTTGCCCTCACGACCGCTTCCGTCTATCTGGTGCTGATGGCCGGCAGGTACGTCGGCGCCCGGGTGGCGTGGTATACGGCCGTGGTGAGCCAGGCGCCCCTTATCTTCACGGTCGGCGGGTTGCTGGCCACCCCTGACGGGCTCCAGGCCGCGGCATGGGCCGGTGCGAGCTACCACCTGGCCCGGGCCTATGAACAGGATCGCACCCCGCAGTGGCTGCTGACCGGCCTCTGGTTCGGGGTCGGGATGCTGAGCAAATATACCATGGTGATTTTCCTGCCGGGTGCGTTTCTCTACGGTCTGTTTTCACCCCTCCACCGGCAGCGCCTCGCCGGCATCCGCCCCTATGCCGGCCTCTGGCTGGGGCTGATCCTGTTTTCCCCGGTAATCCTCTGGAACGCACAACACCACTGGAATTCGGTTCGCCACGTGGCCTACCTGGGGGGAGCAAACGACGCTTTTTCACTGCATTTAAAATATGTTGCGGAGTTTCTGGGTTCCCAGGCCGGTCTGCTCACCCCGATCCTGTTTCTTTTGGGGCTTTGGGCCTGGCGGCTGGCGGTGCAGGCAGCCCATGGAAACGGCGGGTGGATTTACACCTATCTTTTCTGGACCTCCTTTCCGGTGTTTGCCTTTTTTGCCCTGCTCAGCCTGCACACCCGTGTATACGGCAACTGGCCTGCAGCCGGATATCTGACCGCCTCCCTCCTGGTGGCCGCATTCTTCAGCCCGGACGCTTCGGATCGGCTCTCCGGGGTCCGTGCCCGGGGACGCAGCCTTTGGCCCTGGGCGCTGGGCACGGCCTATCTGATGACCGCGCTTCTACTGTTGCAGGTGGTCTATCCCCTGCTGCCGATCCCGCCGAGACTGGACCGTATTTCACGGGAAACCATCGGATGGCGGGCACTGGGGGAAAAGGCGGCACTGGCCCGCCAGGCCATGCCGAATCCCGGAAAAACCTTTCTCTTCGGCCTTCGATATCAGATCGCCAGCGAACTTGCCTTCTACGCCCCGGGGCAGCCCCAAACGGTCTCCATCAACCGCTGGAAACGGCCCAATGTGTATGACTACTGGTGGACCGATACGGACCTGATCGGCTGGGACGCGGTGGGTGCCACCGATCGGCCGGACAGCCACACCACCATGCTCGATCAGGTGTTTGCGCGGGTCGATCCGCCGGTTCGTCTGGATATCCACAGAACGGGTGGCCCCGGCACCCGGGAGCCGATCAAAACCTTCTGGATTTACCGGGCCTACGGATTTACGGGCGGACTCCGGTGGCAGCCCCCCAACCGGCGGGATATCCGGGCCTATTAAGCCCCTTCATTCCCTGTGCAGCCTTCTGATTTTGAACAGTTCCCGGAAAACAAAAAGGGACTTTCTTAGGCTGTCGTAGACGATCCGCGAATTTTCCACGTGCCGCCAGGTGACGGGAAATTCATCGACTTTAAATCGATTCCGCTTGGCCAGCCAGAGAATTTCGGGATCGAAAATCACGCTGTCCAGCCGCTGTTCGCCGAAAAGCATACGGGCCGGCTCCGCTTTGAAGAGTTTAAATCCGCACTGGGTATCCTTGTAGCGGATTCCCAAATAGCGGTTCTGGATAAACGTATAGAGTTTCGCGGAAAATTCCCGGAACACGTTCTGATGCGCCTGCACAACGGCACCGGGGATGGCCCGGGACCCGATGGCGATATCGGCCCCGGCCCGGAGCAGGGCGACGCCCTTTTCGATTTCGTCGATGGGCACCGCGTAGTCCGCATCCATGAAAAGAACCATCTTGCCGGCCGCGTTCAGCATCCCGTACCGGACCGCATACCCCTTGCCGCGGTTGGGATGGTATGCAAGAACCCTGACCGACACATTGCCGGCCGGGGGAAACAGGGAGGCAACCACCGTTGCGGTGTCATCCGTACTGCCGTCACTGACCACCAGCACTTCGCTGGTGCCGGCCCGCGCTTTGAGAAATTCCAGGGTCCGGCTGATAGTTTCAACGATACGATCGGCTTCATTAAAGGCCGGAACAACGATGGAAAGATCCATGGATCAGTCACCGGGGGTGCGGGGGGGTGAACCCGCCGGGGTTTCAAAGAACCGGATGACACGATTGGCGGGCCAAATCACCGCAAGCGCGCAGGCGCTTCCCAGCACGGCACCCGCCAGAACGTCCAAAGGGAAATGGACCCCCAGGTAGACCCGGGAGTAGCCCACCAGCAGGGCGATCAGGTAAAACAGCGGCCAGAGGATTCGGAAATAGTAGCTCAAAAACAGGGCTCCGGCAAAGATGTTGGTGGCATGGGCCGAGGGCAGGGAAAGGGATGCTCCGTGTACGGTCTCTTTCAGTTCCGGGGTGACGTGCCAGCGTTGTGCAATCGGCTTGTCCCGCTCCATTCGCTCATACTTATGCACGTGGGAAAGCGAATGATACGGGCGTGGGCGGTCGAACACGGGTTTGAAGACATCGGAGCACATCCACTCGGACAATCCGATCAGGGCGACGACGGCCACCGCCGCCACCCGGTATCGGGCCCTGTTGCGTATCATCAGATAGGCCCATCCGGCGGCCAGCGGGACATAAAAATTTTTGATGTTCGATACCACGGGCATCAGCAGATTGAAAAAATCGTTCTGCCCGTTTCGATTGATGGCGTAAAAAACGAGGATATCGATCTTTTCTGCCAATTCGATCATGGCGGGTTACCCCAGAAGGCTGGCCGCTGCCCGGCCGCCGCCGTTTGAAAACTGCATCTGATAGAGCTTGCAGTATTCCCCCTTGCAGGAAAGCAGCGCTTGGTGGGTCCCTTCTTCGACGATCCGACCGTTGACGATCACCACGATACGGTCCGAATAACCGATGGTGGAAAGCCGGTGGGCGATGACAAAGGTGGTTCGGCCCTGCATGAGGTTTTCAAGGGCCTTCTGGACCAGCATCTCCGATTCGGAATCCAGCGACGAGGTGGCTTCATCGAGAATCAGGATGGGGGCGTCTTTGAGCAGGGCGCGGGCGATGCAGATCCGCTGTTTTTCCCCCCCCGACAACCGGCTGCCCAGTTCTCCGATATTGGTATCGAATTTCCGTGGAAAGCTCTGGATGAAATCGTGGGCATAGGCGGCCTTGGCCGCGGTGACGATGTCCGCCTCCGATGCCCCAGGGTTGCCGTAAGCGATATTGTTGCGGATGGTCTCGTTAAACAGGATGGGATCCTGGGTCACGATGGCGATCTGTTTTCGGAGGGATTGGATGGACGCCTGCCGGATATCGATCCCGTCGATGAGAACGGCGCCCTCGGACACATCGTAGAACCTGGGGATCAGGTTGACCAGCGAGGTTTTGCCCCCGCCGCTCATCCCGACGATGGCGAGAATTTCCCCGGGCGCCACATCCAGGTTGATCTGTTTGAGCACCGGTTCGGTATCGTATCCGAAAGAGACGTCATGGAAGGTGACCCGGTGGGGACCGGTGGGGATAAGGACCGGATCTTCGACCTCCCGGATGTCCGATTTCCTTTCGATAATATCAAACACCCGGTCGGCCGCCGCCAGTCCCTCCTGGATGGTGGCATTGATCCGGCTCAGCTTTTTTACCGGATCGTACATCATGATCACCGCACCGATAAAGGAAAAAAAGGTGCCGGGGGTGGAGGTGCCGGTAATCACCCGATACCCGCCGTAGGCGATGATCAGCGCAACCCCCACCCCGCCGAGAAACTCCATGATGGGAGAGGTCAGCGATTTGGCGATGACGGCTTTGATTTCCAGATTGCACAGATGCTCGGTCTTTTCAAAAAATCGCCTTTTCTCATGGGATTCCATCCCGAAGGCCTTGACGATTTTCTGCCCGGCGATGGTTTCGTGGAGAAAGGCATTGAGCTCCGCCATCGCTTCCTGGCATCCGGTGCTGACCTTGCGCACCCGCCTGCCGAATTCGACCACCGGATAAAACGCCAGGGGCAGCACCACAAAGGACAGCAGGGCCAGCTTCCAATCCATATAGAGGATAACCCCGGTCAGGCCGATAATGGTCAGTGCATCGCGCATCAGCCCGGTGACCGCCGTGGATACCATCGCCCGCATGATGTTCACGTCATTGGTGATTCGCGACATGAGGACTCCGGTTTTTTCTTCATGAAAAAAGGAGAAGGGAAGATCCTGTATATGGACATAAAGGCTGTCGCGAAGCCGCTTGATGATGCCCTGGCCCACGCAGTTCATCAGATACTCCTGGCCGTAATACCCAAGCCCCCGAACAAGAAACAGCCCTATCACGGCAATGGGGATGAGTCTGAGCATCTCCAAATCCTGCTTGACGAAGACTTCGTCGATGGCCGGCTTCATCATCCATGCGGTGGCGGCTGTCGAAGCGGCGACGATCATGGAACAGGCCGCACCGAAAAACAACCGGTAACGGTTTTCTTTGATGAGCTGGATAAGCTGTTTGTGACGGTTTCGAAAAAATTTTTTGGGAAGCCCCAACATATCCTATCACCCGGTTGCGTCTTACAGATTCGTTTGCCCCGAGTCTTTAGCATGTTATGGGGGATATTTCAAACCGCAAATGGCCCAAACGCGGGGCAAACGCCTGCGGCCTATTCGATGACATGGCCGAAGCGGATGTCGGCCTGCCGGGTGATGCGGCGCATCTCGTGTTCAAGCACCCGCCGGTATTCCTCTTCTCCGGCGGAATCCGTATGCTCCGGAACCCAGACCGGCTCGCCGTAGACCACCCGGCAGGTGGTGAACGGATAGGGGAGAATGAACCGGTCCCAGCTGTTGAACACCTTGATCCGTTTGGCGCTGTAAGTGATGGGGACGATGGGAAGCCCGGTCTTTTTGGCCAAGGTGATGATGCCGGGTTGCACCTTGAATCGGGGACCCTGGGGTCCGTCGGGGATGATCACCCCCGGTTTGCCCCCGTTCAAATAGCGGATCAACGCGGCGATGGCCCGAAGCCCTCCGCGGGTGGTGGATCCGCGGACCGGCACATGCCCCTGTTTCTGCACGATTCGCGCCACAAATTCACCGTCCTTTGATGCGCTGGTCAAGACCGCGGCATTCCAGCCTTTGAACAGATAGCTGATCAGAAGGATGCGAGAGTGCCAGAATGCGGCAATCGCCCGGTCGGGCCGGACTTTCGCCCGGGCCTCCGCAAACCCCACCGATTCGATGGGGGTGGTCCAGAACAACAGATCGATCAACCATTTACCCGCAAACCCGATGGTCCGCCACTTGAGCTCCCCGAGCATGGATTTCATCTCACCGATCCCCCCCCTCCATCATTCCCAGGGCGAGCGATGCGGTCCGCTGGGCGGCTCCGGCCCCCCCGAGCAGGTCTCGCAACCCGAGGAGCTCCCGCCTCAACCCGTCCAGTCCGCTGGGGTCGCTTAACATGCCCGACACCGCAGCGGCGATGTTTTCGGCCGAGGCCTCCCCCTGGAGAAGCTCGGGCACAAGCCCCCTGCCGGCGATGAGATTGACCAGCCCGAAATGGTTGATCCCCCGCATGGTGTCGGCCCCTCGCACCAGGGCTTTTCCCAACCAGTAGCTGACGAAAGACACCTTGTAGATGATGACCATGGGCATGCCGCACAGCGCGGCCTCCAGGGTTGCCGTGCCCGATGCCACCACCGAAAGCACGCAGCGCTCGAAAACGTTTTTCACCCCTCCGGAAATCGCCGTACAGTCGATCCGATCGCGGAATCGGGAAAGGATCGCCTCAAACCGCCGGGGGTCGACGGAACCGGCCTGGGAAACGAGAAAACGAACATCCCCGAACCGTTTCTGAAGAATCCCCCCGGCCTCCAGCATGACGGGAAGCAGTCGGGTGATCTCCTGATCCCGTGAGCCCGGCAACAGTCCGATGGTCGGCCCCCTGTCCCCGCCGGCCGGTGGGGGGGGGATCCCCCCCCCGGGGTAGACATCCAGCAACGGATGCCCCACGAAGGTGACCGGTACCCGATGCCGGGTGTAAAAATCGACTTCAAAGGGCAGGATGACCGCCATGTGATCGATCCGCCTCCGAATTTTTTTGACCCTTCCCCGCCGCCAGGCCCAGACTTGCGGGCTGATATAGTAGAGAATCCGGACCTTGTAGTGCTTGGCGATGGCCGCCAGGGGAAGGTTGAATCCGGGAAAATCGATCAATATCAACAGATCCGGCGGGGAGGTTTTCAAAAGCACCCTGGCCAGGTTCATGGTGCGGAGAAATACGGGCAGCTTTGAAAAGATCTCCGTCACCCCGATCACCGAAAGCGCCGAGGTGTCCACCAGAATCTTAACCCCGGCGGCTTTCAACGCCCGGCCGCCGATACCGAAAAAAAACAGGTCGGGGTCTTTTTCCTTCAAGGCGCGCACCAGCCGGGAGCCGTGAAGATCCCCCGAGGTGTCCCCCGTGATGATCATGACACTCCTTCCCGGCGGGATGGGATTCATACCCCTAGGCACCGAAAAACCGGTGGGTCGCTGTCTGAATCTGGTCCATGATGCTCAGGGCGATCTTTAAAGCCTCCCGCCCCATCTGCCCGGTCACTTCCGGCGCCTGCCGGTTTCTTACGGACTGAACAAAGGCGATCAGCTCATCCGCCAGGGCATCCCCCGGGGTGAAGCAAAGCCGCCGGATGTCCATGCCGGGGATGATCCCGCCCGTTTTTGAACCGTCCGGGGTGACCAGGGTGATCTCATGTCCGGCAAAATCCACCGATATGTAAGCGTCCCGTTGAAACAGCCGGATCTTTCTTTCCTTTCGCATGGAAATCCGGCTGGCCGTCACATTGGCGACGCACCCGCTTTCAAACTCGATCCGGGCATTGGCGATATCCACGTGCTTTGAAACGACGGGGATGCCCGCCGCATGGATCTGTTTGACCTCGGATTGGACAAAATTCAATATGATGTCGATATCATGGATCATCAGATCCAGCACCACGCTCACATCCGTTCCCCGCTCCTGGTAGATGCTGAGTCGATGGGATTCAATGAACATCGGTTTTTTCAAAAGCCCCTTCCCCTTCAGTGCGAGCACCGCGGGGTTGAAGCGCTCCAGATGCCCCACTTGAATCAGCAGCCCCCTGCCTTCAGCCAGCCGTATCAACGCATCGGCTTGCTCAAGGGTTGCGGTCATGGGCTTTTCGATGAGCACATCCACATCATGGTTCAGAAAGTACCGGCTGACCGCGAAATGATCGGGGGTGGGGACCACGACGCTCACCGCATCGACGCGTCCGGCAAGGTCCCGGTAGTCGACATAGCCTTGGGTCGAAAACCGATCGGCGATTTCCCCCGCTCTTTTCGGATCGGTATCCACCACACCGACCAGATCCACCTCCGGCATCTTGGCATATTTTTCCGCATGGAACCTCCCAAGGTATCCAACCCCGACAACGCCCAGCCGAAGTTTTTTCATCGCTTGGATCCGCCTCCACGGACACGGTTACCCATCGATGGGGTCTTCTGCACCAAGCGCCACCAGTGCAATCTTGTTTCGATCCGCCATCCCGATCATCTCTTCCCTGTCGAACACCACCGCTTTGCCGGCCTCGACGGCCAAGGCACGGCACCCGGCTTCGCACATGGTTTGAACGGTTTGCGCCCCGACGGCCGGCATATCGAATCGTTGATCCTGATTCGGCTTGCAGACCTTGACGACAACGGCCTGCCCGTCTCCAAGTTTTCCGCCTCTGAGGATGGTGGCGTCCGTTCCATCGATCGCCTCGACGGCCAATATGGACCCGCCGCCGACCACCACACACTGCCCGATATCCAGCCGACCGATTTCTTTTGCCGCTGCCCACCCCAATTCGATGTCCCGCCGTTCCACCCGGCTCGGTTTGCGCCGGGACCAGCACCCGGCCGGCGCAAGCAGCTCGGGCATCAAAAAGGTTGAGGCACGGATGCACACCCCTTCTTTTTCGAGCAGATCCGCAAAGGACCGCAGCAGATTGTCGTCGTTGGAATTTTTCAGCCGCACAATCAGCGAGATGGCCTTGGTGTCCGGGCGGATATCCGAAAACATCCGGGTCTTGCGAACCGCGCCGATCATGACCGCCTCTTGGACCCCGTTTTTTTTGAAAAACCGTATCAACCGGTTGATCTGCCCCAGGTGCATCCATTCCAGCGCATCCACCGAATCTGCCAGCACGGGATCGGTTTCACCCACATACGCCGCTGCATAAACGGAAAACCCCCGTTGTTTGGCCTTGCGGGAAAAAAGCACGGGGAATTGCCCGGCCCCTGCGATGAGCCCGATGCGCATGTCCTGATGTAAAGAGGTTCCCATTGGCGGAAGGCTTCGGTCCGTTTAGCGGCTTATCCCCCGCTGGGACGAGGTGATGAATTCGATGAAATGGACGACCTCCGGAATCTGGTCCACCTCCGCACGCACCCGTTCGATCGCCTCGTTTAGCGTCAGCCCGATGCGAAAAATGATGCGGTAGGTCTTTTTGAGCAAGGAGATGGTCGTTTCCGAAAAACCGGCCCGCTTCAAACCGACGGTGTTCAGACCGTACAGGCTGATGCGGTCCCCCGCGGCGATGACATAGGGGGGCACATCCTTGACCACCGCCGAACATCCGCTGATAAACGCATACTCGCCGACCCGCACGAATTGATGGATCGCAACCAGCCCCCCGACCGTTGCATGATCCCCGATGCGGATATGTCCTGCCAGGGTCGCATTGTTGGCCATGACCACCTTGCGGCCGATCCGGCAATCGTGGGCGATATGGGCATAGGACATGATAAAGCATTCGTCCCCGATCTCGGTGATCCCGCCGCCGAAGCCGGTCCCCCGGTGCACCGTGACGAATTCCCGGATCACGGTTCCCCGCCCGATCTTGACATAGGTCCGTTCTCCTTGAAATTTCAAGGATTGGGGAGCCGCACCGATCGCGGCGAACTGAAAGATCTGGCAGCCCGGGCCGACGGTCACAAAGGAATCGATCACCACATGGGGGCCGATGACCGTCCCGGCCCCCACGGTAACGTTTTCTTTGAGGATCGCATAGGGACCGATCTCGACATCGGAATCGACCTCTGCCTTGGGATCGACCACTGCTGTCGGATGGATCATGATTTTGCTCCAATGGACGCCATCAGTTCGGCTTCCGCCACCAGCTTGCCTTCGACAAACGCCTTTCCGGCCATTTTGGCCACCGTTGTGCGTTGTTTGAGCATCTCGAGTTCGAACCGGATCTGGTCTCCGGGAACCACCGGTTTCCGGAACCGAACCTTGTCGATCCCCGTAAAGTAGAGGATGCTTCCCGGCTTGGCTTTGTCCTGGGATAAAAATGCGAGAATGCCCCCGGCTTGTCCCATGGCTTCGACGATGAGCACACCGGGCATGATCGGCAGGCCGGGGAAATGCCCCTGGAAAAACGGCTCGTTGATGGTCACATTCTTCAGGGCAACCACCTTCCGGCCGGGTTCGACCGACACGACCCGATCGATGAGCAGAAAGGGATATCGATGGGGAAGCAGTTCCATGATCTTGAGAATATCAAAGGGTTCCTGCATGGTGTCCTCCGATGGATCCTATCGTTCGGTTGAATTGTATTTTTCCGAAAGGACGGCAACTTGTTTTTCAAGGGTGTCCAGCCGTTTCTTCATCTCCGGAAGGTGCGAAAAAGTTCGTTGGATTCGACGGTGCTCGGTGTGAGGGCGCTCCGGGGAGCCGGAGACGACCGCCCCGCTGGGAACCGGGGCGATGACACCCGTCTGGGGCCCGATCACCGCATGGTCCCCGATGGTCAGATGCCCGGATATGCCGGCCTGACCGGCGATGATCACGTTTTTTCCCACCGTCACGCTGCCTGAAATCCCGGCCTGGGCCACCAGGATGCTGTTCTCCCCCACCGTGACATTATGCGCGATCTGAATCAGGTTGTCTGTTTTGACTCCCCTTTGAAGCCAGGTCTTGCCGAAGGCGGCCCGATCGATGGTGTTGCAGGCGCCGATTTCGACATCGTCATCGATCTGGACGATACCGATCTGGGGGATCTTGCGAAAGACCTCTCCATCCGGTGCAAATCCGAACCCGTCGCTGCCGATGACGGTTCCGGAATGGATGATCACCCGATTGCCGATGGCGCAACGCTCCAGGATCGTCACATTCGGAAAGATCTCCGTATCGTCCCCGATGGTAACGTGCTCGCCGATAAACACATGGGGATGGAGAACCACCCGATTCCCCACCGTGACATGGTCCGCGATCACGGTGCCGGGGCCGACCGATACGTCCTTTCCGCAGGAAAAATTCTTTCCGATGACCGCACCGGGGTCGATCCCCGGGGCAGGCTTCTTTCGGGGATGAAAAACCTCCACGAGCTTTGCGAATGCGACTTTGGGGTTTTCCACCCGCAGAAGCGGCTTTCCCTCGTACTCGAAATCCTTTGGCACCACCACGGCACCCGCAGCGGTGTCGGTGATCTTCTTGAGCCGTTTTACGGATTCCGCAAAGGTGATATCCCCGGCCGATGCCGATTCAAACGGAGCGACACCGGAAATTTTCACCCGATCGTTGCCGCGGACCTCACCCCCCACCAAACCCGCGATCCGTTTCAGCGACAGATTCATTCGGGTCATTCCTTTAAGTTCGGATTTTTTGCAAACGCCTGGTTGTAATTTTGAATCAGCTGATCGGTGATATCCACGCTGTTCGGGGTGTACAGGACGCCGCCGGTCCGTTTTTCGACAATGAGCAGATACCCCCCCGATTTTCCCATCTCCTTGACGATTTCAAAGACCTCCTTCTGGATGCGTTGAACGAGCCGATTCTCGAAGGCTTTGAATTCCTCCATGTATTTTTTCTGCATCGCCTGGAAATCGCCGACGGCGATGCGCATTTCCCGTTCCTTTTGCTCCCGCATCTCCTTGCTCATCACCATGGCTTCCCGCTCCAGGCGTTTTTTTGTCTCTTCGATTTCCTGACCCTTTTTGGTCAGCTCCGTCTCCATCTGCTTGCCCTTTTTGTTGATTTCGGCCTGGGCGTATTTTCCGGCGCTGGAATTTTCAAGTATCCGCTGGAAATCGATCACGCCGATTTTTGCCACATCGGCGGCCTGGGCGGAAACCATCATGCCGGCGGCCAAGCACCCGATGAGTATTCCAAGAATTTTAATACGCTGCATATCGTCCCCCTTTACCCCTTTCAATATTAGGATGCGTGCCTTCCGCACCGCAAAACCCGTTTCAGCCCGTGCGGATTCGGAGCACCGCAGCTGTTCTTACCAGAAGGACCCGCCCATTGCAAACTCCCATCGCCCCGTATCCCGCATTCCCTCATCCGGGTTGATGGGATAGCCCCATTCCAGCCGGATCGGACCGATGGGGGAATACCAGCGGATACCCCCCCCCGCGCTCATGAACATATCTGTGGGATCGTAACTTTCATCACTGGCATAGACATTGCCGGTATCGAAAAACACCACCCCGGTGACCCCGGCCTTCTTGATCAACGGGAAAATGTACTCCAGGTTGAACTGAAGAAATTTTTCACCCCCGATATCGGCGCCGTCTTCGTCTTTCAGGCTGACATCCTGCCAATCGTAGCCCCGGAGCGATTGGATGCCCCCCAGATAGAACTTTTCGTAATCCGGAAGTATCTTGTTGGAGGACTCCCGCACATATCCCATCCGTCCGTGGGCGAAACCGACCGTCTCCCAGACGATCGGAAAATACCAACCCGTATCGCCGACGATCTTGGTAAAACCGATATCCCCCCCGATGCCGGCATATTCAAACCGCACGCTGTGGTGGGAGCCTTCGGTGGGGTTGAACATCTGATTGCGGGAATCATACTCGACCGTTGTGGCGATGGCGCTCTTGATGTTGTTTCCCGCCATCTCCTTGATGGATCGTGAGGCATCTTGGGTGATGTTCCGGATATCGGCCCGCTCGATGATATAGGATACATACGCCCGGGTGTAATTGTAGATGGGGTAACCGAACCGGATATTGCCCCCGATGGCGTCCTTGTCGTAGGTGTCGTAGTCATAGTCCCATTTATAGATGTCGAATCCCGCGGAAAGGGGGATATCAAAGAGCCAGGGCTCGGTGAAATTCAGGGAATACCGGGTGGTTCTCCCGCCGATATGGGCGTTGATGCCCAACCGCTGGCCTTTGCCGAACAGGTTCCGCTGGTTGATGGAGGCGGTGAAAAAAAGATCGTCGATGCTGCTGAATCCGCCCCCGAAGCTGAAGGCTCCGGTGGGTTTTTCCTTAACGTCGATCTTTAGGATCATCTGGTCGTCCGCGCTGCCCTTGAGGGTGTTGACCTTGACGTCTTCGAAAAAGTCCATCCGATACAGATTGCGGACCCCGCGTTTGAGCCTCCGGCCGCTGTACAGCTCCTGCTCATAGACGTTGAGTTCCCTTCGGATGACCTTGTCCCGGGTTTTGGTGTTTCCACCGATGATGATCTTTTCAAAATAGGCTTGGGTTCCCTTCTGGACATCAAACAGGATGTTTACCAGCCGTTGATTCAGATCCTGGTCGATCTGAGGGGAGATGTTGGCATAGGCATACCCTTCATCCGAATACAGATCGGTAAGGGCCAGCACATCGTTTCGCAGGACCTCCCGGTTGTAGAATTTCTCCTTTGTGATCTTGAGGGTGGCGATCAGCTCTTCTTTGGGTTTTACGAGGTCTCCGGCGACATCCACCTTGCCCACACGAAACTGCGGGCCTTCTTCGATTTTGATGGTCACGGAGATCATACGCTCGTCAAATTCAATTTGCGGATCGCCGACCTTTGCCTGAATGTATCCGCGGTTCTGATAGAAGGCCGCCAGCTTTTTGACATCCTGGTTCAGTTCTTCCCGGTTCAGTTCACCGGCGGATGTCAGAAAGGAGAAAAAACCCTTCTCAGAGGTCTTCATGATGCCTTTCAGCGTCTTATCCGTGAAAGCGGCGTTGCCGTCGAAGGCGATCTTTTGAATCATCGCCTTGGCGCCCTCTTCGATGGCAAACTCGAGATCCGCCTGGTTGTTGTCCCGCTCGGCGATGGTATAGACGACCTGGACGTTGTGATAATTTTTTTCCTTATAGAGTTCTTCGATCCGCCGCAGGTTGTTTTGTATTTGAAAAACATTCAGAATGGAACCGGTCTTTAGGGTCAGATTCTCCCGGATCTTCTCATCGTCGTAGACCCGGTTGCCTTTAAAAAGAATATTGCGGATGGTGGGCTTTTCCTTGACATTGAAAATGACGACTTTCCCCTCCGGGCTGTCCTCCCCCTCGATCCGGATGTCTTCGAAATAGCCCATGGCATAGATCGACCTGAGGTCTTCGGTAAGGTTTTTCGGAATGAACAGATCCCCCGGCTTGGTTTTGATCACCCGCTCGATGGCATCCGATTCGATCCGCTTGTTGCCGGCAACGACGATCTTTGCGATCTTCTCCCGCTTAAACAGCTTCAGGCTGAGACTTTTTGCCAGCTGTTGAACGGTTCCGATAAGATTTTCGATCCCCTCCCCCTCCTGATAAAAGACAGCCGGCGGCTCTTGTTTGAAGGGTTCGACCATCCGGGCATCCAGGCTGAATTTCTGTCCGATGCGGGTCAGACTTCCCCAGATGACAAAATCCGCCCCCGATCGGATGCCGAAATCTTTGATCCCGGAGATCCCTTCGATCTTTTTCCGCCAGTCCGCATCCACCGGTATGGGGGGCTCGATGACCAGAGCGCCTTCCTGCTTGAGTTCTTTCTCGAGAAGTTTGGGGATTTCGGTCTGCAGGTAGGACATGTCCTCCCGGGCATTGATCTCAAACGGCAGGATGACCATCCGCGGGGGTTCCTCTGAAACCGCCGGCATCGGAGCCCAACAGAGTGTCAGCCAAACAACGATAAGCGGGATACGAATTCTCATAGTCGACTCCTTATCCTGTCTCAACCAGCTGCCCGTCGACGATCGTGATCCGTCGAGACATGAGTGCGGCCAGTTCCGTGTTGTGGGTGACCACCACCAGGGTCATCTTCAACTCGCGGTTCAACTCCATGAGCAGTTCGTGAACCTTTTCACTGTTGCGTTTATCGAGGTTTCCGGTGGGCTCGTCCGCCAGCAGGATCAGCGGTCGGAGCAGCAGGGCCCGGGCCAACGCCACCCGCTGCTGCTCACCCCCCGACAGCTCACCGACCCGATGGGAGAGCCGATGGTCAAGCCCCACCCGAGAAAGAATCGCTTCGGCGGCCGCTTTTGCGTGCTGAGGTGTCATTCCGTGGATCAGCGCGGGCATCATTGCATTCTCGAGGGCCGAAAATTCGGGAAGCAGATGGTGGAATTGAAAAACGAAACCGACCGATGCATTCCGAAAGGCCGCAAGCTTTTCATCGGTATACCCAAAAACGTCCTGGCCCTGATAATAGAGTCGGCCCTGGTCGGGGCGGTCCAATGTCCCGAGGATGTGAAGGAGAGTCGATTTGCCGATCCCCGATGCCCCCACCACCGCAAGCGTCTCGCCGGAGCGGATATCGATATCCACCGACTGGAGAATTTCTATCCGCGCACCGCTGCTGTTGAAGTGTTTGCACAGACCGCGTCCGGTAATGAGTCGACGGGTCGAATCGTTGTCCCGCGGGTCTGTGCCCAGAGCCGTTGCCTCGCTGTTACCCATACCGGATGGCCTCAACCGGATTGAGTCTGGACGCCTGGCGGGCCGGGTAGAGGGTCGCCGCAAAACAGATCACCAGCGTTGCAGCCACGATCAAAGAGACATCCAGTGCATCCAACCGAACCGGCAGGGTGGTGGTGAAATAGTAGATATCGCCGGTCAACTTGATGATTTCATAGTGTTTAAGAAAGGTGCACACCCCAAAGCCCAGCAGAACCCCGAGAGCGGTTCCCACCGCGCCGATCACCATCCCCTTGAAAACGAATATCTTTCGAATGCTCCGATCGGTCGCCCCCATCGCCTTGAGAATGGCGATATCCTTTGTTTTTTCCATCACGGTCATGATCAGTGTGCTGGCGATGTTAAAGGCGGCGACCAGCACAATCAAGGTCAGGATCACAAACATGACGGTCTTTTCCAACTTCAGCGCGGTAAAGAGGTTTTGGTTCATCTGCATCCAGTCCCGGGTCCAATAGGGAAATTTGAGGAGGGAAGCGATTTTTTTTGAGATGCGGTCCGCCTGGTAGAGGTCCCGCACCCTTGCTTCGATACCGGTCACGGCCCCGGGCATCCGAAGAATCCGCTGGGCGTCCTTCAGATGGATATACGCAAAGGTTCCGTCATACTCGTACATGCCGGACTCGAAAAAACCGGTCACCCGAAACCGTTTCATGGCCGGAACCTGACCGATCGGGGACAACATGCCCCGGGGAGAGATCAGATATACCGTATCCCCCTTGGTTACCCCCAGGTTGGCGGCCAGTTCACGCCCGAGAACGATTCCGGGATCGCTCGCCCCTTGCCCTTCGGTCTGCTCCGGTTCCCGAACCGGCGATAAAGACAGATGGTCGAGGTTTTCGATCACCCGGCCTGCAGATTCCGGCTCGATCCCCCGCAGGACGGCTCCCGATACCCCTGCCGATGAACGCAGCATGATCTGGGTATAGATAAACGGGGTTGCCGCGACAACCCCGTCCACCGACGCGATGGTTTTTGCGACCTCCTGGTAGTCGGTAAACGGTCCGCCGTGGCGCATCACCAGGATGTGGGCCTGGCCTTTGAGGATCCGTGCCTTCAGGTCCGACTCGAAGCCCGACATGACCGCAATGACCACCATCAAGGCCATGACGCCCACAGAGACCCCTGCAATGGAAAGCAGCGTGATCAGTGAAATAAACCGCTCTTTTTGCTTGGCCCGGAGGTAGCGCCGGCCGATGAAATACTCATAGGACATCGGTTAAATCACACCCGTCTATTCCTTGGGCTTCATGTGCGGAAACAGAATCACCTCTCGGATCGATGGGGAATCGGTAAACAGCATGGCCATTCGATCGATTCCGATTCCCTCGCCGGCGGTCGGGGGCATGCCGTATTCGAGGGCCTCCAAATAGTCGTGATCCATGAGGTGGGCCTCCGAATCGCCGGCTTCCCGATCCTCGACCTGTTGGAAAAAGCGCCGGGCCTGATCTTCCGGGTCGTTCAACTCGGAAAACCCGTTGGCAATTTCTCTGCCGCCGATAAACAGCTCGAACCGATCCGTCACCGCTGGATTCTGCTCATTCCGTCGCGACAGCGGGGAAACCTCCACAGGATATCCGGTGATAAAGGTCGGCTCGATGAGCTGGGGTTCGACCAGCAGGTCAAACAATTTGGTGATCACCTTGCCGATTCGCCCGGTCCGGGTGAGGGGGATGCCCCTTGAGGCCGCGAACGCGAGCAATCCGGGCCCGTCCTCCATAATGCCGGCCGGCACCCCCCCGATGTGTTCCAGGGCTTCAAACAGGGAAATCCGGCGCCAGTTTCCCCCCAGATCGATCCGATTCCCCTGATAGGTCAAGGCGGTTTGACCCAGCACGTCGGTGGCCACGCGGCAGAACAGTTCCTCGGTCAGCGTCATCAGATCCAGATAGGTGGCATAGGCCTGATAGAATTCGAGCATGGTGAATTCGGGGTTGTGCTGGGTTGAAACCCCTTCGTTTCTGAAATTTCGATTGATCTCGAACACCCGTTCGAATCCGCCCACCACAAGCCGTTTGAGATAGAGTTCCGGAGCGATCCGAAGGTACAGATCCATTCCCAGCGCATGATGATGGGTCACAAACGGGGTCGCTTCGGCACCCCCGGGTATCGGCTGCATCATGGGGGTTTCCACTTCGAGAAAATCCCGCTCGAGGAGAAATGTCCGGATGCTCTGGATGATTCGGGTCCGCTTCAGGAAAACATCCCGCACCTCCGGATTGACGATCAGATCCAGGTACCGTTGGCGGTACCGTTTTTCCGGGTCTTTTAACCCGTGGAACTTTTCCGGAAGGGGTCGGGTGGCCTTGCACAACAGCCGAACCGTGTCGCTCAGCAAGGTCCATTCGCCGGTTTTGGTCTGAAACAGGCCCCCGCTGAGCCCCACAAAATCCCCGATATCCAGCTGCTTGAAAAGCTCGAAAGCTTCTTGGCCGATGCGGTCCTTTCGAATATACGCCTGGAGCTGCCCGGTTCGATCTTTCAATCGGATAAAGGCGGTCTTCCCGAAGTGGTTTGCAGCCATGATTCGTCCGGCGACAACAAACTTCCGGGCCTGTTCGGAAATCGTCCCCGGGTGGTTTTCGATCTCCTTTCTGACATCCGCGATGGAATACGGGACGCGAAAATCATTGGGAAACAGTCTGACCTTCTGTTCTCTTAACGCTTCCAGTTTCTTTTTCCGGATTTCAATGACCTGGCTGTCTTTTTCCATACGCAACATCACCCATGCGCCGATGGGCCTGTGGAGCCCATCGATCCAATTTTCCACCATTCCGATTGGGGCAAGCCCCCAGCTCACAGTTAAGCTGATTTAGGTATCTTATCGCGAGAGAGGTGTCAAGATGAAGTTGGCGGATCGATCTGTTTGAGCCGAAGCGTAATGGTGGTGCCTCTGCCCACTTCGCTATCCACATCGATCCATCCGTTGTAAGCATCGAGAATTCGGTGGACGATGGATAGCCCCAGTCCGGTTCCGTTCGATTTGGTGGTAAAAAAGGGATCGAATATCGATCGCAGCACGTCCTGGGGAATGCCGCACCCGGTATCGGCGATATGGATCGCAGCGGTTCTGTTTCTCTCGCTGCTCATCCGGATCTCGATTTGCCCCTGCCCGTTGATCGACTCGGCGGCATTCAGCAAAAGGTTCCAGAGTATCTGACGAAGATGGGAGGCATCCATCTCGACCCAGATGTTCGCGGTGGCCTGTTGGGTGACACGGATTCGGCGGTTACCGGTTCGGTCTTTTTCAAACAGCGCAAGGGTATCCGAAACGGCTCGTTTCAGTTCGATGGGCTGGATCTTTCCCTTGGGGGGCTTGGCAAAGAGCAAAAAATCGTTGACCAGCGATCCCAGACGGCTGGCTTCCCGCAGGACAATCTGCATCAGCTTGTCACGGTCCGGCGTATACGGCAGGTCTTCGCGCAGCACCTGGATGGAACCGTAAAGAGACGCCAGCGGGTTTTTGATCTCGTGGGCCAGCCCCGCGGCCATTTCCCCCACCGCCGCCATTCTTTCCATCCGCTTGACATGGGCTTCCATTGCGTAAAGGTCTTTTTTGGTTCGGCGCTCCTGCTCGGAAAGGAGGCTGCTGAGGAAAGCCACTGCGAAACAGGCCATCATGGTGATCAGGATCTTATAGACCGCATAACTCCAGGTATAATTGAGCCCCGCGACGACGTCTTCCACCACATAGGGGGTTAAAATATCGTAGTATTCAAGATCCACCAGAATGCCGTACTGAATGCTGCAAAGCGAGGCGATGATCATGGAACCTCTTCGAAACAGCAGCATGCTGGAATAGATGATGACCACCAGGTACAGGAAGGAGAATATGCTCGAAAACCCGCCGGTCACATAGATGATGAGGGTGACCACCAGCGTATCGATTCCAAACTGGACGTAGGCAAAGAGCAACTCCCGTCGCACCCGGTGCAAAAGGATCGAATAGACAAAGGACAGAATGAAAATCACGCCCGTCAGCGCGTACACAAAGAGCAGGGGTTCTGCAAGAAAAGACAGGCTTTTGCGGAATTGAAAAAGAATGGTCGATCCCAGCAGCAAGGTGCTGAAAAGCAGCCGGAAAAACATGATCCATTTGAGTTTTCTTATAAAATCGCTTTCCGGCTGTTTTTCGGAAAGTAGCATCGACCCTGACTCCGGCTCGAAACGACGTTGACGGCTTGGCTCAACCTCCAACCATGCCGGCCATCTTGAAGATGGGCAGGTACATCGAGACGACCAGACCGCCGATGGTGGTGCCCAGAAAGACCAGCATAAACGGTTCGATCATCGCGGTAAGGTTCTCGACGGCCTGATCCACCTCCTCATCATAAAAGTCCGCGATTTTGACCAACATGGCATCCAGAGCGCCGGTGGATTCCCCGACCGAGATCATCTGGCACACCATGGCCGGAAAGACGCGGCTTTCCGCGAGCGGTTCGGCCATGGTCCGGCCCTCTGAAATACCGGAGCGCACTCCGAAGATGGACTTTTCGATGGTCTTGTTGCCTGAGGTTTTGGCAACGATTTCCAGGGCATCGAGAATGGCCACGCCGCTGGTCAGCATGGTCCCCATGGTACGGGTAAACTTCGCCACGGCGACTTTCCGCAGCAGGATTCCGAAAACCGGAAGCCGCAAGAACAGATCATCCATGATGACGCGCCCCTTTTCCGTGGCATGAAACCGTTTAAAGGCGAATCCAACCAGAAAGAGGCCGCCGATGATCCAGTGGATATTTCCCTTGACGAAATTGCTCATGTTGACCACGATCTGGGTGGGCAGGGGAAGTTCCCCGCCGAAGTCGGCAAACATCTTTTGAAACACGGGGATCACAAACACCAGAATCACCCCCAAAACGATGACCGCGATGGCCAGGGTGATGATCGGATAGGTCATGGCCCCTTTGACCTGGGCCTTGAGCTTGGCCGCCTTTTCCATGTAAGCGGCCAGGCGTCTGAGGATCGTGTCCAGGATGCCGCCGGCTTCACCGGCTGCGATCATGTTCACAAAAAGATCGTCGAAATTCTTGGGATATTTTTTCAATGCATCCGCAAGGGTCGTACCGCCTTCGACCGACTCTTTGATCTCCTTTAACATGGTCTTGAAGGTCTTGTTTTCCTGCTGGGCATGGAGAATGTCCAGGCATTGAATGATCGGCAGCCCCGCATCGATCATGGTGGAAAACTGCCGGGCAAAAAGAATGACGTCCTTTTCGGTGACCTTGGGCGGGAACAGAACAATCTCTTTGGGCTTTTTCTTGATCTTGGAGGGCCGGATCCGAAGCCGGTTCAAATGAACCCGAACGGCGCGCTCGTCGGGGGCATCCAGTTCACCCTTTTGCACTTCATTTTTTCTGTTCGTCCCTTCCCAGAGAAAAACCGGCATGGAATCCCCTCTTCTATTGAAGGCAAAGATTATCTGGCTTAAATCATTTAAGGTTTTCTACCACAGATCGATGCAAACAACAACAGAATATCCACAGAATATCCACCGGGGCAAGATGCGACCCCCCGGCCGGGTGCATCGAAAAATGGGCCGTAAAGCACCCGGCAGGAACCGGTGGAAAGTGGACCTGCCGGCACACCCCCGGGATTTTCCGGGACCGGCGGGGCCTCCCTTGATTAACCCGAACTTCTGTGACAATGATAAGATCGGTTTTTGGGAAATATTCTTTACCGAGCCGACGGGTCGTCCGTATGGGAAGCCAACCGGAAAAAATGACAACGGGTCACGATATTTCGGTCATCACCACGCATATCAATGCGGACTTCGATGCGCTGGCCTCCATGCTGGCCGCCCAGAAACTCTATCCGGATGCGCTGGTCGTCTTTCCCGGTTCCCAGGAAAAAAATCTGAGGAATTTCTTCATTCAATCCATGGTGTACCTGTTTAATATGGCGGACATCAAAGAGATTGACTTTTCCCGCATCAAAAAGCTGGTGCTGGTCGATACCCGGCAGCCCAATCGTATCGGTAAGCTGGCAGAGGTGCTGAAACGGGGTGATGTCGAAATTCACATCTATGATCACCATCCGGATATGCCGGGTGATATCAAAGGCCACCACGAAGTCATCGAAACCACCGGGGCCACGGTCACCCTGCTGACCAGGATCCTGGAAGAAAAAAATATCGACATCACCCCCGACGAGGCGACCATCCTCTGTCTGGGCATCTATGAGGATACAGGGTCTTTTTCGTTCCCCTCGACAACCCCTCAGGATTTTCTGGCGGCCGGCACCCTGCTGTCCAAGGGGGCGAACCTCAATACCGTATCCAATCTGATCGACCGGGAAATGAATCCCGCTCAGGTCGGGCTGTTGAACGATCTGATTCAGGCGGCCCACCATTACGCCATCGACGGCGTGGACATCGTGGTGACCAGCGTCTCTTCCGACACCTACGTGCCGGATTTTGCTTTCCTGGTTCATAAGATGATGCGGATGGAAAACCTCAACGCCATCTTTGCCATCGCCCGGATGGTCAACAAGGTCTATGTCATTGCCCGCTCCAGGACATCGGAGGTCGATGTGGGGGCCATATTGACCCCCCTCAACGGTGGGGGTCACACCTTTGCCGCGGCCGCGACCATTCGGGACAAGACCCTGGTGCAGATCGAACACAAACTGATCGATATCCTCCATAAAACGGTCCGATCCCGGCGCTTGGCCAGAAACCTCATGTCCGCACCCCCCATCCGGGTCGATGCCGACGTTTCCTGCAGGGAGGCCAGCGGACTGCTGACCCGGTACAACATCAACGCCCTGCTGGTTACCCAGGCCGGAAAAGACGATCACCTGCTGGGCTACATCACCCGCCAGGTCATTGAAAAAGCGCTTTACCATAAACTGGACCATGTTCCGGTTCGGGATTACATGAACACCGAGATGGAGTCCGTGGGGTCCGACGCCGACATCGAGGAAATTCAGGAAAAAATTATTGAGAACAAGCAACGGATCCTTCCGGTGGTCGATGCGGGAAGGGTTGTGGGGGTGATCACCCGAACGGATCTGTTGAATATCCTGGTCCGCCATCCCCAGATGCCCGGTTCCCAGTCCCCGGATCCCGTCCGCGGGACGGTCCACGCAAGGACACGCAACATAACCAAATTCTTGAAAGAACGCCTCTCGGATCGTTTGCTGGAGATGTTCCGGCAGATCGGTGAAGTGGCCGATGGGTTGGACTTCGGCGCGTTTGTGGCCGGCGGGTTTGTAAGGGATCTGTTTCTTTATCGGCCCAACGAAGATATCGACATCGTTATCGAGGGGGACGGCATCGCCTTTGCGAAAAAATTCGCCAGGATGGTCGGCGCCAGGATTCATGCGTACGCCAAGTTCGGCACCGCGGTTGTGATTTATCCGGATGGGTTTAAAATCGACGTGGCCTCGGCCAGGATGGAATACTATAAGTTTCCGGCCGCCCTTCCCACCGTGGAGATGAGTTCGATCAAACTGGACCTGTTTCGACGGGATTTTACCATCAACACCCTGGCCATTCAGCTCAACACGGATCGGTTCGGCATGCTGATCGACTTTTTCAATGCCCAGAAGGACATCAAAGCCAAAGCCGTGCGGGTGCTGCACAATTTAAGCTTTGTGGAGGACCCCACCCGGGTTTTCCGCGCCATTCGCTTCGAGCAGCGCTTCGGGTTTACCATCGGCAAGTTGACCGCAGGGCTTATCGAAAATGCGGTTCGAATGAACTTTTTCAAACAGCTCAGCGGGCGCAGGGTCTGGAGCGAACTGCGGCAGATCTTCGAGGAGGAAAATCCGACCGGGGCCTTGACCCGCCTCAATGACTTTGATCTGCTCAAGGTGATTCATCCGTCCGTTGAGATGGATGAAGCTCTGGCCGGTCTGTTTGATTCGGTTCGCAAAGTGCTGTCCTGGTTCGATTTGCTTTTTCTGGAAGAATCCTATATGAAGTGGGCCGTTTATTTTCTGGCCCTGACCCGGCAATGCGACCGGCCGGTATCCGAGGAAATCTGCAAGCGCTTGGAGCTGGCCCCGCGCAATGCGGTTATTTTCCACAGGGAACGCTTTGACGCCGAACGGTGCCTGTTCTGGATGGAGCGGCATTCGCCGGCCAAAAACAGTCTGCTTTTTAAGCGCCTTTCGGTTTTTCGCACCGAACTGGTGTTGTATATGATGGCGGCAACCAAAAAGGAGGGGGTCAAACGGTCCATCTCCCGTTATTTTACCCATTTGCGCTATATCAAACCCTCGGTCAGGGGAAAGGATCTGGTGCAGTTGGGCATTGCCCAGGGCCCCATCTATCGCCGGATTCTGGATGCGCTGCTGGATGCCAAGCTCAATGGCGACCTTCAGAATAAACGAGAAGAGCTTGATTTTGTAAAAAACTTTGTGAAATGAAACTTTGATGAATCCGCAAAAACGATTTTTCCACGCCAAGGCGCCGAGATCGCAAAGACGGATCTGATTCGAAGGCCCCCCATTGAGGAGAGCGTTGAATGGCAAAAATGAAACGGATTTTAAGCGGAATGCGCCCAACGGGCCCTTTGCACCTGGGCAACTATTACGGAGCGCTGGCCAATTGGGTGAACATGCAAGCCTCCTATGAGTGCTTTTTCTTTATTGCAGACTGGCATGCGCTGACCAGTGAATATGAGAACACGGGTCCTATCCAGGGGCATATCCGGACCCTGATGATCGACTGGCTCGGCGCCGGGCTCTGCCCGGAACGATGCACGCTTTTCCTTCAATCCCGAATCAAAGAACATGCGGAACTGTTCCTGATCCTGTCCATGATTACCCCGGTACCGTGGCTGGAACGCAATCCGACCTACAAGGATCAGATCGTTCAGTTGAGCAACAAGGACCTGTCGACCTTCGGATTTCTGGGGTATCCGGTGCTGCAGGCGGCCGACATCATCATGTACAAGGCCGACGGGGTTCCGGTCGGTATGGACCAGGTCCCGCATGTGGAAATCACCCGGGAAATCGCACGAAGATTCAACTTTTTATATGGCGACGTATTTCCCGAACCCGAGGCGATCCTGACCGAAACCTCGAAAATTCTCGGCACCGATCGCCGCAAGATGAGCAAAAGCTATGATAACGCCATCTACCTGTCGGATACACCCGATGCGATCCAGGACAAGGTCATGAAAATGATCACCGATCCGCAACGGATGCGGCGAAGCGATCCGGGAAATCCGGATGTTTGCAATGTGTTTACCTTTCATACCCTCTATACCGAAAAGGAGACGGTCGACCGGATCGACGCCGAATGCCGCAAGGCAGAGATCGGATGCGTGGAATGCAAGAAAATCATGGCCAAAGGCTTGATCGCCGCGCTCGAACCGATTCGACAAAAACGCAAATACTACGAAGAGCGTCCCCAGCTTGTGACCGATATCATCACCCAGGGAAGCGAAAAGGCCCGCGCGGTGGCCCGGCGGACCATGGAACAGGTAAGGGATTCGGTCAGGATATGATCACAAAACGCGAACCATGACCAGCCAGCTCTACCAGGTAAAGATCGATGATGTGTTTGAAGGGCCCATGGACCTTCTGATCCATCTGATCAAAAAAAACGAAGTGGATATTTATGACATCCCCATTGCGCTGATCACCCGCCAGTACCTTGAATACATCGAATGGATGAAAACGCTCAACATCGACTTTGCCGGCGAATTCCTCCTGCTGGCCTCTACCCTGACCCATATCAAATCCCGGATGTTGCTGCCGACCCACGGCATCGAGGGGGAGGATGAGGACCCCCGAATGGAAATCGCCCGCCCCCTGGTGGAGTATTTGCAGATCAAGTCGGCCGCCGAGGAGCTTGCGAAAAGGAACCTTTTGGGGGATCAGACCTTTATCCGACAGGTGGATAAAAAGGATCTTGCCTTTGAGCCGGACGAGACCGTGGTCCGGGTCGGACTGTTTGAATTGATCGATGCGTTTCGGCAGATTCTTGAAAATTGGAAAGACGAACGTTCCGTCGACCTGACCTCCGACCGGATGTCGGTAACCGACAAAATCGCCGAACTGGTCGATCTGCTTGAACAAAGGGGTTCGGTCACCTTTTCGGAACTCTTTGGACAGGAAACCGATAGGGCGGACATTATCCTCACCTTTCTTGCCATTCTGGAAATGGTCAAGCTGTACCTGGTCCGTGTGGTGCAGCATTTGCAGACCGGCGTGATCCGGCTTTTTTACTTATAATGGACAATATCAAGAGCATCATCGAAAGCTTGCTGTTTGTTTCGGAAGCGCCGCTGTCCGTGGATCGGATCAAATCCGTCCTGGAAATGGAAGACGGCAAAGCCGTGCGCGCCGCGTTGATGGATCTGGCCGAAGAATATGAGGTGCGAAGGGGGGGGTTTTACCTTCGGGAGGTTGCCGGCGGCTACCAGCTCTGCTCCCGGCCGGAATTCGGCGAATGGATCAAACGGCTGATCCAGCCCAGCCCACCGCGTCTGAGCAGGGCCGCGCTCGAGACGCTTGCCGTCATTGCCTACCGGCAGCCCATCATCCGCAGCGATATCGAACATATCCGGGGGGTGGACTGCGGCGGCATCCTTCGGCTGTTGATGGAACGCAAGCTGATCCGAATTCTGGGCAGAAAGGAAATACCGGGCCGCCCCTTGATCTACGCGACCACCAAGGAATTTTTGGAAGTATTCGATCTGAAAGATTTAAAGGACCTTCCCACCCTCAAAGAGATCGACGCATACGGTAACGCGCTTGCGGAAAAAACCGATTCACCCCCTCCCCCCGAACCGGACCCGGGCCAGCGGCAGCATGGGGAAAACGGGGCCGAACCCCAGCACGCATCTTCACCATCGGATGGAAAAAATGCTTGACTTCGGGGTTAATAACCCAATATAAGAAGATATCGTGTTGAATCAGTACGTTCCGACAGATGGGGAAAAGACCCAAACAAGGAGATTCCATGAACAGATCCGACCTGATCAACGAACTGAAAAATCGTACCGATTTGAGCAGAAAAGATTCCGAAAGGTTCGTTGAAACCTTTTTTGAAGCCATATCGGAGACACTGGCGGAAAATGAACGGGTGGAAATCAGGGGATTTGGTAGTTTTACCGTTAAAAATTACAAACCATATGTCGGACGCAACCCAAAGACCGGCATGAAAATCGAGGTGTCCTCCAAAAAACTTCCGTTCTTCAAGGTCGGAAAAGAGCTGAAAGAAATGGTGGACAATGAATCCTGACGGGCGGTTAACTCAGCGGGAGAGTGCTACCTTCACACGGTAGAAGTCGTAGGTTCAAATCCTATACCGCCCACCACAATAATTTCAAGGACTTAGGCCGGATTCGGATCCGGCCTTTTTCTTTGGTTTCTGGTCATATTTCCATGACCATCCATCACGAGTGAGAGACATGGATATCGGATTTGATCTGACGACTTTGCTGACCGGCGCGGTGATTTTTTTGGCACGCGTGGGGGACGTCACCCTGGGGACGATGCGCACCATCAGCACCGTCCAGGGCAGGACAAAGACGGCCTTTTTCCTTGGCTTCATCGAAGTCTCCATCTGGCTTTTCGTCATTTCCACCGTCGTCGGAAAGGTGATGAGCCGGCCGGTGCTGGGCGTTTTTTACGCCCTGGGGTTTTCCACGGGCAATGTGGTGGGCATCCTGCTGGAAAGAAGAATCGCCCTGGGGCATGCGGTGCTCAGGGTGATCAGCAATCGAAACGCCACGATGATGGCCGAAAAGCTTCGGGAACGAGGTCACGCAGTGACCACCTTCGAAGGAGAGGGTCGATCCGGGCCGGTCAGGGAACTGTGTATTGTCTGCCGCAGGAAGGATCTGAAGGAAATCATCCCGATGGTCAGAAAAATCGAGCCCGACGTTTTTTATCTTACCGAGCATCCCGACAGCGTCAGCAAAATCTACTGCCCCGGCACCCCGGTCCCGACCGGGTGGAGGGCGATCTTCAAAAAAAAATAGGCGAAAGGATATACAGCGATGACCGAAACCGATGAGCGTGCGATCCGCATCACCAAAGCCGATCTCAACCACTTCTGCGTTGAGGTGCTCAAGCGACTCCACCTTCCGGCCGACGAGGCCCGGATCGTTGCCGACTGCCTGGTCGAGGCCGACCTTCGCGGGGTTCATTCCCACGGGATGATCCGTTTTCCCGTCTATGTGCGGCGGCTGCAGGCGGGGGTCTTCAACCCGCGACCCCAAATCCGCATTGTCCGAGAGACCCGGACCACCGCGGTGCTGGACGGTGACAACGGCATGGGCCAGCTCGTCAGCCTGCGGGCCATGGCGCTGGCCATCGACAAGGCCAAGGACGGCGACTGCGCGTGGGTCGCCGTATTCAACAGCAACCACAACGGCACCGAAGCCTATTTCGCCCAGATGGCCCTCGAACACGACATGATCGGTTTCTGCTTTTCGGTGGGCGGCATCAATCATGTCGCTCCCTGGGGGGGAGCCCAGGCCATGCTGGGCAACAATCCCTTTGCCATCGCGATACCGGCCGGCGAACACCTCCCGGTGGTTCTGGACATGGCGTGCAGTGTGGCGGCACGCGGCAGGGTCAATGTCGCCGCCGCTCGCGGGGAACCCATCCCCGAAGGATGGTGCACCGACGCCCAGGGCCGCCCGACCACCGACCCCCACGAAGCCCTCAAAGGTTTCGTGCTGCCCATCGCCGGTCCCAAGGGGTATGCCCTGACCACCGTGATCGGCATGCTCAGTACGATGCTTTCAGGGGGCGCCTTCGGCGCCGAGGTGACCCACCTCTACAATGACCTCACGCGGCCCCAAAACATCGGCCATCTTCTCGGCGTACTGCCGGTGGCATCTTTCGTCGAGGTTGCGGAGTTCAAGCGTCGGGTGGATAAAGGCATCCAAGAGATCAAAAGCGTGAAGAAGGCCCCGGGGGTTTCAGAGATTTTCCTGCCGGGGGAACGGGAGCACCGGACCCTGGCCGAGCGTCTCAAATCCGGGATTCCATTGGCGGTGGGCACCGTGGAAGAGCTGAAAGAACTGAGCGAAGCGTTCGCCGTACCGCTGCGCCTGATGGATTGATGTGCGATTATTGATACCCGCGCTATTAAAAAACCATACGGTTTTCACTTTCAGAACACCCCTTGCAGCGGGATCAAACGAACGCAACCGCCGATAATCAAAACGATAAACGGCCGTACTGCAAATGTGGTACAAAACTTGCTTTTCAAATGTGCGCAACCGGTTCGGATGGCGGAACCCATAAAATACTAAGGAGCGGTAGAATCGATGAACAGAGAGGAAAAAAGCGCGCAAAACAAACTCAAGGTCAAATGGCCCGTTACCGTGATCACCGGACAAAACATGATCGAGGGCGTGACCCGGAACATCACCGAGGAAGGAATGCTGATCCTCTCAAAGGAGCCGCTGAGACTCAATGAGATGTATCGGATCACGGTCCGGCTGCCCAACTATCTGGACCGCGTGCTGACCTGCAAGGTGATCTGGTCGAACCTTTACGGTATCGATCCTCGAAACCAGGTGTATGGAATGGGGTACTGTTTTGTGCAGGCTTCCACAAAGGACCGGCTGTTTCTGTCGAATATGGTTTCGGATTTCTGTAGAAACTGAAAAGGCAACGGAGGGCGCGGATATAATGGAAAAATGCATCGCAGGGCCGGACCTGTTCGACGATCTTTACAAAGATACGGATGATGCGTCCGTACCCGGCATCGAGGGACTGAACGAATTGATATACAGAAATGAGCGGACGAAAGAGCCTGACCTTTATGGCATGCCCTCCCCATCCCCAAGCGATGAAGAACCCTCGGCCAAAAAGAAAGTCACCTACTATCTTTCTGAAAAGGTGCTGGTTGAACTCTGCGATGCAAAGGCCAAAATAAAGGTACTCGTCCCCAATGCCTTCAAAGCGAAGGTCTCCATGTCCCGTATCGTGGATTATGCGGTCAATGCCATATTGGAAGAGTTTAAATGTATCGGAAAAGACAGCAAACTGGTCAGAGACCTCATCGAGGGGTGATAAGAATCAGAGGAATCAAGGGTTGATCTCATGAAACAGGCTGCAAACAGGCTCGAATCAGAACAGACGCGTTCCGCAATGGAAGGTAAAACCGGGGGGAGTCGGATATCGGTGATCTGCCCCAACTGCAAGAAGAAATACGACATCGATGAGAATCGATTTGCCCGGCGCGACAAACTGATCGCTCGATGCAATACCTGCGGGCACCGGTTCTCCATTGTCTCCATGCTCTACGAGGTGCCCGGCGGGGCCGAATCGAAACGCCAGGCCAGAACCATCGGGGTGTCGCTGAGCAAGGGCGGGGTGGGCAAAACAACCACGGCGGTCAATTTGAGCGCCGGTCTTGCCCTTGCCGGGTTTAAAGTGCTGCTGGTCGATACCGACACCCAGGGACAGGACGCTTATATGCTGGGGGTCAAACCCAAGGCCGGCTTGACCGAGCTGCTTTTATCGGAAGTTGACGAGAACACGTCCATCATCAAGGCCAGGGACAATCTCTGGCTGCTCGGGGGCGGAAAGTCGCTTGGGGGGGTAAAGCGCCTCATCGACCGAAAAAGCTTCGGCGGAGAGCTGACCCTGGCTGAAACCCTGACCCCGTTGGAAAATCGCTTTGACTATATCATTATCGACACCTCTCCGGGTTGGGATCCGTTGACGGTTAACGTTCTGTTTTACGTAAAAGAGATCCTGGTGCCGGTTTGCCTTGAGGTGATGGCCCTTCAAGGGCTGGCGGAATTTTTAAAAAGCCTTGCGTCCATTCAGAAGTACCGCAAGGAAGTATCCCTGAAATATGTCGTTCCGACCTTTGTGGACAGGGGCCGCAACGCCCCCGGGGCCATCCTCGACAAATTGCAAACCCTCTATGGCAAATACCTTTGCAGGCCGATTCGGTACAATCCAAGCTTTGCGGATGCACCCGCCTACGGCCGGACGATCTATGAGTTTTCACCCGGTTCGGAGGGAACCGAAGATTACCGGGAATTGGTTCGAAGGGTGGCCAACGATCCCAAACTCCTGACCTAGACCCTCATCCGAGCAAGGAGCGCAGGCCGTGATAAAACGGTGTGAATGGGTGGGCACCGATCCGATCTATATCCGCTACCATGATCGGGAATGGGGCGTACCTGTCGTGGAGGATCAAAAGCTGTTCGAATTTCTCATTCTCGAAGGGATGCAGGCGGGGCTCAGTTGGTTGACCGTCCTGAAAAAGCGGGGAAATTTTCAAAACGCATTCGATGGGTTCGACGCCGAGAAAATGGCACGATACGATTCCGGCAGAATCGAGCGCCTTCTGCAGAACGACGGGATCATCCGAAACCGGCAAAAGGTGCTCGCCGCGGTTGGCAATGCAAACGCGTACCTCGCGGCCCGAAAGGCGTTGGGTGGTTTTTCAGCCCTCCTCTGGCAGTTTGTCGGGGGAAATCCCCTTCAGAACACCTGGAAAGACGCCGGCCAGGTTCCAACGCAAACCCCCCAATCCCTTGCCATGAGCAAACATCTCAAACAACTGGGGTTCCGTTTTGTGGGCCCGACGATCTGTTATGCCTTCATGCAGGCGGTGGGCATGGTCAACGATCATACGGTGGACTGCTTCCGGCACCGCGAGCTTGCCGGAACACGACATCATCGGCCCATCGACTGAAGCCAAGGTCACCGAGTCGTATCCTGCCGGTGAATCCGGTAATACCGTAATAATTGAACCGGCGGGACCCCCGACAGGTAGAGCGTTACCAGAAGCCAGTTGCGAAGGGTGCAGTACACAATGCCTTCCTTTTCCCAACGTCGCGGGGATGTTAGCACCCGCCGGGGAATAATGGCGATCGGATATCCGCCGGCCTTGACCCGCCGCATCAGATCCACATCCTCCATGATGGGGATTTCTCTGTATCCGCCGAGGCCCCCAAAGACATCCCGCTTGAGAAATAGGGCCTGATCCCCGTAGGGAATTTTTGAAATCCGGGTCCGCCAGTGGACCATCCCCTCGATGACGCGGAAAATTCTTCTTTCCGATCGAATACCGAGATCAAAAGCACCTGCCACCGCATTCTGTCCACTGAGCGATTCTAAAATCGCGTGGAACGCATGGGGGGGAAGCAGCGTATCGGCATGCAGAAACAGCAGAACCTCGCCCCGGGCCGCAGCGGCACCGCAGTTCATCTGAATCGCCCGGCCCGTTTTCGATCGCAGTGCGATCAGATCCGTATCAGGCAGTTTTCCCAGGGTGGTACCGCACGGGTGGCCGTCGACAACGATCACTTCAAAGCCCCCCGGACAGGAAAATCCCTTCAGCTCCGAGAGCAGGGCACGGAGGGTTTCGGCCTCATCATAAACCGGAATGATGATGGAAAACACGGGCGGCAAGCCGGGTGTGAAAGACATATCGCATTTTTCTTGACAATTTTTCGCATTACTTATTATCAAGATAATATCCCAAATCGTGCAGCATGAGAATGGAAAAAATGCATCCTGTATCGAATGTTACCTATCCGGGGACACACTTTAAGGAAAGAAGGTGCCATGCGCATAGACCAAGACATCTGTATCGCATGTGAGGCGTGTATTCCTTACTGTCCGGTTGGGGCGATCTGCATAAAAGCGGGCTGTGGGTTCGTGGATCAGGCGCTTTGTGTGGAATGCGGGGTCTGCCTGCGGGCGTCTGTCTGCCCCACCGATGCGATCCTTGAGCCCGACCTCAAATGGCCGCGAACGCTGCGTGCGCTGTTCAGCAATCCGATCACGGTTTTTGAGGAAACCGGTGTGGCCGGCCGGGGAACCGACGAGGTCAAGTCCAACGATGTCACCGGACGGTATACGCGCGGTGAAATCGGATTCGGCATCGAGATGGGGCGTCCCGGCACCGGGACCACGTTTCGCCAGGTCCAGCAGGCGACCCGAGCCCTGGCGGAGTTGGGGGTTGAATTTGAAAAACGAAACCCCCTGACCAGCCTGCTCGCAGATCCTGTTCGCGGAACCGTGCGGGAAGATATCCTCGATGAACGGGTTTTGACCGCAATCATCGAATTTAAAGTCCCCCTGGGCCGCATCGCCGAGGTCCTGGAGGTTTTAAAGCAGGTTGGGGAAAAACTGGACACCGTCTTTAGCCTCGACTGCATCAGCCGGCCGGACCCGGATGGCAGCCTCCCGGCCGTTTCGGCCTTGCTCCAGTTGGGCTATGGGGTTTCGGAGCATGTCAAAATCTGCACGGGGCTCGGGCGCCCGAAAATCGACTAAAAGGAGAGCCGCGGTATCATGACCCACTCGCTGCACCGGTTCGGATCGGATCTGGACACAGAGATCGTCTTTATCCTCACCCCCTCCAAGGGGATCAACTCGGGGGGGGCGGAAGAGAAGGTCAAAAAGTTTCTCGATATCATCATTTCACACCATCCGGTTCACTACGGCGATGATCGGGTGGGCAACCGGTATACGGCCGGCTACGACAAAATCGTCCGGAATCTGGAGGGCATCACCAACATCCATGCGGTGTTCAATGATCTGAAATCCGCCCAGCAGGCGCTGAACGACATCGTCGCCGCCGATCTGGGGCTGTCGGTGGTGGTTTCCGGATTGTTTGAAACCGCAACGGCCTGCTGCACCAATGCCGGCATCGCCTATCACAGCGTTGAGCACTCTTTGGGAATCTGGGGCAAAAAGGACCGGTTGCCGGATGAAAAAACCCTGGAAATTCTCACCATGTGCGGCCACGGACTGGTATCCGCAGCCCTGATAAAAAAACTGACCGAAGATATCCGGAGAGAAGAAATATCCGCCCAAACCGCGGCCGAAGAAATGGCCCGGCTGTGTCTGTGCGGTATTTTCAACACCCAGCGGGCCGCGATGATATTAAAGGCGCTCGCTCAGGGGGGAGATCCCTTATGAAAACGCGTCATGAGCGCTGATAAAATTTTCAGGAAAGAAACCCTTGAACAGTTGAACCCGCTTCATCACCCAGAGAAAGGAACAGAGATGATTACAGCCAAGGATGTCAAAGGAGTGATTGCAGCCATCGCCACGCCGTTTCACCCGGATGAATCGCTGGACCCGGAAGGGCTCAAAACCCTGACCCAATACCTGATCGACGGTGGGGTCGACGGCATCATGGCCGTGGGCGGAACCGGTGAGTTTCCCCATCTTGACCGGCAGGAGAAAAAAGCGGCCATCGCCGCCATCTGCTCCCGGGCGAAAGGAAACGTTCCTGTGCTGGCCGGCACCTCCGGATGCACCATTCGGGAATGCCTCCAGCTGATGGCCGATGCAAAAGAGGCCGGTGCCGATGCGGCCATCATGGTGCCCCCCTATTACTTCGTGCTGGATGAAGCCGCGCTGTTCAATCATTTCAACATACTGGCCGAGGCGAACATCCTGCCGGTCGTGGTCTACAACAATCCGCTGTATACCGGAAACCCCATGGGGCCGGCGCTGCTGGCCCGGTTGATGAGCGTCGATAATATCATCGGCCTCAAACAGAGCCAAACGGACATGGGGCAACTGGTGGAGGTCATCCGCCTGGCCGAAACAGGGGCCTCCATCTGCACCGGCATCGACAGCCAGTTTTTCCCTGCCCTGGTTGTCGGAGCCCGGGGGATCTATTCCACTGCGGCCACCGTCATCCCCAGGCAGATGAAAAGGATTTACACGCTTTTTCAGGAGGGAAAGATCCAAGAAGCCAGGGATCTGCACCTCAACATCCAGATCCTCAACCGATACCTCGAATACGACCCCGGCTACGTTTCCCCGGCAAAGGAGGCGCTCAGAATGCTGGGGCTGCCGGCCGGACCCGTCCGACGGCCCATGCCGGAGCTGACCCAAGCGCAAAGGGATGGCCTCCGATCGGCGTTGAAGGCCATCGGAGAGATCTGATCGTTAGAAAGGGGGACACATGACCAAGGGTCGTCTGGACATCATCCGGGGGTTTATGGAAAAACACGGAATCCCCGGTCGGGATCTGTACGCGCTTCCTTCATCCGGGAGAACCTTTCCGGACGGAGCGCACTACCGCATGGAGATCGCCGGGATCGAGCGGGCATCGACCTTTGAGGCGCTCATCGATGAAACCAAGCGCAGGGCGCTTCCCGTTCACCGGATCATTGCAACGGTGGGGGGCGCCACCTACTGCGATTTTCAAGAACTGAAATCCATGGCCCAAATGGCCCACGAAACAGGCATCGAGGCGATCGTAACCGTCGGTCACCGGAAGGCGTGGGATCCTGGCGCCAGGGAGATGTCGACACCCGAGGGGGCCATGCAGGGATTCCGCTTGAGAGGCTCGGATCACGTATCCTACTGGATCGCCGATATGATGCGATGCATCGATGCCGGCTTTCGCGGGTTTCTGGTCTACGACGAAGGGGTGCTGTTCATCCTCGAACGCATGCGGCGGGAGGGAATTATTCCGAAAGAGACCCTGTTTAAGTTTTCGGTCTTCGGCGGATACTGCAGCCCGGCCGGGGCGAAGGTGATCGAATCCATGGGGGCGGATACCATGAACCCCTCCTCGGACGTGTCCCTTCCGATCATCGCCAGCATCCGAAAGGCGGTCAACATGCCGCTGGACATCTATATTTCGGTGGTGGATGCCTTCGGTGGAACCTTCAGGGCCTATGAGGCACCGGAAATTGCGCGGATCGCCTCCCCCTGCTATTTCAAGTTCGAACCCGGAACCTCCGAGGCCGATATCTACAAACCCTGGGTCGGTGAAGCGTGGCACCAGGAGTTTGTCCGTCAGAAAATCAAAATGGCGGCCATCGTCCGGGAGATCATGGAAGCCCATGCACCGGAGATGAAGCTGTCCGCCGCCGGCGCTTCGGATCTGACCCGTACGGTGGTGCGCTGAACATTTTTTTATTGACTCCACCGAAAAGGTACCGGTAATATGCACCCTCACCTGTTCGACCCTGATGAGCACTGATGCATCCACCCTCAACCCGGAGGCAGATCGATGGCGCTCGAGCGGAAATTGGAAGCCGGTCAATTCGTTCTTCTCGCCGAGATGGAGCCCCCCAAAGGAACGGATACCACCCGGATGGTATCCAACGCGCTTAGAGTCAAGGGGGAAATCGATGCCTGTGTCGTCCCGGAGATGAGCAACGCGGTCATGCGGATGAGTGCACTGGGTGCCGCGATGCTGCTGGAAGGTAAAGGCATCGAGACGGTCATGCAGGTCAGTTGCAGGGACCGGAACCGGCTCGCCCTCCAGGCCGACCTCCTGGCCGCCGCCGCCTATGGGATTCAAAACGTGATGGCGGTCACCGGTGAGGATCCCAGTTTCGGGGATCATCACGAAGCAAAAGCGGTCTACGACATCGACCTGCCCGACTTGTTGGATGCGATCCACACCTTGCAGGAAGGCCGGGATATGGCCGGCATCGATCTGACCGGTTCTCCGGTTTTTTTGGTCGGCTCCACGGTGAACGCATTTGCAAAAGGGGCCGCCCTGGAACTCGAACTCGAGGAGATGGGCAGAAAGATCCAAGCCGGGACACGTTTCTTTGTAACCCCTCCGGTGTTTGATATCCATGCCATGGGGCCGTTTCTCGACCGGATGGCTCGCCGCAACGTCCGGATCATCCCCACCGTATTGCTCTTAAAATCTTTGGGCATGGCGCGATATATCGCGCGTCATATGGACCATCTCCCGTTTCCGGGCGACCTGATCACCCGAATTCAGGACACCCCCGACAAGGCGAGCGCATGTATGGAAATCGCCCGGGAAACGATTG
>ENA-OSEO01001125-OSEO01001125.1-sediment-metagenome-genome-assembly--contig:-NODE-1125-length-53727-cov-5.956570_pt1 | contig 53727 bp, 44 predicted proteins | sample MGYA00237883_ERZ534232 | MGnify/ENA metagenome assembly ERZ534232
GGGTTCCAGGTTGAGGGCAAAAGCAACAACAGCGACCCGATTCGAACCTGGCATGAGATCTCTTTGGCAATAGACGTTCGTTCCATAGCCTGTCCCTTGTTCTGAAGCGACGAATGCGGGCCGGCAGACGGCGCCTATATCTCCAAACAGAGCTGGAAGAAATAGAGAAACAACCCTGAACGCCTGAACCTTTGAACCCGTGAACGGTTACAAAAAACCTTTAATACGCTATACTTCATAACTGACTGGTAACATCTCAATAACTGGGGGTAACCCGTCTGGATTCCGGCCTTCGCCGGAATGACGAAACAACCCCCCCGTCATTCCGGCGAAGGCCGGAATCCAGGAAGTCTTTGGAGAAAGTATTCACCCCGGTTTATTGAAAAGATACAATGACTGATCGACCGGCAACAATTGGCAAAGTCGAGTGAAGGAGATTTGAGCTGTCATGGAAAAAAAGATCTGCTGTTTCATTTTGTTCCTTTTGTCCCTGCAACTTTTCTCCTGCTCGAATGAAGAAACACATCCGCAGGAAATACTTGCCAGAGTAAATGGGTACAACCTCACCACCGATGAGTTTCAAGCCAAGCTGGCAGGAGAACTTGAGCTGAATCCTGATTTCAAGCTCACGGAAGAGGCAAAAAGGGATTTCTTGGATAACCTCATAAATAAAGAGCTTCTTATTCAGGAGGCCAAAAAGCTTGAGCTGGACAGAAAAGACAAATTTATCAGGACAATCGAACGCTACTGGGAATCCACCCTCATAAGAGATCTGGTTGAAATCGAAGGAAATGAGATAGCCCGGCACATCTTGATTCCCGAAGCGGATATTCAAGCACAGATAAAGAAAATTGAAACGTCAGGGACAGGTGCGGGAGATTCCGAAAAGACCAGGAAAAAGGCCATGGCTGAATTGATGGACAGGAAAAGCAGACAAATGCTGAAGGAATGGATGATCGGTTTGAGGAAAAATGCCGATATTGAGATTAATCAGGATCTTCTTCAGAAGGAGAAATAGGAGGCGGCATGGGCAGCAATAAGCCTGCATACAAAAGACGGCACTATCTTGTGAGGAAAGAGTTTCAGGTCAAATTCATGTTGAAGTTCTGCCTTCTCCTCTTTTTAGGAGTGATCATTTCGACGGTAACGCTTCTGCTTTTCACCCATGGCACTCTAACGACCAGCTTTGACGACTCGAGGCTGGCGATCGAGAATACCGCCTTCGCGATTCTTCCCAGTGTCCTTTTAACCAACCTGATCACGCTTGGCCTGGTGTCTCTGGCTTCCGCTGTGGTGATCCTCTTTGTCACTCATAAAATAGTAGGTCCCATGATTCGTTTTGAACAAGACATCATGGTAATAGGGCAGGGAGATCTGACCAAGCGAATAAGGCTCCGAAGGACGGACCAACTTAACGAAACCGCTAATAAAATTAACAGGATGACGGAAAGCTTACACGAAAAAATGCTGGATATCCGAAGTGAGCTGGAGCATATAGTAGGAGCTGTCTCTGAAAAAGACGTGCCACAGGACATTGTTGCGGAGCTGAATAGCCTGCATCGGAAAATTGAAAGCTATTTCAAGATCTGAAAACTCACAACGATGGATGGTTGCACGGAAATAGCAGGGCCTCTGGATGATAACGCTAGCCAAATATATTTGAAATTTGGACTCGATGCTCGTTTCAGGTTACGGGTTGCGGGTTGGGGACCCTAAAAATGGAATGATGGAATATTGGAAGGGTGGAATATTGGGTAATAAGCGGAAGGCGTTTTTTTAAAATAGATACGTTCCTTGTTCAGACCCAATATTCCATTGTTCCATCATTCCACTATTCCAAGGCGTCATGTAATTTGGAAGTTACCTGGCAAGTGCTTGATTATCAAATCGTTCCCGATATTCTGAGAGACAATCTCTCACATTGAACGTGTAAGAATCTAAATAGGCGCTTCATGACGAATGCATGTATTGGACTCATGCCTGTAAAAAGGGAAGAGCAGTGAGACAGCTTCCATTGGTTTTTGGGGGGTGTTTTTATCTCCTGTTTTTTTTAAACGGTTTTGTGATGGGAGAGACTTCTTCCCTCGCCTTGCCTCTGTCCCTTGAAACAGCCTATACGGTTATACAATACCGATCCCTGGAGGATTTGGAAGCTTTCGACGACGAAATAGACTACAATGAGGAAGGCGTGTTTAGCCGGCTGTTCTCCGGATCGTATGTTGATGATCCCGAGGGAAAAGTAAAAAGTAAGGTGGATGCCCTCTTTAGGAGGGTGCAAGAAATACTCGACATGCGGAAAACCATGAAGAAGGTGACAATCCAAATCCACAGCAACAGAAAAGAAATAGAGCAGGCTTATACGGACATTTACGGTAGCCGATCCTCTACCAAGGGAATGCTCAGGGCCTGGTTCAGGGATAAGAACAATACAATATACATCAACCTCGAAGATCTCCATGCAGGAATGTTAGCGCATGAAATGGCCCACGCAGTAATCAAAAATTATTTCGTAATTAGACCCCCCGAGGCTACGGATGAGATTCTGGCTCGATACGTGGACAGTCATCTTTATGATTGACGCGGATGGCCGGCCGCAAAGAACAGGGCGCCTGACCTTGAGGACGCCAAGCCGTGGCGACCCGTCTTGGCCAAATGGCTGCCCCATCTCTTTTTTTCACCCCTGACCGCGATTATAAATGATTGATCTTCACGCGCATATTCTGCCCGGCGTTGACGATGGCCCAGACACCTTGGAGGAGTCCCTGGAAATGGCGCGCATAGCTGTGGAGGACGGTATTCATACCATGGTTGCCGCTCCCCACTGCCTCAACGGTATCTACCTTAACTGGCGCAAAGAGATTCTGTCGGCCTGCGAAGGACTCAACGCGGAGCTTGAGGCGAATGGGATCCCTCTCAAGATACTCCCGGGTTCCGAGGTCCGCCTGAGTCCGGAGATTATGGATGCGTTTACGAGGGGCCGATTGATGACCCTTAATGACACCGGGCGATATTTCCTCCTGGAGCTTCCGGATCAATTCGTCCCTCAATCAATAATCGATTTCATTGCCCGTTTGAAGGAGAGAAACGTGAGACCCATTATCACCCACCCTGAAAGAAACATGGCCATACAGAGAAATATCCAACTCCTTCAAGATTTTATCTCAGCAGGTGCGCTTTCCCAGATCACCAGCAGGAGCTTGACAGGGGGGTTCGGCCCCTCCACCCGCCGCTCATGTCTGAGGATAATCGAACTGAACCTGGCTCGTTTCATGGCCACGGATTCGCACTCTCTCCGGGCGCGGCCACCCAGACTCTTCCAGGCTGTCGCAAGACTCTCTACCCTGACAGGAAAGATCCATGCAAGAAAAATGGTGCATGATTTCCCCCAGGCAATCCTGGAGGGAAGAGACCTGCCGGCCCCCTTCTGTCTACCCTGATCGGTCTAAGGACCGGGGTCAAGCGGGCAGCGTCAGGCCATGGGAGCGGAACTCACGGCCGGCGTTAGGATTAGAAAAGATAGTCCTTGACATTATCAGTCGAGATGCACATTTATCAAGTCTGCCGGGGTGGGACCTGCAAGGCTGTCGCTCTCCGGGAGGGTCTGAGTCACGCTACGGTTAAAGAGATATTCAACCGTGTTGCGGGTCTGAAAAAGAACGCTCCTATTGTCGATACAATCAACGTTCCTGGAATTAAGGATTGTCCCTTGGTCCTTTCTGCGTGGAGCGAATTCGTCGACAAAGGGCCGCTGTTTTCGGATCAGGGGTTGCATCCAGTTCCCTGCACAGTCGGTCCTCGAGGGCGTTGTAGACGTGCAGGGCACGGGCGCTCTCTCCCCGGCGGGCGTAGAGACGCATGAGGCGCCGACAGGCCTCCTCATCGTAAGGGTCCGCATCCGCGATCCTCTGCCAGCAGCCCACGGCCGCTGAATCGCGTCCCTCCTTTTCGTAGATCTCGCCCAGATCCATCAGGACCTGGACATACCCCTTCAGGAGGCGCTCCCTCGGCCCCGCGGCCCAATCTGCATAGAGATCCTGGGGGAGAAAGTCGCCCTGATAGAGCGTCAACGCCTCCTCAAAATCGGTCATTGTCTGGTCCAGGTCTCCCCTTTTCCAGGCCCGCCGACCCCCGACGATCAGGGTCTCGAAGCGCTCCGCATCCACAGTCACCAGGTCCGTGTCGAGGCCTACATGGTTCCCCTCCGCATGGATGTAGGCCGACCCGAAGCACCGCTCCATCCGTGGCTCCAGGGACTTGCGCAGGCGGTGGAGGGTGACCTTGAAACTCCTCTCTCCCTTGTCCATGGCGTTTTCAGACCACAGGTCCTCCACGAGCACATCCCGCAGCACATGGCGGCCCCCCCTGGCCACCAGGGCCTTGAGAAGAAGCTTTGCCTGCTGGCGATCCCAGTCCCCTTCAAGTATGGGGGAATCCCCGCGCAGCACCTGAAACCCCCCCAGGGTCAGGATCCGGAGGGGGGGGATCTGCGCGCGGTGGATGGCGTATTGAATGGAGAGGGCCCTGTTCCGCAGATCCTTGAGGGGGCTTTTGGTCAGCCGTTCCAGCTCGAGGCCGGCCTCTTGGGCCAGCCGGGTGGCCAGGAGCCGGCCGGCCCAGTGGCAGGCCTCGGTCACCTCCAGCTCCAGGGCCAGGAGGCAGGCCCGGGCAGCATCCTTCTGGCTCATGAAGAGCATGTGCTCATACCCCCCGGCCTCGGCCATGCCAAACCCCTTCCGCAGATGCCGGGCCGCGTCCGGGGACCTCCCCTGAGAGTGGCGCAGAAGGGCCATGCCCAGGTGAAGCTGCGTCTCAAAAAGAGGGCTTTCGTACGAGGCAAAGAAATCAAAGGCGGCCTCCAGTTCAGCCGCGGCCCGTCCAGGGTCGTGAAGATGGAGAAGCGCCATCCCCAGCGCGAATCGTGCCCCGTTAAGCTGGCCGGGCGCGACCATGGCCTTGAGGGAAAAAACCCCTTTTGCACGCTCCAGCAGCCTCTGGGAAGCGTCAAAATCCCCCTTGCGGTAATAGCTGAGACCCAGGAACAGGCTGATGAGTCCCTCATGAAAAAGATTGCCAAGGGAGACGGCCTGCTCAAGGGCCTGATGACCGATCGCCTCTGCCCGTCCGAATTCCCCGATCGCCGGAAAGACCCACAGTCCATGCATCTGGAGGGCTGCGTGAAAATGGAACAGTCCAAGGCGTTCGGCCAGGGCCAGACCTTCTTCCACGATGCCGCGGGCCTGGATCAGGTCCCCTTTGACCGTCAGGAACTCAACCAGATTGATCCGATAGAGCGCCCTCAGTTCCTGGGTGGGATTATCGGCCAGGATGGCCTCGATCTCCCGGCAGGCAGCCTCCCCGGCCTCAAGATCGCCCATGATGGCCTGGCAGGCCAGGGAGGAATTCAAGGCGCCGATCCGGACAAGGGTCAGACCCAGCCGACCGGCCAGGAGGGAGGCGGTCTGGGAGGCCCGGGCGCCTTTGCCCAGGCGCTGCCCCCGCAGGGTATGGGCGAACCCCACATTGAGCCAGAGCATGGCCTGCTCAAAGGGGTGTCGCTCAGGGCCGGCCTCCTCCAAGAGGGACTCGGCCTCGCTGAGCAACGTGGCCATGGGGATCGCGTCGCGGCCCAGATAGATGGTGGACTCGATGAGGAGGGCCATGCATAGCATCCGGCCCCCAAGTTCTCCCCTCTCGGCGAACAGGGCGGCCGCCTGGATCAGCCTTCTAATATTTTGCTCCGCCTCCACGAACCTGCGTGCCATGGACAGATAGAGGAGGAGCCAGGGGCTCCCCTCCAGCGTTTTGGTTGGCAGCATCGTCAGCCAGCGCTCCAGCTCACTGTCCCTGGCCGCCTGCAGGAGGCCCATGCCACAGGACTCTATCGCGGGTACGGCCCGGGCAAAGGCCCCGGCGGCCAGGCAGCAGGCCACGGCTTTCTCCAGTTCCCCCCGTTTTTCATAGACCCCGGCCCCGCTGATGAGACACTGGCGACGCCGGTCCGGGCTGAACCGGGCCTTGAGAAGGCCTGACAGGAAATCCCTGAACAGGGGGTGGTAGCGGAGGCAGGGCCGGCCATCGCCGTCGTAGACAGTCGCTACGAAAAGGTTGCGGGATACAACCTGGACCATGGCCTCCTGCACGACCTCTTTTCCCAGGCAGGCCTCCATGACCTCTTCATCCACCAGGTCAAACAGGGAGGATGCACAGAGGAATTGCTGGACGGACTCCGGTTCGGAGTTGAAGACCGCCTCTCCAAAATAGTCAAAGACGTCCCGCCTAAAACGGTCCGGGATCTCCTCCATGATAAAGCGCGTCCGATCCGCCTGCCCCACGGCCCGAAGCCGGTATGCGAGCAGGATGAGACCCCCTACCCAACCGTCGCAAAACCCGTGGATCCGCTCCAGTTCCGGCCCGTGGCAGGGGACTCCGCAGATCTCCTTCATAAACGTCTCGGTTTCTTCCAGGGTGAAGCCAAGGGCCTCGCTTCCGAGGATGCAGGCCTTCCGGCGCATCTTCAGGTTCCCCATGCCGATGTCGGGCTCCACCCGTGAGGTCATGACCAGGCGGACCCCGGGCGGCAGTTCCTCAACCAGGACCCGCAGGAGGGCCAGGCTGGGGGCATCGGCGCCGATCTGGTCCAGCCCGTCCATAAAGATCCAGAGGGGCGACGGGAGTGCGGCGTAAAGCCCGGAGATCCATTCCCGATACCGGGGGATGCTCAGGCCGCGCCCCGTGGATGCGGCTGGATAGCTCAGGAACGGGGTCAGGTCTCGTTGGGGAAGGGCCGCCTGCAGGGCCTGAACCAGGAGGAGGTAGAGGGTTGCCGGGTCCGAGTCCTCGCCGGACAGGTTGACCCATGTGCGGGGGGCCTCCAGGGTGCGGAGATAGGCGGCTGCGAGTGTGGATTTACCCTGGGCAGCCTGGCCCAGTATCAGGGTCAGGGGTGTGTCCGCGTTGGCCTGGAGAAGCCCCACCAGACGGGGTCGGTGGACGATCCTGTCCAGTGAGGGCGGGGCCGTCTTGGAGGGGGAAATCAGGGGTTGCATAGGCCTTTCTCCTGAAAAACGAGGGATCGGAAAGCCCAGGATTCGATCTCAAGGACCTTTCCTGACGAGTTGCAGGGGGCAACCCGTTTGCCGGAAAAACATGGCCGTCGTCGCTCTTATAGATACGCCTGTGCCTATCGGGCGCGTTTCGGTCCTTTCCGAAATGCCACCCCCTCTTCTGCGATCGGTTTGGTAACCGATTGGTAACTCCCATATGGTATCGACCCTGCCGATATGGGGGATTTTTGCCCAGGATCGGGCGGATTGTCTCTTCAACCGATCAGGGCCCTGTCCGCACAAGAGGGCTTAATATGTATAACATATTGATATAGAAAGATTATCAGAGCTCTTTAGCTGTGGAAGCCGCTCTGATGAATCCATGCAACCTCAGTTAAGTTAAGATTCTATCAGACTTAAGATATTTTTGAGAATGTTTTTTTGGCTCATCGCGGATTCGTGTGATTTCCAATAGTAGCATCAATGACCATCACAGCGCCTATATGACGTACCATATATTAGTAAGCGTTCACAGGTTCCGGGTTTCGGGTTCCAGGTTGAGTGCAAAAGCAACAACAGCGACCTGATTCGAACCTGCCGCAGGATTTGTTTGGCAATAAGCGCCCATTCGAGCGCCTATTCCGTGGCTGGAACCGATGAATGCCGGCTGGCTGATGGCATATCGATCTCCAGACAGGGATGGAAGAAAGCGAGAAACAACCCTAAACCTCTTAACCTCTGAACCCGTGAACGGTTACATATATTATTAGCAGGACTTTATAGTGATTTGAGGTTTACTCACAAGAAAGTCAACGAGGCATTTTCACACTAATCCGCGATGAGCCACAATTCCATGGAGGGGTCGACATGAACACGCCTAAATTTGCTATAATTCCGCTGTTCCTCCTGCTCATTGCTCTTCCGCTATCTGCCCACGCCGGCCAGGTGATCGGTAAAGTTACCGCTCTGAAAGGCACCGCGCATCTATACAGGACAACTCATGCAAAACCGATCCTTATGACCATCGGCGCGTCGATTTTCGTGAATGACCGCATCAAGACCCTCGCGGATTCATGGCTGCGAATCGGGCTTGAAGATGGCAGTATGATCAGTATGGGAGAAAAGGCCGAACTCCATTTGGAAGAGTTCGAATTCAACCCCAACGAAAAGAAACGCACTGCATTCTTCAACATAGCCATCGGAAAATTTCAGGTGCTTGTCAATGACCTCTCGAAGCTGAAGAAAAATGATTTCAAGGTAAGAACCCCCACCGCACTCGTAGGAGTACGAGGCACGCTTTTCGTGGTCTGGGTACAATTGGATCCAGCTACCAGGAAGCCGATCACCACGGTGGCGTGCATTGAAAATGCGGTTGAGGTGGTCAATCTCTTTGATCAAAGCCAGAGCGTGATTCTGCCGGAAACTTATTCAATCGTCATCATGGAGGGCGAGAGACTGCCCATACCTGGGCCACTAACCGTCGAGCGGTTCAACGAGATCGTGGATGGTCTTCCCCCTCTCGAAGAACCACGCGAATATGACCCCGGCGATCCCAATTTGAAGTCTCCTGTACCGGAAGAGGATGCCCCTGCAAGAGACATGAATCCGGCCAGTTCGGTGTGATCTGAGACCCTCAGGCGTTGTTTTTGCCAAAAAGGCGCCAAAGAGAACGAACAAGGAGGCTACGTGAGTGGATAAATTTAAGCGCCCGTTTATCCTGACCTCTGTCTTGTTCCTTATTTGCGCATTTCAAATTGCATGTTTTGCAGATGGCAGAATAGTAATAGAGCCGATATTGGCAGCCAGTTGGCAAGTGGACAGCAATTATTACAGGGCCCAGATCGATGAAAGGGAGGTTTTCACCTACCTGGTTCAGCCTGGAATTAGCTTTGGCATGCGTACAGCCAAGAGTGAGATCTTGTTGCATTACACCCTGGACGCACACTTCTATGATGACAGAGATCCGGTCCCACGGGGTCAGCAATCCACGCAGAATGACGATTTTATTGGCCATACCGGCGAGTTCAGCGGTAAATACCAACTCTTCGATCGATTGCTCCTGGTGTTGGATGACTCCCTGTCATTGAGCCGAGATCCGGCCCAGACAGACGAGTTCAGCAACGAAACAGACCGGAATAAGTATATCATCAACCGGGTGACGCCGGGTTTTTTTTATGAATTCCTGCCCAAATTCAAGCTCGGATTACGTTATCGGAATACCATCGAAAACTATTTAACCGGCGACCCGGAACAATATCCGAATTCCAATGAAAATAGAGGCCTTGTGGATCTGGTCTACAATTTTTCGCGCACCGCCTCTTTAGACCTTGATTATCAATACTGGAGGAGGGATTACGACGGGACGAGCACCTCCGCCTACACCTCGAACCAGCTCAGCCTTGTTTTCAGGAAACAGTCCAAATTCTATTCCTGGGAGGCGGGATTCGGCTATCAGAGCCGCAGGTTCGATGATCCGGCCCTGAAAGATGCAGGCACCCCCACCTATCGAATCGGGATCACTGCCCAGTATCCCACATCAGAGGCCCCAAGAAGCTATCTTTCCGCCTTTGCGGAGTCAAACTTTAATGACCAGGGCCTTGATAATTCCTATTTTACGGCCTACCGATTTACGGTGGAGGCAGGCCACACTTTCCTGGAAAAAATTTTGGCGGTCCTTGGAGGATATTACCAAATCAGCGATTATGAGTTTGAGGGCAGGAAAGACAACATGTACAATATCTCCGGGAGCCTTGGCTACAGCTTTATCGAGTGGCTGACCTTTTCTCTGGCAGCGGGTTACGAACGTCGGACCTCTAATCAGTCTGTCCAGCAATACCAAAACAGGTATTTTATTGCCAAGCTTCAATTCGTTTATCCTTTGAGCGGAAAATAGTTCCTCTTGGTTTTTTGACTGTTACGATTGTGCGCGCTCCCAATGCCAGGTTCCATGCCCCATCCGGCCTGGAAAAGGATCAAATTATTGAATGCCTTTAGATTCATATTTCTTCCTGCCCTCCTCTTTCAAGCCGTCCTTTCACTTTTCTTTGAACCATCCCCGGCCGAGGGCAATTTCTATCGCATCGGCCCACGCGATGTCCTCACCTTGACGATTTATGCGGGAGGAGAAAGACAGCAGCAGGTGGATCTCAGCGTATCCTCCCAGGGTATGATCAGTATCCCCTTTATCGGCCCTGTCAAGGCAGCGGGGCTGACAGTCCCGGAATTGGAGCCGCTGATCGCAGAGCCCCTGGCGAGGGACTATTTTGTGAATCCGGAGGTAACGATAATCGTCAAGGAATACCACAGCCTTCAATATTATATCTCCGGCGCGGTCAGTTCCCCGGGGTTATACGAGATGAACTCTGAACCCACATTGATGGAGCTTATCGCAAAGGCCGGCGGCGCGCTGCCGGAGCGAGGCAATCTGGCCTATGTATTGCGGGGTTCAACGGATAAAATTATAACTGAAGAAAAGATGGACAAGCTGCTGGCTTGCAAAAAGCCGATAAAGGTGGACCTGAAAAAGCTCTTAGACAAAGGAGATATGAGCCAAAACCTGATTCTGAAATCCGGGGATGTTGTTTATGTCCCACTCCAGAAGGCTTTCAATTTAGGTGAATCAAAAGTCTATGTGGGAGGTGAGGTGAAGAGTCCCGGGGTTTACGATTTTCAGGACGGGCTGACGGCTTTGAATGCCTGTATCATGGCCGGCGGATTTGATAAATATGCGGCGCCCAACCGGACCCGAATCATCCGCAAAAAAGGAGACGGCCAGGAGATAATTCATATAGACCTGGAGGATGTGAAGAACGGAAAAATCCCGGACATAGAACTCATACCGGGAGATCGGATCGAAGTACCGGAGACCTGGCTCTAAGCGCAAATCGCTTTGCTCTATTTTGGAGGACCTATGAATACCAAGGAGCCGGAACAAGCGAAACACCTTGCCGAATATCTTTATATTCTCAGCAAACACAAATGGATCGTTATCGGTTCTTTCATCCTGATAGTCGGTCTGACGGCGTTCCATACATCCCGGATGACGCCGATCTACAGGGCCACGGCCACAATGATCATTGAAAACGAACAGACACGATCGCCGGTGACCGGAGCGCCCCTGGACATGGGCGGATTCTATCTTGGCACCCTCAAATTCAATACCCACTTCAATTTGGTTGTCTCTCGGCCGGTCCTGGAGCATCTGATAAGAGACCTCAATTTGGACCAACTGAATGAGGCGGAAAACCTGGAAGTGAGCGCCTGGGAGGAGTTGCTGTCAAAGTTCAAGGATAACATCCGACTCCTGAGAGGAGAGGACGGGAAGGATAATTCCCCTGTCTCTGACGATAAAATGAGCCGACTCGCCGAGAGGCTGAGGGGAAAGATACACATTAAAGGGGTGGAGGATACACTCCTCTTGAAAATAAGCGCCGAAGACCGGGACCCGCTCATTGCAAGGAATATCGCCAATTCCGTCGCCAGTTCCTACATTACGTTCAATATCTCAAACAGGTTGAAATCTTCCAAAAACACCCTTGGCTGGATGACCAATCAATTATATGAAATGAAGAAAAAGCTGGAGACCTCCGAAGAAGAATTCCTTGCCTATAAACAGAAGGCCAAGCTGTTTTCGTTGGAAGGGAGGCAGCAGGTGGTCCAGCAGAAAATAGCTGATTTCAACGATGCCTACCTCAAAACCAAAAACAAACGCCTCGAATTGGATGGGAAATTAGCAAAGCTGGGGCCATCCTTTGAATCGGGCGCAGACATGCTTTACGCCCGATCCCTGATCCAGAACGACCGTATCGACAGCCTGTATACGCAACTGCTCGATTCCGAGCTTGAACTTTCCCGACTTACGAAGGTCTACAAGTCCAAACATCCCAAGGTGATCGGGATCGAGGCCACGATAGACAAGACCAAAAAGAGGCTATACGACGAAGTACGAAAAGAGGTGGCGAACCTGAAGTCTGAAAGATCCGTCCTCTTTGAAAGAGAACAGGTTTTGCTGAACACTATTGCCGGTTTTGAAAATGAGGCATTTGAAACCAGTAGAGGGGAACTTCAGTACGGCATCCTTCAAAGAAACAGGGAAACCAATCAAAAGCTGTATGATATCCTCCTTTCCAAAGTGAAAGAATCCAACATAACCGAAAATATCGATGTCTCCAATATTAGAATTGTTGAAGAGGCGATACTCCCGAGGGCGCCCGTCAGACCGAACAAGGCCCGTAACCTGATGATGGGTGTTATCTTCGGCCTGATGGCCGGAATGGGGCTCGCCCTCCTTCGGGAGTACCTCGACCGCTCGTTACGCACAGAAGAGGATATCCAGAGATATTTCGATCTGCCGGTCCTCGCTGTCATTCCGGTGGCCGACAAAGTAAAACAAAAAAAGCCAAGTTCCCCCGATCGCTAACGCTGATGTCTCGAAAGGTAATTCGCGTGAAACCCAAAAAACGATCCCGAAAAAGGAGTTTGGACTTCCCGTCAGGACTCTTCCTGGCCAACTACCCCATCAACTCCCGTTTTGCCGAGGCCTACCGCAACCTAAGGACCAATATCGATTTTTCCTTTATTGAAAAGGATTTTCAATCTCTTCTGATAACGAGCGCCGGAGAACGGGAGGGAAAAACGCTTACTGTCGCAAATCTGGCCTATACGATCTCAAGGACGGGAAAGTCCGTTTTGATGATTGATGCTGATCTGCGAAAACCGAAGCTCAGCCGTCTTGACCCTCCACACGAATCCCCCGGACTTACCGGCCTGCTCTTGCAGACCTTCAATACCGATGTGCCCGACGGAGACCTGGGACAGATAGGGACAAGCGATCTTTTCAGGCTTTTATCCCTTCAAAAAAAGACCGGCATCTTAACTCTGTCGGAACGAAAGGAGGAGGTAGCGCTTGTTTTTCTCCAAGGGGATCTAATAGACGTGGACTGGCGGAGCAGACCGGAGGAGAGAAAGCTTGCTGCCGTCCTCGTAAAAAACAATCAAATCACCAGTGAACAGGCCAAGAGCGCCATGATTCGCCAGAAGGATAGCGGCCAGAAACTCGGTTTCATCCTTATCAATATGGGCCTGATAAGAGAGGAAGAGCTCAGCGGGCCTCTGACCATTCACATGATGGAGGGCCTTCGAATGGCCCTGCAGTTTAAATCGGGCCGGTTTTCTTTCAAGGCGCTCTCCGCTTCTGATTTTGATGGAGCTTCATTTGACCCGGTCGATTTCAACCGTCTTTACGCCCAGGTAACCATTGGAGAGGAAGAGCTTCCGTACCTGCGAAAAGAAATCGCCTCGGCAATTGTGGAAACAGAGGCCTCCGGGCTTTTCCTCCTTCCGTGCGGGAATCTGCCGCCGAATCCGTCCGAGATTCTGGCTTCTGAAAGGATGTCTTTTCTATTGACCAATTTGAAGAAGAGGTTTGATGCCCTGATCATAGACTCCCCTCCCCTACTCCCCGCGAGCGATTCTCTTGTTTTGGCTTCCCGGGCTGATGGAGTAATATTGATTGTCAAGGCAGGATTCCTGAACAGGAAATTGGTGATGAGGGCGGTCCAGCAACTGAATTCGGCGCAGGCCAACCTGATCGGTGTTGCGTTGAACGAGGTGGATATGAAGCGAGGAGGATATTACAAATATTACCATAAGTATTACTCGGAATATCACGGAGAAAACTGATCGTGATATAGCCGCAAAAAGGCGCAAAACACACCAAAAAAGAATTGTCATACTGTAATCTCAGTTCGTTATGAGCTTCAGAAACGCATATTTTGACTTTTTATGAGATCATCAATCGTGCAAAGAGCTGAGAGCGAAGAGCGTTTGCCCCCTGCCGGGCCGGGCGTCATGTCCGGGGCCCCGGGTTTTGAGCCTGTCCCACGGCTGCGCTTTGGCCTCTGTGCCGCCATACTCCTTGTTTCAGCCACTATCTTCTATTTTCTCTCTCTTCGCCTTATTTCCCAGGCCCACTATTTGCGAGCCAAGAATTTGACCCAGGAAGAAAATTACGGGCCGGCTGTCAACCTTCTCGAAAAGGCCCATGTTTATGGGCCTAAGGACGCTGAAATTTTGATACAATTAGGGGTGGTGTATAGTCGGATAGGCGATGGAAAATCAGCGCCAAGGGAGACATTTCGGTTTATGGAAAAAGCCAAACAGGCCTATCTCGAAGCGGCTTTGCTCAACCCCCTGGAAGTGGAAATCGCTTACGGTCTGGCCAAGACAGAGTGGCGATTAAAGCATCTTTATCAAAACCTTTATCCTGAAGATGCGTCAAATCCCTATCACCCCGGCCCGTATTTCGAAAATACCCTCCGCCTGAGACCGAACGGCATCTTCTACAACTATGCATTTGCCCGATATCTCTACAAGAATGGAACGAACGACAAGTTCCTGGAGATCATTCGCACCCTGGCCGGAATATATCCGTCCGCCTATAACGATCTGAAGCGCGAGTCCTTCTGGTCGCCTTCCGTCAAAGAGGCCGTGAAAGAAGGGCTTCTAAAGGCCATAGAGGAAAAAAGCTCTCTAAGAAACGCCCATCGGGTCCTCTCTTCTTTGCTGTCTGATGATGAGGAGTGGGCCGAGGCAATAGGCCATTATCGAGAATCCCTCCTTTACAGCAGGCACAACAACACCCCGGAAGACTATATCCACCTGGGCCGCCTCTACCTGAAAAATGGACAGACTGAGGAGGCACAGAAGAGCTTTTTTGATGCCCTCGATAGGAGCAGCGCCAAAGAGAAAGACCTGGAAGCGCTCTACAGTATCTATAAAAAAGAGGGACATCTTGATGAACTTTATCGATTCTATCAGACTGTCAACCGTCGGTATATCCTTTCCTCCCGGATACAGATCCTTTTGGCGCGCTCCCTCATGGATATGCAGCAATTCGATCAGGCACGGCAGATACTGATCGACCTGAACCGGCAAAAGCCCACTGCCGAGGCCTATTACTGGCTGGCTCGTGTGGCTGAAATTGAAAAGGATTGGGACCGGATGGAACTGGCCATCCAGAAGGCAACGGTCCTTGATCCACAAAACAGCGGATATTGGCGAATGTTCATCGGCCTGCTGAAAAGGCTTCGGAGGTTTGAAACCGCCGAATGGGCAATTAACCAGGCGAACAAGAATTCAAAAAGTCCTTCCTGGGCGCTTATCAATGAAAGGGCCCAGATCCGATGGGCGCAAAAAAACTACAGTGGCGCTCTTGACGACTGGCGACAGGCTATCGGGTTAGCGCCGCAAGTGGCCTCCCTTTATGCCCAGGCGGCCGAGGCCTCCATAAAACTGGGCGCCGGAATCCAGGCCCTCGGCTATTATGAAAAGGCCATTGCATTGGAGCCGAAAAACAAAGGTTACGCCAAACGATACCTGGAATTGAAGTCAAAGCTTACGGCTGAAAGCTGACAGCGGGCCGCGCAGGGAACAAGAAGGGACGGCCAGGATATTTATTCACTAAATTGAATATGTTATATACAATTCTGGCATGTAACAGAGGGGGCGGAGCTGTGCCCCGTTATGCGCTCTACGCCCTGCTCATCTTCACCCCCCTTGCCCGCGCATCTGTTCAAGGGTGGGCCATAAGCATCATAAACCTTGTGACGCTGCTCGCCCTGACCGCCTTGTTGCTGGAAAAAACCCTGACCTGGGAGTGGCAATGGATCAAGACCCCGTTGGACTGGCCGATTCTCATCCTTCTCATCCTGGTCATCCTGTCTGCAATATTCTCCATGCATCGGTATACGAGCCTCTGGGCCTTCATTTTACTACTCAACTACATAACCATTTACTATCTCGTTATCCACACCGTAAAGACCCGGTCGCAGGTCAGGCATCTCTTTTATGTCATCATTGGTGTGGCTGCTCTCCTGACAATCATTGGTCTGCTGAAAATATTGTGCGGCAATCCATTTCCATGGTGGGATTATACGGCTTTCCAATATAATCCCAACCGTCTTTCGGCTACATTCGGCAATGCCAATCATTTGGCCGGTTATATGGAGATGGCTATTCCCCTTCTCCTGGGGTTTCTTATCACCGGCCTCAGGGGAGGCAGGCTCTTTTTAATGAACGGAATAACCTTTTTCCTGTTTTTGTCTTTGATTTTATCTCTTTCAAGGGGAGGTTGGTTCGGAGCATTTGCGGGACTCTTTTTTATGGCGTTTGCGCTGCTTTTCAACCGGTATTTTGAGTCAAAAAGACTCGTTATCGCATTGGCCTGTATCTTTTTTGTTGTGGTATTTATTGTTCTATCAAGCACGGTCGTAGTAAAAAGAATAAGAACGGTTGAAAAGATGGAGGATACCCCATCCCTTAGCTCCAGAGCAACAGGCTGGGCAGGCATTGTGAAAATGATTAAAGACCATCCGTTATTTGGAACCGGCCCAGGCACATTTGCCGTGGTTTTCACCCAATACCAGCCCTCGGGCCTCACATTGCGCTATTTCAATGCCCATAATGATTACCTGCAGGTCATTTCCGAAGCCGGGCTCCCCATTATACCGATTATTGGCTGGATGATCATTGCCTTTTACAGGAAGGGATTTGAAAAGCTCAACAATCCCAGCCGCCTGGTCAGGGGCACAACCATTGGCGCAATGTCCGGAGTGACGGCAATTTTAATTCACGGCATTTTCGACTTCAACCTCTATGTCCCGGCCAATGCCTTGCTCTTTACGGTCCTCGCGGCAATCGTTGTTTTGCCTGTACCTACTCCCGATAAACCGGAATTCAGGAACGGCGAGGTGATCAATGAGCAACCGGTAAAGGGGAACAACCCATGAAACCGGCAAAACCAGTCCAAACCAATCCAATCATTCTCATCCAACCCGAAAGAGGATGGGCCTCCCTAAACCTGAAAGAACTCTGGCAGTACAGAGAACTCATCGGCTTTCTTGCCTGGCGAGATATTGCAGCCCAGTACAAGCAGGCAGTCTTTGGTGTGGCATGGGCGCTGGTGAAACCCATATCTCAAGCTTTAATCTACACGTTGGTCTTCGGCAAAGTAGCCAAGCTCACCAGCAGCGGCCTGCCCTATATGCTTTTCACCTTTTGCGGAATTACAGCCTGGAGCCTTTTTTCTACGAGCCTCACAAGTTCAACGGGCAGTCTTGTTGGCAACAAAAATCTCATCACGAAGGTCTACTTCCCACGTCTGGCAATTCCGCTATCCGCCCTGGGCCGTGGCGTCGTGGATTTTCTCATCTCTGCATGCATTCTATTGATAATCATGATTGCATACGGGGTTCTACCCGGTTTAAGATGCTTGCTCTTCCCCATCTTTGTATTTCTCGGACTTGCCATTACCCTGGGCATGGGCCTGATTTTTTCAGCCATTGCCGTGAAATACCGCGACTTAGCGCACGCCCTGCCCTTCACGGTTCAACTCTGGTTCTGGGTAACCCCTGTCGCCTATGGATTAGAAAACATACCTCCGAAGCTCACATGGATATTCTATCTCAATCCCATGACCTGGATCATCCAGGGCTTCAGGTGGTCACTGTTGGGAGTTGGCGAAATGGACTGGCAAAAAATTGTGATCACGGCCATATTTTCCTTCGCCATCCTCCTTGCCGGCCTCTTCTATTTCAAAAGAATGGAAGATGAGTTTGCGGATATAATCTGAAGCGTAAGCTTCAGAGGTTAGAATAATTCAATTAGTCCTATTTGTTCAATTCGTTCCTTATGCCTACTATCAAACGATTTGAAGATCTTGAATGTTGGCAAGAAGCAAGGAAGTTCGTTAAGTTGATCTATGATTTAACCAAAAAAGATGGGTTTAGGAAGGATTTTAGATTAGTGGGACAGGTTACAGACAGTGCGGTTTCGTCGATGGCAAATAAAGCCGAAGGCTTTCATCGTGGAAGCAATAAAGATTTCATGAGATTCTTAGACTATTCAAGGTCTTCTGTAGCTGAAACAGTTAGCCATAGTTACGTAGCTCTTGATCAGGATTATATTACTGAAGAAGAATTAGAAAGTGTAAAGCAGCAGGCTGATATCGTATGGAAGAAAGTCAACAATTTCATCACCTATCTTAGCAATTCAGTAAGAAAAGGATCAAACACACGAACCAACACAACTAATTAAACCAGTTCAACCAATCAAACCAATCCAAACCGATATAACCCATAACTATTCCCTGATAACTGGTCCCTGATAACGAGTTCCCAATAACCAATAACCAATCTCCGATAACTCATAACTGATAAACCCATGCCCAATGACGTCGTAATAAAAGTCGAAAACCTCTCTAAGTTGTATCGCCTCGGTGAACTACACAAGCAAAGCGGCTCCTTCCGCGAAAAGGTAACCAACGCCTTTAGTCGCAAAGCGCAAGGCGCAAAGCGCAAAGCTTCCAACCCCGTGCCCTCTGCGCCAAGCGCTCTGCGATCATCGCAAAGCGATGATACCATTTGGGCGCTTAAGGACGTCTCCTTAGAGGTCGCACGCGGCGAAATAGTTGGTATTATCGGAAGCAACGGAGCTGGGAAGACCACTCTTCTTAAAATTCTTTCACGTATAACTAAGCCAACAAAAGGAAAGGCTTGGATAAAGGGCCGTTTAGGTTCTCTGCTGGAAGTTGGTACTGGATTTCACCAAGAACTCACTGGCCGTGAGAACATCTACCTCAACGGCGCGATCCTGGGTATGACCAAGGAGGAAATCAACCGAAAGCTCGGCGAAATCGTCGATTTCTCTGGCTTGGAAGAATTCCTCGACACCCCTGTCAAGCGTTATTCCTCCGGTATGTACGTTCGCTTAGCCTTCGCCGTTGCCGCCAACCTCGACCCGGAGGTCCTCATGGTCGACGAAGTCCTCGCCGTCGGCGACGCCAAGTTCCAGAAAAAATGCCTTGGAAAAATGGACGAGGTCAGCAGAAGTGGCCGAACCATCCTTTTTGTCAGCCACAATATGGATGCCATTCTCAGCCTCTGCTCCTTCGTCTGCGTCATCGATGGCGGTTGTATCAGCGAGCGTCTCAGCCCCGAAGAGGGGGTGCGGCACTACCTGGCTATGAACATAGCGCAGTCCCTATCCGAACGGTCCCGGTTGCAACTCGTTCACCGCCCGCCAATGATCCACAACCTTAACATCCACGACAACCACGGTCGAAAGAACATCGTCCCCACCGGGCAGGGGGTTCACTTCGACATCGAACTGCGTGACTTCGCGGACATGGACGATATTGCATGCTCGATCGCCATTACCAACCAACGCAATCAACGTGTCGTCCTCTTCGACACACGCTACCACGCTAACCTCGTCCTGGTGCCCTCGGAAGTCGCTCACGTATCCTGTTACGTCCCCTCGCTCCCCTTAATCCCCGGAACATATTATGTGGATGTCATTTTGAGTGACAGAAATAGAGTCATCGAAAGGGTAGAACAGGCTGCACAATTCGAAGTTTTCTTTGCCGACGTTCTGGGCACAGGCCGCCTGCCGTCCAGTTGGCAGGGACACATAGTGTTGCCATGTGAGTGGAGTTGTAGCGAGCGTAGCTTGCGACCAATAATTTAAAAACAGCCTGAACAAGAGATTCTGGAGCTTTTAGAAATGCCAGAAATGACAAAACATATTATGGTAAATGATGGTAGATGGACGCCCGAAATTATTAGCCGGTTCTGGGATTATGTTGGAGAACAGCCTTATGAAAAAGATCTTTGTTTCTCCAAACAAGTGGGGAAAGGCATTCTTCAATTCTTGATAGAGAGTCGCAGCTTACGGCAATGTATGTCGGTATTGGATTACGGATGTGGTCCAGGATTTTTCCTACAACATTTGCTGTCACAAGGCATGATTTGTTATGGTGTCGATTCTAGCGCTAAACAGATTAATCTGGTTAACAAGAAGTTTTCGGATATCCCTTCTTGGAAAGGTGCAAGTGTAGCCTTTTGCCCCCCATTACCATTTGCAGATGCTTCATTTGATTTAATTATCTGTGTTGAAGTTCTGGAGCATCTTATGCCAGAGATTCAGGAAACGATCCTATTCGAAATTTTCAGACTTCTAAAACCAAATGGCAGAGCATTATTCACTGCCCCAAACAATGAAAATTTGGATAGGAATAAAGTTTACTGTCCTTTTTGTGAAACCAGATTTCATAGGCGTCAACATTTGCGTTCTCTAAATTCAAGGCTTATGTTTTCTATGCTTCAATCATTTGGCTTCGATATACTTTTTTGCGAAAGCTTAGATTTTTATGCACTCCAGTCGAGCCATTTTAACATTACATGGAAAAGCTGGGATTTGCGATTTATCGCCAAAAGCTTTTTTCTCCTCAAAAACCAAGTTATGGACATTCTTAATCCTAAACCATTCCCTTATGGTAGAGTTTTCAGAGCCCGATCAGAATGTAAATTCAACGCACCTCACTTATGCGCACTTGTGGAAAAGCTTTAATGTTCCATATGTCAAAATTGTGCGGACAGCGCTTGATGAAATATTTGAGGATGTGCCTTCGTGAATGAACCACAGATAGTGGCCAACAAACGCATCCTTTTCGTCTTTTGCTCTCTTGAACTCGGCGGCGCCGAACGCCAAGGACTCCACTTGGCTCGCCACTTCAAGAATATGGGATGCGATGTCCGGGTCTGGAGCAACCATGCCGGCCCCGGCTTAGTCGTTGAGGAATGTGATGCCGCAGGCATTCCTTGGGCCGTGCATCGTTTTCGATGGCCCTGCCGGAAGAGCTCGCTGGTGCGCGATAGTGTGAGGACGTTATGGGCGCTGCGTCAAGAACGTCCGGACGTAATCCTGGCTTACACCACTTGACCCAATGTTGGTTGCGGTCTTACCTGGCGCTTGTCACCGGCAAAAGTCTGCATCTGGGGTCAGCGAAATACAAATGATCTTTGGGGCGACGCAGCAGAACGTTTCGCCTATCCGTATCGCCGGTTTTTGGCTGTGATTTACAGTTGGCAAATCCAGACAAAACTGAGAGGTTTTGAGGTTGTAAGAAAGGAAAATCGACAAAAGAATAGGTGACAAGCATTGTCAAGAATGTTTTCTGAGGTATCCATTTCGGCTTTTCTTGAAAAAATCAAAGGTTTCCCTATGATAAGACTTGGGCGTATAAGAAAGAGGCTGGACAGGATCCTGAAGCCTACTGGGGCGAAGCCTGTTATTTTAATGTACCACCGTGTTGCAGATTTGGCAATTGACAGCTATTCTATTGTAGTATCGCCAGATCATTTTGCTCAACAGATGGAATACCTCAAACGGTCTTTCCGGATCATGAGGCTTCTAGACTTAGCCGAAGCAATAAAGGAAAACCGTGTCCCATCGCAATCTGTAGCAATAACCTTCGATGACGGTTATTCAGATTTTTTCACCGGCGCTTATCCTGTTCTTAAACTATATCAAATTCCGGCAACCATGTTTGTTGTACCTGGATTTATTTATTATAAACGTTGCTTTTGGTGGGATGAATTGGCGAACATTCTGTTATTACCCTCACATCTACCAAGCAAGTTGCGAGTATCCATAAAAGACAAATTCTATGAATGGCCTATTTTAGATTTGGAAGGACGAAAAAGCTGTCTTCGAGCTATCAGGCTTCTTCTTAAGCCGGCTGAGAACACTGAAAAGGATAAGGTGCTAACTGACATCGCTAGCTGGGCCGGGAAAAAAGACGCTGAGGTTGAGACTTATCCACTTATGACATCTCGAGACCTGAAACTACTGGCACAAGACAAGCTCTTGGAATTTGGCGCACACACCATGACGCATCCCATGCTTTCTGCGCTCTCACCAGAAGCGCAATATGACGAAATCGTTGGAAGCCGACAAAAACTTGAAGAATCCCTTTGTCGCCCAATACGATCCTTTGCTTATCCCTTTGGTGAACGCCAAGACTTCAATGCTCAGACCGTTGGAATTGTCAAGAATGCGGGTTTTGCGTCAGCTTGCACTGCCATCAGCGGCTCTACAAGATTTCGTTATGACCTATTTCGCCTACCTCGCTATGGCGTGGGCAATTGGGACTTGAAAACATTTGAGAAGAACTTGTTTGATTATTTTGACCGTTAATTTGGAGAGTTAGCTGGTTTGCGATTTGGGGAATACAATATAGTTAAATACCGACCGGAGTTCAAACAGAGAATCTTGGAACTCCAAAAGCACTTATGGGGCCGAAATAAACACATAAACGCCTCCTATTTGGAATGGAAATACCATAGCAATCCTTACGCTGATAAGCCCCTAATACACGTTGCATTTTATGGGGAGCAAGTTGTCGGGATGCGTGGCTTTTGGGCTACGTCCTGGGAGTTTGGATTGATACCTCGTAAAATTTTGTGCTTACTAGGTGTTGACGTTGTTGTCGACCCGAATCACCGTCGTAGAGGAGTTCTGAAAAACATGACCAAAGTAGCTTTGGAAGAACTAGATAACAGTAGTTATAAATACATCATTGCTTTGAGTGCGAACGAGGGTTCTGCTTCTAACGTCATGAAGTTGGGCTGGCAAAGCGCCGGCCTTCTATATACGGCTCAATGGCGAAAGGACCGAGACAAAAAGGGCTCTGAGGGCGTCAAGGTTATTTCTGAGAAACCCGTTCTTCTCACGCTTTATCGTAATTTGCAAAAGGCAACAAAGTTTTTGACTCGGTCACAACATCGCGATTCCACTTTTTATACTCTCGATAAGAATAGTCTTTGGCACAATCGTAAGTTCGAATCAAACATAAGTATTGAGAAAAGTCCTCGACCAAAAGCAATGGCTGAGTTGGTCCATCGGATAGGTAATGCCGGACGTATGCGGCAAGTCCGAGATTCCCAATTTTTCCAATGGCGATTCCTGAACCCACGCTCCGCTTATCGGTTTATATTTTGGGAAAACAGCAATCTGGAAGGATATCTAATCCTGCGTGCCTCTGCTGTGGGTAAGGGCGGTATCACAATTGTCGACTTGGAGGCAACGACCCATGACCTCAAAGGTAGTTTGATCGAGACCGCTCTAAAGTTAGGTAACTTTGATAGTGTCACGATTTGGTCAGCAACGCTGGGAGATGAGGAAAAAGATCTACTGCGTAAAATTGGTTTCAGATTCTCGACAGGATCTGAAAATTCGAGAGGAGATTATTATCGGCCTAACGTTCTAATAACGCCCATTTCCCATGAATGTTCAAAAGGTAATTGGAGTATTTCTGATCGACAACTTTTGGAATTAGCAAATTGGGATTTGCGGGCAATTTATTCTGATGCGTTCTAGTATTTTGTTCCGACATTAAGGTGGACATATAGCAGTGATTGTCGTTTTCTAAGGGGTTGAAGAAGGAGAAGACTACGTCACTTGGAATATCTAGGGTTAACATTAAATTGATACCGGTGTAAGTCGCAACTTTAGTCCATATCCTGTTCAAGCTCCTTTCCCCACGACGTTTTTGTCCTGTATTTAAACCCTCCTGACAGGTTTTTATTTGGTGGGGATGGAAAGAGCCAAATTCAAGCTTAAAACTGAGCCAACACTTGCAGTCCTTGGGAGTAAATTGATTCTAAAGCACCCGCGAAGACGTCTCGCACTGGATTAGGCAACTATGCGCAAACATATATTGGCTGGCAAACGCTTCCTTTTCGTTTTTTGCAGTCTTGGACTCGGCGGCGCCGAACGGCAAGGGATGCTCTTGGCCCGGTACCTCAACAGTCTGGGATGCGATGTCCGGGTCTGGGGCAATGACGGCCCCGGTCTTATTGCAGAGCAATGCGAAGAGGTGGGAATTCCGTGGGCAATTCACCGCTTTCGCTGGCCTTGCCGGAAAAGCTCGTTGGTGCGCGATGGTTTTCGAATGGTGCGTGCACTGCGTCAAGAACGTCCCAATGTCATTCTGACCTATACAAAATGGGCTAATGTCAGTTGCGGTCTTACCTGGCGCTTGTCGCCGGCGGAGGTCTGCATCTGGGGGCAGCGTGATATTCACTGGTTGCGTGGCGATGCGGTCGAACGTTTCGCCTATCGCGGGGTATCGGCCGTTATCTGCAATGCCGAACACGAAGTCGATTACCTCCGGCAGACCCTCGGAGAGACTCCCGTTCCGGTTTCTGTTGTTCACAACGGCATCAATCTCGCGGCTTGCACCAAAACTCGCGCTGAATGGCGGGCGGAGTTGGGAATTGAGAAGGATATCACCGTGGCCACCATGGTGGCCAATTTCCGGCCGGAGAAGGATCACCTAACGTTGTTGCACGCCTGGCGCAAACTTTTGGCAACTATTTCTGAAGGGCAGACACGCCCATACCTCTTGCTGGCTGGTGCGCCCCTGGAATCCCAGAAATCTGTTCAGATAGTGGCAAGCACCCTCGGCCTACTCGACACGGTCAAGTTTCTCGGCCAGGTACGGGATATTTCAGGGCTTTTGGACGCCAGCGATATCGGGGTCCTGACCAGCACGCACGAGGGCCTGTCGAATGCGATAATCGAATACATGGCCAGCGGACTCCCGGTTGTAGCAACAGATCTGCCGGGCAACCACGAGGCACTCGGCGATGACCCACAACAGCCATTCTGCGAAGCAGGAAACCCGGACAGTCTCGTAGCCGGACTGCAGCCACTTCTGAATTTTCCAAACCTGCGGAAAAAGCTTGGAACTCGCAACAGGCAGCGTGCCTCAGCAGAATTTTCAATTGATGCAATGTGTGAAAAAACGGTCGCCATAATAGTTGATCTACTTAACCACCGTCACTGCGGCGAGAGAGCATACCTATGAACAAATCACAGGTATTGGCCGACAAGCGCTATCTCTTCATCACTTGTGGACTTGAACTCGGCGGCGCCGAGCGCCAAGCCCTCCGCTTGGCTCGTCACCTCAAGAGCCTGGAATGCAACGTCCGAGACTAGGGCCATCTCTCAACCCCGGCCTTGTCGCAGAGCAGTGCAATAAGGCCGGCATCCCCTGGGCCATTTACCATTTCCGCTGGCCCCGTCTCAAGCGCTCGCTGACGCGCGGCGGTTGGGAGGGCTTTTGCGGTTTTTGGTGTCCCCGCGTCGGGAACACCGGGATTTCATACTGACCTACACTCTTTGTTGGATCGATTTCTCATTATATTCACTTCTATCGTTTAAAGCATTTGTTTTCATTCAAACGATTTCTGAACGATAAGCGGAGCATTCGTACTAAACGATTATTCTTAGAAGGAACCATTCGTGTCGGGAAAAGAACGAATAGCAATCGTCACCCGTACAATTGGATGCGGCGGTGCTGAGACCGTAATGCTAAATTTAGGCAAATTTCTTAATAGGCTTGAATATGAAGTTGAAATTGTAACTACTGGAGATCCAGGTGATTGGTTTAACCATATTTCTGAAATGGGATTGAAAGGAAAACATATAAATGGGCGTTATAAATTCCATCATGTTGTTCATTCTTATCGCGTGGGTCGGAATTTAGCAGCTAATAATTATGATATAGTCATATTGTCCAATAGTGAAAGATACGCTCAAGCCGCAATTAACATGTTGGCTAACAACGTTATTGTGATTCCGTGGATACATAGCGATGAGCAGGATGCTTATGAGAAAGCACTAATTAACAAAGATGTATGGAATGTCGCGGTTGGGGTGAGTCCAAAGGTCACTCACAGAGCTGCTTCATTGGCACGCAATCGACCAACGGTTTATATATCAAACGGGATCGAACCACCAAAAGAAGAGATGTGGCGGAACCGTCTAAAATATTGTCTCCCATTACGGATGGTTTTTGTCGGACGGATAGAAGAATGGTCAAAGGGTGTATTGTTTCTACCCGAAATTATGAATGAATGTAAAACAAGAAGTTTAAACGTAACCCTCAGCATCATAGGTGATGGAGAGGATATAACCTCCCTTAAAGAAAAGATTTCAGCATTAAGTGTGTATGACGTTGTGCGTTTCTTGGGGCAATTGTCGGTTGACGAAGTATACGGTCAGCTTTTAGAATCTCATATTTTGCTCATGCCTTCTTTCTTTGAAGGCCTGCCAACTGTTCCTTTAGAGGCTCAGGCTTGCGGTTGTGTTCCTATTGCTACCCGCCTTGAAGGCATCACGGATATTGTTATTGATGATGGGCGTACAGGTTTTCTCGTTGATATAGGTGATGTTAAAGGCTTTGTTGATAAAATCGAACAAATCCAAAATGATCCCATTAAATGGTCTGAAATGAGCAAAGCAGGGCACCAGAAAGTGCTACGGGAATTTTCAGTAGAGAATATGGGTAAAGCATTTATGCACCTTTTTTCAGATGCGCTTAACGGGTATTACCCTCTTGCACGTCAAAGGCAAAACTATTTTCCTGTGAACCCCATGGCGTTTACCTGGAGGGAGCATATTCCTAGAAGCATTCACCGATTGGGGTTAGGCAATTTCGTTCGCAAACTATTCGCGCCTCGCTTCAATTAGCGCCATTATAGAAGATACATTGCTTGTGAACAGTCAATATTAACCTCATTCTACAAAACGTTTAGATGCAATTAAACTCTAAAAAAGGCAATTACAATAGAACCATTAATCGTCCGATATTCATTATCGGAACTGGTAGAAGTGGCACAACCCTGATGTTCAACATTTTGCATCAGCACGATGAACTGGCGTGGCCTTGTCAATACATGGTAGATCAGTGGTTAACAAAACGCGATCGTGTTGTGAGAAAATTAGCACAGATGAACATTTTTAAAGGCCTGATCAAAGAGCATCATTATAAACGACGTCCTGTTCCTGAACCATATCATTTGTGGTTGAAGTACAAAAGCGGGTTTAATCGCCCGTGCCGTGATCTGAGAGCAGAAGATGCGTATGATAAAGTCATTACAGGAATACGCAATGAGGTGGCCAAGCAACTTGAAGCTATGGATAAAGATCGTTTTTTGACCAAATATACGGGGTGGTCTCGTATTGGTTTTATCGATGCGATCTTTCCGGATGCCCACTATGTTAATGTTGTGAGAGATGGGCGTGCTGTTGCATGGTCGATACTCAATACCGATTGGTGGGAAGGTTGGAAAGGGCCATCCCAATGGAGGTGGGGAGAGCTTAGCGAAGAAAACCAGGAAATCTGGGAACGGTCGAATAGGTCGTTTTTTGTTCTAGCAGGAATTCACTGGAAAATACTGATGGAAAACCTCAAAGAGAATGGCTCAAAAATTGAACGTCGATACCTCGAAGTTCGATATGAAGATCTTGTGACTTCCCCTGAAGAGACTTTTCATAAAGTCTTACTATGGGCAAATTTGGTTGAATCTGATGAATTTTATTCTAGAATAAGATCGATAAAGTTTTATGATCATAACCTCAAATGGAAAACTGAGCTGGGTTCTATTGAAAAAGAGTATTTCAATAGCCTTCTTGGTCCGTCTTTAGACAAATTTGGCTATTCAGCAAGCCATGAATGTCAAATTCCGAACAATCCACATATAAACGAGAATCCATCTAACTTCTATTAATGAATGTATCTGTGATCATACCTGTCTATAATGCAGAGCGCTTTATCCGGCAGTCTGTCGAGTCAGCTTTGGCTCAGCCGGAGACTTTCGAGGTGATACTCGTTGAAGATGGATCATCGGACAATTCTCTGAAAGTTTGCACAGATATCGCATTACAAAATAGTAAAGCTAGGGTGCTTCGTCACGAAGGTGGGCAGAATCGTGGTGCCAGCGCCAGCAGAAACCTTGGGATCAAATCTGCTTTAAGTGAATATGTGGCCTTTCTTGATGCTGATGATTGGTATTTATTCGATCGCTTTTCTAATGCTAAACGAAGGTTTTCAGAGAACATTGAGATTGATGGTGTCTATGATGCCGTTGGTGTGTATTTTGAGAACGAAGCAGTACAGAAAGAGTGGTTTAAGAGAAATAATTTTGAACTAACAACTTTAACACAACGAGTAACCCCGGATGGCGTTTTTGAAGCATTACTAAGTGGTGATAAGGGTTATATTCATCTCAATGGACTGGTTCTTAGCAAGCGTGTATTCAAGAAAACCAATCTTTTTTATGAACACATCAGGCTGGGTGAAGACAGTGCTTTTTGTATTCAAATTGCTGCAACAACACAATTGGTATCTGGAAGTTTAACAAAGCCTGTTGCCATACGGCGCCTACATGGAGACAACTCGATATTTGGTCCGATGTGGCGTGACCGTCGCAGACAGATTGTTTTAATGTGGCAAACCCTTTTTGATTGGGCTATCGACATTAAACTCCATTGTTCTCAAATAGACCTCTTAGCCGACTGTTATCTATCTGCTGCAGAGCGAGGGCGGGGAGATAATCGAATTATTGCGAGGGGTCTTTTGCGATGGAAGATACTTGTAGAAGTAATCAGAAAACATCCACAGGCCCTTAAACAAAAGCATTATTGGTATCATGTGATAAGAGCATGTGATCTAACTAAATTACGCTATTTTGTAACTGGAGTGCCGTAAACTTAATTTTTCCCGAAATCATAATGCTACTTCCCACCTTGTATCATTTTTGATAGACTCTTAACTGTTAATATATAGTAATAGCAATGACCAACATTGACATTACAGAATTCGAAAGAAGAACAAGCCACCGAAGATGGATGAAGGTTGATTACGAGCCCGGGTTGCTAACAGTAATTATTCCAACTTACAATCGAGAAGGCTTTGTGACCGATGCCATGGACTCGGTGTTTAGGCAAAATTACCGTCCAATAGAACTAATCGTGGTGGATGATGGGTCTAAAGACGATACGAGAAAGATAGTCCAAAGTTGGATTGAGAAAAACATAGATAATAATAGTTTTAGTGCTCGCTATTTTTACCAGAGAAACTGCGGCCAATCAAATGCTCGGAACAAAGGCCTCCTTGAGTCTAGCGGCGAATTCATTCAGTTTCTGGATTCAGACGATGTATTGTACCCCGAGAAGTTATCAATCCAGATAAATCACCTGGATTCATTCTCTAAAGCATCCGGATCTTACTGTGTAACAAATTACGTCGATGCGAGGGGCAAAAGATTCGGCTTTAGCGGCTTCCCTCCGGATGAGGATATCGCATTGAATGCGGTTAAGCCGCTCTTTGATTGCATATCCCCATTGTGGAGGCGAACGGCACTAGTTGCAGTGGGGCCATGGGATGAAGATTTGACCGCCCGCGAGGATTGGGTTTATCGAGCACGAATCCTTTTAAAGTCCGGGCCAGCCGTCTTTCTAAAGATGCCTCTTTGTGTCCATCGCATGCACGAGGGCGACCGCATTTCTAAACATGGAACTAAGGAGTTTGCTGCTGCTACCGCGCTTGCAATCAACAGAGTAGGAGAACTGCTTAGCACCTGTGATTCTAATGATAGGCCTGCGAAAAACCATCTGGCAAAGGAAATGCTGGCTGTTTTTAAGACATATCTGCGTATTCAAAGGTATCCACCAGCTGCAGAGGTGCTATCGGAAGCGCTTGCTTTAGGAACTGGGACCGAGATGTTTCGTGTAGGAGCAATTCAGATCCTTTGGTCAATACTAAGACCGAAACTATTCCGAACCCTCGTTTCAAAAATGGGAAGGCTATAATGTCAAATTCAATGATGCAAGGAGGAAAAACTATAGAGAAACCGCCAGACGATTTTGGGGTCTTATATTTCGTCGATGAAAATCCTGAGTTTCACAAAATGCTGAAAATGAGCATTCAATCACTGAAGCGATTTCATCCTGACTGGCCGATCCATGTCATGGAATGCGATTCCTACAGAATCCCTTTTAGGCGAAAAGTTTACCGTGCGTTTTCTTTTTGGAAGCGCAAAGCACGATATGACCGGGCTGGTCAAGATTCTCGGGTTTTTGTTGATAAGGCCTGGGCTTGGATAGATACCCCTTTCGAGCACACGCTATTCCTCGACGTAGATACAATCATTATGCGCCCCCTGGAAGACTTGCGAGCTGCGGCTGCGAAATCCGATGTCATGATCATGCCCCTCGACTGGAAGCAGTATGAAGGAATTGAATCCTGGCATCCCAAAAAATTTCCCTATCTCATGGTAGGAGTTATGTTTTACAATCGAGTTTTTCTGGAAGTATATCGTTCCTACCTTGAACGGATGAGTGAAATCCTGCCCAAAATAGCAATGCCGGACCAATATTTGGTAAGTCTAATCTGCTATAAAGAAGCATCTAACCTCAAACTCGCATACAACCATTCCCTCCAAGTTGACGTAATCAATATGGATCAGGAATTAGGTACTGGAGATTACCCTCGAATAGGAGGGTGCCTTGATCTTCGCTGGGAGGGGCTGTCTAACTTTCATATCTTTCATTACAATGAGTACAAACCTCAGTATATGAAACAAATCAAAGAAGTTTGGGGTTATCCACTGGATGAATGAAAAGAGTGTATCAGTAATCATTCCAGCTTATAATGTCGAAGGTTCGCTGAAAAGGACTATTGAAAGCGCACTGGGCCAAAGTCTCCAGCCTATGGAAATTATCGTGATTAACGATGGCTCAACCGACAACACCGGCCAGGTTGCTGAATCTTATGCCAACCGTATCATATACCTTGAACAGAAAAATGCCGGGCAGGGGGCAGCCAGAAACGCAGGGTTGAGAATAGCGAGAGGCAGCTTCATTGCATTCCTGGACGCTGATGATTACTGGTTGCCAGGTTTTCTCGAAACCTGTGTTGATTTCCTTCAGAAACAGACTGAGGCAGTCGCAGCAAATACCGGATTCATCATAAAGAAATGGGGCAAGGAACATTTACGCCCTTCCTGTATCAGAGAAATCCAAATAACACGTCCTGATGGCTTTTTGCTTGAGAACTTTTTTGAGTTCTGGGCCAAATACGACCACGTTCGAACGGGCACTGTGCTTATAAGGCGAGAGGTAGTAGAAAAAGCGGGATATCAGCGGCCTGATCTCCGAATCAGCCAGGACCTCGAATACTGGGCCTACATTGCAACCTTTGGACTTTGGGGGTTTATTCCAAAACCTTTCTGGGTTGGCAATTCAGCTTCCTTAGCCGGGAGAACGGGATGGATTGCTAAATACAGAAAACGTCGAAGTATGTGCCCATCCGTAGAGAGTTGGCAGTCACGAATTGTTCCGAGACTGCTGCAAGAAGACTCCCTAGGATTTCGTGTTGTACGTGGGAGAGTAGCCGCAAGTTTCGCTCTCAATATGATCTTGGGTGGTGATGATAAAGCTGCAAAAAAAATCGTCACCGAGTATGGAAGTCAACTGCCCGTCAATTGGTCGACAAATTTGATGAAACGCGGGCTTCGAGCAGACAGTTTTGGATGGAACGTCATTTGTATCGTTATTCGAGTCCGGGAACTATTAAAATCATCTTTCTTGCACACATTCCCCAAAAGCTCTCAAAAAGTCATTTCTTCCTGGGAAGGTTTAAAAAGATCATATAGAATTCCTCGTGCAAAATCCCAAAAATAAAATACGTATTTACTCACGACCTTCTATGAACATGTTTAGAATCAGTACGCATAGCGATTGGCATAATTATGTCAGATCTCATGCGCTTGGCCGTTACAGACATATTGTCGGGCAGGAAAATATGGGAACGATGATGGCTGTCTGTTCCAATTTAGGCGAATTATCTTCATTTGAATCTTTTCCATTCGAAGAAATAGTTGTGACCGGAATCAACCCGGGGTCAAAAGACAAATTTGATACAAGAAAGACCGACGCTCGTGTTTCATACAAACAACAAAATTGTGAATGTCTGGAATATGAATCAAGGTCTTTTGATCTTGTTTTCTGTAAAGAAGGACTCCATCATTTGTCCCGCCCGGTGTTAGGTCTTTATGAAATGCTTCGTGTTTGCAGGAAGGCTGTCGTCATTATTGAGCCTTTTGATACAATTTTGGGAAAATTTCTTGAAAAGATTAATTTAGCATCTACTTATGAAACAAACCAATCCGGCAATATTACTTCGAGAGATAACTTTGTATTTCGGTGGAACAAGAGGTTATTAGAAGAGCTCTTGAACAGTTATTACTTAGAATCAGGGTATTATCTTGAGATTTTCTTAAGTTGGATGAGTACGCGGTACAATGTTCACGCTATCAAAAAAGTGAGACGGCTATTTGCTATGGCAGCGATAGTCGCAGGGTTCGTTCCCTTTTCAAGAGGAAATTATATGACTGCTTTAATTTTTCCAGGTTCTGATATTCCTCCAGATTTATAACTGTTATGCATGTCCATAATGATCACACTCAATAAAAAAATCAGGATAACCTGGATTGCACGATCTTTCCTGGATTATCGAGTCCCTGTATTCCAGGCTCTTGATGAATTAGCAAGGCAAAAACTTAGGATTATTTTTTCAGAGGATTATGTTCCGGATAAAGTTTGTGAAAAAGTAAAGCATGCTCTTGGCGATAGAGCCATAGGTCTTTCAGGTGAATGGAAAATCGGTCCTGATGACAGACACGGCATGGCTAACAGTAGATTTTCTTTTCGTTTTCATCCGGGGCTGTTCGATACTATAAGAAATTCAACGCCCGATGTACTGATTGCTGATGGATTTTTTAAGTGGACTCTCATCGCCGTACTTTACAAACTCATCCATAATGTTCCTCTGGTAATCTGCTATGAAAGGACATTTCACACGGAAAGAAATGCCCAATGGTTCAGAACTTTTTACAGGCGTGCCGTTACAAAGCTGACGGATGCATTCTGCTGTAGTGGCCGACTTTGTGGAGAATATTGCCAATGGCTGGGTATGAACTCAGAAAGGATCAGCTATGGTCACATGGTGGCCGATACCAATGGCCTGGTTCGGAAGGCTTCTGAAGTTCCTTCTGCCATGATCCAGCAGCTACGCAGCGGATGCCAAATTAGAGGGACTTCTTTCCTCTATGTTGGCTCTCTATCCCCCAGAAAGGGCGTAAGGCAACTCCTGGAAGCCTGGGCTTTTCTTGAGCAGCTCCATAGTGACGAGTGCACCTTGGGACTAATCGGCAGTGGAGAGCTTTCAGGAGAACTCAAGGAGCTGTGCAAGATAAGGGGGTTAAAGTCGGTCAGATTTGTGGGTACTGTTAATTACGACATCATCGCTAAATACTACGCCGCTGCGGATGCGTTTATCATGCCGACATTAGAAGACAACTGGAGTTTGGTTGTGCCGGAGGCGATGTCATGCGGATTACCGATCCTATGTTCCAAATACAACGGTTGCTGGCCGGAGCTTGTCCACGAAGACAAGAACGGCTGGGTTTTTGATCCACTGAAACCAAAAGATATTTTGCGAGTTTTGCAATTATGTATTGTTCACAAAAATAGACTTAAAAGCATGGGCGAAGAATCGAAAAGAATTGTAGGGCATTTCAGTCCTGAAAATGCTGCAGGATCCATTTATCAAGCATGTGGAATTGCTTTGAATAGAAAGAAAAAAGCTATATCCGGATAAACCGGAAAAGAAAACGTCTTACGCAAAGCCGCAAAGGGTAAATGGGGACAAACGCATCATTCAGTCTACAATGGCTATATAAATATCTGTAAGCGTTCACAGGTTCAGGGTTTAGGGTTCCAGGTTGAGGGCAAAAGCAACAACAGCGACCCGATTCGAACCTGGCATGAGATCTCTTTGGCAATAGACGTCCGTTCGATAGCCTGTCCCTTGTTCTGAAGCGACGAATGCGGGCCGGCAGACGGCGCCTATATCTCCAAACAGAGCTCGAAGAAAGTGAGAAACAACCCTGAACCCCTGAACCTCTGAACCTGTGAACGGATACAAATATCTTTCGTGAATATGATGTGATTAGCCCATAGGCCAAGTTTTCAGTGGAAAAATAAATATGGATTTTGATCACAAAAAGCAGCCCCGATTACTCTATCACCCAATACTTTTGTGGCTTGTCCCTTTGGCCTTAATTGCGCGTGTGACCGTTTTTGTCAGGCAGCGAGGTATTAGAGAGTTCGCATCAGTAGATCCCGGAGCGCTTATCGATTTATATGCTATTGCCGAAATTGTGGTTGTCGGGCTTGGGATTTTAGCGATATTTGTCAGCCAGCAGGCGAAGAAGGCCTTAATGGCGATAAGGTCAAGCTCTTTAAAATTCCTCCTAATTTACTACATCATTTGTCTCTTGAGCACCTGTTGGTCATACTTTTTGAGTTACACACTTTTTCGATCTCTTGAAATGATCATGATAATAGTGCTGATATCAATATGCATGTTTTATTATGAGGATTTCTTTTCTGCTGAGAAATCTTTTCTTATTATCTCCTTGTTTGGAGTTTTGTTCGGCATAATTATGCATCTTAAGCTTGCATCATTTCAAACATCCTTATCAAGGCTTCATACAAATCAATATTCAGCAGTTGCTGCCATGGCTTTTGTATACTGTTTGGGAGAAAGATTCGGATCCGACATCGGCAGGATGAGATACCTCACAAAACTGGCTCTGATTTTCGGCTTATTTACCATATTAGGCACAAGTGCTTCAAGCAATGTTGCTGCCTTTACGGGTGTTTTGGTTGTTTTACTGCTCAGAAAAAAGCTCAGGTTGGAAATAATTTTCTGTATGCTGACAGGATTGTTCCTTTTGTATTGGAGCGGTTATTTTGAAGGGTTCTGGCGAGATGCCCTATTCCCTGGTAAAACCAATTTTGAAATTGTCACTCTCAAAGGGCGCGTCTATCTTTGGGACACCTATATGCGGCTTATTGCCGAACAGCCGGTTTTTGGATATGGATTTGCCACAGTCAGCCGTATGGGACGTTTTTGGGGAACGACCAGTACAACCAATACACATAATGGATTTTTGGAAGTTATGCTCAGTACCGGTATCATTGGAGGGTCTTTCTTTTTGATCTGGCTGATATGGTTAACGAGAGAAATGTTCATAGCCTATAGGAACAATAATACCGGATCTGTAGGCATCATAGGTGCATTCACAGTGGGTATGATCAATAACCTGGGCAGAACCATGATCGGAGGTTCATTTGATACCCCGTCTGCTATTTTTCTTGTCATGATCGCCCTGTTTATTGTTCACGTTAGGGTCCAATCCCCCTCTATCGCTCTAACAGAATCCGAACATCGCAAAAAAGCCCTGCCAGTTCAAAGGCCCCGGATCACAAGAAAACGTCTCTAACGCGGATACCTGCAACCAAAGTCGTTATCGAGTGACTGCCTATTAAAAAGGGAATTCGATGTCTTCAGACATCTGCAATGGTGGAATACTGGAATAATGGAAGATTGGGAAAGGAACCTGGATCACCCAGGAAAGGTTTTTTCCTGAAACCCATTATTCCATCATTCCGTTCAAAGGTTGAAAGGCCAAGGGTTCAGAGGGTTAAAGCCCATCGTTCCAATATGCCACCATTCCAACATTCCGGTTTTCAATCCATCATTCCATACTTCCATTATTCCAAATTAAAGACGTCACCCCCTCACAATCATCTTCTTGTTTTTTGTGACAGAAAACTTGGCGATAAGGAACGAATTATAGTTTTCTCACCCCAGACGCAGGGAACATAAAGAGAAAGGGAACCTCAGCGTCCTCCGTGACTCGAGCGAAGCGGGCGGTGAACCGCAATTGAAAATAGTCTTAGTACATAACAGGTATGCCATACCCGGCAGGGGCAGCGGCGAAGAGGTCGCCCTTGATGCCATTTCCGGACTGCTAAAAGAGAAAGGGCACACCGTTCTGCCATATTTTCGGTCCAGCTTAGAGGTTACCGACATGAGATTCGGGAACCTCCGGGCCTTCTTTACGGGAGTATATAATGCAAGCGCCAAAAAGGAGATGCTAAAGCTATTAGAGAGAGAAAGACCCGATTTAGTCCTGGTGCAAAACCTCTACCCCCTCCTTTCTCCTTCAGTTCTGCTTGCCTGTCAAAAAGTAAATGTGCCTGTCATCATGCGCTGCCCGAATTATCGGTTGATATGCCCCGGCGGCCTTTTCATGAGAAATGGCAATGCATGCGAGCTTTGTGCGGGTGGAAAGGAATACTGGTGTATCCTGAAGAACTGTGAGAGCGATATCTTCAAAAGCATTGGCTATGCGTTGCGAGGATTTGTGGCCCGCCGGTTTTCCTTGTTTACGGATAATGTAGATGTCTTTATGGTCTTGACCGAGTTTGCAAAAAGAAAACTCATCCAAAACGGATTTCCTGGGGACCGAATAACGGTTATATCGGGTCTTGCGAATCCAGACAGGATAAAGCCTCTGAAAAACCCTGAAAACAGCAGCTATGTAGGTTTTGCAGGAAGAGTCAGCCCTGAAAAGGGCATGGACATGCTTCTTGGAGCCGCAGGAAAGCTCCCGGACGTTCCTTTTAAGGTAGCCGGCAATAATGACAGACATCCCAACCTGCTCAAACAGGCGCCTGCAAATGTCAAGTTCATCGGCCATTTGAATCATGAGAATCTAAAGGCGTTTTACGCAGGCGCGAAAATGATCGTACTGCCTAACCAATGGTATGAGGGGCTGCCAATGGGTATCGTAGAAGCGATGCTTTACGAAAAGCCTGTGATTTCCTCTGATCTTGGGGGGCTTCCCGAAATCGTCCAACACGGCTCCACCGGCTTTTTGTTCCGACATGGTGATGTTGAGGACTTTGGCGATAAGATACAGACACTTTGGAATGATCCGAATCTGTGCAGGCGCATGGGGATGACGGCAAGAAAAAAAGCAGAAAAGCAATACGGCCCCGATGCGTTTTATGAAAGATTCATGAATTCTTATGAGATCGCTCGGAGTGTTAGAAACCATCGGCATGTCTCGGGCAATTTAATTTTGGCGCCAGAAACAATGGAAAAGCAAGCTTGTGAGAATATAGCCGGGTACCCTGTCACCACCGAGAGCACAGAAGCGTGTGTGGAACGGGTACTCTCCTGGATTGGTTCAGAGCAAAGACGGAAATACTTTGTGTGCGCAAACCCGCATTCTCTCGAGCTGGCGAGATCAGATCACCTTTTCAGAAAAGCCATCATCAATGCAGATCTTCTCACGCCGGATGGCATAGGAATCGTTCTTGCTTCAAAGATCCATGGCGGATGTATTCGCGACCGTGTGACCGGTAGCGACATCTTCCTGGGATTGAGCGACGCGTTGAATCGGAAAAGAGGATATAGCTATTTCTTTCTGGGATCCAGTGAGAAGACTCTGGATAAGATAAGAGAAAGAATAAGATTCGAATTCCCCAACATTGAAGTTGCAGGCACATTCTCTCCGCCTTTCAGGACCGCATTCACCAGTGAAGAGAACGGAGAAATGGTGGAGGTTGTGAATAAGGCTCGTCCGCACGTGCTATGGGTTGGGATGACCGCTCCAAAGCAAGAAAAGTGGATCTACCAGCATAGAAATCAACTTGACGTCAGATTTATTGGACCGGTTGGGGCAGTATTTGACTTCTACGCTGGAACCAAGAAACGCTCAGGCAAGTGGTTTGTGGATCATGGATTTGAATGGTTGCCGCGCCTGCTCCGGGAACCTCAAAGCGTCTGGTCACGCAATTTTATTTCATTTCCCATTTTCGTTTTCAGGAACGTGTTGAGTCGCCTTTTGAGGGGCAATTAGCCGCTCGGTCATGCCTGTACAACTCTTATTGGCGTCACCACCGCCATGAAAGATTGTCAGAGAAGGGCATGAAAAAATTCACCCAATCACCCAAAAATGCCCGCCTTCGGCCTTGGTGTTCACTGTTGCTGATGATTTTCTCGGCAGTATTGGTGGGATGTGGAGTCTGTGAATCACCGCACGCCTTGCCAGCTGAAGTGGACGTGAGTCAACTCAAGGCTATTATGACAGGTCCTGTGCCCGGCGATTTGGAAAAGAAGGCAGCAGCTGAACTCAAACGATATCTGGAAAGAATGTTTGGGGTCTCACTGCCGGTCGAATTGGGAAACACGATTACCGAAGCGACCACAAATGTGGTTTTGCTTGGGGAAAAAGCAGTGCTCGCTGCCGGAGCGATTCGCAAAGAGGAACTGGACAGTGTAAAATGGGACGGCTACGTGATCAAGGCCGGGAACGGCCGAATTGCCCTGTCCGGCGCACGGGGCCGTGCCACGCTTTTTGCGGTGGCAGGTTTTCTCGAGCATGTTGGGGCTCGTTTCTATGGCGTAGTGGAACAAATTCCTTCGTTGGAAAATGAAAAAATCAACGAGTTCGTTCTTTTCGAAAAGCCTGCGTTCGAATTCCGTCGTATCGGAGTTCCCTGGCAACTGAAATCGTCTTATGATGATCTTGGCGACCCCAGGAAGGGAGCAGACCCGGAACTCTTCACCAAGGAGAAGGGATCCGATCTCTGGACAGATCACACAGCGGGTTACCTGGTGCCAAAACTCCTCTATTACGACAAACACCCTGAATACTATGCCATGCTCGAAAACGGCCAACGAATAGCAAAGGAAAAATTCACCGACCGCAAGACACCGTTGTGCCTGTCCAATCCGGATGTGATGAGGATCTCCATCGAACGGACTCTCGCATGGATAGAGAAACAACCCGAAAGGCGTTTTTTCCCCATCACCTATGGAGATACGGGTGTCTGGTGTCAATGTCCCGAATGCAAAAAACTGGACAAAACACCCGGACAATATGCAGACCGCGCCCTGTATTGGGTCAACGGAATTGCCCGTGAGGCGGGGAAGAAGTATCCAGACAAGGTTTTTTTGACGCTTGCCTATCTACAAACCCGGCAACCTCCCAAACGGCTCAAACCCGAACCCAATGTGATTGTACTTTACGCGCCCTTTTGGGGCGTCTCGACCATGTGCAGAGTTCATCCCTACTACAGTTGCAACCGGAGTCTGCCGGCTGCCCTCGATATGGAGGGATGGTTCAAGTGGGCGCCTGAAAACCTGGGGGTGTATGACTATTCCATAGGGCCCCAGCTGAAAATGCGCGCGTACGAAAAAAAACTCAAGTTTTGGGCCAAACGCGGCCATCGCGCCTTTTATGAGTTGGGCAGTCCCAAACAATTCAGGCCCCTGGAAAATTTTGTAAAGGCCAAACTGGCCTGGGATGCCACCCTGGATCCCGCAAAGCTGGAAGAAGCGTTTTGTGAAGCCTATTATGGTCCCGCGGGGAAGCATGTGGCGGCCTTTATCAATCTTCTATATCTGGAAAAGGGAGGAGATCGCGGTGGCCACGGGGGAGGAAGCAGCGAGTTTCCCCAAGATGCCCTGGCCCTTTTAGATCAAGCTGAAAAGGCCATGGAGGGAACACATTTTGAGTCCCAATTCAAAAAGGATCGAGACCTGTCTTCTTTTGTTTCGGAGTTCAGAAAAGCGGGGTCTCCGGAAAAGAAGGAAAAAGAGGAAGTTAAGCCTTCTGATGACACCCTGGACACCTCGCGACTCTGGCTGTCCAAATCGCTGATCGCGCGAAAGGGGTTGAAAGACGACTTTCAGCTAACACCACTTCGAGCCATATACACATGTGAACCATCGGAAGCAGACTCCGAGGCGGCCATGAAGCTTCAGCGTTATATTCAAGAGGGTTACGGAGTGAAGCTACCTGTAAATCCGGATAAGATCGCCATAAACAAAGACACCAAAGAGGTTATTTTGGTGGGCAGGCAGGCCAGCCTGGCAAGTGGACTGATTACCGGGGCGGACTTCACAGCAGCGGGGATAAACGGGGTGGCGATACGAGGCCTGGACGGGCGCATTGCAATGGCTTCATCGCGAGAAAACAATACAGGCCATGCCGTGGAGGCTCTCCTACATATCATCCGCATGCGTCATGGAGGATCGACGATCGGCAGCACGATGCCTTCTATCCCCAGACCGATCATCCGCGAATTCACTCTCATTGATTGGCCCCCTTTTGGCCCCTCATTTTCCCAAGAAGAGGCGAGAGCCGCTAAGTCTGATAACTGATAACAGGTTTTTTAATGTCCGTAAGCAACGAAGAAGAAATCATTTGTTTATTATCCCGCCTTAAGCCATCCAGGGAGGATATGGAGCGAACAAGATCGATTGTCGCCTCAAGCGGCCCCTCTCTGGATTACGGAGAACTTGTACGGATTGCCTCTCTAAACGGTGTTGCTCCATTACTATACAATAATTTGAGGGACCGGGAGATTTTCCCAGAGAAGATTTTATCAAAGCTGCGCTATGCATATCTCTCTTCTGTGGCCGGAAATTTGAGAAAAGGGAAAGAGTTGATCGGGCTGTTGGATCAACTGAAACTCGGGGGGATAGAGGCTATTCCTGTTAAAGGCGTCTTTGCCTCTGAACTCATATTTGAAAACCCGGGGTTTTATTACGGGTCGGACATCGACATTTTGGTAAAACCATCTGATTTGCAGGGAGCAAAACATATTCTTATGGAGTCGGGTTATGCCTGTAATGAAGAAAACGAAAGAGACATGCTTTCATCGCATTACCACCTGGTTTTTCAAAATGGCCGTCATTTTGTGGAGGTTCATTGGAACCTCGTGAAGAGATACTTTAAGGTTCCATCGGAATTCTGGTGGGAAGACGTTTATGAAGAGCAGTATGACGGCCGAAAGGTCTTGTGTTTGGCCCCAGAGAAATATCTGATATGTACTATCTTCAGGCTCTTTAGTCACATGTACCACCCTCTCAAATTCTTTGTTCTGGTCTCAGAGATCTGCAACAAATATTACGATAGAATTGACTGGTTGAGATTTCGACAAATTGTAAAGACATATAGAATGGAGAAAGTGGCTGCCTTCACGCTTAAGCTTTCAAATGAATTGCTCGGCGCCAAAGTTCCAAAGGACATAAAGGATACAAAAGTTGTCGGCTATGCTTTGTTTAGGACGTCTGTCATAAACAGCTTATTCAAGGATGTTAAAAGGCCCTTTGTAAGCAAAATGCTCTACATTTTCCTGCTCGGCTCTTGGTACCGGATATTGCGCCATTTCTTGATGAGAGTTTTCCCTCAAAGAGGCGAAATCAGGCTCAGGTACGGCATACCAGAGGGTTCAAAGGCCATAGTTCTTTACTACGCCTTGAATCCCTTTTTGTTGCCTCTCCTGGTACTGAGAAAAAGAATCTGTATTCCTTTTCACAGAACTTCTTATCCAAGACACGACAACATCACATGACTTTCAATGGAGCTTGAAAGGTTTTCTTCTGTTGATAGGCCCGGATCGATGTCCATCGAAACGAAAGCGGAAGATCTGGGCGATGGGATGGTTTTTCCCCCCGCCGCCGGAGAGTCGGAGGGCCCTTTGCTGAAGAGGCCCCTGGACATCATGCTCTCCGTGATCATGTTTGTCTTTTCATTACCGGTTTTTGTTCCGATTGCCCTGGCTATCAAATTTGAGGATGGAGGACCCATTTTCTATCGTCAGAAACGGTGGGGGCTGGGTGGGAGGCATTTCACGGCCTATAAATTCAGGACCATGTCGCCCGATTCGGATCAGGAGTTCGGCATCATACCGGCAGAGGAGGATGACTCAAGGATCACCGGGGTAGGGAGAATCTTGAGAGCATCCGGCCTGGATGAACTTCCCCAGATCATCAATATCTTTTTGGGAGATATGTCCTTTGTAGGGCCAAGGTCACTGGCAGTGGGAGAGAGCATCCATAACGAAAAAGGGCAGGCAATGAGCTATGAAGACGTTCCGGGCTTCCGAGAGCGGCTGCGTGTCCGGCCTGGCCTCACCGGTCTGACCACCATCTACGTCCCCAAGGACGCAGATCCATACCGGAAGTTCCGCTGCGATCGGCTGTATATTCGCAAGCGTTCTTTCCGGCAGGATCTGTGCCTCATTGCCCTTTCCTTCTGGATCAGCTTCAGGGGCAAATGGGAAAGCCGCGGCAAGAAGGTGTGATACCCTTTGCAGGGGTTTAACGGTGATGGAGTTTGTGAGTATCATTGCCTTATTCCCAGGTTTTCTGTCATGAAAAACAAGAAGATTTCGCCATCCTTCATCTGCAAGTTTAGCCTTCCGTCATTCCGGTACGGTTTTGGCCGGAATCCAGAAAATCGCCGGAGTGGATTCCGGCCAAGGACATGCCGGAATGACGGGACAGCAGGCTGAGATCTTGGTTGCGGTTATCCGCGTTAAAATGTTCTGGTATCCAGACATATCACGATAAAGAGGATTGACAAGAAGTGCGGCAAATTATATGAATGGCGTTCATGAAACCAAAGACTCACAGGTCGGGGCTTGTTGAGAGCGGATAGGAGTTAGCGGGTGAACAGGAAGGATGTTGCCATCATAGGGGGATCGACGGCCGGGCTTTTTACGGCATATCTGCTGGCCCGGGAGGGGGTGTCTGTCAGGGTTTTTGAGGCAGCGGAATGTGTCGAATTGCGTCCGCGCACCCTCATCGTCACCAGCCGCATGAACGATTGGGGAGGATCCCTGTGTGAATCGGCAGTGGTAAACAGAATTCAGCATATCGAGTTATTTGCCGATGGACGGGTTGCGGCCATTTCACTCAAGCGACCTGATCTCGTCATTGAGCGATCCAGGCTCCTGCAGGCCTTGAGGGCCCAGGCTGAGAAGAGCGGGGCCATCGTCTCCAATGGCCATCGCTTCTTGAACGTGCAGCCAAACGGCAAGGGAATGATCCTGACACTGGCGCGCAATGGGGACACGCATCCGGCCAGAGAATCAGCCGATGCCCTTGTCGGTGCGGATGGGACGTTCAGCAGTGTAGCGGCGAGCATCGGCCGGGCAGCTCAACCTACGGTAGCGCTGGTTCAGGCGGTTGTTCCGCTGCCGGGGGATATGTCGCCCGATACGGTAAGAGTTCGATTTCAACCGGAGGAGACCCCCTACTTCTACTGGTTGATCCCTCACTCCCCTACCCATGGCGTCCTTGGTCTCATCGCCGCAGATGACCGACAAGGTCGATCCTGCCTGACAAAAGTCCTCCATAGAAAGGGGTTGATGCCCATCGAATTCCAAAGCGCCCGCATACCGCTTTACAGCAACAGGATGTCTTTTCGGGATCAGGTCGGCAGGAATCCCGTCTACTTTGTAGGGGACGCCGCCGGCCATGTGAAAGTCTCCACCGTGGGCGGGATCGTCACCGGTTTTCGCGGCGCAAGGGGCGTTGCTGAAGCCATCCTGAATAGGGGAGCCAGCCATGAACTCAGGGCGTTGCGGAAGGAGCTCGAAATGCATCGCCTCATCCGCTGGGGACTGAACGGTTTCACTCAGACAGACTATGCCAGGCTCCTGGAGATGTTGACTCCGGCTGCGAAAGGTCTGCTCGGCCTCTTCACCCGGGATGAGACCCCCAGGCTTCTCCTGAATCTTCTTCTCAGGGAACCTCGTCTCCTGCGATTCGGAATCAGGGCTCTTATCAGGAACAAAAGGCCCCCCATGTGAAACGCCGAACTCGGAATGCGGAGCGCGGAAGTCTCTGGCAAGATTCAACATCTAACGCGGATGCCCTCAACCAATCCCGCCATGACGGGACTCACCCAAAGACGCACATATGACCGATTACGCAAATGCAAGAGAAGTGAAAGCCCTGCCTCGACTCCCGTTGCAGGGGAGTATCGATCTTACGTATCGCTGCAACAACGACTGCCGGCACTGCTGGCTCAGGGTTCCGCCGGGGTCTCCGGAAAGAAAGCTGGAGCTTACCCTGGAAGAGATCAAAACGGTCGTGGATGAGGCCAGGCGCATGGGTTGCCGGCGCTGGTCCATTTCCGGGGGGGAGCCCATGCTGAGGCCGGATTTCGAAGAGATCTTTGATTACATCACATCGAGATCCGTTTCCTATTCACTCAATACCAACGGTTCCCTGATCACGCCGCGGATCGCTCGACGGCTCACAAAAAGGGGCGCCAAAATGGTCGCCCTCTACGGCGCAACGGCCGGGGTGCATGACCATATCACCCGAAAATCCGGTTCCTTTGAGGCAACGCTGCAGGGATTTGCCTACCTGAAGGAGGCAGGGGCCGGGTTCATTGTTCAGCTTGTGCCGATGCGGGACAATTACCATGAGTTGGACAAGATGGTCGAGCTGGCAGCATCGTTGAGTCCCCACTGGCGTTTTGGAGCGGCCTGGCTCTATCTGTCAGCCGCCGGAGACCCCAAGAAAAACGAGGAGATAAGGCGACAAAGACTTCCGCCAGGGGAGGTCGTTGAGATCGATAAACCCGATGTACCTTATGACGAGTGGATAGAAGGCACTGGTGAACATCCAACATGCGTGGTCGAGAGTCCAACGTCCAAGGTCCAATGTCCAACGTCTGATTTCCAACCTCCAACATTGAGCGAGCACCCGCCAAGTGACCACGTATACTGCCGCTCAGGGAACGACCGTCTGTTTGCTTCATGTATCGCGGCGAGGCGCGAATTTCACATAGATCCGTACGGACAAATGAGCTTCTGCTGCTTTGTCAAAGATCCGGCCCTGCGGTATGACCTCAGGAGGGGAACTTTCAAGGAATGCTGGGAGGAATTCATCCCATCGCTTGCGGACCAGGTCCGAGGCGGAGAGGAATATCGGGAGAACTGTGCGTCGTGTGAACTCCGAGATGATTGCCGCTGGTGCCCTGTTTACGGGTATTTGGAGCATGGACGGTTCCCAGCCAGGGTGGCCTATTTGTGCGAGGTGGCCAGAAAAAACAGGGCATACAAGGAGAACTGGCGCAAGAGCCATCGCCGCTATTACCGGATCGGCGGGGTCACCATCCAGGTGGACGCCGATCTTCCGATCCTCGATACCACCTTTCATCCCAAATTCAGACAGTTCGAGGTGAATGGCCCTGGGGAGGATACCATTTTTATCCGCCACCATTTTTCCATTCCCGATCTCAGTGGTAAGGACTTGGGGAAAGAACTCTATCGAAGGCCTCCTTGGGCCATCTACCAACAGAACGGGTCATACATCTATCTCGGCATCTCACCCCAGGGCGACGATCCGCGGCTGCACTGCATGGCGACCTTCAGCGCCGACCACACCGGTGCCCGCATATACAGCGATGAGGTCCGGCGAGAAGCCTGGCGCAAGGGCGACCTCCATTCCCTGACCCTGTTCCCTTCCGACCAGATTCTTATCGCCAGGCTTTTGGCGGACCGGCAGGGCTGCTACCTCCACTCGGCGGGGGCGATTATCAACGGCGCTGGCGTGATCTTTGTCGGCCATGCCGAGTCCGGAAAGTCCACGATTACACGGCTTCTGATGGAATGTGTTTCCCCCTCTTTGATGGGGAGCGGAGGGATGGGGGTGGAAATCCTCTGCGACGACCGAAACATTGTGCGCCGCCGGAACGACGGCTGGTACGTGTACGGCACTTGGAGCCACGGGGATGTTCCAGCGGTCTCCGCCAATGATGCGCCGCTTAGGGCCATCTGCTTCATCGAGAAGGCAACGAAGAACACCATTAAACCCCTAACCGACCGCAAGGAAATCACACGGCGCCTGTTAGGCTGCGTGATCAAGCCTTTTGTAACTGCCGACTGGTGGCACAAGACCCTGGACCTGATCGAGGCGCTGGCGAAGGAAGCGACTTGTTACGTTGTGCGGTTCGACAAGAGCGGGGAGATTGTCGGGGAGATAAAAGGGATAATAGGTTAAAGGGTTCAGTTTTCACAGGTTAAGCCTATCTCTTGACCGTTGAACCTCTGAACGGTGAATTCATAATAGTTACAAAAAGGAGGAACAGAAAAATGACGGGAAGCCAGAAAGCGTGGGTAAAACCGGAACTGATTGTCCTCGTGCGGAGCAAGCCGGAGGAGGCTGTTCTTGGCAGCTGTAAGGGGGGGGGGTTCTTAGGCTTCCAGGGCAATACTTACAATCACTGTTGGAGGCTTCAGCTCACGGTCTGTCCACAAGTGTGCTTCACTGTTGCCACCTCATAGCCACACTAGCCCTCGGTCCCTTGAGCTTCCGGCCCTCTTGAGGTGAGCCCTTCGGCTGTGCTCAGGGTAAACTCTGTCTAACCATGGGAATCCGTGAAGGATGCATCGGCCCATCGGCAAGCTCAGGACAAACAGCTCTGCACAGGGGGGGTTACGGACCCTGCCGCGGTATGCAAGGGGCATGAATTTCCTTCGATTGGCCCAGAATAGACCTCCGGCTTTGTAATGGGGGGTATGGGTTCAAGGGTAAACGGTTCAACGTTCAGGGCAAACTTTAAGCCCATGTTGAACCGTTGAGCTTCTGAACCCTAAAGTTGCTATGGACGGATTAATGACCTACGCAAAAAGACTCAAGCCCCATGAGTACAAAATCTGGCAAAGAAAGCGGCCGTTGCTGGGTCAGCTTGACATCGAGCTGACCGAGCGGTGCAACAATAACTGCATCCACTGCTGCATCAATCTTCCGGAAGACGATGCCGCCGCCCGCAGCCGAGAGATGGACACGGCTTTCGTCAAGGACATCCTGACGCAAGCAGCCGACCTGGGTTGCCTGACCGTCCGCTTCACCGGCGGGGAACCCCTCCTGCGGGAAGATTTAACGGAGTTGTACGAATTCGCCCGCCGCCTTGGGATGCATGTGATCCTCTTCACCAACGCCCGCCTCATCACCCCGGAACTGGCAGCCCTGCTGGCAAGGATTCCCCCGGGGCGCGTGGTGGAGGTGTCCGTCTACGGCATGTGTCCCGAGTCCTACGACCGGGTCGCGGGCCGGAAGGGGGCCTTCGTGGAGTTCCGCCGCGGTATCGCGCTCCTGCTGCAGCACAATGTCCCCTTCATCGTGAAGGGGCCCATGCTCGCCTTCCTGAAACATGAGCTGGCTGAATTGGAGACATGGGCGCAGACGATTCCCCGGATGGATCAACCACCCGGTTACTCGATGAATTTCGACCTCCGTTCCCGCCGGGACGATCCCGCGAAGAACGCCCGCATCGCAAAACTCCGGGCAACGCCTGAGGAGACCGTGGCCATGATGTCCCGTAACCCCCTTTATTTGAGAGATATGAAGCAGTTCTGCAGAAAATTTATGAGGCCGCCCGGGGATAAACTCTTTAGCTGTGGCGCGGGTCACGGGACTTGCATCGATGCCTACGGCAAGGCCCAGATGTGCATGGGCCTACGCGACCCGGAAAGAGTAGTTGATTTGCATAAAGTAACAGTGAAATCTGCTTTGAAGGAATCATTTCCCAGACTGCGTGAAGCCAGGACGACCAATCCGGAGTATCTGGCCCGTTGCGCTCAGTGCTTCTTGAAGGGTCTGTGCGAGCAGTGCCCGGCCAAATCCTGGATGGAGCATGGCACGCTTGATACGCCGATTGAGTATCTGTGCGGTGTGGCCCATGCCCAGGCGCTCTATCTTGGGCTGATTACAGAAAACGAAAAGGCGTGGGAAGTTGACAATTGGCGTGAGCGGATAGAGCTGTTCAGCCAAAGGCAAAACACATAGGAGGATACCTGAATGGATAATGTGACGTTGGATATGGTGTGTGTCCCGTCCGATAACATTGTGGCAAGGGAGATCGAGGGCGAACTGATCATTGTTCCCCTCATTGCCGGTATCGGTGACACGGACGATGAACTCTACACGGTGAACGACACCGGCAAGGCCATCTGGCAGAAGCTAGACGGGCAGCGGACGTTGGCCCAGGTGGCCGCGGCCCTTGTTCAGGAATTCTCCTCCCCTGCCGAGGAAATCATTGCCGACGTCCTGGGGTTTACCTCTGAAATGACGCGAAGAGGCTTTCTCAATGCGACGGGGTAACCTTCAATGGTGAAGGACCAAAAATGTGGATTGGAGAACTTCGACGCTTCTTCATTCCCCGTACATCAGGCTTCATCGCACGTGTCACCCGGCGGCGAGCTTCATCTGTCCAACGTCGGTCAATTGTCATTATTGCGTGGCATCGCCGAGCGTGGCGCTACCCTGCGCACGACTGTGCGAGGGTTCAGTATGTCTCCGTTTATCCTTGATCAAGATGTCCTCACCATTGCGCCGATCAACAGCCGCGAATCGCTCCTCGGACAAGTTGTGGCTTTCATACAGTTCCATAGCGGTCGCCTTGCCATTCATCGGGTCATCAAAGAGACGGAGGCCGGCTGGCTCGTGAAGGGAGACAACTGCCCGGAAACCGATGGAGCAGTTGAACCTGACAAAATCATAGGGCGTATCGTGGCCGTAGAGCGCAATGGGCATAGAGTCCGGCTGACCATTGGCCCGGCTGGCGCATTGATTGCCGCTCTGAACCGGGGCAACGGCTTAATGCGTTTGAAGCGGCTCTGGAGTGGGCCACACCGAGCGGCCGGTTTCGCCGCGCGACGCCTTCAGGGCTTGTCATTGTACCGCAAGGTTGGCAGACGCCTTGCTTCGAGTGTTGAAATAGTGGAGGCAAGCCAATACGATCTCGAAACAGTTCATCTCCATTTCAATCCATACCAACCCCATTTCTCCCCAATACGCAATCCAAATGTGACGAATTGGGTTGCCAGGACTTGCAAGAAGGTCATCGGCTTTGTCCAGTTGGTGTACCACTCCGAAGCCCACTTCCCCTGGGTGGGCCACTGGCTGTTCTCGTTGCATGTCTGGGCACTTTACCGCGGCCTGGGCATCGGAGAGAACCTGACAAGACATCTGATTAGGCATGCCGAGAATCAAGGGCTTGAAGAGCTTCTGCTTGTAGTGTTTGAAGACAACCATCGTGCGATCCGCCTTTATCGGAAACTTGGCTTTGCTCACATCAGTCTTTCGCCGCTTGAACCTGCGTTGGAGGCTGAAAAACAAAGGTTAGGGCGGAGGCGAATTGTGATGCGTAAACGTCTGATTGGTGAGGAGGAACCCGATAACGGGTGAATCATGACCGAGGCCATGGAAATTCAAGAATTCCCCCTCTGGGGCAAACTCGAGGCTAAACGCACGCCCATATCGTTGGCCCTGGAGATCACTGCCCGGTGCAACAACGACTGCCGGCACTGTTATATCAATCTCCCTGCGCACGATCAGGATGCCTGGGCGAGGGAGCTGACCGTAAAAGAGATAGCCACAATTGCCGACCAGGCGGCGGCCATGGGGGCGGTTTGGTGTCTGATTACCGGCGGGGAGCCCCTGCTCCGGGATGATTTTGCTGAGATCTATCTGGCCCTCAAACGGAAAGGCCTGCTAATTTCCGTCTTTACCAATGCCGCTCTGGTAACGAAGGAACACGTGGCGTTGTTTCGTCAGTATCCCCCGAGGGACATTGAGGTAACGGTCTACGGGGTGACCAGGGAGACCTACGAGGCGGTCACACGCAAGCCCGGCTCGTTTGGTCGTTTTATAAAAGGGCTCAACCTGTTGCTGGATGCCGGCGTGCGCGTCCGCCTGAAGGCCATGGCTCTCCGCTCCAATGTGCATGAATTGCCTGAAATCGCCCTGTTCTGCCATGAAAGGACTAAGGATTATTTCCGTTTTGATCCGTTCTTGCACCTGCGCTTTGACGAAGATCAATTAAAAAACGAGGCCATCCGGTCAGAGCGTCTTTCTCCAGAGGAGATTGTAGCTTTGGAACGGTCGGACCCTAAGCGCTTTGAGGCACTGGAAAAACAGTGTGACAAGCTCATTGTAACGGAGTTTTCCAATATTACCTGCAACCATCTCTTTCACTGCGGCACGGGAAACGGCAGTTTTTCGGTGAGTTATGATGGGCAGTTTCGCCTCTGTTCGTCCCTCTGGCATCCGGATTGTATCTACGACCTGAAGAAGGGGACTCTCAGCGATGCATGGCACAACCTTGTCCCCATGGTTCGGGATATGCGATCAAACCGCAAGGAATTTTTGAAGACATGCCGTGTCTGTCCACTAATAAACCTTTGCATGTGGTGTCCGGCCCATGCACACCTCGAGACTGGTGAATTGGATGCACCGGTAGATTATTTCTGCAAGGTTGCCCATGCCAGAGCAGAGTCATTAGGTTCGAGGGGAAGGGTTGCGGAGGTTTCATAGACAACAAAACATCAAATAAACACGTATCCCGTATCCGCTTCAGGATAATCCTTTTGAAAGGCCGGCAGGCCTTTCAGCATTTTGGGGTATACGTTTTCCGTGTTTTTCACTTCTATAACGCAAAAGGTATCTTTCGCGTAGAGGAAAAAACGAGGTTTAAATTCCATATAGGCTTCCTTTTTGGAGTTAACGATGCCATAATTATAAAAGCTGGACGTAATGTCAAACAAATCGGTCAAGAGACAAAAAACCAGGAAAACGCTGCGCCTTGACCGCGCGGTGCGCTTTGTGTGGCAGGCAGGGCCGGGCTGGAGCATCGCCAGTCTGGCCCTTGTTGTTATACAGGGGGTGCTGCCGCTCTTGAGCCTCTATTTAATGAAGCTCATCGTGGATGCGGTGACCTATTCCCTGGGGGCCCCTGACAAAGCTGTGGCGTTCAAACACGTGGCGCTCTTGATCGGGTTTGCGGCCGGAGCGGCATTGCTCAATTCACTCTGCCAGCTCATTGCGAACCTGGTTAAAGAGGCGCAAACCCTTGCCGTCACGGATCACATGTACGGCATCCTCCACGCCAAATCCATCGAGGTGGACCTTGAATACTATGAGAACCCGAAATACTTTGATACGTTGCATCGGGCGCAACAGGAGGGTCCCTACCGACCTACTCGTATTGTAAATGATCTCGTGCAATTGGGTCAGGGAGGGATCTCCCTCATGGCCATGGCAGGCCTGCTGATTTCCTTCCATTGGGGGATGGCTGTGCTTCTTATCGGCGCAGCCGTTCCTGGAGTCTTTGTACGTTTGAAATATTCCGAAAAATTGTTCAACTGGCAGAAGGGCCGAACCCAGTCGGAACGGAAAAGCGGCTATTTCAACTGGCTCCTCACCGGCGACCAGCACGCAAAGGAGATCCGTCTGTTTGATCTGGGAGAGTTGTTCAAACACAGGTTCGGTGAACTGCGGAAAACGCTTCGAGGTGAGCGACTGGGCATTACGCGAAAACGTTCCTTCGCGGAATTTTTGGCCCAGACAGGCGGGACAATCGCGGTCTTTGCCTCCTTTGCCCTTATTGCGTACCGGACCGTCCAGGGAGCCATCACCCTGGGCGGCATGGTCATGTATTTCGGCGCATTTCAGAAAGCCATGGGCTATCTGAGAGGCATGCTCGGCGCGATTGCCGATCTCTATGAAAACAACCTCTACCTCTCCAATCTCTATGAGTTCCTTGATCTTGAGCCCAAGGTGAAGGAACCCCTCCATCCCGTTTCCGTGCCACGGCCCATGCGGAAAGGGATTTCTTTTGAGCATGTGAGCTTTACCTATCCCGGCAGTGACAAAGAGGTCCTCGAGGATGTTTCCCTCTCCGTTGAACCGGGAGAAGTGGTTGCACTGGTGGGTGAAAACGGTTCCGGCAAGACCACGTTTATCAAGCTCCTGTGTCGGCTCTATGATCCCGTCGAAGGGACCATTACCCTGGACGGCATTGACCTTCGCCAATTCAGGATGTCTGACTTCCGCCGGGAGATCGGCGTTATTTTTCAAGACTACGCAAGATATCATCTTACGGCGAGAGAAAATATATGGCTCGGGGATACGAATCTTACGCCCGGACATCAACGGATTGCGGAGACCGCAAGATATACGGGTGTGGACGACTTGATCATGAGGCTCCCGAAAGGCTATGACACCCCCCTGGGGAAATGGTTCGAGGACGGGGAAGAACTGAGCCTCGGCGAATGGCAGAAGATTGCCCTGACAAGGGCCTTTCTACGGGATGCCCGGATCATGGTGCTTGACGAGCCCACAAGCTCCCTTGACGCAAAGACCGAGTACGGCGTTTTCAAAAAATTCGGCCAGCTCTTAAACGGGCGTTCCGCCATCCTGATCAGTCACCGGTTTTCCACGGTGAGAATGGCCGACACGATCTATGTCTTTCATGAGGGGAGGGTTATCGAGAGCGGCGCCCATGAGGAGTTGGTACGACAGGGAGGAAAGTATGCCCTTCTATTTGAGAGGCAGGCGCGATACTATACGTAGCGCCAAAACATCAAAGCGCCTGAAGTTATGATAACCACCAGAAATGAGGAGATTCTCATCATAACGGATTTGGAGGCATGCGCCGCGCCAAAGGCCTTTTAACTCCGAGGCCCGTTCTTCTCAGCATTTCTCCCCTCTTACGAACCGGCCCTGAATCTGACGGAAAAAACAGTCCCGCCCGAAGAGAAGCATTCTGTTTCTCCTGAGACAAATTGACACTCCGAGATCCTTCCGGGACAGTTATCTGTGTCGTTGGGTATAAATTTGCAGCGCGTACTCTTAAAATCCAACGAGAATTTGTAGCGTTCAGAAAAAACCTTTGTTCTCAGCAGATCGCAACCAGACCCTCCCGCATTAAATTCGTAGGGTTTTCTTGATGAATAGCTCATTGTGTCCTGAGTATGGAAAAACCCCCCAAAGATCAACTTTTGATTCTGAGGACTGATTCCAACCCCGTAATCACGAAAATAGACGCAGACATCGTCGCCTTCAACCCTTGCATTTACCTCAATTTTTCCTTCGTCCGGCGTATTTTCGACGGCATTCTTCAGCAGACCGACAAACACCTTCTTGATATTTTCCTTGTCCGTGTTGATAACAAGGCCTTCTCCAAAATCTCTGATGACTTGCAGATTCCTTTCCCCCATGGATAGCATCGCATCGTCGCATATTTCATTCAGCAAGTCAAATAACCCAACGCTTTTCCGACTGATTTCTTCAGGACCATAAACAGATTCGATACGTTTGGAGATAAGGGTCAGGGCTTCGGCGCATGGAACATGATCTTGTTCACGGCATTCCTCCACAAAACCAGCGGCTGCTTCAATAATACGGATGATCTTATCCCCTTCGTCGAATGATTTAAGGTTAAGTATGTCGTCAACCTTATGTTGAACTTCTATTAACCGATTAACATTACGTTGACCTCTCTTGATCCTGGCTATCTGTTTCGGGTTATCTTCTTTTGCAAAATCCTTGGAAAAGGCATCGAGTGCCGATGCGATAAGCGCTAACGGTGTTTTCAGTTCATGAGATAGATGGTTAATTGCCCTTTCTCTCGCTTTATTCAGGTCTTTAAGGTCCTCGTAAAGTCTCATATTTTCCAAAGCGATAGTGACATGATGAGATATGGTGATGAGTAACTCCCTGTCGTCATCAGTGAACTCCCCGGCGGTTTTGTTAAGGGATTGAAGTGCGCCGATACAGTTGCCATTCCAATTGATAAGAGGGACGCAGAGGATGTTTCTGGTTCTGAATCCCGATTTCTTGTCCACATCGGAATAGAAACGGGGATCGCTGTACGCGTCATTGACTGTCACCGGTGTTAGATGCTGAAAGACCCAGCCGGCCACTCCATAATCGGCAGGCATACGCAGTTCTCTTTTTTTGATTCCGGTTGCTACAAGTGACCAGAGCTGATCGGTTTTTTCATCGTACAGAAATACGGTACTCCTTTCCGACTCCAAGACCTCATTGGTTTGCTGTATGATGACCTGGAATAAAAGATCTTTATCCATTTCAGCGGTTACGACCCGGCCAACATGGAATGCCTTCTTATATCGAGCAAGTTGACTTTTCAGGCTGTGGCTCCTCTTGCCTTGGCTCATACTGACTTTTTTAATGGAATCTTGATGCGGAATATTCATTTTGACCACCTCCCAAAAAAGTTAGTAAATATAGCCAAATATATTTGAAATTTGGACTCGATGCTCGTTGCAGGTTACGGGTTGCGGGGTGGGGACCCTAAAAATGGAATGATGGAATATTGGAAGGCTGGAATATTGGGTAATAAGCGGAAGGCGTTTTTTTAAAATAGATACGTTCCTTGTTCAGACCCAATATTCCATTGTTCCATCATTCCACTATTCCAAGGCGTCATGTAATTTGGAAGTTACCTGGCAAGTGCTT
>ENA-OSEO01001126-OSEO01001126.1-sediment-metagenome-genome-assembly--contig:-NODE-1126-length-53704-cov-5.910325_pt1 | contig 53704 bp, 41 predicted proteins | sample MGYA00237883_ERZ534232 | MGnify/ENA metagenome assembly ERZ534232
AAAAAGGGGGGGGGTGCAAAATTAGTAAGGTACCAATATTGTTATACATTCCTCATTTTAGGTGTCAAACTTGGGAGGTCTGATTGGTTTCGCCAATGGCTCTAATCATCCTGCAAAACCTGTATTTCAAAACGGTTACAATTAGTATAAACGGCGTGGCTGAGGAATCGCTTATCCCTATTATCGAAACCATAGAAGTATTCAACAACTCCAGTTCGCGCGGAATAATACAATAGCAGCAGTATGAAACAAATCACCAGAAGCATTACAACATGAGCTTTTCCCATTAAATTTATTTTCCTATTTATCATTTAATATAATTTAATACATGAATATTAATGAAATTAAAAATCCTAATGCCACAGCAACAAGCACTTTTAACTTTTTGATAGTCTCATGCCTTAAGCAGATACTTTCTATAACTATCTTTTGAGCTCGCAAATAAATACAATTGTAGTAAACAGAGCCCATAAACCAATAAATTTTATTATTATCATCAGTTTATCCTACGTTATTACTTCAATTCTCGAGCTGGTATATCAATAAATATTGTAGGGCTATTTATCATTGCTAGAGCTATACCAAGAACTGGATGGATAAATCGAGCAGCCAGGAGCACTGCCGCCTCCTGCGCCCCTGCATCTAAGGCCGCCTCGATGTAGTACATAGCTTCGGGGTTTTGAAGTATGGGATCGACAAAGTCTTCCTTCATTTCCGAAGGCGCATTTTGCAGCGCTTCATATATCTCCTCCCAGTCCGCTGGCGGCGGTTGTTTTCCTTCGTGTAATTCCTCCATTGCTTTAATAAAATCATACTTATAAGGATCTTTGAGCAAGCCAAACGGGTCTACCCAGTTGATGGGGCTGTTCAAGACGTAGGCGTACAGGTTCCAATTATCGATCCCATGCCCCAACGGGTCCGGCTCCAGAAATATTCCCAGGCCGAGGCTGTAATAACGGTGGCGATAGTAATAAAGACCCGTTTCAGGATCGAGGCGGCGCCCCGCAAAGCGGTAGGGATTTCCGGCCGCGCTGACGGTATCGCTTAACCCGAAGGGGCTATAAACAGCAGGATGGGGGCAGTGAAAAGAGACCAACCGGAGAAGTTGATAGCTTTCACAGCGTCTCTTCCGGATCCCGCGGCATTTGGTGTCGCTTGCCCTACAAATCGGGATGACGTTTATAGAACCCTTTCAGTTGTTCTAATGGCTCATCACAAACTGGACATCGTAAGTCCGAGAGATCTTTCTTGTAAAAAGACCTTTCACATTTGAGGCAGATCAATACTTTTTTGTATTCTTTAGCCTTCTTTCGGAGAGAAGACCATGTAAAGGCAAACCCTAAAACTACCAGACAGCCTCCATACAGCCATTTAATTTCACTGAAATCTAGCCAGCTGTTAGATCTCCATTCATAGAATATTGGATCATGAATAATAGAGGCGCCTAATAATATTAAGATTATGCCCATAAATATGTTCATACTTCTTTCTAACATTTGTGCCAGGTCCGTACGATGAATAGAGTGAAACGAAACCCATATTCTGTTTTTTATCAATTATGCTTTATTGCAGTGATGGTGTATCAAGAAACCATCGCTTAAGGTCTCCATTTCCATAGCTCTGATGGGTTTCGCCGATGGCTCTACCCATCCTACAAGACAATCCCGCCGTTTCAGTGGCTTATTGCTTGCCGTCAACATTGTTTGGTACCTTTAAACCCAACAGTGCTTTCCGTCCTATAGTTACTTATTCCATTTTTTATCGTTTTGAGCGCCTTCCGCCCGGCATTTTCGCGCATATTCTTCGTCAGGCGCTCTTAAAGCAATTTATCTCAAATTTGCATACTTTAATCATATCATGCAAATTTCAAATAAACTTCAACATGCAAATTATCAGCCACGACCATCAATACATTTTCATCAATTCGCCGATTTCGCTCAAAGCCCTATTATTCGGCGTTTCCGTCCGGTCGTCTCAACCGCCGGATTTCATCTTCGGCCATTTCCGGCGCCCGAAACGCGCCGGTTTTTGACCGCCGCGCCGCTTTTTGTATGAGAAATTCATAAAACCCGCCTGCTCGATCATCATCCTCCCCATCATCCCCTTTTTTAAAACGCCGGATTGTGGTACACAAACCCCATGGAACCTCTATCCGCCAATACACGACATCTCAGACAAGGGGCTGGTCCGGACATGATACGAGGGCTTACGCGCGGGGCGATCCTTGTTCTGCTTCTCACCGCGGCCCTGGTCCTGGCGAGCTGCGGAAGCGGGACGCCGCCCATCCAACGGCTGCAGCAACAGCTCAAGGACGTTCCCAACTACTCCATCATGCTGGACGATATGAAGGAGCAGGGGGCGTTCTTTCCCGAGTACTACCACAAATACCGGGTATTCACCGATGACGGCCAGAAGACCACGGATTGGGAAAAAGTCTCCGAGGAGTATTACCGCAAAAACGAGCCTTTCCTGGGCATGGCGCTGGTGGTCAAAAAGGACGGGACCGTAAACGCCGACCCCCAACCGCCCGGTTACGCCTACGTGGGCGACCCCAAATACGGCGAGTGGAAACAGGATGACCGGGGTAACTCGTTCTGGGAGTTCTACGGTAAATACGCCCTGCTTTCGAGTCTGTTCCACATGGGCGGCCGGACCATCTTCCGCGATGATTACAACATGTACGGCCGGTACCGCGCCGAAGGAAGGCCCTATTTCGGAAAAGACCGCCAGTACGGCACGGAAGGCAGCTACACCAAGCGCGAGAAACCCAATTTTTACGCCCGCAAAATGGAGCGGGAACGGCTGCGGCAAAGATCGTTCTCCGATAAGGTGGGAAGCCGTGTGGGCAGAACCAAAACCGGCTTTCGCAGCCGAAGCGGAAGTTGGGGGAAGTAGCCATGAGTCTCCATCACGTCGTCGCCACTGTGTTGTACATGGTTTCGTTTTACATCATTTTCCTCATCGGAAAATTCATCCATGACGCCATCAACCGCGAATACAAACTCACCTATGAACTGGTGGAACGGGACAACGCGGCCCTGGCCCTGTCCATGGCCGGCTATTACTTCGGGCTGGCCTTCGGCATAGCGGGCGCGCTGTCCGGCGAGAGTCTGGGGATCGTCGACGATCTGATCGATCTGTTCATCTACGGCATCGAAAGCGTGATCCTGCTTAACATCTCCTGGTTTGTGTGCGACAAGGTCATCCTCCACAAATTCCGCATAAAGGACGAACTGATACGGGATCAGAACCAGGGCACGGGCGCCGTGGTTTGCGCCGTGTTCATCGCGTCCGGCCTGATTGTGTACGGTTCGGTTTCCGGGGAAGGCGGGAACATCTGGACCGCCGCCGCGTTCTGGGCTATCGGGCAGGCTTTTCTGATTCTGGCGGCCATCGTGTATGACCTCATCACACCGTACAGCGTCCATGAACAGATCGAAAAGGACAATGTCGCGGCGGGCGTGGGGTTCGCCGGAGCCTTGGTGTCCATGGGAGTTATCATCGGGCTGGCCGCGGAGCGTGATTTTTACTCCTGGGCCCGCGATCTTCCCGGTTACCTGGCCGTCGCCGCCATCGGGCTGGCGCTGCTTCCGATCATGCGGTTTCTGACGGACAAGGTGCTGCTGCCTACGGTGAGACTCACCGCCGAAATAGCCGAACAGGAAAAACCCAACGTGGGCGCCGCCTACCTGGAAGCCTTTTCCTATATCGCCGCGGCCCTGGTGTTTCACTGGTGTGTGTAGGAGAATTCTCGGGAGAGACCTTTTTTGGAAAAAAGGTCTCTCCCGAACCCTCTTCCCAAAAACCGTCAACTAGGAAGGGGATATAGTCCCTCTAAATGCGCTCCGGGCCTTCAATAACACTCAAAAGCGGCGCCGCTCACATAAGACACTACCTTACATGCGCTTTTCTCTAAATCTCAGTTACGCGCTCAAAATCGCGCTCTTCGCCACCGGGCTGGCCGGGATTGTGGCCGAGTTCGTGCTGTCCACGCTGGCCACGTACCTGCTGGGCAACGCGGTGTTTCAGTGGACCATCGTCATGTCGCTCATGCTCTTTTCCATGGGGCTGGGCAGCAGGTTGAGCGCGCGCGTGCGCAACCACATTCTGGACGCGTTCATCTGGGTCGAATTCGCCCTGTCCCTGCTGTGCGCTTCATCCGCCGCGCTCGCGTACGGACTGGCCGCGCAGACCAGCAACAGAAGCCTGGTCATTTACGCCACGGCCATCGGCGTGGGGCTGCTCATCGGCATGGAAATACCGCTGGTGACCAGACTCAACGAAGCCTATGAGGAGCTGCGCGTCAACATATCCGCGGTCATGGAAAAGGACTATTTCGGGGCCCTTTTCGGCGGCCTTTTTTTCGCCTTTTTCGCCCTGCCCTACCTGGGCCTCACCTACACCCCCATCGCCCTGGGAACCATCAATTTCGTCGTAGCCTCCTTTCTGCTGCTGAAATTCTTCCACCTGACAAAACACCGGAAGGGCCTGATTGTCGCGTTCGCGCTCTGCGCGCTGTATCTGGCCGCCCTGACGATTTTCGCCAAACCGGTCGTCAGATACGGGGAACAGGCCAAATACAAGGACGTGGTCATCTACTCCCGCCAGACCCCCTACCAGAAGATCGTCATGACCCAGTGGAAACGCTATTACTGGCTCTATTTGAACGGACAGGAGCAGTTCAGCACCTACGACGAAGAACGGTATCACGAGCCCTTGGTTCATCCCGCCCTGCGGATCACCGCCGACCGGTCGCGCGTGCTCATACTGGGCGGCGGCGACGGACTGGCCTTGCGGGAAGCGCTCAAGTACCCGGATGTCAAGTCGGTGACCCTGGTGGACATGGACGCCGACATGACCGAACTGGCCAGAACCTTTCCCATCCTGGTGGATATCAACCGCGCGTCGTTTCATGATCCCCGGGTGACGGTAATCAACGAAGACGCCTCGGCCTTTATCCGCGAAGACGATGGCTTCTACGGCGCCATCATTATCGACATGCCCGACCCGGACACCATCGATCTGACCCATGTCTATTCCCTGAACTTCTACCGGTCGGTCAAACGGCGCCTGATTCGGGGGGGAGTCGCGGTTACGCAGGCGTCCAGCCCGTTTTTCGCCAAACAGGCCTTTTTATGTGTCGTAAAAACCATGCGCGCCGCGGGATTCAGCGTCCTGCCCTACCACAACAGCATCGCCACCATGGGCGAATGGGGATGGTCGCTGGGAGTCGCGGATCTGAACGAGGATGACCTCAAACAACGCGCCCTGTCCGCCGACTATACGGACGTCCCAACCAGATTCATGGACCGCGACGCCATGATCTCCATGACCCATTTCGGCAAGGGCGTGCTGGAACCTGAAATCATGGCCGAAATCAAGATCAATACCGAAATGAATCCCACCCTGTTTACCTATTATCTGAAAGGAAACTGGGGCGCTTACTGATGAATACTCGGGAAATATTCGGGAAAACTTTTTTGGAAAAAAGGTTTTCCCGAACCCTTTCCAAAAACGTTCAGATTGCTCGCCTTCGGCGAGCGAATGGCGACTAAGCGGCAGCTTATAGTTGAAAGCTTTTTGAAGGGAGCGCGAGGGAAACTTTTTCTCGAAAAAGTTTGCCTCGCAACAAGTCCTGACTTAAACGCTAGTGTACGGTATCTCGCGGCAGGATGTTGGAGAACTGATATTCGGCCACCGGGCGTCCCACCGACGCTTCAAAGTCGTCCTCGCCCCACTGTTCGATGTCCAGAAGCTTTTCTCCGGAATCGTCCATGTAGCTCCAGCGTAGGAATTCCTCGCCTTGCGTGGCGTCCTGGCGAAAAAAATGACCGCCGCCCATTTCCTCCATGTGATAGGTCACGCCGTCAAACTCGATGCTCTCGGGCGGATCGTCATGCTCCTTGATGTGACGGCGAATGTCCGGCCCCAGACCGCTGAAGTCGATTTTCGAGCTGAGCGACCAGTAGACCTCGTCATCCTCTTCACGTTCCAGGTACAGGATTTCGTCGCTGGACGACAGGCTCCACTCCAGGGACACATCCCCGCCCCCCCAATCGTACCGGTTGCAGGCCGTGACTTCCCACGTGCGCAGGTCATAGTCGACCAGATAGCCCTTTTCCATCTTCTCCAGCGAAAGATCGTGGAGCGGATCGGGCCCTTCATCCTTTTTCTTGAAAAAATCTTTCCAACCCATGGCAAATCCTGTTCCCGAATTCAGCGCGCTATTTTTCTTCCAGCAGGTAGATACCCATCTTGCGCTTCATTTCCAGAAGCTGATCCGAAGCGGTTACCGTTTTTCCGCCTTCCAGCGCGGCGTTGAGTTCGTCGTCCACGCTCTTGTCCGCGCTCACGATCTCTCCATAGGCCGCCGCCAGGGATTCGTCCTCCTCGACCTTGGCCTTCATCTTTTCCAGCATGGCGATGGTGCCCGAAGTGTCGATCTGGCTGATCTGCTTATTGAGTTTTTTGGTGGATGCGGCTGTTTTGGCCCGCGCTTTCAGGGTCAGCAGTTCGTTTTCATAGGTGGAAATAGTGGACTTGAGTTTGTTGACGTTGGCCTGCAGCTGATCCGCCGCCTGTTCATGCCGGGTGGCTTCATCCGACAGGCGGAGAGCCTCCTGCGCGGCCTCTTCCTTTTTGTTCAGCGCCTGCATGGCCAGCCGTTCGGCCTCAACCGGATCGATCTCTCCACGCTGCATTTTCTGCAGCAGCAGCATGGCTTTGCGTTCATAATCGGCGGCCGCTTTCTTGCTGTTTTCCGCCTGTTTGCGCGTGCGGACGGACATGCTTTTGACTTCGGCCAGACTGGTCATGGCCCCCTGAAGATCGTTTTTCAGATCCCGGATGCCCTGTTCGGTCAGTTTGATGGGATCTTCGAATTTATCCACAAGCGCGTGCGTTTCGGCCTGTCCAATCTTGAATATTCTTTTAAAAATAGACATTGCGATAAACCTCCCTCGGGCCAGTTATCCTGTGTAATGCGGTCGAGCGCCGGGTCGTCGGCCGTCATTTTCCGACATACGCGAGCAGTTCCGCGCTGTATTCGGCAAGCGCCAGTCCCAGGGCGCGGATGGAGCCTTCCAGTTCGTTTTTGTCCAGATTTTCGAGCTGCAGGGTATCGCGGAACAACACCAATCCGGCGTCCTCATTCAGGACAAACGCTCCATGCACCAGGTTGCGATTCATTTGCAGCAATCGTTTGTAGAGATCGCCCGGCTCCGCCGGAACCGGCATGATCACCTGTTCCAGAATCACGATGGGAGATTCGCAGTCGATTACCAGGTTCTTGATTCCATCCTCTTCACTCTCCACCACCACGAGTTCCTCTCCGGGATCCTCGTTGACGATCGAGAGGTCCAGCTCGTTCAGGTACTGCTTTACCAGCGCGAATTTATCGTCCATATACGCCTCCCCCTGCGTGTGGTTGGTTCTTGTTTCCGTTTGCGCGGCCTTGCCATGTCCGGCGACGACCGGCGGGATTTGGGATAAATTTCCGGAGCGAATCGCTTGCGGCTGCGCGATGCCGATTTAAAAACATGGTAGAATTGTAATGTGCGGGGAGCCGTTGTCAAGTTTGATGTTCATTACCAGGCCAAAACCTTCCCCGAAAACCGCCGTTGGGCTTTGGTATTTGGCGCTCGGGTTACGAGGCGCCGCCTTGCGAAACTATGGACAGCCGACGCGGGCGGTGGTAATCTTGACACGAGCTGGAAAACTTTCGGAACATGCGCCGCCCGTTAACGCCGGAGTCGGATCAGGGAGATACGCCATGAGTAAAAAAGAGTGGAGTCGAGGGCATTTGCTGGAAACGTCCAGCGGTTATTGGTTTTCCTGCGCGTTGCACGCGGGGGTGCGCCTGGAAGTGTTTACCATCCTGGGAAAAGAATCGAAAAAGTCGGAGGCCATAGCCAGAGAAGCCGACGCCGACCCACGGGCCATGGCTACGCTGCTGGACGCCCTTTCAGCCATGGGCCTGCTGAGCAAACAGGGCGATACATACGCCAATACCGAAGCCAGCGCCCAATTCCTGGTCAAGGAATCGCTTGAGTATATGGGATTTATCATCATGCATCACCATCACCTGGTCGACGCGTGGGCTCATCTGCCGCAATCGGTGCTCATGGGAGGGCCGGTTCGAGACCGGGCCTGGCAGGAGACGGAACGGGAAGCTTTCCTTATGGGCATGTTCAACATGGCCATGGCTCTCGCGCCGCAAATCGCCGCCCAAATCGATCTGTCCGGACGCAAGCGTCTGCTGGATCTGGGGGGAGGCCCCGGCACCTACTCCATATTCTTCTGTAAGCAGAACCCGCAGCTCGAAGCCACCGTGTTCGACCTTCCCAGCACCAAGCCGTTCGCGCGCAAAACCATTGAGCGTTTCGGACTCGGCGACCGCATCAGATTCGAAGCGGGCGACTATACCGACCACAAAATACCCGAAGGCCATGACGTGGCCTGGCTGTCGCAAGTGCTGCACAGCGAAGGGCCGAAAGTGTGTCAGGAAGTCATCGGCGAAACCGTGGCGGCCCTGGAAAAAGGCGGCCTGATTATCATCCACGACTTTATCCTTGACGACAGCCGGGACAGCCCGCTCTTTCCCGCCCTGTTCAGCCTGAATATGCTGGTGAACACCGACCGGGGCCAGTCCTATTCCGAAGGGGAGATACGATCCATGCTGGAAAAAGCTGGGGTCAAGGATATCCGGCGGCTCGATTTCCAGAGCCCCAGTGACTCGGCTATAATCATGGGAAACGTGTAAATAGAGTTTTTTTAATTATTTGGTTTTCTATGGGGGAAACTTTTTCGGGAATCCCGCCTTGGCGGGACCCCCCATACCCCCTTCAAAAAGCTTTCAACTTTTTCACCTGCCTTGAACAAAGTTCAGAGTTCTCCACATGTTATCAAGCCTGCGTGGAAATGAACCATACAAAGTCGTATGGCTGATTCCAGTGACCACACGTGTCCGTTCAAACGCGGCCTGATTCTTATCATTAATTATTTCATATTAATTTATCTAATATATTTGTTTCTTGACTGCTAATTCGCTCTTTTCTATAATAATTATTATCTAATCTTTTACCTGTTTTAGTTTATTTTCATAGATCTTAGCCATGTCTCATAACAGCAGGATCTGAGTTCTGCTGGAAGCAGGAGGTCTATCGTTATGGACGCTCAACTAAAGCTTTCGGGAAGAATTGGCCTAATTTCTTTATTAATGGTAATGCTGGTTATTAACGGCTGCGCTCTAATCAATCCTCACGTGAGTAGCAAGTGGGATCGGCCCACTAGAAACGCATCCGAAGGAGTGCCTCTGGCAAGCGCGCTGGACTATGCGGATAAGGCAATTAAATCGTATAGGGAAGCGCTCGGCGAACAGGCGACATTTACCAACCTTTTGGGTGTCAGTCTGATTCCTCTGAGCGCCGGGGCCATCGTACTGGGGATTGCGGAAGTAGACCCCATTATAATCGCCACCGTGGCCGCTACCGGCGCCGCCGGATTGGGTGTGGGAATGTTTCTGACCAACAAGGAACGGCCGATTATCTACACCAAGGGAATTGCGGCGCTCGCGTGCGCCAAGGCCGCGGTCCAGCCCTTCAATATAAGCAAGGACGACGAAGAGAGGTTCGAACGGAACCTGAGAAATCTTCAACAGAATATGAGGTCAACTCAAAAATACCTTTCAGAAACGCAAAGCCTAACAACTCAACTTGAAGATGAGAGCATAGACGCATCTCGGAAACCAACCGCGTTTCTCGAATGGGTTGACGAAGAAGTCACTAGAACCAAAAAAATTATTGAGGAGCATGAACCCGTTCTTACAAATGGTTTGAAACTTCAACTGGAACTGCAAAGAGTGGGGGAATTACTCGTCGCCGCGGTGGATAAGATTAGCGCCGAGGTTGACGCCGCCTTGGCGAAAACCATCTCCGACATGGAGACACTTAAAGGAATAATAGGAGGTCTTGCAAAGCAGGCGCAAGAAATTGGGCCAGTCGCCAAACCACAAGAACCTGCGGGGGAAACTTCAAAACCTCTGGCTGCTGAGGCAGAGCTGACGGTTATGGAAAATATGGCGACGGGTCTGATGGGGGGCATCACAGAGGAACAAAGCGCGAAAGCGGAACGTATATCCGATCTATCCAAAAGCATAAAAAAGACCATAAAGCTCATGGTCAATGCGCGAACCGATTTGGCTAGGGCTGGTTCCGAAGTCTGGGCCGTCATTAACAGCGTGGGCGACGCCCCGGCCTCGGCGTTGCTTGAGCAATGCGGGGTGGAGCCGAAAGAAAAGAAAGCGCCGGACTTAAGCGTTCAGCCGTCCGGAGATATTGTGTTCGAAACGCGACCTTCCACCAAAAGGCTGGTGGTAAGCGGTGGCAAGCCGTCATATTTCGCCTATTTACTGGACACCGACGTCAAAGGGCTCACAGCGGTATCCAGCCCGTCGCTGGGGGTTCCGTTCATCGAGGTTTCTATTACCAATGACACCCCTAATGGAAAATATAATCTCTATATAAAAGACTCGGCCGAAGCCGGCAAAATGATAGGTATCGCCGTTAAAGCGCCGGGGAAGTAGCCTTCCAAAAAGTAATTAAAAGTCTGACATTTTTGGTGGGGTTTGGGGAAACCTTTTTAAAAATGTGGCTCTTGCTTTTACTCCGAATTATTGTCTTTAGCGATTATAGCGCTACACCGTGTAAAAAGGTTGCGTGAGGCTAGCCTGGATCCCGCTAAAGCGGGACTGTCCGGGTCCGAAGGACAAGAGGCTTCCAAGAGAGTATGGGAGAGACGCTGAAAGCCTCTTGTCGCTGCGCGCCTGGTTTTCACCCTCCCCTCGCCCCTCCCGTCAAGGGAGGGGAATCTTATTTATGGGAGGCCCGGGGATTGTGAATCCCCCGGTAGCGCTTTACTTTATCTGCCGGTAAATTCTGGATTCCGCGGTCGAGCCGCGGAATGACGGAAGAAGCCGGGCCGCTCGCCGCAGGCGAGCAATCCAAGGTTTTTAGAAGGGGTATGGGGAAACCTTTTTTCCAAAAAGGTTTCCCCATTTGCTTTTAATCAATTCTTGCCTCGGTTAGAAAATCCTGTTGATGAGCTTTACCACGGTCCAATCCGGGTAGTAGTCGATAACGTTGAGGCAGCCGTAGTCCTGTTCGATACGGAAGGCCTGGGACGTGTCCATGGACAGGGCATGGGTGAGGATGATGCGGTTGACGCCGCCGTGAGCCACCACCGCGATATTCTTTCCCCGGCTGTCTTCAAGGATTTTATCCAGGGCCCTGACCACCCGTTTTTCCAGGTCCCGCAGGGATTCGCCTCCCGGCAGCCGGTGGTTCATGATATCCTTGCGCCACTCGCCGATCACGTCGCCGTGCGTTTTCATGGCTTCCTTGACGCTCACGCCGTCGAACGCGCCGAAATTCATTTCCCGCAGATCGGCCATGGGGATGGGGGCAAGGTCCCGGCCCTGGGCGATGGCTTCGGCTCCCGCGCGCGAACGGTACAGATCGCTGCAATAGATCTCGTCGATTCTTTCCTGGCGCAGTTCTTCCGCCGCCCGGCGAAGTTGCCTGACGCCTTCTTCGGTCACGCCCACATCGTTGAATCCATGAAATTTGAATTCATCGTGCCCGATCACCTGCCCGTGCCGGAGCACAAACAGGCGTGTACGCTGTTTGGCCATGGAAGGGGGTAAAGTCCGTTCACGGCCGTCACTTTTTACGATCGACACAGTTGTCCTCTTTTGATGGCGATTTGCGTGGAAAAGGGCCGGACTTTCATGTTGTCCCTGTTATTGAGCCACTCTTTCGTAGCTTCCAGCATATCTTTATCAGATTCCTTATGAAGCTCCACGAAAAAAGCGATAAACTTTCGCAGGTCCTTGTCGTGAGCTTTGTACACCCGTTCGAAAAGTCCGAAATTGCGATGATACAGGCCGTAACTCAACAACCTGGCGTTGTTGAGCGGCTCGGCGCCAAAGGCGTTGTAACGATTGGTTTTGTACTGTTCTTTGACCGTCCGGTAGTTTTCCATGAGATCGTCATAGGCGGCCTGCCGCAGAACAAGCTTCTCATCATATCCCACCGGCGACTGATAGATCAATTCCAGCGACAGGAGCGCCATATCCAGAAACGACGAGAAGACCCGTTCGTCATCGATCAGCCGTTCCGCCAGGATGGTCTGCCGATCGCCGGGCCCCACGCGCGCGCTCAAGTAGCGGACCGCGCCCGTCATGCCCACGAACTGCGCGAAACCTTCGTTAAACGCGGTTTGGCCCTTCACGTAGAGGGTCACGTGGGTCAGTTCGTGTATGATGGTTTCGGCCACCGCCCTGAGCGGCCACTCCATCATATTCATGGTGATGGGGTCCGTGAACCAGCCCAGCGTGCTGTACGCGGCCGCGCTCCGCAAGACCACGTCATAGCCTTGGTCCACGAGTTTCGCTTTTTCCTCTTCGGCCCTTTTCAGATCGAAAAAACCCAGATAGGGCATCCGGCCGATCACCGGAAACCACCACGTTTTCAGCCGCAGCTCATCCTTGGGCGCCGCCGACAGGGCGTGGATCGGGTCCTGGAGAGGCTTGAGGTGGATGGTGGAATAGTTATCGGTCCGCTTTATGCCCAATTCGTCTTCGGCAAAGCGTTTTATATCCTGAATGTCGCGTGTCCGTTCGATTTGCGCCGCGTCCAGCGCGCCGCTTTTTTCGGCCTTTTCCACCGGTTCGGAGTTGGCCAGCAGCATGGCCTGGCCCCACGCGGCGTGAGCCACATAGCCTATCCGGCAACCGCTCAGGGCCGGGAGCATGAACAGAATCAGCGCACACGCCGCGACGATTCGGGGAAGCGTGGGTATCTGTTTCCTACCGCTGAGGTTTTTCAAAGAATGACCCGGCGTCTTTTCCGTCTTTTGGGGATTTCCGGCTATGAGCCTTGTTTGTCGAACAGCTTTTTCAGGCTCTCCGTGTACGGAGCGCGCGCGATGCCTTTTTCGGTGATGATGCCCGCCACGTAGCGGTTGGGCGTGACGTCGAAGGCCGGGTTTCTGGTAACCACGCCTTCGGGGGCGATGACCTTGCCGAAAACGCTGGACACTTCTTCGGAGCCCCGTTCCTCGATCGGTATGCGGTCCCCGTCCGGGAGCGACAGATCGATGGTGGAAAGCGGCGCGGCCACATAAAAGGGAATGTTGTTTTCCTTGGCCAGCACGGCCACGGAGTAGGTGCCAATCTTGTTGGCGACATCGCCGTTGGCCGCGATACGGTCCGCTCCCACGACCACCACCTGGACTTCTCCCTTGCGCATGAGCGAGCCGGCTGCGTTATCCGGGATGAGCGTCGCCGGGATGGAGTCCTTTATCAGCTCCCACACGGTCAGCCGGGCGCCCTGGAGAAACGGCCTGGTTTCGTCCGCCAGCACGCGCACGTTCTTGCCCGCTTCCACGGCCGCGCGAACCACGCCCAGCGCCGTTCCGTAGCCGCCCGTGGCCAGGGCCCCGGCGTTGCAATGGGTGAGCACGGTGGAGTCCTGAGGCACGACTTCCTGCCCGTACCGGCCTATCTTTTTATTGACCGCCACATCCTCCCGCAGCATACGCTGGGCTTCCTGAGCCAGCGCGGGCGGGATTTCCTCAACCGGGCGGCCGCCGAGCGAATGCGCCAGCGCGGTCATGCGATCCACCGCCCAGGCCAGATTGACCGCCGTGGGACGGCTGGCTTTCATATAATCGCCGATACGGTCCAGCTCCCGCAGAAAGGTGTCCATTTTGCGGGCGCGGATGGCCTTGGCGCCCAGCGCCATGCCCATAGCCGCGGCGATCCCGATGGCCGGGGCCCCGCGAATGACCATCTTTTTGATGGCCTCGCTCACGTCGCGGTAATTTCTGCACGTATAGTAGGTTTCAGCCCAGGGGAGTTTGCGCTGATCCAGCATCAGCGCCCGGTCGTCTTTCCATTCGATCGTTTCAAGCATGGCTTCAGTCCAATTTCTCTTTGAGCAGCTTGTTTACAAGCTGGGGATTGGCTTTTCCCTGTGTCCGCTTCATAATCTGGCCCACGAAAAAGCCCATGAGTTTCTTCTTACCCTGTTTGTAGCTTTCCACTTCCGTGGGGTTGGCTTCCAGAATCTCATCCACCATTTTTTCCAGGGCCGATTCATCGCTGACCTGTACCAGCCCCTTTTCCCTGACAATGGTCCGGGGGTCCTTGCCCGTCTTGTACATCTCCTCAAAAACGGTCTTGGCTATTTTACCGCTGATATCGCCGTTTTTGATCATGGTCAGCATGGCGCCCAGGTTTTCCGGAGACGCCGGACAGCCGGTGATATCGCGGTCGTCTTCCTTGAGGTAGCGCATGAGTTCACCCATGACCCAGTTGGCGGTCATTTTGGGGTCGTCAAAGCTTTCCAGACATTTTTCAAAGTACATGGCCACGGGCTTCTGCGCCGTGATCACCGAGGCGTCATAGTCCGACAGCTCGTACTCGGCTATAAACCGGGCCTTCTTCTCATCGGGCAGTTCCGGCATGCGGCCCCGTATTTCATCGATCCATTCCCGGTCCACCACCACGGGCACCAGGTCCGGGTCCGGGAAGTAACGATAGTCGTGCGATTCTTCCTTGCCGCGCATGGACTGCGTCCGATTGCGCGACGCGTCCCACAGACGGGTTTCCTGCCTGACCTTTTTTCCTTCCTCCAACACCGCCTGCTGGCGCGAAATTTCGAATTCCAGCGCCTGCTCCACATTTTTGAAGGAGTTCATGTTCTTGAGTTCGGTCCGCGTGCCGAACGTGGTTTCGCCTCTGGGGCGGATGGACACGTTGGCGTCGCAGCGGAAACTGCCTTCTTCCATGTTGCCGTCGCAGACTTCCAGGTAGACCAGCAGATTTCTCAGCTTGCGCAGGTACTGCCCGGCCTCCTCTGGCGTCCGCATATCCGGCTCGCTCACGATTTCCATAAGCGGCACGCCGGTACGGTTGAAATCAACATAGCTGACCGGGCTGTATTCGTCGTGGATCAGCTTGCCGGCGTCTTCCTCCATGTGAATACGGGTGATGCCGATGCGCCTGATTCCCGCGCTGGTTTCGATATCCACCGCCCCCCGCTGGGCCAGCGGCAGTTCATACTGGGAAATCTGGTAATTTTTGGGCAAATCGGGATAAAAGTAGTGTTTGCGCGCAAAACGGCTGTAGGGCGCGATTTCCGACTCCGTGGCCAGCGCCATCATGATGGCGAATTCAACCACTTTTTTGTTGAGCACCGGAAGCACTCCCGGCATACCCAAACACACCGGGCAGGCGTGCGCGTTGGGCGCCGCGCCGAACTCCGTGGAGCAGCCGCAGAAAATCTTGCTTTTGGTGAGTAACTGGGCGTGAACTTCCAGACCGATTACCGCTTCGTATTCCATGGATTTACCTTACCGAGTTCGCGTACCGATAGCATAGCACGGTAAGCGTTATATGAGGACTATGCCTAGAAAAACCATTTTTCGCGAAGAACGCCGGATACGCCGCGTTCTCCCGCAATCCCTAGCGAATGTATAACCGCGCCCCGGCGGGTGTCAAGCTGGAAGGACCGCCTTGGGGGGCGATAGAACGCCGGGATGGCAGGAGCCGGAAAAACGAAACCGGACGGCGCGCGGGCCACACTGCAATTTGTTCGGATAATCCGTCATCTATCGCCAATTTGCAATTCTTATGTTTCACGGCCGCGCCGGAATTATGGTATGTTCGGTGTGATATTCAAACCGGACCGAAGCGTAACACCTGTTTGTGGACACGGCCGCTGAAGTCATCCAGTGATCTGATGATATCTCGTTACCTAAAAGTGTAACCATGCGCCGGGTTTATGCACATACATAACGGGAATCGGCTTTGCAGTCGAACTCGGCGTCGTATAAGGGCGTTACAGAGGAGAAAGTCATGGAAAGCATGATGGCCTATTGCGGGCTGGAATGTTCCGCGTGTCCGGCTTTTTTGGCGACACAAAACGATGACGATTCCGCGCGGGAAAAGGTGGCCCAAGAATGGTCCAGGCTGTTTCAAGCGGATATCAAACCCGACAGCGTCAACTGTGACGGCTGCAGGTCCGGCGAACGCAAGTTCGGCTATTGCGCCGCCTGTGAGATACGATCCTGTGGCGAGGCAAGGGATGTGGATAACTGCGCGTTCTGCCCTAAATACCCCTGTGTCAAGCTGACCGCGTTTTTCAAGTACGCTCCTCTGGCCCGGGAAAATCTGGAGAGGATAAGAGGCGCTGTCTGAAGAGAAGTTCGGGCGCGAGGATACGCCTCCATACGCCTCCCGGAGAACAATTCCTGTTTTCCGGACGCTCGCTTTCGCCCATACAGTAAATTGTAATAATATATACATTTTTTAAACATTATATAAATTAATCATAGGCTTGTTTTCGTGGCGCATCTTGACACGGCCATACATGACCTAATAGCTGACCATTGGCGTTACTCAATGGAATAATCAGCGTACAACTAACTTATCACCGGAATACCATTCCATTACAACGCGTTCCTCTTAATCACCTTCCTTACCCATCAGTATCCGTCATGAAATATGATTCCTGAAGGCACGGCCGGAACATTACTCAGTTTTGGCCAATTTAGAATATTTTATCAAGTTTTTTAGGCTTTCACCGATTTAAGTAACATACTGCGGAGACACACAAAAATGCAAAATGACGTCCGGATGAGAAGGGAGATTCCTTGAGGCCGGCATAGCGCCGGAAGATGAGCTTGCACGGGTGAGGTAGGCTCTTCCGTCGGCGCATTGGCTTTACCTGACAAGCTGAATCTGGGCAGGATTTACGGAGATCGTTCTCTTTTATTGTTTCGGCGTACGAGGGGGAAGAGAAATGCTACGCAAAATGAATTTGAGTGCCAAATTAATCATCGCCTTTTTGCTGGTAGGCGTCATTCCTTTCGCGGTCATCGGGGTGGCTTCTTTGCGCGAATCCAGCACGGCGCTGACTAAACAAGCGTTCGGCCAGCTCGAAAGCATGCGTGAAGTCAAAAAGGCGCAGATTGAACGATATTTTCGACAACGCATGGATGACATGGGCGTGCTCATGGAGACTGTAGCCAGCCTCGAGAACGCTGCGGCCGAGAAACTGAAAGCAGTGCAGGAAATCAAAAAAGCGCAGCTCGAAAGTTATTTCACCGACCGTTATATGGATCTTGAAGCTTTGGCCAAAGACACGAGCGTCCTCGACGGAATTGACAAACTGGCCATGGCCATTTCAACCGAAGACGGGAAGGTGGATTCGGCCATGTGGACCTACATGGCGGAAAGATACGTTCAGGACCTAGCCAACTATAAGGAAAAATATGGCTACATCGACCTTTACCTGATAACCAAGGATGGACTGGTTGTTTACACCATAAACAGAGGACCCGAACTGGGACAAGTCCTGTCCGCCGGGACGCTGAAAGACAGCCCGCTGGCTAAATGCTTTCAAGGAGCGCTCAAAGAAATCACGGCAATAGATTTCGAACCGTACGCCCCGGCGAATAATAAACCAGCCGCTTTTCTGGGTGCGCCTGTAATGAAGGATGGCGTAGTTTTCGGTGTCGCCGTTTTGCAAATGCCTACCGCTCCGATCAATGCGATCGTCCAGTTGAGAAACGGCATGGGCGATTCGGGAGAAACCTACCTGGCGGGCAAACACAACGGAAAGACCGCTTTGCGGAGCGATATTCTTACCATGGGTGACGGGAACTATGTAATCGGGTACGAGACCACCGCGCCCTATATCGAAGCCGCTTTGCAGGGCAAGCGAGGTCAAGGGGTTTATAGCGACAGTTCGGGCAAGCTCCTGCTCGTCGTCTACAATCCGTTGAATATCAAGGGATTGAACTGGGCCTCTATTTCCAAAATCAATCTCGAGGAAACTCTCGTGGCCAAGCTGGCGGGAGCGGAGGAAGACTATCTCGGTAAGTATGTTAAAAAGTATGGATATCATGACTTATACCTCATCCATCCGCAGGGGGAAGTCTTCTATACCGTAAAGCATGAAAAGGATTATGGAACAAATATGGTGAACGGAGAGTTTGCGGACTCCGGCTTGGGTAAACTGACACAAAAGGTCTTGCAGACCAAAGCATATGGGATCGCGGATATCGCTCCATACGCCCCCGGCGGCGGCGTTCCGGCGGCGTTCATAGCGCAGCCGGTGCTCAACGGAGAGGAAGTCGAACTGGTTGTCGCGCTGCAACTGTCTCTTGACTCCATCAACGAAATCATGGCTCAGCGGGACGGCATGGGAAACACCGGAGAAACCTATCTGGTGGGCGCTGACAAACTCATGCGTTCGGATTCCTACCTCGACCCGACCAACCACACCGTGAAGGCTTCCTTCGCGGATCCCGGCAAAGGCGGCGTGGATACGGAAGCCATCAGGCTGGCGTTGTCCGGGGCCGCGGATGAGAAGATTATCACCAATTATAACGGAAACACCGTACTGTCGGCCTTCGCCCCGGTTTCGATGGGCGACGCCACCTGGGCGCTCCTGGCTGAAATGGACCGTAACGAAGCTTTCGCGGGAATAGCGAAAATCAAATGGCTCATCGGGATTGTGGCCGTCATCGGGATCGCCGCCATAATCGCGGTGGCCTTGCTGATCAGTCGGGCAATCACCAAACCGATCAATCGCGCCATAGAAGGTTTGAGTGACGGCGCGGCGCGGGTATCCTCGGCTTCGACCCAGGTGGCTTCCGCCGGACAATCGCTCGCCGAAGGCTCTTCCGAACAGGCGGCTTCATTGGAGGAGACGAGTTCGTCCATGGAAGAAATGGCCTCCATGACCAAACAGAATACCGATCACGCGGTCGAGGCCAGCAGGATGATGAATGAGGAAGCCGGATCCAATTTCAAGCTCATTAAGGAACGAATGGGCAGAATGCAAAAAGCCATGGACGACGCCGTTCGCTCCAGCGAAGAAACGGCCAAGATTATCAAAACCATTGACGAAATAGCCTTCCAGACCAATCTTCTGGCTTTGAACGCCGCCGTGGAAGCGGCGCGCGCGGGAGAGGCCGGAGCCGGATTTGCGGTGGTGGCCGACGAAGTAAGGAATCTGGCCATGCGGGCCGCCGAAGCCGCAAAAAATACGTCCAATCTGATTGAGGCGTCCAACAAGCAAATCGTAGAATCCACGGACATCTATGGCCAAGTGGCCGAGGTGGTGGAGCAAAACAAGGAAATTGGCGAGAAAGTCGCCCGTCTGCTCAGCGACGTGGCGGCCTCTTCACAGGAACAATCGAGCGGCATCGAACAAATCAATACGGCCCTGACCGAGATGGACAAGGTAACGCAGCGAAACGCCGCCAGCGCCGAAGAGTCGGCGTCCGCAGCTCAGGAGATGAACGCTCAGGCGGAACAGATGAAAGCCAACGTCAACGAATTGATCGCCCTGATCCGAGGTCGCGTTGACGGTTCTAATTATACGTCGCCCCAAGCGCCATCGCCGCGCGCTTCAGCCGCAAAGGCGCTGAACAGTGGGATCGCGTCAAAAGAGAGCGCCGCAAGACGACTCATAGCTTCGCCTAAACGCAAGGAGGCGCTCAAGCAAGCGCCCTCGATCAATGAAGACGAGTTTTCCGACTTCTAAGCCATACGGTTTCCGGCACGAGCGGCGGTTCGCGCCGCCGGGTCGAACGGCGAAAATGCGCCTGTAAGATTTTATCGCTTTTCCCGAGCGTCGGCCGAATACAATCCTTTCAAATTCCACGTGATGTCTTGATCCCGCGCCTGATTGGCGGGATCAAGACATCATCTTCCCTTTGCCCGATCCAACCGTTCCGATGGAAATTCTTGCTGAAACGCGATCAGAGTCGCGCGTCTGCTCGCGCCCTGGCGACAAAAGCTTGCAACCAGCCATAGAAAGAGTAAAATAACTAGATATGCGAAAGTTCAAACATTCGCCTAACAGAAATTCAAATGAACGGAAATTCAAATGGAGGAACGCAATGAGTGATTCGGAAGGCGGTCACAGTAGCCAACCCATGACTCGAACGCGGTTACAAGAAGAGCTTGAAGACCCCGGACCGCAGTGGAAACAACTGACGGCCGTTAAAGGCGCCGAAGCGCGCTCCATGAGCGTCTAAACTTCCGGTCCGCCTCCGGCCGCGTCCCCTTTCCTCGTGGCCGATTGGGAGGCAGACCATGAACAATCATCTCCTATTATCCGAGCTTCGCGAATTCATCGAATCCGGAAACATCGACAAACTCCAAACCTTCTTCGCCGGACAACACCCCGCGGAGACGGCCGAACTCATCTCTTCCTTGCCGGCCAATGAGGCTTGGGAAGCGTTGCGCCACGCGCCCATGCCCTACCGCGCCGAGATCTTCAGCCACCTGGACAACGACCTGCAAGTGGAGCTGGTTACCACTCTTCGGCGAGATGACATGGCCCGTCTGGTGTCGGATATGCCGCCGGATGATCGCGCGGACCTGTTCAAGCGCATACCCGAAGACAAACGCGAAGCGATTCTGCCGGCGCTGGCGCGAGCCGAACGGGAAGACATACGGCGTCTGAGCGCCTACCAGGAGGGTACGGCGGGCGCGGTCATGACATCGGATTACGCCACGCTTACGCCCGATCTCACCGCCGCTCAGGCCATCGAGAGTCTGCGCAGGGAAGCGCCGAACAAGGAAACCATATATTACGCCTACGTGGTGGATCGAAGCCGCAAGCTGATAGGGTTTATTTCACTTAAGGATCTGATCCTGGCTCGTCCCGTGGCGAAAGTCCACGACATTATGCATCGTGACGTCATTTACGCCCGGGTGAACGACGATCAGGAAGACGCGGCGCGCAAAATTCAGAAATACGATCTTATCGCGCTCCCGGTCATCAATGGCGGGGACGCCTTGGTGGGCATCATCACCCATGATGACGCCCTCGACATTATCACTCAGGAACATACCGAGGATATGGAAAAACTCATGGCCATTACCGGAAGCCATGAGGCGGGCGTCTATCTGCGCACGTCCTCCTGGGTCCATTTTAAAAACCGCGCCTACTGGATTGTCGGACTCGCGGCCTTGGGCCTGGTATCCGGAATCATTATCCACAATTTCGAAACGACACTCGTACAGATGATGATTCTGGCGCTGTATATGCCCATGGTGGCTGATACGGGAGGCAATACCGGCAGCCAGTCGGCGACGGTTGTTGTGCGGGCGCTGGCTTTGCGTGAAGTTTCACCGGGAGATGTATTCCGGGTCTTGTTCAAGGAGTTCAAAATTTCCATTTTGCTGGCTTTGGTTTTGGGAGCCCTTTCATGGGCCAAAGTGATGTTTTTGTCTCACGGCTCCGTAACTCCGACGGGTTTTTCCTTGGCTCAAATTGGATTGGCCATCGCGGTGGCGCTCGGTTTGCAAGTAGTGACGGCCACTCTCACCGGCGCGCTTTTGCCTTTGGCGGCGGCTAAAATGAAGCTCGATCCCGCCGTGGTGGCCAGTCCGGCTCTGACCACCATCGTTGATATCACCGGTCTGCTTATCTATTTCACTACGGCCAAGCTGATCCTGGGGGTTTGAGGCCGATACCGCTGTCAGGACACGGAAGGACTGACCTGTCCGCGCGCCAGGGGACAGGTCAGAAAACCGGCCGGAGGCGGCGTTCTGGCTCTTTCATGCGCCTTATTCCCCTTCCTCTCAGAGATAACACAATCCTAACGGTATTCGACGATGGATCTATGGTAAACCAACATCCTCTGATTGCGGCGTTTTTCGATAAACCATCAAAGACGCAAGTATTGGTTTTCCCTCTACTGTGTCCCGTTCCAGCAGGAGTGGCTCGTGCCGGCTTTTCTCACAGACACCCAGATGTGGTGGGCCCTGCTCGAAATCGTAATCGTCAATATCCTGTTGAGCGGCGATAACGCCGTGGTTGTGGCTCTGTCCTGCCGTGACCTTCCGAAAGCTCAGCGAAAGGCCGCAATATTTGCCGGAACGCTGATTGCCGCATTTTTGCGGATTATCCTGACCCTGTTCGCCGGCGCTTTGCTGGCTCAACCATATCTGAGGCTGGCCGGCGGCGTGACGCTGGTCTGGATCGCCATTAAGTTCCTGGTCCCTGACTCCGAAGAATCCGGCACCGCCCGGCAAACCGACAAGTTCTGGTTGGCCCTTAAAACCGTTGTCATAGCCGATATAGTGATGAGCCTGGATAATGTGGTGGGCGTGGCCGCGGCCGCAAAAGGCAGGCAGGGGTTGCTCGTCGTTGGTCTGGTGATGAGTATACCGTTGATCATCTATGGCAGCGCGTTTATTATTAGATTGTTGGGTCGTTTTCCCATTTTAATCACTTTCGGCGCCGCGATACTCGGTTACATTGCCGGCGAGATGGCAATTTCGGATCGGGCCGTCACCTCATGGGTTGAAGGTCGGCATGTACTTGTTCATGCGCTTGTTCCTATTGTGACAGCCGCCGGGGTGGTGGCAGCCGGAAAAATTCTCAAACGGCGAACCGAGCCGCGTGTGAGAGTCGTGGAGGCGGGGGAAAACCCGTCCGAATTCAAACCGTCATCCTAGAAACGCGGGATAGGTAACGGGACGAAATGATCGAGGCAAACCCTGAACAAGGGGGGACCGACAATGATGAAACTACTGGTGCTGATAGACGGATCCGATAAGTCGATCCGCGCCGCCCAATACGCCATCCGCCTGGCCCGTTCCAGCAAAGAACCCATGGAGGCGCATCTGCTCAACATACAACTCCCGGTGACGTTCGGCGACATAGGGAAATTTGTCAGCAAGGACGCCCTGAACGCCCATTACCAGGAAGAAGGCATGAAGGTGTTGAAAGGCCCCCGCGATCTCTTTATCGCGGAGGGTTTGCCTTATACCATTCAGATCAGAGTGGGGCCTATCGCGGAGTCCATAGAACGTTACGTGAATGACGAAGGCTGCGATCAGATTATCATGGGTACCAGGGGATTGGGGGCTGTGTCCAGCATTCTGCTTGGATCCGTGGCCACCAAGGTGATTCACATGTCCAAAATCCCGGTAACCCTGGTGAAATAAGGGGCGGGAAAACGCCCCCCTGCGTCATCCCGGAGCGGGGAATCCGAGGGGGGTTCTTTCAGTTTGCGTTTCTGGACGGGCGGCCGTAACCGGTTCCGGGCCGTTTAAACCTCACGATAACCTGGGCCCCGCCGTCGGCGCCCAATTCAACCTTTCCTCTCAACTGGACTTCGCCCAGCTTGACGACCAGGCCCATACCCAGGGTTTCCGAATTCTTGATATCCAGGTCCCGGGGAAAACCGACGCCATTGTCGCTTACCGTCAATACGATCTCATCGTTCCGCTCGTGCGCGGTCACCGTAATTTCGCCCTGGCCGCCCGGCGGGAACGCGTGTTTGATGGAGTTGGAAACAAGCTCATTGAGAATCAACCCGCAAGGGATCGTATAGTCGAGCGGCAGGTTTATGGGATCGGCCTTTATTTCGAAACGCAGCCGCCAAGCCGTCTCCGGGTAAGCGCCGGCCAGGGTCCTGACCAGGCTTCTGATATAGGTTCCCAGCTCCAGTTCCGCCAGGTTCTCCGATTGGTACAGGGTTTCATGGATGAGGGCCATGGATCGAATGCGGGACTGGCAGTCCCGGAACGCCGCCCTCACCGCGTCGTCGCGCAGCTTGTTGGCCTGCAGATTGAGCAGGCTGATGATGATGGCCAGATTGTTTTTGACCCGGTGATGGATCTCCTGCAGCAGCACTTCCTTTTCCTTGAGGGACGCTCGAATCCGGTCTTCGTTCCTGACCCGCTGGATAGCCTGCGCGTAATAGTGAGCCACCCGCTGAACCACTTCCGCGTCCCGGCCGGTATAATCGCCCGGTTTATTGACCAGCGCTATCTGGCCGACCAGTTCTTCCCCCAGGGTCACCGGCACGGACAGAAACCGGTCGATGCGCGCTTTTCCCTTGGGGGAGGAGGCCTTTTGGGGGAAATCGGAAGGGGCGTTGGTGAAAAAAGGTTGTCTGGTGTTGAGCGATTGACCCCACAGTCCCGGATATTGACCGTCGGCGCCCTTGGGGAATATGGTCCTCCAGCGGCCCCGGGTTACCTCGCACTGCCCCTGGAGCATCTCGGTCAGGGAATAGCCTATGTTATCGCCGGTTTCCGGGTCGATGGCGCCGACATATCCGTGCGGGCTGTCGGTCAGCCGTCTGGCGTGCGTCAAAACCTCGGCCGCGATACTTTCCATCGTCGCGGAGGGAGAAATCAGGGGCTGATACAGTTCGTTCAGGGTCGAACGGATTTTCAGTTCGTCCTCCAGCGCCTTTTCGGCCTTGCGGCGTTCGGTTATGTCCAGCGACATGGTAACGATGAACACTTCTTCTTCCGGCGCGTCAAAAAGCCGGGTCCAGTAACAGAGCCAGTGTCTGTTGTCGCCGTTTTTGGTCCTGATGGTATGCTCCTCCCTATATCCATCAGGCGCATTTCTCAGCATTTGGAGAAAGTCCCGCTCCACGGCCTCGGCTTCTTCGTCGGACAGCCCCCGCGTCAGTTTCAGCAGCTCCTTTCCCGTGGGCGCGTCTTCGAGCGTGTAGCCGCTCAAATCCGTGAAAGCCCGGCTCACGTGGAGTATACGGCCGTCCGTGGCGTGAACCATGATGGGAATGGGGGCTTCCAGCACGATGGCGCGAAACCGTTTCTCGCTCTCCCGCAGGGCTTGCTCCGCGCGGCGGCGCGCCCGGCGGTTTTCGGTTTCGGTCAGCTCCCGGTTGATGGACGGCGCCAGCCGCACCAGATGGTCCTTGGAAATAAAGTCCTGGGCCCCGGCGCGCATGGCTTCCACAATGAATTCCTCGCCCATGGCCCCGGATATCATGATAAAGGGCGTGTCGCTATCCCATTCCTTGGCCAAGGCCAAAGCCCGCAGACCGTCGAAGTTCGGCAGAACATAGTCCGCGATAATTACGTCCCACGGCCCCTCTTTCAGCGCCCGCCGAATATCCTCCTCGGTATACGTACGGCGGATTTGCGGCGCAAATCCGCCCTCCTCCAGGAAAGCGCGTATAAGCTCGGCGTCTCCCTCGTTATCCTCAATCATCAGAACTCGTATCGGTGCAGACATATGTCCGTGCTCCCGGATCTTGCGGCGGCGCCTCGTTCAGCACCATCCAATAGACGCCAAGTTGACGAATGGCCCCCACAAACTGATTATAGTCAACCGGCTTTTGTATGTAACTGTTCGCGCCCAAGCCATAGCCTCCGATAATATCCTTTTCTTCCCGGGATGATGTCAGTATCACCACGGGTATCAGCCTTGTCCGCTGGTCGTCCCTCATCCGCTTAAGCACCTCAAGTCCGCTCACCTTGGGCAGCTTCAGGTCCAGCAGAATCAGCGAGGGGGCCAGACAGGGGTTCCGATGTTCATGGCTTCCCTCACAATACAGCCAATCCAGGGCTTCCTGGCCGTCGCGCACGACCACTAGTTGGTTTACCAGCTTGCTATCGTCAAAGGCCACCCGCGTCAGCTCAATATCATCGGGATTGTCTTCCACGAGCAGGAGGACAGGTACGGTTTTTTTCACTGATCGTCTCCCATGGTAAAGTAAATGGTCGCGCCCTTTCCCACCGCGCCTTCGGCCCAGACCTCTCCGCCGTGGCGGGTGACGATGCGCTTGACAATGGTCAGGCCGATGCCCGAACCCGGAAACTCCTCGCTGGTGTGCAAGCGCTGGAAGGGTTCGAAGAGCTTGTCCACATAGGTCATTTCGAATCCGGCACCGTTATCGCGCACATAAAAAACCGCCCGGTCGTTTACCTGTGTCCTGCCGATTTCTATACGGCCGCCGCGGTCCTTGCCGGTAAATTTCCAGGCGTTTCCGATGAGATTTTCCAACGCGATGCGCATCAGACTCTCATCTCCCCGCGCCCCCATGCCGGGCGCTATTTCCACGTGAACCGCGCGCTCCGGATCGCCCGCCCGCAGATCGCCGACAACGGATTGAGCGAGCGCGGTGACGTTCACCTGTTTCCAGCTCAAGGGAGCGCGTCCGATGCGCGACAATCTAAGCAGATCGTCAATCAAATGGCCCATCCTCTGGGCCGCGCGGCTTACTCTAGCCAAGTAATTCTGGCCCCGTTCGTCCAATCGGTCAAGATATTTGTCGAGCAGAATCCTGCAGAAACCGTCTATGCTGCGAAGCGGCGCCCGCAGGTCATGAGAAACCGAGTAACTGAAGGCCTCCAGTTCCCTGTAGGCGTCGGTCAGCTCAGCGGTCCTCAGCGCCACCCGCTTCTCCAATTCGTCCTTCAACCGGCGCAACGCGTCCTCCGCGCGCCTGCGCTCCAACGTTTCCACGATAACCGGAGCCAGGGTTTCCAGAGTCTCCAGATCTTCCCGGCCATAGCCTCCCGGCCGGTTGCCGACCGCTATCATCCCCATGACCCGTCCCTCCCTGAACAGGGGAACGCCCAGAAAGGACTCCAGGGGTGGATGTCCGGGAGGGAGACCGATACGGTCGGGGTGAGATACGGGATCGTTGGAGAAAAAGCCTTTGCCGTCCCGAAGAACGCGCCCGTAGATTCCACGTATTTTGAAATCGCCCATTGGACCGCTACGGCCCTGCTCGTCAGACATCCGGCGCTCGGTCCGGCCGGGGGTGCTGATGGCGATATTTTTCAGATTTCCTTCATCAACGATTTCATTGATAAAACCTATTGCGCTTCCCGTAATTTCCTCAACCACCGCCAGGCAGGCCGTTCCCAGTTCCGCTTCGGTCTGTCGTTCCAGGGACAATTCCAGGATACGGTTGGCGGCCGAGACAAGCTTGTTCTTTCGGTTAACTTCCTCCTGGGCCCGCTTGCGTTCGGTGAAATCCACCCCATAGAGGTTGACGTAGTCTTCTCCCGGCGGTTGGATGGCAAAGACGACATGGGTGCGTCCGGCCGGGTTGGTGATTTCGGTCTCGGTGTGACGATCTCGTCCATGGGCCTCGGCGGCGGTCTTTTGCACTACCTCCGGCAGCGGCCGTCCCTCCCGCCAGCCGAACGTCTCCAGCCAACTCAGCGCGGCCTCGTTGGCGTATAAAGTCGCGCCGTCAAGCGCGACCCGCAGCACCGGGTGCGGATTCTCTTTCGGAAACTGCGATATTTGCCGCAGCGCCTCTTCCGCCCGTTTGCGCTCGGTGATATCGCGCATGGCGATCACCGCTCCCGAGATCTGACCCCTGGGATCGAATGTGGGGGAAAAGCTATACTCCGCAAACCACTTCTCGCCCAGATCGGCCCGCTCGACGATGAATTCGGCGTTGGTTTGAACATGCCCGCCGAGCGCTCGCGGAAACGGCCATAAATCCGTTTGCGCCTCCTCGCCCTCGGGCGTGTACAGCTTGAATGTGGCCGCATAATCCTTGAAGCGCCGCAGGCATTCCTCCTCGCTCGTGAACCGGTGGAACCGGGCGAACGCCTCATTGAAATCCACCACTTCTCCCGCCTTGTTTATGATGCAAATGGCGTCGCTCATGCTGGCGAACGCCGCGTCCATTTCGGCGCGTTGCCGTTCCGCCAGCTTTATGGCCTTTTTGATCTCGCTGATGTCAAATCCCGTGGTGATGAAGTAATCGCCCAGCGGGATGCTGGTGAACTGAAAGTATTTGTCAAGAAGGGGGAAGTAATCCTCAAAGCGATGGGGAACCCCTTCGGTCATGATCTTTTGAACCACACGGATATAGTGTTCCGTCGCGCCGGGGCCGAAAATCTCGTCCGTGGTTTTCCCTCTGATCTCTTCAAGCTTCTTTCCCCAGGTTTTCAAGGTGGGAGGATTGGCGTCGACCAGTTTCCAGGTCTTTATGGTTCCCCGCTCATCGCGGACCAGCTCCCAGAAATGGACCTCCTCGGTTATGTTTTCGAACAGATCGCGGTATCGGGCCTGGCTTTTCATGAGTTCGTCCTGGGCGCGTTTCCGCTCTTCCATTTCCCTGAGCAGCTCGTTTCTGGAAACCGTGATTTCACCCAGATGCTCGGCCATGAGGTCAAACGCTCCGGCGAGTTCTCCGATTTCGTCGCGCCCGGTCAATCCGATTCGATGATTCAGGTTTCCCGAGGCGATGTACTGGGTTCCTTCACGGAGGGTGGCGAAAGAAACGGCGATGCTCCGCGTCATCCGCAGCAGCAGGAAAGCCAGGGTCAGCGTCGTGAGCACGATCAGCAGGACGATTAGCAGGCTTATTCTTTCCTGGGTCGTGACGACCTCATCATCGACGTGGTTCTTCAGGCGCAGGGCGTGGGCCACCGAATCGCGTGACCTTATCAGAATCTGCCCGGCCAGCCGCTCTTCCGCTTCCCGTCGCAACGGAATATTTTCCATGAGCCCTGATTGTTCGTAGTTGGAAACCAGCTTGAGGAAGGTGTTTCGCATGGCCTCCAGGTTCAGGGCGATGTTAAGCAGATACCGGCGCTGCTCATTATTATCGAAATGGGTTTTGTTGATGAGTTCCGTAAGGTTATAGTATTCCATCATGAACTGCCGCTTGGGCCGCTCTTCATGGTGGAGCATGTAGGTACGGGTGAAATTGGTGAGTTCCTGCGCCCCGTTTATAATCCGCCGGGCGGCCTTGTTTTTCTCCTGGTCCCTTTGCAGGGTCGCATGAGAAAAAAAGAGCGCGGCGCCGGTAATGATCGCTACGATCACGGGCGCCCACGCGGCCAGTTTGAGCTTGGTAATGATCTTCATAACCGCTCGGCGTCCTCCCAAAAGCGCACGGTCTTTGCGGCTCGTCGCCTTCGCGCCTTTTCACGTTTGCGCACGCGCCTGACTCCTTCCCGTCAACCCGGAAGCCGGCCGCGAAGGCCGGACAACCCCTCAACCTTCGTTATTTTCCCTGCGCCGCTTCGGCATCGCGCGGCATGGCGCCTCGATGAGGCCCATCATTCGCCGATGATGGTGACCGCTTCGGGATCTACTTCCCTCAGAATGGCGCTGTCAATGAAATCCATAAAATTGGGCGGTTTTCCCTCATTGGCGTCTTGTTTTTCCAGTATCCAACGGGATTGATCCTCCAGATTCAGGATCAGACTCTGATCCAGTTTCACGGCGAAGTGGTAATCCGGCCATTCTTTCCTTAAAAGATCGGGGGGCGCCTTCCCATACCTCGAACTAATGGCGAGCGCCTTATCGGGATGTTCGGCGACGAAGGTGTTTGCCTTGACCAGGGCGCGCAGGAATTTTTTCATACACGCCGGGTTGTCTTCAATCCAGCGTCGATTGGCCGTGAGATTCCAGGTCATGGTATAGATGTTCGGATCGCTCAGGACCGTGGCGTTTGCGCCGAGTTTCTCCCGGAGCGCCAGCGTATGCGGAAACCAGACGCACACTCCGTCCACCTCCCCTTCCAACAGGGCGGACTCCAATCTTTCAGGCTCCACGGGGACCAGCCGCACCTTCGCCGGATCGATATAGGAAACGGTCAGATAAATATGGATAAAAAATTCGGCGGCCGTGCCCAGGGTTACGCCGACGGTCTTGCCCCTAAGATCTTCAGGCTTTGACACGCCGCGGTCCTTCCTGGCGATGATGACGATTCCCGGCTTGATCTCCGCGATCGTGGCCGCGACCGCAACGGGCTGGCCGCCGATGGCCGCGTAGGCGATGGGCGTCTCGGCGACCGTGGCCAGGTCGGCCTTTCCGTCGAGCGCGGCCGCCAGCGCCAACTGGCCCGTCGGATACGGGTGAAATTCAACGTCCAGCCCTTCCTCCTTAAACCAGCCTTTTTCCTGGGCCGCATAGAGAGCGACCGAGCCGGGCCAGCACATAACGGCGAGGGAGAGCTTCTTACATGTTACCTGTGTATCCTTTGGAGAGTCGCAGGAGGGCAGGCCTATGAGGGTCAAAACGCAGACTATCCACAGCGGGAGAATTCTTTTATACATGAAACGCTCTTAGATATGAGTATTGTCGCCTAAAGCAGATCAACATTGTGACACACTTATCCGGCTCATGGAAATGATTTTTGCGCAAAACCATCGAATTCTCCGCGCAAATCGCGATTCCGGCCCCCATAGCCGATGCAAGAGCGCTCAACCACATGATCTCCTTAGTTCAGATTGATCCGGCCATGAGGGCGTGGTAGGCTTGCGTATCAATCCTCACGAAAGGAGCCTTCCATGCCCTCGTCCACATTCAAGGCCGCAGCGGTGTTGGCCTATCCCGAGATCCTTCAGCCGCAAAAGACCATCGACAAAATCCTGAGCCTCATCGCCGAAGCCGCCGGCCAGGGAGCCGAACTCATGGTTTTCCCCGAAACCTTTCTGCCCGAGTACCCCTGGTGGATTTGGACCAGTATGGGATCGGCCAAACGAACCGAGATGTACCGCCGTCTCTATAGGAATTCCGTTGAGGTTCCGGGGCCGGAAATAGAGCGAATCGCCCGCGCCGCCGCCGAACATGGCGTGAACCTGGTGGTGGGCGTCAGCGAACGGGCCGGAGGCACCCTTTACAACGCCCAGGTCATCATAGACTCCACCGGCCGCATACTGGGAAAAAGACGAAAACTCATGCCCACCGGGCAGGAAAGGACCATCTGGGGCCGGGGCTACGGAAGCGACATCCAGGTCCACAACACCGCGCTGGGACGCCTGGGATCCTTGATCTGCTACGAACACAGCATGCCCCTGGCCCGGGCCGCACTCTATGCCCTGGGCGAACAGATCCACGCCGCCAATTGGCCCGGCGCCAATTTCAGTCATCAGCCCCGGGACCGGTCCAAGGTCATAGACGCCGCCATGCGGCACATGGCCTTTGAGGGACAGGTTTTTGTCGTATTTTCCTCCTCCTGTGTCGGCCCGGAGGAGGTGGCCATGATTCATGAAGCCGATCCGTCAACCCAGGGCGTCCTGGCCACGGGCGGCGGCATCGCCGGAATTGTCGATCCCTACGGACGCTATATCGCCGGTCCGGTGGAGAGCGAGGAAGCCCTTCTCATTGCGGAAATCGATCTTGACCTTATACCCGACGCCAAGATGATCCTGGATTCGGTCGGCCACTACGCCCGCAACGATCTTTTCACCCTTCTGGTGGATAACCGACCCCGGCCGGGCGCGCGTTTCGGCCGTGACGAAAAACTGGCCGGCAACTGGGCGAAACTCAAGGCGGCGCTGGAGGACGCGGGTAACGAGGAGTTACTTGCGCTGGCCCGGGAAGTGGACACGCTCATGTGAGGCTGTCGATAAAAGCAGGAAAAGGAATCGTGCGGAATCGTGCGGGGGAATTTCTTCCCCCGCGCCCCCATGAGTTATTTCTCGCTACGCTCGAAATGATACATGCTTTTGCCTGAAATATTTATGTTTTCAACAACTTGAAGTTTTTAGGGGTGGGCATGGGAGAGACCCTTTTTACCAAAAAGGGTCCTCCCATTTACAACATTCGTTTTTAAATCGACAACCTCCTCCGGGAGAAGGACAAGCGACCCCGAAGGCGCGGAGTCCGGAGAAAAACCATGGAACAAAACGCGCTCACGCCTGAAGAACTCATGAACGATTTCGCCGATACCACCGGGCTTTCGCTCGGCGCCGCGCCGCCCAGACGGTATCTGTGGACCGACGCCTTTGCGGTCTGCAATTTTCTGGGTCTGTTTTCCGCGACCGAGGACGCCCGATACAAGCGGCTGGCCTTGCGGCTGGTGGATCAGGTTCATCACAAACTCGGACGGCGGCGCAGCGACGACCCCCAACCCGGCTGGATCAGCGGCCTGAGCGAAGAGGAAGGCGAAAAACACCCCACGGCGGGCGGTCTCAGAATCGGCAAGAAATTGAAAGAACGGGGCCCCACCGAGCCCTATGACGAACGGGTGGAATGGGACCGGGACGGGCAGTATTTTCACTATCTGACCAAATGGATGCATGCGCTCAACCTGGCGACCCGCGCTTTCGGGGACCCCATCTTCAACACCTGGGCCGTGGAGCTGGCCAAGACGGCGCACAGCCACTTCACGTACGCTCCGCGTCCCGGCGCTCAAAAACGCATGTATTGGAAAATGAGCGTGGACCTCACCTACCCGCTCGTGCCCTCCATGGGGCATCATGATCCGCTGGACGGGCTTATAACCTATTATCAGCTTCAGGACACCGCAACTCGCGTTGAGGATGAACCGGGCCAGCCGGATTTATCCGAAGAGATCGCCGATATGGCGCGTATCTGCCAGGGGAAGGACTGGGCCACGGACGACCCGCTGGGGCTGGGCGGTCTTTTAACCGACGCTCTCAGAGTGGCCCGTCTGGCGGCGGGCGGCGTCCCGGCACTCGCCCCCTTGTTGGAGACGCTGCTGGACGGCGCCCTGCTGGGTTTTCAGTCGTTCAAACGGCAGAACCTGCTGACCCTTCCCGCCGAATACCGGTTGGCGTTCCGGGAACTGGGCCTTTCCATCGGGCTCAAGGCCGCACAGCGGCTGGAGCGGTCGATCTGCCGGCGGCCCGCTTCCTTCCCCCAGAAAAAGATCCTGGATCTGCAAACAAAGCGGCTGCTGGAATATACGAACCTGGCGGAAACCATTGAGTCCTTCTGGCTGGCGCCGGAAAACAGACAAGGCCCCACCTGGATCGAACATCGCGAGATCAATATGGTCATGCTGGCCACCAGCCTGGCGCCGGAAGGCTTTCTGGCGTTCTGATATTTTAAATCATGTGGGAAGGAACTTTTTGGAAATGTGGTTTTGTCGTTAGCTCCGAAAGGTAGTAAACGGATTCCTTCTCCCTTTGGGAGAAGGCCAGGATGAGGGTTGACAAGTAATGCGGGGGATTCACATCCCCCGCGCCCCCTATAGAGTTTTCTCGCTGCGCTCGAAATAATACCTACTATAACCTGAAACGCTTATGTTTTAAACAAGTTGAAGTTTTTGAGGATGGGTGTGGGAAGGAACTTTTTTCAAAAAGTTCCTTCCCACAAAGTTCAAAATCGACAACCTCTCTACGGAGGAGTTAAAGAAAAGAGCGCGTCCCCATTGGGAGACGCGCCCGATCGGGATGTTCATGGCCGCCGCCGGCCCGCCCGCGGATGGCTGCTTCATATCCCCGGCGCAGTCCGGGAAATACCGGGACAAATGATGAGAAATACTTGTATTTTTTATCCGGACCGGCGTTCAATGGAAATGTTGCGATCACAACGAGTCTTTTTCATAATATTCTTGAAAACTATCTTACGATAATGGAGCTTTGTTAAGAATCTATTTTGCGGCATACTACATGCGCTTCTCAAGGATATCGTTTAAAAATGCAAGCCATGAACATTAATTTGACAATTACCGCTTGCCAATATATTATACTAATAAAGGAAATATAATCTTAAATAATTCTGAAACCTCAAAATAAAGCCATTTTTTTACCACATCTTTTTGAGCTTCAAACGCTGTTTCCACATTTTATTTCCTATATTACTTCGCTATGCCTCATTATTTTGTCCCTCTGAATAACAGGCGTCGGTATAGGGAAGAAATAAGAGCCGGTTTTTTCCTTACAATTAGCCGTGAACAATTTAATAGACGCCGTACATAGGAGATGTCATGAATTTAAATAGCGAAATTGAGTTTTGTGTCGATCAGCAATATGAAAATGAAAAAGGCGTTTTTACTGTTATTTCCATTCAAAATGAAGAGATGGTGATTCGATGGACGAATGGAGAACAAATCCGGACCGAAATCGACCTGCAGCAACGTATCCAGGCTCGCCGGCAACGGGAGAAAACCGATCTGGAAAGACTGGCCAACGTCGCGAGATTCAGCGCCCGCAAATCCTCGCCATCATCGAAAGGAGAGGAGTTTCAAGGGCTTCAGCCGGGCGATTTCAAGAATAGCGCCGCCCAAACCACCTGGCGCAGCCGCAACCAACTGGGTGGGGCGGTTACCAAACGTCTGCCCAAAACCGAATTCAAGTTTAATTCCTGGGCGTTTGGCCAAAAGCCTGAAATACACTGGTCGGATACGGAACATCGCAGCCGGGACAACGCCGAGTGCCAGGCTCGATTTTTTGTGAGACTCGATCGTCTGTCACTGACGTTCGGATTCGGCGTGGCGCGGCCCGATGGCGATAACCGCTCGGCAAGCGACTGGGACTCTTTCCTCGGATGGGTAACACAACCGAAAAACGAGACTATGATTTACGATCTGGCCTTTGATAACGACCTGGCCGTTCATGACAGCGTCCGCTTGTCGTTCATCGGATTGACGCCCTTTGAAGGCGCATGGCGCATCGACGGTCCGAAAGAACAGAAAAAAGTGGATTCGCTGACGGCGCACCTGGAATCCCTGCCGGCGCTGGGCGGCGCCGATTTTGAAATCACCATGAAAATCGATAAGGATGACGTTTTGGCGCGGGGCGAGGACATCGCGCTCGATATCGCGAAAATCTTCGGCCTGCTGATGCCACTGTATCACGCTACAATAATGTGATATAAGTGAGGTTCTTCGAGTCGGGACAGCCTGGGAATACCGCGGCCCGCATGTGAAAGGGGAGTATGACCAAAACGCTGGAAACTCAGAACCTCGCCGTCTTCTGCGATTTTGAAAACGTCGCGCTGGGAGTGAGGGACGCGCGTTACGCGCAATTCGACATCAACAAGGTCCTTGAACGGCTGCTCCTCAAGGGAAGCATTGTGGTCAAGAAGGCCTACTGCGACTGGGAGCGCTATAAGGAATTCAAGGCGGTGATGCACGAGGCCGCCTTTGAACTCATCGAAATTCCGCACGTCCGGCAGTCGGGAAAAAATTCCGCCGACATCCGTATGGTGGTGGACGCGCTGGACCTTTGTTACACCAAAGCGCACGTGGACACCTTTGTGATCGTCAGCGGCGATTCCGATTTCTCTCCCCTGGTCAGCAAGCTGCGCGAGAACAACAAGATCGTGATCGCTGTGGGGGTGAAGAATTCCAGTTCGGATCTCCTGATCGCCAACTGCGATGAGTTCATCTACTACGACGATCTGGTGAGTGTAAAGCCGAAGCGAAAAAAGGCCGTCCGCAAGGCGCCCGTCGCGGAAGGCAAGGCTACGGTTCCCACGGCCAAGAAAGACAAGGAGGCCGAGGCGCTCACCCAGGAAGCGCTCGACCTGCTGATGGAAACGCTGGAGGCGCTGGCCGAGGAGCGGGGTTCCGAGGAAAAAATCTGGGGCTCCATGGTCAAGCAGACGCTCAAGCGCCGCCGTCCGGGCTTTAACGAGTCCTATTACGGCTTCCGCTCGTTCAGCCGTCTGCTCGACGAGGCGGCTAGCAGGGGCCTGATGGAACTGGAGCCGGACGAGAAATCCGGCGGCTACATTATCCGGCGCTTTCAGCAGGATTACTGAGTCGGAATCGGCGGGAGCGGGCGCCGGGTTAAATACTGCGGCGCCAAGGTCACGCCATCCACTATCGTCACCCTCTCCAGGCCTCTCATGCCCAGCCCACCGAGAGTCGCTTTCCCTTTCCCGGTCTAATGGTCTTTATTTCCCCTACTTAAGACAATAATAACGACATTCCTGCGCGCCATGAGTGGGTAGGTCTATATGCGCGTGGGGGTTTTGCCCACGTTTTGGGGGATGGCGCCGAGGAAAGGGCGGCGCCGGCGCCGCCGTTCATTCGACTTTGCCGGAAGGCGCGATTCGGTGTATAAGACAGGCTCCCCGGCCGAGCTATTTTTACGCCGCCGAAAACAAGACGCCCGAGATTTTCAGGCGCCTTGCGGCCGATTGAGTCAGGAGTTTGTCCATGAGCCATGAAATAAATGATTTCCCTCAGGAGAAGTCCGAACGGATCGTTCTCTTTGCCGACCTCCGGGATTCCACGGATATCCTGATGAATTTCGAACAGGGCGTCTATCATGGAGGCGAGCGGCTTTCGGACCCCGGCTTTACCTATGAAGGCTTTATTCTGGATCTGCACGAAACCACGTACAAAGAACTCTATCTGGGTCACGAAAACACCTATGCGGAAATTTACGGCGATGGGGTCATGGGGGTCTTCCCGGAAGACAACACCAAGTATATCCTGGAAAATATCTACCGTCTTAGCACGAGAATGCGGATTTATAACGACTCCGAAGGGGTTGGAGTGTCCCGTCCCAGGATTGACGTGGGATTCGGGGTCACGGTGGGCAAGGCCTCTTTTGTGTATTACCCCCTGGACGAGCGGCATCACGTGGTGGGGCCGTGCGTCCACGAAGCGGCGAGAATAGAGGGGGTTTCAAAATTTTACGACGCCAGGATTTTGATATCACACCGGTTTTTCGATTTTGCCCAGGTATTCCTGGTTTCCGACCCGCGTTTTTCATACCGCTTCATTGACCGGGTTATACTGAAAGGCATGCGGGAACCGTTGACCCTGTTCGAAGTGCTGCTGGACAACGATCCGCGGTTCGAGCGCAAGAAAAATTCCATCCAGGCGTATGAGCGAGCGTATGCCAAATACATCGAAGGAAAATGGAAAGAAGCCGGAAAGATTTTCCTGACTATATATCAAGAATACGGATTGGGAATCGGTTCGGTAATGGCCCGCCGGTGCGAGCTGCTGGCCAGCAACCCGCCGGGGTCCGACTGGAACGCCATCTGGCGGTTGAAGGATAAATAGCCATACCCGGATCAGGTTATGCAAAAGTCAAAAAACAAGTCCTGACCGCGAAGTTTTTACTTTTTTTTAAGCTGAACGCCCACCGTCTTTAAGGCGGTGGGTTCGTTGATCGGTTGAAACCGGCTAAAGAGTTAAAGGAAAAATCATTATTCAAATGGCTCATGACCTCCGGTCATATCGCCAAACCTCTCTTGGCCTCAAGGCGAGAGGGTTCAACCAGCCCCGGCGGGGACACTAATTACGTTCATGGTTGGTGGTTTATTCCCACGTGACATTGTCAACAAAACAATCGGCTCATTAGGCCCACGCCAGGGAGGTTGAGGTCCCATGAAAAAACATCGCGCGTCTTTTCCTGCTGTTAGCTCTTGTCCTGCTCGTGTCCGGTTGCGCGCAAAACCAGATGTTCTTGCCTCGACTATGACCGTCTCCATAAACGCGGTTACGCTGGCCTGCACCATGCCTTGAGACAGTCGCGAATCGCGTCGAGGCTAACGCCAAGCTCCTTGAGCCTGCGCTCGAATTCGGGCTGGATCACCTTTTCGCTCAGCAGGCAAGACAACAGCCGGCACAGCCGCTCTTTCTCCCCGTCCGGATCGTCCTTGCCCGTGGGGGGCGGGCTGTCCCCGCCTTGCCACACCGACCCGCTCAACAGATGTTCCCGGGTAAAATAACGACTACGGAGCGTTTTGCCGTTGGCGAGCACGCGGAAGAGGTATACCCCCGACAGCGGCGCCGTCATGCCCGCCGCATAGACGCCCGAGCCAGGCTGTTCTTCCGGCATCGTCAGGGCTCCGCTCGTGCCGTCCGGGCGCTTGAACTCGGCCCACACCGTGGCCCGGCCGGCAGGGATGGGCAGTCCGTACTCGGTGAGCGTCCCCCGTACCGTAAGCGTGGCCCCGGGTTCCTGGGAGGTCTGCGAGAGCCGCGCTTGTAACCGAAGGCCGGAATACGACTGCACGCTCAAGCTGTAGCGCACGCCATGCGCCAACACGTTCTTGTACCACTTCGGGTATTTGTCCAGCAAAGCCAGATAACGCTTGTAATACCGCTCGTCGACGCTGAGCACCGCCTGCCACTTGCCGGCGCGGGCTCCGGCGACGCCAAGGGGAACCGGCAGCGTTCCACGGTAGAAGCTCACTCCCCGGGCGGCGACGTATTCGATACTCGGTGTCGGTCCGGCCACTGCGGGCGTGATGAGATCGCCGCCCGGAGTCTCCAAGGCGAATTGAAACACCGGCAAGTTCGTCTCGCCGAGCAGAATGGCGTCTACGCCAATATCGGCCTCGTTGAGATAAAAGGGAATGCGCTGTTTTTGCCCCGGTTTGATCGCTCCCTCCGGGTCCAGCACGATGTCCTGATTGGTGACACCGGCCAGGATCTGCAAGTAATACTTGCTCAGGCGGAACAGGTCATCTGGGCCGATGGCGCCGGTGAGCAGCAGATAGCCTCCGGTGCCGTTAGTCAGCGCGGTAAGCGAGGCGGGTTGGATCTGATCGGCGGTCCCAAGACCGATGGCGAATACCCGCGCGTTGATCAGCGGAGCGACGTCGGCGATGTACTTGGCGGCCGTCTCGTGGCCATCGGTGAAAACGACCATCGCCTGGTAATCAAAACCCGCCGCCGCCGCGAGCATATTGCTGGCGTTTTCCACCCCGTCGCCAATCGCGGTGTTGCCGGCGGGATTAGGCGCATGGGCGGCGATGACGCCCAGGGCGATGGCGCGGACCGGATCGAAGGGCGAAGGCGGCCCCACGGCCTGTACCGCCATCCGATCGTAGGCGTCGTGATCGAAGGCGACGATACCGATGCCGTTGCCTTCCTGCAAAACGTTGACAAAAACCGGAGCGGCGAACTTGAGCACATCGTTGCGCGTGGCGAAGCCGGGCAGACCCGAAGCCCACTGCATCGAAGCGCTCTGATCGAGCGCCAACACCGTGGCCACGGTGGGACGGGCGATGGTGTTGGCGGAGATGGGGATGACCCACTCCTCGCCAGTCTCCACCAGACGCACGGTGACTTCACCGGAGGCGATGTCGCCTTCGTTGGTACCGGTAAAGGACAGCCACAGGCGCGCCTCGCGGGCGCTCAGATCGGTGGTGGCGGGAAGCGCCGCGTTGACGCTGGGCAGAACGCCGAAGCTGCCCGGCCCGCTGGTCACGACGGGGCCGGAGACGATCTGGAATGTGGCGGTCTGACAGGTGATAACCGAAAAAACCACCGCGCGGGCCGTCGTCTCCCCTTCCGGCACATCGTTGAAAGTCACTACGGGCGTTTGGAGTTCGATCACGCGGCCCGCGTTGCACAGGGCCCGCGCCGCGTTGACCCGGCCAAAACCGTAATCGTCGTTGTGGCCGTTCGCGTCGTAAATGTTCCCGCCAATCTTGTCACAGGTGTCGCGTATCGTCTGGCGCGCCTGCTGCCAGGTGAGGTTCGGATTTACAGCCAGGAGGAGGGCTCCTACTCCCGCCGCAGTGGGCGCCGCAAAACTGGTTCCTGTACTATTGTCGTATCCGCCGCCGGAATCCGTGCTATGCACGTCAACGCCAGTAGCCAGGAAGTCGAGTTCGGGACCGAAACCACAGTTGTCCTCGGTGTCGTTTCGCGTAGAGCGGCCGACAGCGATAGTGTTGGCGTAGGCGCAGACTTCGTCGAATTGAATCTGAAAGTTACCGTTAGTGACAGCCCAAAAGATGGGAGTTCCAAGTCCGCCACGGCCGTTTGTGACCGCAAAATCGATGGCGTTTTGAAGGGTCTGGGTCATTGCCCAATTGGCGCCGTTGGGTCCTAGACTACAGGAAATGACGTCGGCGCCATCCGCTGGATTTGCTCCGGCGATTTCCTGGCTTGGATCCGCGGCATATGCAAGCGCCCGAGCCAGGGTGGTCTGGGAACCGATCTGGTCGACCAGACAGGCGACCGCGATGAAATCGGCCTGGTTGGCCACGCCGCAACCGCCCTCGCTGTTATCCGCTCTGGCAATGGCCATACCGGCGCAGAAGGTTCCATGGTTGCCATCCGGATAGCCGCTAAGACCTTGAGTAAAAACAGTGGCGCCCGTGCCATCCATCTGAAAGAAACCAGACGTACCGGCTACAGCGGCCGCCAGATCAGGATGGGCAACATCAAAACCATTGTCGACCACCGCGAGACGCACGCCCGCCCCACGGGTCATTTCCCAGGCTTCCTCCGCGCTGATATCGGCGCCCGCTGTACCGCCATTTTGTCCTGTGTTGTTCAGGTGCCACTGCTGGTTGTATTGGGGGTCCGTCGGGGTGAATCGCCCGGGAATGTGCTCGATGAATTGAGGCTCGGCAAAAACGAAATCCGGATGCTCAGAGAGATCGAGTGACGTTTGAAGGAAATCCCTTCCCGGGCCTGTACGTACTTCATAAAGATTGGGCGCAAACCTCAACTGGCCTACGATTTTCAGTCCCGCCGCATCGAGAGTGGCGAGCGCCTGCTGTTCGGTCATGTCGGCGCGCAGCCGTACCGAAAGCCGGTTTGTACCAAGATAAATTCTTCCACTTGGATGAACGAACACTCGCTGGACGGCTTCGGCGTCCTTCACCGCGCTTCCGGTTTCGACGGCGCTTCTCACTTCAGCGGTAGGGCGGACAAACACCCAACCCGCTTTTTCAAAGGCTTGGCGTTCCTCTTCTTCCTTGATGTCCGCCACGTTTCCAAACGCTAGTGAAATGCCTTCCCTGGCCATAGCGCGATCTTTTGGCATAACTGCCAGAATTCCCTCAAGCTCTTCGAGCGTAACACGCTTTCCACGCATCATGTATTCTCGTTTCATTTCCCATCTCCTTTGACGGACCCTCTAAAGAGCCTCTTAATGTTAGAAATATGCTAATATTAATTGTTAAACAAATTAAAATACATTGCGCATATTTAATGGTCCATAGGCATTCCTTTGCTGATTAGTTGTGGAGGATCATTACCGGATTGACGTGTCTCTTAGTTTTTTAATGACGCGGATTTCTCAACAGTTGTGAAGAGGGGCCGCTTGCAGGAGAGTATAATCGGATTAGAATGATGATGATTTCAAATTGTACACTTTATTTATATTTTAAATGGGTCGGGGTTCAGGATCAACTAATATTTTTACGGCGCAGCGCGCGGTGGTAGAAACGAGCATAAAAATTATGGGGTTAGGCTCTGCTTTTGACTTTTCGCCACTGAACATTTCTTCACATTTTGTAGCAAAAAAGTCTTTGACCCTTATCGTCCACTCTTCCGATCTCAACGATCAGAATTTCACAGAAGTTTGTGTTCAATAATTCCAGCATAATACCTAAGCGCCACCAGGTTCAACAATATCAATGGTAAACGTTAATCTCACTTCGTGGAAAATCATCAAACTCTGCGCGCATCTTCAGGCAACATAAATAAACGTGCAATTGCAACATCGCCGCATTGGCGCCAAAGCGCAAAAAATATAATATTGACGCTTTTTTGACGCCGGTCCTCCCCGCAACGCGCCGGAATCGTTTCTCCGTCAAAACCGGCCGTTGGCCGCGCTTAGTTGGCGCCGGTTTTCTTTACGAACGTTCCTTCCCGGTACTCGCTGAAGGCCGTTTCCAGTTCTTCGTCGGTGTTCATGACGATGGGGCCGTACCAGGCCACGGGCTCTTTCAGCGGCTTGCCGGTAAGGAGCAGAAAACGGATGGCTTCGCCCTCCCCCCTGACCGTGAACTCGTCGCCCCGGTCAAACAGAACCAGGGTCCGGTTGTCCACCGGCGTATCGTTAGCGACTCCCCGTCCTCCGATGACATAGATGAACGCGGCGTAGCCGGGATTGGTGGTATGAACGTACGACGCTCCGTCGGGCACGGAACAATCCAGAAATTCGGGGTTGATGACAATGCCTTCCACCGGGCCGGTAACTCCGTGTACGGTCCCGGCGATGATCTTGGCCCGTCCCCCGCCGTCCAGTTCCACTTCCGATATCATGTCCGACGTAACCCCGCGGTAGCGCGGGTCCATCATCTTGTGCGACGCGGGCAGATTGGCCCACAACTGGAACCCGTGCATGGAACCCCGGGGATCGCCCTTGGGCATTTCCTGATGAATAATGCCGCTTCCGGCGGTCATCCACTGCACGTCTCCGGATGAAATAACGCCCCTGTTTCCCATGCTGTCCCCGTGCTCCACATCTCCCTTGAGCACATAGGTAATGGTCTCTATGCCCCGATGCGGATGCCAGGGAAATCCCTTTATGAAATCCGCCGGGTCGTCCGAACGGAAATCGTCGAGCATGAGAAAGGGGTCGAAACGAGGTACCTCGTTAAACCCGAAGGCTCGATGAAGGCGCACGCCCGCGCCTTCGGTGGTGGGTTTGCTTTTCTGAACCATTCTTATGTTTCTCACGGTACGCATACGGTAACTCCTTACATTGCCGGGGTCCGGCCTCTACCCGCATAGAAAACGCCGCGGGGGGGATTGCTACGCCTCGCGGATCCCGCTATTCGCGGGACGCGCCCTCCATGAGCTATTTCTCGCTGCGCCCGAAACGACAAACAGGTTCCATGGCAGATAGGGAACTACTTCAGGCTATTGCTACTCGGGCCGACGTGGAGGCCGCGCGCAAGCGAAATACCGCCCAACGAACCGCGCCGGGATCTTTCCGGGTTCAAAGCCAGCCGGATCAACCCGTGGGGATGGTCAGAAGAGGAGCGGCGCCTTCCGGAGTCGGGGCCTGGAGCCGGAACAGGTTCATAATCAGGCCGAGCGTGCGCTTGCTGTTGATATCGTTGTTTTCAATAAAATACCAATAGGCGCCGTACTTGACCGAGGAAAAGGAGTTATCCGGCTTGTCCTTGCCGGACCGGATGCGGAACGGGATCAGCCGCTCCGTTTCGCGGCCTCTTTTTATAAACGTGTAGTCAACAACCGAACCCGCTTGCAGGTGCTCCGCCGGAACCTCCACCCCCTTGGACAGGAAATCCATCATCGCCAGTATGGAACGGGTTTGGATGGAGATTTCGTCTGCCTGGGTCTGGGTGAGGTGTTCGGTAAACCGGTACGCGTTTTGAGCGCCCAAACCAAGAAGCTCCTTGAGTTCGGCGACCTGGGGCTGAAGATTGGGAGGAACATGGTCGGAAAACACCAGATAGCGGGCTTCGTTTCCACCCTCTTTTCTGATTTGAACCTCCATTATTTCATCGTCACTCAGAATGAGCATGAGCCGCAGAGCCCGCTTAAAACGCCGCGCTTTTTCAAACTCCCGATCCAGATACGGCTGACGTTCGGGAGCCTCGGTGATCGGCATGGTCGCCAGTGAAATATTTTCCATGGCCCCTATGCGCTGTATGCCGATCCGCATCAGGATATCGCTCGGCCACCCCGCCTGCGCCGCGGCGAAAAACATTTCAGCCGGAATGGGTGAAAGCAGGTGGGCCGCGAATTCCCGGCCTTCGACCGGAAGGTAGGTAATGGTGGGGCGCTCCACGTAGCCGAATTCGAGAGATCCCGTGGCCGTGTCCTTTCCGGCGCTGCTGAAATCCACGGTACCGCCCACGCCCAGAGTCCCCGCATAAAAATATTGCGTCAGCACCGAGCCCAGGCTCAGAAAAAGCGGAACCTCCAGATAGCGGAGGCGCACGATGTTCAGCAGCATCTGCTCCTTGGCCGAGCGCGCGATGGCTTCATTGTAATTGAACCGGTCCGGCGCGATATGCCGCGGCCCCCACGAAGAACAGGACGTTACGAACAGAACCGCCGCGGCCAACAGAACAGCGCCGCCCACACGAACTATTCGCGTATATCGCCGGATCGCGGGCGCTACCGCCATTGTTCGCTCTCCTTGTTATATTCTTTTTTACGGAAAATGAGCGCGAATTGCGGCCGTTTAACAGGCCCTATGTCTATTTTTACCGTTAAGCGCTTGCAAATACAAGAGGAATAATTTCTGAGTTCATGTACAGGACAAACCCCGGCGCCATATCCTGGGCTTATCATGTACATGATTTTGGAAACCACTCCGGGATTGCGTCGCCCTGAGCGTCTATGCGCCTATCACCGAACGGAATTCAGCCTCGTCGATAACCGGAAATACTTCATGATCGTTGATATCCGACCACTTATACAGCCATTTGCTCATTTCCACGGGACTGTCCGCGTCAATGATCAGCCAGCCTTCGTGCTGATGGAGCGCGAACAACGCTTTTACGATTTTCACGCCCGGAGGCAACTGATGACCCTTTTGCCTGAAACGCTCAAAGGTTTCATCACGGTCCTCAGGCGAGGCTATCCAATGCATAAGAAACAACATGATTATTTCTCCCTTCTCACCCCCTCAAATGTATAAACGCTTAATACCGCTACGTTTGATTAGAACGTAAGACCGAACGAAACCGGGTCAAGATGATGGTCGGTTCCGCCGAGCGTCCGGCCAACCGGACCTTCTAAAGTAGCTTTAAACACCAACCGGTATCTTGCCCGTGTTTGGAAAACCTTTAGAACCGGGCCAAATGACCGATTATTGAAGAATAGTAGGGATATGTAATTTTGAACGGCCCTTTGCTTTGGGACTACCGCGCTTGACATTGGAATTACACTGTTCTCAAAGGCGGCGAGGATGGCCGCGCCACGCGAAGCGTCTGTCATGAAACTCGAACTTGCAGCCCCAAACCCGGGGAAAAACATTTTTCATCTCCAACCAGTCCGGACAACTTGATCGGAACAGCCGCGAAGAGGAGAAACTACCAAATGAGAGAACTATCCGCGCCATTTTTAAGTCATCTGTTGGATGAGCATGGTTTGCTGCATGCCATACTGGATCAAGTAAAGCGCGATGACACCCTTATGCTGGCCATTCGAGCCGGATACATCAATATTTACTATCGTGGCGGCAACATCCTCAAGGTCACAAGCCAAGGAAATGACGCGTTCACGCCGTTCTTTGATGAAAATTACAATGGCGGGAAAAAAGCGTTCCCTCTTTTGCCCAAAAGCATCAAACTCCCGGAGGATACGGAAAAATGGGTTTGCGCATTCCCTCAACTGAAAGAAATGATGGATCAATATCTTTTTATCAGGAACAAACCCGAACGTGAGTTCCAGCAGTTGGTGGCTCGTGAGAATAATTTTTCGACCGTCTCCAATGAGAGCGAGTATTTTATTTCGGACATCGAGTTTGCCGATACGGGCATCGGAGCCCGCCTCGATATGTTGGCGATACGCTGGCTGGCTTCTCAACGAAAAAACGGGACTAACTGCCGCGCGGCGCTCATAGAAATGAAGTACGGAGATGACGCGCTTGGGGGCCTATCCGGCTTGCTCGCGCATTTAAAGGATATTTACGCCGTTATTTCGGATAGGCGCCGTTATAAGGATCTGCTATCTACCATGGAAGCTCAATTTAATCAGCTCGGTGAACTGGGACTGCTGAAATATAACAAGAGCGCTAATGGCGCGGAGGTCAAATTGAATGTCCAAGAGAAGCCGGAGGTGATTTTCATCCTGGCGAATCACAATCCGCGCAGCTCAAAACTCAGGCAAATTCTCAATGACCCTTTTTTTGACGAGTGCGCGCAATCGGAGCGGCTCGATCTCAGATTTTATGTACCCTGCTTTGCCGGCTACGGATTACACTCGGATTGCATGCGCACCTTGAGTCAGTTTCGCGAGCTGTTGAAATGCTAAAGCAAGCTTACCTGCTTTCGCGCTAGCGGAAAGCTCTTTACCCCCGGTCCCTCCCTACTAGACGCTGTCGATTTTTAATTTTATGGGAGGGAACTTTTAGGAAAAAGTTCCCTCCCACACCCACCCTCAAAACTTAAATTATTGAAAGCATAAATATTTCAGGCAAGAGTCTACATCATTTCGAGCGTAGCGAGAAATAATTCATGGGGGCGCGGGGGATGGAAATCCCCCGCAAGACTTTTCCTTCACGGCTGAACAGTATTATTCGCTTTCCGTGACACCCGTCCACTTCCGCGACACCATTCATCGTTAAAGTGTTTTATGGTTGATCCCGGTTGTACCCGCCTCGTTTCCTTCCGGCGGTCCGGACAGGCGCCTGGACGGACCGCCTCCCCACCTTACTGATGGAAAGCGAGGCCACGGACACGGGAGTGAGGAATCAGCATGAGTGACGATTTGCGAGCGACGCTCGATGAACTGAACGAAGGCCTGAACGAACTGCGGGTCAGCATGGGCAAGCTGGAAACCGTGGTGCGCATGAGTATCGCCGAGCAGCGGCGGGTCAACGAGCTGGCCTGCCGCGACGTTGCCGAAATACGCCAGGATCAGCGGCGCATTCAAGGCCAGTGGGAACAACGCGAAGACACGGTTAAACAGAGCTGGCGGCAGCTGGAAAAACAGATGGAGGGGCGGATTCAACGGCTGGATTCGCGATTCGCCTATTTCGCGGGCGGCCTGGCCGTCCTGGTCTTCCTGTTCAACGCCGCCATGGCCTATTACATGCGCTGAAAGCATGCATAACTGGGAATTAATTGGAGGTTGGAGATTTTTCCTTGGGAGGAGCCTTTTTTGAAAAAAAGGCTCCTCCCAAACCCACCTCCAAAAAACTTTAAATTGTTGGCGCGGGGAGTGGAACCATGGCGGAAAAACACAAACTGATGAAGCGGGGTCTCATTGTCGAAAAGCGGCAGGAACTGGAGGCCCTGGAAATAAAAATAGACCGGTGCGTGAAGGACCTGGAGTACTACGCGTTTCCCTTCGACGGCGTGGAGTCGATTGAAACGGACAAGGTGCTGCAGGCCGCCCAGGAACTGACCGGGCTGTGCGACCGGTGGAAAAACGTGAGCAGGGAAGTTTCCCGCCTGGAAAGTGAGGTCTGAACATGGAGAAATTCAGACTCTACGGTGAACGGGCCAGAGGATTGTACGTATCCGGTAAAAACTGCCCGGCCATCGCCAAACTGCTCCCGGTTTCCGTCCAATCCGTCAGGAGGTGGAAAAGAATATATGAATGGGACAAGGGCATAAAAGAAATACCGGCCCACACGCCCCGAGCCGTGGACGTTCTGAGGAAGCTCCTGGATTCGAAAATCCGCGGACTGGATGAAAACATGACCGCGGCGAACGTCGACGAAATCGTCAAGATCACCACCAGCATCGAACGGCTGGAAAAAGGAGGCGTGGACCTGTACGGCGCCTCCCTGGAAATCATGAACCGCTACGCCGAATACCTCAAACAAGTCCTGGAACCGGCCGCTTTGGACGCCCAGGTTAAACTCATACGCGGCTTTTACGAACATATCGCCGAGCATGGCTAGATGGATTATTTGAAGATTTTATGGGGAAACTTTTCCGTGAAAAAGTTTCCCCAAGCCCCTTCAAAAAGCTTTCGACCGGGATTCCGAAGATTAAGGCGCCGGTCATTTCGAGCGCAGCGAAAAATCTCTAGAGGGGGCGCGGGGGATGTGAATCCCCCGCATTACTTATCAACCCTCATCCTGGCCTTCTCCCAAAGGGAGAAGGAATCCATTTACTCTTTTTCGGAGCCAATGCCATAGCCACATTTACAAAAAAGATCCCTCCCAACCATATCTCCGCTCCACAGAAACCGTATGGCCGAAACGATCACCATTCAGAAGAAGCTTTCCAGGACCGAGTTCAGGCGGCGGTACGTATCCAATATTCATTCCATAAGCCAGGACACCCTGGCGCTGGAGTCGGACCAGGAGGGGCGCGAAGAGCGGCTGCGGCGCGCGCAAGGCGATCATTTTTATTTCTTTCGAACCTACCTCCCTCATTACTTCACGGACAGGGAAGCCGAATTTCATCACGAGCTTCTGGACATGCTCGACCGGCGGCCGTCCCAGGGAGCGCCGCTGGTCCCGGTGGCCGTGGCCGCGCCGCGCGAATTCGCCAAGTCCACCATAACCAGTTTCGGGTATGCGCTGCATCAACTGCTGTTCAATCTGCGCCATTTTATAATCCTGGGTTCGGACACCGAGGATCTGGCCAGCGATCTGACTTCCTACATCCTGCTGGAACTGTGCCGCAACAGCAGGATTATCAGGGATTTCGGCCAACTGGCGCGGGAAACGTGGTCTTCAAACGATTTCGTGACCACCAACGACGTGCGGCTGCTGGCGAGAGGCCGCGGCCAGCGGGTGCGGGGATTGAAACACCGGCAGCATCGGCCCGACCTGGTTATTCTGGACGATCTGGAGAACGACCTCAACGTCCGCAATCCTCGCATGGCGCGGTCCCTGCTCAAGTGGATCGTGGAAGCCGTGTATCCCGGTATCGCGCCGGACGGATCGCTGTTCATTATCGGCACCATTCTGGCGCGCAGGTCGGCGCTCAACATCATCGCGCGCGGTGAGGAGGAACCGTTCAATCAGTGGAACCGCAGAGTGTACCAGGCCATCCGCGCCGACGGTTCGTCTCTGTGGCCCGAACGTCATCCGGTGTCCAAACTACTGGAACAAAAGCGCATGATGGGATCAATCGCCTTCAACAAGGAGAAGCAGAATAACCCGCTGGACGAAGACGCGCCGTTCCGCGAAGAATGGATCAGGTACTACCACCCCAGCGAAATCGCCGGAAAGGCGCTGACCGTGATGGGATTTCTGGACCCGTCCAGCAAGGAAACCGGCGACGATAAGGCTCTGGTGACCGTGGCGCTGGATCGCGAGGCCATGATCTACTACGTGCTGGACGCCTGGATCCGCAAGGCGTCACCGGCTCTGATGATCGGCGCCGCCTACCAGCAGTACGGCCTGCATCGCTGGCTGCGTCTGGGCGTGGAAGACAACGCGCTCAAGGATTTCCTGCGCGCGGTCCTGGATTCCGCCGCCCGCGACAAGGGCTATCATCTGCCCATAAAAACCATCCATCACGCCACCAACAAGGAGGCCCGGATCGTGGCCGGGCTGTCGCACCTGGTGGAACACGGGGCGCTGCTGTTCCGCAAGGACCAGGGAGACCAGAAAGCCCTGGTGGAACAGCTCCTGTTCCTGGATCAACCTTCGGTTCCCGACGACGGCGCGGACGCGCTGGAAGGCGCGGTCAGCCTGCTGCGTGACGCGGGCGCCGGTTTCGACTACGCGGGCAGCGGCCGAAAACGGACCGCGGGCGCCATGTCCGGTTATTAAGGCGTGGAAAATGGGAAAACTTTTTCGGGAAAAAGTTTTCCCAAACCCTTTCCAAAAGCTTTCGACTATGACTCCAAAGGTTCTTTGAGCAAGGATGCCATAATTTAAAATTTTTTGAAGGAGGGTTCGGGAGGGAACTTTTTTGTAAAAAAGTTCCCTCCCGACAAATCCTTTCTTTCAGGAGGGCACATCATGACCATTGAAAACGGCGCGCGGGGTCAGGCCCGGCCGCAACTGAACGAGATAGCGCCCACGCGCAAGGACGTGGATCTGTTCTATGGGTGGCTGGGAATACGCGAAAATCCGGACAAGCTCCTGCGCGCCGAGGCGCGGGGCAGGAGCGTGCGGCTGTATGAAGAGCTGGAACGCGACGATCAGGTGTTCGCGGGTTTGCAGACCCGGCGGCTGGCGGTGATCGGGAGGGAATGGGAGGTGATCCCCAAAAGCGGAAGCCCCGACGACCGGCGGGTGGCCGATTTTGTGCAATCCGCGCTGGAAGAAACCAATTTCGACGCCGCCTGTTTCGAACTGCTGCAGGGGCTGCTGACCGGCTACAAGATTTCGGAGATCATGTGGGAAGCGTCCGAAGGACAGGTATGGATCAAGGAATTCCGGGGACGGGAACCGCACCGGTTCACCTTTGACTGGGAGGACCGTCCCCGGCTGCTGACCGCCGGGAGCCTTATCGAGGGGGAAGCCCTGCCGGAGCGCAAGTTCCAGACCTTCCGTTACGGCGCGTCGTCGCACAATCCTTTTGGTTTGGGGCTGGGCTACCGGCTGTACTGGCCGGTGTGGTTCAAGAAAAACGCCATCAAATTCTGGATGATCTTCGCCGAAAAGTTCGGATCCCCCACCGCCGTGGGCAAGTATCCGCCCACGGCCACCGGCGCCGAACGGGACAAGCTTCTGGAAGCCCTCGACGCCATTCAGCAGGAAACCGGGATTATCGCGCCGCAGGACATGACCATTGAACTGCTGGAAGCGTCCCGGTCCAGTTCGATCAACACGTACGCGGACCTGTGCGAATTCATGAACCGCGCCATCGCCAAGGTGATATTAGGCCAGACGCTGACCTCGGACACCGCCGATTCCGGCGCCTACGCGCTGGGCAAGGTGCACAACGAAGTGCGGCTGGACATCGTGAAAGCGGACGCCGACGCGCTGTGTGAAGCGCTCAACCGGCAGGCCGTGCGCTGGCTCTGCCAGCTCAATTTCCCGCCGGAAACGCTGCGTAACGGGTATCCCAAGGTGTGGCGACGGGTCGAAGCGGAACGGAACCTTAAGGAACTGGCCGAGCGCGACCGCATCCTGCTCAAGGACCTGGGTCTGGCCGCGCGAACACCGGTTTCCTACCTGTCGGAAACCTACAACATTCCTCTGGCGGAACATGGCGATGATGTGGTGGGGATGGGGAGAGAAGCGACTGGAGTGGATGATTAATAATCTTAAAAAAGGCAGTGTGAACTTGGGCGACTCTAAAGATTGAGGCTTCATGTATGGCGCTGGTTTTGCACATCAAACAGCATAGAAGCATCAATTTAAATTGCTTTTTTGTGAAAATATGTTCTAAGATGGGACGAAATTAGTTAACGATAGTAACTACGGTATTTCTTCTTTGTATTATATACGAGGGTACAACCCATGTTAATCGAATTCAGTGTTGAAAATTTCATGTCTTATAAGGACATGGTTACCTTGAGCATGGAGGCTTCCTACGACAAGTCGCTCCCGGAAAATGTGGTCGAATCTGCTCATGGAAGCAAGTTTAATCTGTTAAAAAGCGCCGCCCTATACGGAGCGAACGCCTCAGGGAAGTCCAACCTGCTCCGGGCGATTGTCCTAATGGGCACACTTGTGTTGGAGTCGGCCAAAGAGATGAAAAAGGGCGAGACATTAGGTATCACTCCTTTTAAACTTGATAAATCATTCACAGAAAAGCCCAGTTCTTTCGAGATAATGTTTTTCGCTGATGGAGTGCGCTACCAGTACGGTTTTTCGGTGAGCGCGGATCGAATCCATAAGGAATGGCTCTATAGCTATCCTGAAAACAGGCGGAGGAAATTTTTTATACGAAATAGCGGAAAAGATACATATGAATATTCCAACATAGAATACAGCTTTGGCCCATCCTGGTCTGGCAAGGCAAAAGAGCTTGTTGATCACACTAGACGAGACGCACTTTTCATCTCAGTCGCCGCGTTATTAAACCACCCAATAGCGCAAAAAGTTGTTCAGTGGTTTTCTGAAAAACTGCGAAGTGTGGATACTCTACCCGTTGGCGAGTCAGAGGAGAGCTTCACCCTTAACATGCTTAGATCCGAAAAAAATCGGAAGGAGCAAATATTAGAACTTCTCAACAAGGCCGATTTTAACATAGTTGATATACAAATACAGGCTAAGTCCTTAAAAGATAAACATGATTTTCCGATTTCAATACCTCCTGAGATGTTTGAAAAACTCATTAAGGATCTAGACGTCGATTTAGAAAAGGCAAAGTTTCTTGAGGTCTTAACATTTCATAATGGTGTGGGCGAAGATGGTAAGGCAGAGCGTTTTCCTTTTACAATGTTTGAGGAATCCCATGGTACACAGAAGTACTTTGCTCTGACCGGGCCACTCATTCATGTGCTTGAAAAAGGCTGCTGTCTTATAGCGGATGAATTGGATGTGCGGTTGCACCCAGCTCTTACTCGCAGCATTATTGAGCTCTTTAATAACAGAGATATCAATAAAAATGGGGCGCAGCTAATATTTGCAACTCACGACACAAACCTGCTTGATACAAACGAATTATTGCGGCGCGACCAAATATGGTTTACTGCAAAAAAAGAAGATGGTTCTACCGATTTGTATTCTCTTTGGGATTTTAAGCGTATACGGAAAGATGAGAACTATAGAAAGAGTTACTTAACAGGAAGATACGGCGCAGTTCCTTACACTGAGCCTCCCTCTTACCTGCCCATGGAGGAAGGTGAGGAAGAACCTTTTGAGGCGCGTAGATAATGGAGAGGGAGTTTGAAAAATACAAAAAGAAGGGAAGAGAACGTGAGATACGGACGCCAAACCCTTCAATTTTGATAGTATGTGAGGGAGCTGAAACGGAACCGAATTATTTTGGCGGCTTGCGAAAATACAGAAAAATACAAAGAGAGCTAATCCACGTAATACCAGGGACAAAGTGCAAAGGTAATGATCCTTCCAACTTGATCAGATGCGCTAGAGAGAAGAAGAAATCTCTGGAATCACGTGGCCAGGTTTGTGATCAAACCTGGATTGTATTCGACGATGATAATCGCCCTGATGTTCAGCAGCATACGGCTAAAGCGGAAAGACAAGGGTTTAAAGTAGCATTTTCCAACCCTTGTTTTGAGCTGTGGTATCTGCTTCATTTCGATAGACAAACGGCCCACATTGATAGTGATGATTGTAAAAAGCAATTATGCGTCGCTGGCCGTCTACCCGGGTATGAAAAAAATCATCCGTCAATGTACAAAGAATTACGCCACCTGCAAACCACGGCCATTGAGAACGCCCGCCATTTACGGGAGCGTCATGAAAACAATGGCGATCCTGCCACGAGCAACCCATCCACTACTGTGGATCAATTAGTGGAAGTATTGGAAAAGCTCAAAAAGTAGCAACCGCGTTCAACACATCTTGATGGGGTAAGAGGCTACCCCGCCCCCGCATATCCTACCGTTTTTTCTTTTTGAAGGCCGCGGCGAAGGGGTTGTTGAACGGCTCGGGTTCGGCCTTGGTCTTCATCTGTTTCTGTTTGGGACGCGGGGCCGGGGAATCTTTTTTTGCGGCCTGTTTTTTATCTTCAAACGGGTTTTCCTTCATGGAAAGCCCGATACGCTTCCGCTCCCGGTCCACTTCCAGAACGGTCACCCGCACCTGCTGCTGCACCTTGACCACTTCGCCCGGGTCCTTGATAAAGCGGTCGGACATCTGGCTGATATGCACCAGCCCGTCCTGATGCACCCCGATATCCACAAACGCGCCAAAGGCGGTGACGTTGGTGACCACGCCGGGGAGCTTCATGCCGGGTTCCAGATCTTCGATGCTGTTGATTCCTTCGGCAAACCCCACGGCTTCAAACTGCTTGCGGGGGTCGCGTCCCGGCTTGGCCAGTTCTTCCATGATGTCGAGCAGCGTGGGCATGCCCACCGTGTCGGTCACATAGCCCGCCAATTTGATCGATTTGCGCAGCTCTTCCTTTTGCAGCAGGTCCCGCACCTCGCAGGACAGGTCCGAAGCCATTTTTTCCACGATGGGATATGATTCCGGGTGCACCGCGCTGGAGTCCAGCGGGTTGTCGCCGTTTCTGATGCGCAGAAACCCGGCGGCCTGTTCAAAGGCCTTGGGTCCCAGCCGGGGCACTTCCTTGAGTTGCTTGCGCGCGGAAAACGGCCCGTTTTCGTCGCGAAAGGCGATGATATTTCTGGCCAGTTGCGGCCCCAGGCCCGACACATAGGTGAGCAGCTGCTCGCTGGCGGTGTTCACTTCCACCCCTACCCCGTTGACGCAGCTCATCACCGTGTCGTCCAGGCCCTGTTTCAATTCCGTCTGATTGACGTCGTGCTGATATTGGCCCACCCCGATGGATTTGGGATCGATCTTGACCAGTTCGGCCAGCGGGTCCATGAGGCGCCTGCCGATGGACGCCGCGCCGCGCAGGGTCAGGTCCAGGTCGGGAAACTCCTTGCGCGCCACTTCCGAGGCCGAATAAATGGAGGCGCCGCTTTCGTTGACCATGACCACCAGGGGCTTGCCGGGCAGATCGATACTCTTTACCAGCGCTTCGGTTTCGCGGCCCGCCGTGCCGTTTCCCACCGCGATGGCTTCGATCTGGTACCGGCCGCACAGCGCCTTGATCGCTTCGGCGGCGGCGGTCTTTTCCGAGGCCGAGCGGAAGGGATAGATCGTACCCGTTTCGATCAGCTTGCCCTGCCGGTCCAGCAGCGCCATTTTGCAGCCGGTCCTGATGCCCGGATCGATGGCCAGCACGTTTTTCTGGCCCAGCGGAGGCGCCATGAGAAGCTGCCGGACGTTGTCCGCAAAGACCCGTAT
>ENA-OSEO01001127-OSEO01001127.1-sediment-metagenome-genome-assembly--contig:-NODE-1127-length-53557-cov-5.790146_pt1 | contig 53557 bp, 54 predicted proteins | sample MGYA00237883_ERZ534232 | MGnify/ENA metagenome assembly ERZ534232
AAGAGTTTTTGCGGCGCGTAGCCGACGCAAAAAGTCGAGTTGCACTGAACCGCTCGATGAATGAGTGTAGGCTGAGATTATGGAGATTCAATAGCTGAGGTGCAGCCCGATGGGTCCAATATGAACGAGGTTGGGCATGAATTCAAGGATTGAATGGATAAAATGCGTGCCCCCTGCCAGTGCAAAAAGATCTGGATTGGAACGATAGGAGCGCCGACACAGGTATAGACAAGGCTCTTCGGGGAAATGAGGCCGCAGGTATCCTGTCATGCCGGAAAATCTTCTTAGCAGTTCAATAATGAGCTGATTAGAAGGCAATTTGTTTTAGAACCAGCGTCCCCTTCTATTGCGATCTTTTGCAGTCCAAGCCGACCGATAGTGCATGGATTTGCATTTTTCAATTTGCAGTGGTAAGTGAATGCTACCGTTCAGATCAGTGCTTTAGAGGAGCAAAGCTTGCAAAGGTCCTACATATTTGGGGCAGGGTTAATCGTTACAATCTTTTGCCTGGCAGGTTGCAGTTCTTTGCAAACGCAAAGCGAGCTAACCAAAGCGCGCGATGGAGCACAAAAGGCATACCAAAGCCTTTCGGCCAAAGCCGACTCGCAGCATTTCTGCATCCTCGGAATCAGGGCCGGTGCGGATGGTAAAGTGCTGCATGCCGGCACCTACGCATTAGCAGCAGGCATATCGCCGGGGGATGTCATTCTGGCCGTCAACGGAGCTCCCGTCGAGAATTGGATGGATGAAAAGCTGAAGTTGCGCAAACGCCGCCCCGGTGAATTGGTATCCTTGCTGATGCGCAGAAACGGCAGCGAATTGATGATTCAATGCCCTTGTTTGGATGTTGCAGGGACAGCTTCCGCTGTGGCTGAAGCGCTCCGCGAGGCCGCGAGCGGCAATTGGCTTGCCTGTTCGGAAAAAATAGAGCAAATGCACAAAGAGTACAGCCCCAGTCCAACCACCCAGAATATTCTGGTAGATTGCTATAAATATTACTTGACGAGCGAGGGAAAAGCACCCGACGAGACTTTTGCTTCCGCACTTGTCAAACTGGCGGTTCTGAATATTGAAGAGACCTCATCGAGCATCGAGGCGTTGGAAAAGCTGAGAGATGATGTGCTTGCCCAAATTGAGTGGTTGAAGCTTAACCACTTTCCAGCGGGAGCTGAAGAGATCGAGCAAAAGTATAATGCCGCCTTGGCTGAATTGACCGTGCCGAAGAGTCTGGAGAGCGGCGGGCGGGCATCTCCTTGAGAACTTGGGCCAATCTTTGCCCGCGCGTTCAGATAAGCTTGGTGGGGCGTGACGTTAGCGATTTTCTATGGACGTTACTGAAATCACGACTAAAAGCGCCCTCACCAGGTCGCGAATTGCAGGTGTAGAATACGTGATCAACCCGTATCTTGGCTGCGCCCACGGATGCAAATACTGCTACGCCGGGTTCATGGCCAAGTGGTCGAGGCATCATGCCGGTCGTCCGTGGGGTTCGTTTGTTGAAGCGAAGGTGAACATTGCCCGGGTGCTGGAACGGGAGCTCCGGTCCAAACGGAAGTCTGGTGTCGTTATGCTCTCCAGCGTTTGCGACCCGTACCAGCCACTGGAGGCAAGGTACCGATTGACCCGGCAGTGCCTGTCGCTCCTCATCGAGTACGGCTGGGGGATCGATGTCCTCACCAGGTCGCCCCTTGTGACCGGAGACATGGATATTCTGCAGAAAGCGGCCAATGCGAGCGTAGGGATATCCATTCCAACCGACAACGAACAGGTGCGCAAAATTATCGAGCCTCGTTCACCACCGATCTACCGCAGGCTGAATGCCCTGAAGAAGTTGCACGACGCAGGAATCCGAACCTGGGTCTTCATTGCGCCCATCCTGCCGATGAATCCCGAAAAGCTGAGTGAAGCGATTCATCCCTACGTTGATTACGTTCTGATTGACCGGCTGAATTACCGAAGGAGCGTCGAACAAATATTTCGCATGAACGGGTGGAGCCATGCGCTGACCGATGCATATGCGCAAGAAACCGAATCCACGCTGCTCGATTTACTGAAAGGCAAAGCGAGACTTGTCTGAATTATCCTTGAATATCTCTCGCTCACATTCCTCTTCGGGCGCCATTCCGATCGCTTCCACCTCATCTCCAACCCGCAAAGGCGATATGGGACGCTTTGCGATACATCTGGTAAGAAAGGGAAAGTGCAGCTTATCTTCGAGATAGTAATACCACCCCATTGCCCTCTCTTCCTCGTCGTAGGCATCGACTATGATCTCCATGATGATTCGTTCTTCTCGATCTTTCTCTTCCTTCACTTCGGACATTGTCTGGACTCCATTACCCACACTGTTTGTTGTTTCTTGGACGAGAAGCTGTAACAATCTTCTCATGAGGTTTGCTGCTCCGTTCTGTGAACGACGTGAAGATGCCTACCGTTCTTCACTTCGGCTCGTGGAGTGCAGTTGAGCCTTTGAAGATGGTTTTGCGGATCAGGCCCTCTTTGGGCAGGCGGTCCCGGTCGACCAGGTGAATGCGGGCTCCCAATCCCAGCGCCCGGCGCACCTGGCTGCGCAAGGCTTCCAGGTATTGCGAGCGGCTCTCTCTGGGGAAATCTTGGTCGGCTGATCGAGCAACCAAAATTTCAAGCTGTTCGCCGATGCCATGTCGAATGTGCACAACCAGGCGAATATCTTCTATCTCCGGGTCGATTTCCGCCAACAGCTCCTCCACCTGTTCGGGATAAAGAGGAATTCCCCGCACTGAAAGACGGTTGTCGGTTCTGCGAACTACGGGAGATATTCGGGCCAGTGTCCTGCCGCACGGACAGGGACTCCGGTGCATGACCGTCACATCACCGGTGCGATAACGAATGACCGGGTAGCCTTCGGTCGTGAGCGTGGTAATGACCAGCTCCCCTTCCTGCTCCTGAGCGACCGGTTCGCCCGTCAAGGGGTTGACGATTTCTGCCAGGAACTGATCCTCGGCCCAATGGAGTCCGCTTTTGTTCGCACATTCCCCGGCGATGCCCGGTTCCACCATTTCACTGACCCCGTAGAGGCCGTATACGGGAACGCCGAAAGCGATTTCGAGGTGCCGGCGGGTTTCTTCCGCCAGTGGATCGGGGCCCACCAGGAGGAGCTTCAGATAAAGGCTCTCAGGGTCCGTTTGCTGCCTTTTCATGGTTTCGACGATATGCAGGGCGAAAGCGGCGGTGGTGGCCAGGGCTGTGGAGCGAAAATCTTGCATGATCTGCAACTGCAAAGTGGCCGATATGGTCGCCGAAGGAGCCAGCGTCGCTCCCAGGTCTTCTGCGGCCTGATTGAACGTCATTGCTCCCGGGAAAAGGCCGAAGTTGAATGCCACCTGTACAATGTCCCGATCGGTCACGCCCAATTGTCGGTAGAGTCGCACCATGAGCGATTGCCACATGCCGACATCGTGCCGGGTAAAACCCACCACAATCGGTTTGCCCCGATCACGCAGCACCGGGCTGGTGACCTTGAGACGAACTATACTGCGCAGGGGCGCGGCAAACAACCCGTAAGGATAGTGATCGGCCAGATCCTGCCGAGTGGTGAACGGGAAGCGCCGCAGATCCTCGAAGGTGGAGACGTCCTCCGGCAGAAGGCGCAGCGAATCCATTCGATTCCGATAAAAATCGACGTTGAAATAGGCACGGTTGAGCGTCGTCTGCAGTCGTTCCAGCTGCATTTGCCGGATTTGATCGCGTGCCATTCGGTCGACTGGATTCAACTGCATGGCCACGTTTCACCTTTCCCATTTGTGCTCGTAGTCTTTGCCGAGATAAGCTCGCTGCACATCGTCATGTTCCATCAATTCGCGGGCGTCCCCGGAGAGAACAACGCGCCCGGTTTCCAGCACGTACGCACGCTGAGCAATAGCCAGAGCGCCCATGGCGTTTTGTTCCACCAGAAGAATCGTAGTACCCCGATCGTTCAGGTTTTCTATGGTGCGGTAAATTTCTTCTACAATGAGCGGGGCAAGCCCGAGGGACGGCTCATCCAGAATCAGCAGGCGGGGATTTGTCATCAGCGCTCGCGCAATGGACAGCATCTGCTGTTCCCCTCCGCTCAAAGTCCCAGCTTTCTGCAGTTTCCGGTCGGCCAGGACCGGAAAGAGCTCGAACATTTTCCCCAGGCTATCCGCAACATGCCTGCGGCCGTAGATGTATCCGCCAAGCTCGAGGTTTTCCAGCACGCTCATGTTCGGAAACAACTGTCTTGCCTCGGGAACCTGGACGAGTCCCAATCGAACGATTTTTTCCGCGGGTTTGTTCTGGATGGGCGAGCTCTGAAAAAGAATTTCCCCTTCAGACGGCCGCATCACGCCGCTGATGGTCCGAAGGAGGGTGCTCTTGCCGGCCCCGTTGGCCCCGATCAGAGCGACGATTTCACCCTTTGCCACGTGAAAGCTGACACGGTGCAGCACTTGCAGGGAGCCGTACTTGACCCTTAGGCCGATCACTTTGAGCAAGGGAATTTTCCTTCAGAGGCTCTGTTGCGTCCCCAGAGCAAGGGTGGTATCAATCCACCATCGCCGAACCCGGCTCCCGTCATTCCCGCAAGTTTCCGGCGGGAATCCACAAAGGGTCGCTGGGTTGGACCTGCCGCGACGGGCTTTCGCCGTGACGTGGTGTAGCCCAGCTCGATGCCTCTAATGGCTTCGGCCACACTGCGGCGAGCGAAGGCCCGAAGTATGCGGGAATGACGGAAAATGATAAATGGCTATTCTCGGACAGGCTCCTAGCAGGGCTCCTCTTCAAGCACAGCCGCAAGATCTTCCATCAACCGCGTCAATTCCTCCCGGTTCAAATCGATGGCGACTTTACCCCCGCCTGGATGATCGAGCTGCAAACGAAAGGCAGTTTCCAGTTTTTCGATTGACCACTTCCTGCCCTTTGCCATATTCGCCGAATCGCTCAACCATTCGTGTGCGCGAAACTCGGCAATCTGAATCAGAACCCCGAAGGCGTCCCCGGGGTGAATGAACAATTCTTTCCAATAGTCACCATGTTCTTTGTACCCGAAGTAGGGGATGCCGCGTTGTTCCAGAAATTCTTTTGCCTTGAGTATGCTCGGAGTCTGCATGGTGATGTGGTGAACCCCTCCGCTGCCGCGACTGGCGAGGAAATTATCCAGAAAACTGCCTTCCCCGGTTGGCGTCAAGAGCTCGATTCGGCTGAGATCTCCCAATGAAAAGACTTTCCAGAAAAAATTCAGCTTCCGGTCCTTGCCATGGCTACCCGGCACCGCGCCCAAAACGGATTGGAAAAAATTCTCTGCCTCCTCGAAAGCCCTGACGGCTACAGCCACATGATCGATTCTGGAAATCATTCCTGCTCCATCTCTTTTTCTTCTGTCCAATGCCAGTCTGCATCATCTATTCGAACTGGTGCTCAGGCGGTCGAGATTTGATTTCCACTAGAAGCCGCCTCGGCCATTGCCTAAACAGCAAGGCGAATTCTCATCGTTTTCCGCCAGAACGGTCCGAGCCAAAAAACTTCAATATTCCTATTTTTCGCCCATAAGATAGCATACAATTGTCATGCTGTAAGGAGGGTGAAAAGAACGGTGCATATAATTTTATTCGCTCATCGCGGATTAGCGTGTTTTACATACCACATTTGTGCTGAGGTACCGAGCACGAACGGATGCTTCGCCGCCTTCGGTACCTCAGAGCGAACGGCTGAGGAGTGCCATGATCGCGCTAATCCGCGATGAGTCGTTTTATTCAGGCTTCGACATTCTGACTGAAGTATAGTCAAGCATCTGCCGGAATACCGATTCTGAAGATGCCTCGAATGTAAATCTGCTGTGCCTCCAGAGAATGACTTCGAAGGATCCGTAATCGAATGAATGGTGCCCGGCGCAGCAAGTGCGATCACATCGTGCAGCGTGAGCTCCGGCAATGGCGCTGTGACTCTGCACTTGGCCGTTCTTGATGATTGGTGCGAACATGAGCGATATTCGAATCCTGCACAATTTTTATTCCCACCCGGAAAGAGCCGACAGGACATTGCGTATCTACACTCCGGATGCCTATTATTTGGAGCCGGGGCGGCGCTTTCCGGTTCTCTACATGATGGACGGCCAGAACGTATTCAGCCATCCGGAATCGGCCATTTATCATACCTGGTGTGCAAACACCACCATGGACCGACTCATTCTCGAAGGCCGTATTCGCCCCTGGATCATTGTTGCCGTAGATCACCTGGCCGACCGCTTTTCGGAATACGTCCCCTGGTCGGAGCCTGCTGTGCAAGCCGACGGCCGGGGATGGTTGTTTGCCGAATTTCTAGCCCATCAACTCAAGCCGTTTATTGACGAAAACTACAGGACACTCAACGAAGCCCATTGGACCGGAGTGATAGGGGCCAGTCTCGGCGGTTTGACGAGCCTTGTGTTGGGCAAATCTCAGCCGCACGTTTTTGGCCGCGTCGGTGCCGTTTCGCCTTCGGTGATGTGGGCGAACGGCGAGATTTTTCGTTTGTGGGATAGCCCTACCGGCCGCTGGTGCAAGATTTACCTGGATACGGGATCGCTTGAACGATATTGGTTTTATGAGATCTACCTGGACTACGTTGAGGCCACCAAGCGTTTTCATGAGCATTTGAGAGGCCTGGGTCTGGGCGATCATGAACTGCGCTACGTGGTGGCCGAACATCATGTTCACAATGAACAGGCCTGGCAGGCACGCCTGCCGGATATTCTGGTCTGGCTGCTGGAGGATGCAAAAGGGATCTGAATGCAATAACAGGGTGTCCGAAAACTATACCGGCCAAGCTTAAATGCTTCATTTTTGAAGTCACCGCAGGGTCGCAGAGAATGTGGAGAAAACACCCTTATAATGGAAACTCTGAGCCCTCTGCGTCGCGGTGCAAATAAACATATGAACCTTCAAGGGTAAAGTCTTCGCTCGACCTGGTTTTGCGCTTACCGTGTTCGCATGCTCCACGACATGGCAAGCCCTGTCCGGCCTCGCCGGTTCCCTGATTGCTCGCAGCTCACGCGGAGCGCTCCGGCCTTTCCCGGTCAGGCGTTGGAAAGGGTAGCCGACGCCTGGTCATGGATTCGCCGCAGGAGCAAATCCGTAATCGCTCCATCCTCCGTGTTTGGTTATGGTAAATGAGCGATGCTCCGACTCTACGCCTTCGGAGTCAACCAGCCAGTATTCCACTACTACCCATTCACCGATTTGCTCCAACGGGATACAGGTATTCTTGGCCACATCGCCTTTCCTCTTAATCCAACTCACATACTCCCGATTAGGAATGGGCTCGGCGAATGTGACCGACTTACCGGAGGAATAAGTTTGCTTCGTATACCAGTTTCCCCCGTAAATGCGATCCGGAAATGGGGTGTCGATTTTGTAGAAGGTTCTTAAATTTTTGGAATCCCCTGCGCATGGACCCTCCCCGGAATTTATGCGCATGGTAGGGGCACTCAGTTTTATACTGTAATTGCCGCAAGTCCCGCGAACAACCTGAAAGTTGGCGGCCTCGCTGATTTGGTCGGTGCGCATGCGAAAGGTGCCGTCGCCGAAAGGCCCTCCAGATTCTCCCCAACTGTTTTTCAGGTAATATGTTGAAGTCGCATCATCCCAGCCAAATGCCAATACGCCATGGCTACCCGTTAGATCTCCGCTGGCATGATAGTACACGCCGTCAACCCATGGCGGAGTCCCCAAAGGACTATCCCAATAGGTGTAAAAGTCTTCATATACATAGAACCCCACAGGGCATGGACCCTCCCGGAAAATGGACCTCTTGACGTCCTGAGGACTGTTCACATCCAGCGTGTAGAACCCTGTTGTATTATAGCAAACCGGCGCACAGGTGTAATAACATGCGGCCATAGAAACCGGAGGACAGTCTTTGTTGGCTGAGAAAAAATCCGTGTCGAGGTAAGGATAACAGCTTTCCTCTCTAGGTGAACTCTCTTCATAAAAGCGGATGGCATCCAATTCGCCGCCGCAGCAGCCCTGTTGAGCGGGTGGACCGTCACATGAAATAAGTGTCTGTTCCGACAAGTCGAAGGTTTCACCGAAGTCTAAAATGATATGCGATTCCAATGCGCCGGTGACAGCAAATGCCCAGCAGGAGCCGCAATACTCTTGATCTTTAGCCGGGGTGAGCGCATTGAAATCCCGCCAGTCCCAGGATGCCGGTAGACTATCGGCAGTTCCTTGAAGGAGATTGGATTCCTTGAGTAGATACTGACGGTAACGATCCCGATCCATGGGAATCAAGCCCAGGCTTTTTCCAAGGACAGAATCCGCACAAAAAAGCACCAGCCAGAGCGTGAGCAAATACCGAGCAATTTTCATTCAACACTCCCCCTCCAATTTTGTTGATAAGAAGCATACATTGAGTGTCCTATCGGTATTTTTTCAGCAAAGCTTAATATTTTGTACTATGGATTGAGAATCGATCCGGTGCTATAGAAGAACCCGATGAGATGCGCTCACTCGATTAGACGACCGTGGATTGGAAGAAGTTCCTGCAGCGACAGCCCGGTCAGTGTTGGAGCTGCAGGAATGAAGGTAGATGTTGAATTTTTTGACACACTCTAACGATCGCATAAGGAGCTCACAACCAAATGAAACCCAAACTTCTGTCGTTTTATCCGGTAGTCTGTTTGCTCGTGTTGGCACTTTCAGGCTGTGGCGAATCAACCTCCACGGGCACCGAGAAGAATCAATCCGTCGGAAACACCGGGCAAACTTTACAAACATCTCTACTCGATCCGTGCAAAATCATCACCAAAACGGATGCCGAAGCCGCCCTCGGCGAATCGGTCAACCAGGAACACCCGGAAACCGCCGTCAACCCCCTCAATCAGAAGCAATGCTTCTACTCGTCAACATCCTCGGATCGTTTCATATCAGTCTCAATTCTGCAAACGGAGGGCTTGACTCCGCCTGTACGCGAGCAGGGACAGAGCGCGGCCACCATCTACAGAACGATCAGGGAAAATCTCGATCCGGTACAAGCCGTACAAGGCATCGGCGATGACGCCTGTTGGGGGACACCCGGCCTGCACATTCTTTTTGGCGATACTTACCTCGTCATCGGGGTAGGGAATACGAACAAACCCGAGAACCTTGAATTGGCCAAAAGCCTGGCGGTGATTGCAATTGGCCGCTTATAATTGCTAGAGTTACGGGATACTCACATAGGGGACCGCGTCGATTGTCAAGGCGGATGAAACGAGGGAAAGGAGAAGCGAATGAGAATACTCTCGATCAACGGCACTTACCGTAAGAACGGAACAACTACCCGCCTTACCGAGGCGGCGCTGGAGGGGGCGGCATCGGTGGGGGTCGATACGGAAATGATTCTCTTGACTGAAAAAGACATCCGCTACTGCACCAACTGCCTGACCTGCTACAAGGATCTGGAGTCGAGAATAGCACCGTGCATCATTGAAGACGACGTACATGATATTCTGGTTAAAATAGCGGATGCCGACGGTGTGCTGTTTACATCTCCCGTCCACAGTGGGTTCGTCAGCGCTCTCATGACCACTTTCATACACCGCGCAAGCTGGACCCTGCTTCGCCCGACGGGGGAGATCCTGGGGCTCAAGGGATGCCCGGAGCCGCGACTCACGGACAAAGCCCGCGCTATTGCAACCATCGTGAGTGCAGGCGGAATGCCGACTGAACTGAGAAAATACTGCGATACCGGGTCTCCGTGGCTGCAGGATATGGCGGCAACCATCTGCAACGGCGAATGCGTGGGCGATATGTACGCCGGCGCGGTCTTCACCAAGGAGCTGGAAGGGCAGGAATGGAGCAGGATGTATTTGTTCCGCGAGCTCACCGATGAGCAACTCCGGCAGGCATACGATTTGGGGGTCACGATGGCCCGTGCAGCGAAGGAGGGGACGATCCGGCCTTACGATCCGATGCGGTCGATCGAATCGGTTGAGCAACAAGGTGCGCAATAGAGCTTGAGAAAATCAATAGGCGTAACTTCGACCGGGGATGTGTATCACACAGAGGATTTTGCCAACTGGACACAGCTACCCCGGGAAATTTTAATTTGCAGGGGTTGTTCGTTGTGAGTGAGATAAAAAAACCAGGGTCCGGGGGCATTGGCTTGCATGATGGGTGGCGGCGATGATTTTTTCCAGATCTCGCTTGCTGGGCGTTCCGTATACTCCTCATCCCGAAGAGCAGTCGTTTGTTGAGAGAGCCGAGCTGCAACGCGACGAAGAGCTTGCCGTCAGCGTGTCGGTGCTGGACGACCGCGAAAGCGAGCGGTTTTTCGGGGTCCGGTTGGCACGAAAAGGGATTCAACCGGTGTGGCTCCGGATCGTGAACAAGGGTGAACAGTCCTACCGTCTGCACCTCATGAGCCTTGACCCCAACTATTATTCAGCCCTGGAGGCCGCATTCATCAATCATTATGCGGTGGGCAAGCGGCTGATCGAATTAGGTATCCTGGCGTGGGTGGTTCTGCCACTGCTTGCCCTGTTGGCTCCCTTCAAATGGCTTGGAGCTCGTAGCTCCAACCGGCGCATGGATGCCTACTTCCAGGAGCACGGAATCGGGTGGGGTCTGATCAGGCCGGGTGAAGAGCTTTCGGGGTTCGCCTTCACCTCGCTCGATGAGGGCAAGAAGGAAGTGACTGTGGGCCTGCTGGGCGCCGGACGCATCAAACAGTTTTTCTTTTCAATTCCCGTTCCCGGGTTGAAGGTTGACCATGCGAATAAGGCATTCGATGATCTTTACCGCCCCGAGGATACGGTCGAGTGTGACGAAGGCGAACTGCGCGAGCGACTCGAGGAGTTGCCGCGCAGCACCACGAACAAACGCGGGACGGTCGAAGGGGACCCTCTCAACCTGGTAGCGATTGGAGATTTTACGACTATACTCAACGGGTTTGGCGGGCACTGGGACGAGACGGAGACGTTAAGCCCCGGTTCGTGCTGGCGGACCCTCAAAGCATTTTTGCTCGGCGCCGGTTATCGCTATTCTCCCGTGAGTCCGCTCTACGTCGCAGGACGCAGCCAGGACTTCGCGTTGCAGAAGGCACGCCGCACGATCAACCAAAGGCTTCACCTCCGGTTTTGGATTACGCCACTTCGATTTGCGGGCAAGCCGGTCTGGATAGGTCAAATAAGCCGGGACATCGGTGTGCGCTTCACTCTCAAAACCTGGAATCTTACCACCCACAGGATCGATCCCGACATCGACGATGCCAGGGATTATGCGCTGGGTGATCTCATGGATGTCGGTCGAGTCTCGAAAGTGGGTTACGTGGCAGGGGTGGAAGCCGCCGGCCGAAAGAGTCCGCGACACAATCTGACCGGTGACCCGTACTTCACCGACGGCCTTCGCGCAGTGGCAATTTTTTCCGAAGCTCGGACCGATCCAGCCTTCCTCGACTGGGCGTGACCGAGAGAAGATCCGCCGGCGCAAAGCGCCCACCGAAAAACATTAAGTCGCCTTCTCCTGATACACTCAGGGAAGGTAAGAGCGAAGGTTGTTTTGGACAGCTGAAAGGAGCCGTAATATGTCAGCAGTAAATAGTCCTGTGGAAATCTTCAAATTGCTCGACAAATCAAATTGCAGAGAATGCAGCGAGCCGACATGTTTGGCCTTTGCTGCTGCAGTTTTCAGGGGTCAAAAGCAGCTTAATGAATGCCCCAACCTGGAGAGCGAGATAATCGAACAATATGGTGGCAAAGCGGACAATAAGATTTCACTTGAACAGGAGCGCGACGAAGCAGTGGAGCAGTTGAAAAGAAAAATCAGGGCAATAGATCTTTCTTCAGCAGCGCAGAGATTGGGAGCGAAATTCTCCGACCAAAAACTGACGATCGAAGTTCTCGGCAAAGACTTTACTGTCGATAGAGAGGGAAACATTACTACAGACATCCACGTTCATTCATGGATAGCGATACCCGCATTGAATTACATAATGACCGGTGCCGGCACTTCCGTGTCGGGAAAGTGGGTTCCATTCAGGGAACTGAAAGGCGGGAAGACATGGCATCGACTTTTTGGTCAGATGTGTGAGAAACGTATCAAAGAAGTTGCGGACACCTACACGGATCTTTTCGAGGATATGATTCGCATTTTCAACGGAAGGCAAGTGGAAAATCATTATGCCTCCGATATTTCATTAGTTTTGTATCCCTTGCCAAAAGTGCCGATGCTGATTTGCTATTGGAGACCCGAAGATGAACTGGAATCCAATTTGAACATTTTTTTCGATTCAAGGGCGGAAGCAAATCTCAATATTGAATCCATCTATACTCTCGGCACCGGCCTTGCCGTCATGTTTAAGAAAATCGCTGCAAGTCACGGGTGACAACGAACATCATGTGGGCCCGAATTCTTAGGTTGACTGCTTTTTTTTTCGCCTCCAGGCGTTTCATTGGCCGGAGGTTGTTCGAATTGATATCGTCCGCTCCGACGCTGCATGGATCAGCCTCCGCCCACCGGAGGAAACATTGCCACCCGTTCGGTTCCCTCCAGCACGGTGTCCCATTTGGCGGCCAGCCCGTTTACCATGATTAGCTTCACATCATCTACGGGCAACTGGAGCTGTTCGGCTAGCTCCCGCACGGTCGTTCCAGGCTCAATCTGCACTTCAAGGCCGGTTGCATGGTCGTAGGCAGGGAAATATTTCCTCAATGTAGCTGCAAGCAGGACCTGTAGCGCCATCGGCATTTCCTTCAGCTCTGCGCGGTCAGTTGGAATGAGCCTGACGATAGACTCTCTTAATGTGCACGTTCGATACCAGAGCGGTGTAATCCTTGCCCTGTTCCAGGTCGACTCGAATGCTTTGTTGGTCGATCTCCATGTACCGGGACAGAACGGCCAGAATATCGTTCTTGAGAGATTCCATAACATCAGGAGCCAGATCCATGCGGTCATGCATCAACACCACCTGCATCCTTCTTCTAGCCACCTGACTGCTTGGTTTTTCTCCAAAGAATCTGCGGATTGCCTTCAGCATTTCTAAAACCTCCTGTTCAGCTCAGCATGAATCGCTTCACTTTAGCTAGAAAACCGTTCCCTTTTTCCTCATCAAAGGGAACATCTTCCCCATTTAAGCGAGCCGCTATCTGCGTGAAGGCGTGTCCGGCTCTGCTGCCCCGCTGATGCACCAGAGGGACCCCCCGGTTGGTGGAAATGACCACTTCTTCACTCTCCGGAACCACACCCAGCAGAGGTACTGCAAGGAGGGAGAGTATATCTGCGGTCGACATCATATCGCCCTTCTTGACCATGCGCTGATTCAGGCGATTAATGATGAGATGAATATCTTTGAGCAGGCTTGCTTCAAGCAATCCGATCACCCGATCCGCATCGCGAATGGCCGATACTTCGGGAGTTGTCACCACTATGGCCATCTGTGCTCCTGCCACCGCGTTCTTAAACCCCTGTTCAATGCCGGCCGGACAGTCGATAAAGACGTAATCGAATTCTTCCGCCAGTTCTTCACACAGCGTCTTCATTTGTTCCGGATTGACAGCATTTTTTTCCCGGGTCTGGGCGGCGGGAATCATGCACAAGTTGGACAGTTTGCGATCGCGAATCATGGCTTGCGGTCGGCGGCAGTTGCCCTCGATGATATCCACCAGATTATACACGATGCGATTCTCCAGTCCCATCACCACATCGAGATTGCGCAGTCCAATGTCCGCATCGATCATACAGACGTTGTACTTTTTCTTGGCCAGCATCGTGCCGATATTGGCCACGGTCGTGGTTTTCCCAACGCCCCCTTTACCTGAAGTTACCACTATGGTTTTTCCGGCCATGTTTCATCCCATCCCTGTTAGAGTTGAAGGTTAATGCCGTCAGTCCCTCACTCCAGCCTCACAAAGTAATCACCTGGATCATATTGTTCTGTATTTCAGCCACCTCAAAGCGCTTTGGCATTGGTTTGTTGCCGCGTGGAGGAAGTGCCACCAGATCAGCAATGCGAAGCTGGTTAGGTTCAATGCTGAGAGCCCAGATCCTGGCCGAATAATCGCCGGTTGCTCCGGCATGAGCCACGCCCCTGAGACTTCCGAACACGATGATGTCACCCACTGCAATCACTTCCGCTCCGGGATTGACATCTCCCAATATGACACAATCTGCAGACGATTCGATACGAGTTCCCGAGCGGCAAGTGGTGCGCACTATCTTGGGCGATACGTCCTGCCTGCGAGGAGCGGCCGCGGGCGGTGCAGTACGGTTGCGATCTCGGTTAGGGTCCAGGCTGAAGACCAGATCATCCTGTATTTTAACTTCCACCAGCTTCACTCCGGCCTTATCCGCAAGCAGTTTGCGCAATTTCAAGATTTGATCCGTCTGCAACGGTCTCGCACGAAGATCCAGGCTCATTTCCGAATCATAGAAAAAATCGTGTGACTCCTCCAGACGTTTTTCCATGTAGTTTATGATTTCCTGAAAGGACGGTCGCGAATCGGGCACCAGGGTAAATCCGTCGCGGGTGGCCTTAATCTGAATCGGCAGTGGAGTGTCAGAGCTCATGGTTACGATGTGATGTCCTCCTGCATCTACTCAGGGTGTTTGCCATTTTCAGGCAAAATGATCTGCCTCAATTGCAGCCAGCTGTCAAAACGAGGGAACTGATTTGGAGCGCGGTTCCAGGGCTGATCGTAAAGAAGCGGCTGAATGCCGTCCTGCGCCAGTAAATGACAGGTTTCCAGTCGGTCCTCCACAAAATAGCGAATTTGCAGGTCTTTGAGAATTCCTATTTTCGCTTCGGGTAAACCCGTGGCGATCACCTGAATATTTTCCGGAGAAACCTGTGGCAAGGTCTGCCGCAGCCAACCAATGATGGATTCGGGCCAGATACGTGCGGTCACAAAACGCAAAGGCCCGTGGTTTGCCAGCTCAGTCAGCACGTCCGGAGCCATCGGCATGGGTGGGATCTGCAGCGTGTGGTCGTCATCCAGTGTGAGACAGATGAGATCGTCGATGACCTCGCGCTCCAAATTCAAACAACTATAGAGATTGTAGCAGGTCATATCTTCCTTGGTGAGGCGGGACAATCCATATCGGTCGCGGGCAAGCCTCACGAATACGGACATGGTGTCGGCAACAACACCGTCAATATCAAAGGCCAGTTCGGCCGGCCGGATCGCTTCTTTGATGTTCGTAACCATTAATCAACTTTCCTGGACACATTCATCGGTAACACATGCTTGGGCCGGTTCGTCAAAACGAAAATAGATCTCAAAAACACCATCTTCAAAATGACTGTGTACCACATAACCGACTTTATGGAAAATGCCTAGCATGCTGCGGTTTGCGGCCAGCACGTAGGCCATGAAGCCGCTAAGTCCTTTGCTCCTGGCTATTTCGCAAAGGTAGTGCAGCAAGAACGTGCCGATACCGCTACGCTGCCATTCGGCGCGCACCGCAAAATCGACTTCGGCCATGTTGCTTTTTTGATCGAGAATATAGCGGCCCAAAGCAACTATGGTTTCATTGCCGATCTCGCCGGTAGCGCCAACGATAGCCATTTCATGCTCGTAATCGATGTTGACCATGCTCTGGGTGTTACGATGGGGGAAGACTTTCATTGCCGATAGAAAGCGATAGTAAATATCCTGGTCGGGCAGGGAATAGAAAAACTCCTGCAAAGCTCGTTCGTCGGTGGGCTTAATGGGCCGGAAGAAGACCTGTCTGTCGCCGGGAAACATTTGATAGGTCTCCCATTGGCCGGGATAGAGAGGTTCAAAAATGGGGGGTAGTATTTGATCTTCATAGACATAACGCCGCTGTTTGGATTCGCTCAGCAGGCGCTCGCGAAACTTGGGATGGGCGATATTGATCAGAGCCAACGCTCTTTCCCGAATGGTCTTGCCGTACAAATAAGCGATACCGAATTCAGTTACCACATATTGCACGGTGCTGCGTGGGCTGACAACCCCCGAGCCGTTCGTGAGGTGACTCACAATGCGGGACTTTTTGCCGTCCGAGCTGGTTGACGGCAGCACGATGATGGTTTTTCCTCTACGGGCGTGGAATGCGCCATGCATGAAGTCCACATAGCCGCCAATACCGCTGTAGACTTTATGGCCGATGGAGTCGGCGCAGATTTGTCCCGTGAGATCGATCTCAAGCGCCGAGTTGATGGCGACCATCTGATCGTTTCGACTTATCAGCCTGCTGTCGTTTACATATTCAATGGGGTAGAGCTCAACTTCAGGATTATTGTGGACAAAGTCGTACAGCTCACGGCTGCCAAGGCAGGAACTGGTGATGATCTTGCCATGATGGAAGTTCTTTTTGCTGCCGTTTATGATTCCTTTGCGCACCAGATGTAAATGGGCATCGGTTATGATTTCGGCATGCACTCCGAGATCCTTTTTGTCTTCCAGATAGCGCAGCACCGAATTGGCAACGCGGCCGATGCCGACTTGAATGGTGGAACCGTCATCAACCAGGCTGGAAACATATCTGGCGATACGCTCTGCAACAGCACTGCGCTCGCGAAAAACGATTTCCAGCAAAGGCTCTTGGTGTTCGACAAATCGATGGATCTGGGTCACGTGCAAAAAACTGTCCCCTAAGGTGCGCGGCATCTGCGGATTCACCTGGGCAATCACCACTTTTGCCGTTTCAGCGGCCGCTTTGCATATATCCACGGCAATGCCCAAAGAGCAGAAGCCATGTTCATCAGGAGGGGAAATCTGAACCAAACAGATGTCTATGCCCAAAGAGCCGTCGTAGCGAAAAAGACTGGGAATTGACGAGAAATAGATGGGGACGTAATCGGCCAATCCGAGATTGACCGCCTTTCTGGATTTCGAGCCGACAAAAAAGGTCCTTAACCTGCAGCAATTTTGCAGGTCTGCCCAGTCCTCAGGGATGGCTCCCATTGAGACGTTTTGCACCACCTCTAAATCACGATGCCTTTTTAGCAGCGGCAACAGGTTGCGCACCAGGTGTTGCGGTTCCCCGCAGCCTGATCCGATAAAAATCCGGTTCCCGTCGCGGATCACAGATTCAAGTATGGAGTCGGCTTGCCCCAGGCGCTCGCAGTAGTATGTCTTCCACCCTTCTCCAAAAAACATAGCGTAAAACTTATCCTGAAATTTTTGGTCGAATGTATGTGTAAAGCCGGCTTCGGACTGCAGAAGTCGGGCTTCAGGAAAGGCTTGGGGAAGTGCCTCACCCATCGCCTGCAGCAGGTAGGCCGCAATCTATTGCTTGTTTCGTTGTCACAAACAGGGTCATGGGAGTTAGACCGAAGTCCAAAGCGGATGCACTAACCTTGTGTTTCTCCGTACACTATTGAAGAGGGCGACTCGGGCTGCTTCCAGCCGGCACGCTGCGCTAATAAATCCAGGTGAAGGGTAGTCCATTCTTCCAGGGGGAAATAAACTGAATCCATCCTTTCTCGCACGTCGATCTGCTTGAAGTAGGTTTTACAAAGCCTGCAGTAATGCACGTGGTAATGCGGTTCGGTCTCAGTGTAAATGTATCCGAGCGATTCATGGTAGCGGTTTTCACAATTCGGGCACTGCAGCCTGTAGAGGTTCCACTCGGATCCGCACCATGAACAGAACCCTCGACGCTCGCCCTCGCCGTGCAAAAACAGCAATGAGGGCAAAGAGCCGCATATGGGGCAGTACCCTTTGAGCCAGTCGGCAGGTAAAGGAAATCTACTCAACAACTCTTGCGCCGTCCATTCCAGGGAGGGACGCAGTCCGCTTCGAGCCCAAAAGAGCAGAGAAGCAATATCCTGCCCGGCGGTTTCAACCCACTCTTCCCAGGGCTCCCATTCATGCTGCATGAAGCTCCGCCAGATATCATGCTTGTGCTCGGGCTGCTTGCTCAGAGCATCCTTCAGGGCGGAGTGTGCTTCCCGCAGAGAGTGGTTGTGGGAGGGGATGCGCTGTTCCATTTGGATCAAAATCCTCTCGGCCGATTGGATATCTATCGGGAACTCCCACCTTTTAAGCAATGGAAAGCCTTCGCTCCACTTGGTTTGAACCAGTTGGGAGGATATTTCCGGTGACTTCAAATTGAGCTCTCCTCGGGCGGCCAGCTGAGTCAAGAACAAAGACTCCAAAAGGGGATAGAGGTCACTGTAGGCCGGTTTTTGAGATCTGGCAAGACTGAGGGCCTGCTCAATGGTCTCCTTGGTTTTGTTCAACTCCGTTTTCAAAGAATCCTTCCTTACTAAAGGAGGGAAGCCGAATTTTGCAGCTTCCCTCCCTCTACCTTACTTGTCGCAAAAACAGACAACCATTCCGTTAACGACTGTCCACAAAATAACCTTGACTTGTTCCTCTTTCCAGGATGCGCCAACCGTCATTGCGGCAAACCACCATGAGCGGCCGGACCGAAGGGAGCATGAAAATACGAGCTTCTTTAACTCCACGCTCCGTGCTCTCGCTCCTTATCCGGGGATGAATGCACGCAGCATTCGCCCTGCCGGCTTCACCATGCGACGCATTGCAAGTTTGCGGTTGATACCCGGGGTTGCACTGGCAATGGCGAACTCATGATACACTGCGGGATCATCCACCACCAGATAAATCACTCGAATGTCATCCGGATTGATCAGTTGCGCGTTGGGATGCTTCTTTTTTACTTCCTCCAGGCGCTTGTTGGCCAGGCCCAGCATTTCATCACGGTCGCCGAAGTTCATGGCGCCTGTCGGACAGACCTTCACACAAGCCGGCAACAACCCGGCGCTCACCCGGTCGAGGCACATGGTGCATTTGACGATGCGGCCATCCTCGGTAAGTCTGGGGATGTTATAAGGACATGCACCCTTAACTTCGTCAAAATTGGCCTCCCGAGTTTTTTCGTTGTAGACCACTGCACCGGTTTTCTCGTCATGAATCACCGCACCATCCACATAACCCAGGATCGCGTCTTTGCACGGCGGATCTATGCAGTGTCGGCATTGATCGGCAAAGAAGTACCAGGCCAGTTTGCCTTCTTTTTCGACCTCGCTGAAGCGCACCAGCTTATAAGTGTTCCCATCCAGGTCGGGTGGATTTTGATGGCTTCCCGTGTTCTTGGTCATACTGGCCCCGTTTTGGTTCCAGTTCTTGCAGGCAATCTGGCAACCGCGGCAGGCCGTACAACGTGTTGTATCTATAAAAAAGCTTTTCCCTGCCATGGCTTACACCTCCTTCTTGCTTACATTGACCATGAATGCTTTTGTCTCCGGGATACGAGTGTTCGGATCTCCTACCGCCGGAGTCAGCAGGTTCGCACTGTCTCCGCCATCGGGTGGCCATACCCAGCCGTAGTGCCACGGGAATCCGACCAGATGGACTTCCTGATCGAGCACCTTGAAGGGCCTCAACCGTTTGGTGACGATGGCTACTGCCTCGATTTTGCCGCGTGGAGACTCCACAATGGCCATTTCGCCGTTCTTGATTCCCTTGAGTTGTGCCAACTGCTCACTCATCTCCACAAACAACTGTGGCTCGGCCTCCAGCAGCCAGGGCAGCCAGCGAGTCAGGACGCCCGTCTGCCAGTGCTCGGTGACCCGGTAAGTGGTGCCAACGAACGGGAAGCGCGGATCGCAGGTCTTGAGGATGTCTCTGGCGGTGCCGTAAACGGCTGCCACCGGGTTGATGATTTGCGTGCTCAGCGGATTCTTGTCCACCGGGCATTCCATCGGCTCGTAGTGCTCGGGGAAGGGACCGTCCTTTAGGCCCGGGCCAAAGATGGAAGCCACACCGTCGGGTTTCATGATGAAGGGCAGACGTCCGGCCGTATCGGGAGCGCCGTCGGCCTTTTGCAGCGGCGGCCAGGGTCCGTCAGGCACATCACCCTGCCATTTGCCTTTGCCGTCAGGGCCCATCACCCATTCAACCACCGGCTTTTTCGGATTCCAAGGTTTTCCTTTCAAGTCCACCGAGGCGCGGTTGTAAATGATGCGGCGGTTGACCGGCCAACACCAGGACCAGCCGGCAAAGAGTCCGATTCCACTCGGGTCGTCCTTATTCCGGCGGGCCATGTTGTTGCCTTGAGCATTGTAGCTGTTGCAATACAGCCAGTTTCCGCTGGAAGTGGAGCCGTCCGCCTGCAGCAGTGCAAAGCCTGGGACCGGGTCGCCTTTCTTGTGGGTCTTGTCCGCTATAGTGACATCTTTGAGAAAATACCCATTGATGGCTTTGGCGACCAGATGGGCATCAAATTTACCGTTGCTGGCGTAGTCCCATTTGAGATTTAAGATGGGATCTGGAGAGACGGCTTTCTTATCCTTTTTATAGAGCTCTCGGATCTCGTTGAACAGCTCGACCATGATGTCGCCGTCCGGCAGAGCATCGCCCGGCGGCTCCTGCGCCTTGTAGCGCCATTGCGCCCAGCGGCCGCTGTTGGAGAGGGAGCCTTCTTTTTCCATGTAGGCGGCACAGGGCAGGAAAAAGACCTCCGTCTTGATTTTCTTGGGATCCGCTGCCGGCCCTTTCCAGAAGGACGCCGTCTCGTTTTCGAACAGATTCACCACCACCATCCAGTCGAGGTTGGCCATGGCTTCTCTAGTCTTATTGGCGTTGGCGCCACTGCAGGCCGGATTTTGACCCCATGAAAAAAATCCGCTCAATTCTTTTTTGTACATGGCATCGAACAAATCGAGCCAAGTATAGGTCTTGCCCTCTTCGACCTTGGGCAGCCACGCGTAACCGAACTCGTTCTGTTCGGTTGCCGCGTCGCCGTACATGCTCTTAAGAAAACTCGCCACGTACTTCGGTCGATTTTGCCACCAGTTGGCACTCAAAGGGTCCTTGGTGGCGGGAGTATATTTCTTGTTATAGTCCGCCAGCGTCTGCAGCGACGCGGACGGCACAGGCAGATAGCCGGGAAGGATGTGGAACAGCAGGCCATGGTCGGTGGAACCCTGCACATTGGACTCCCCGCGCAATGCATTGACTCCGCCTCCCGCCATTCCCATGTTGCCCAACAGCAGCTGAATGATACACATGGCACGAATGTTTTGCACCCCTACCGTATGCTGGGTCCAGCCCATCGCGTACATGATGGTCCCGGCTTGGTCGGGGGCACCGGTTTTGGCATAGGTCTCGTAAACTTTGAGCAAGTCTTCCTTGGGGGTGCCGGTAATGCTGGAAACGGTATCCAGGTCATAGCGGGAATAATGGCTCTTCAGCAACTGAAACACGCAGCGCGGATCCTGAAGACTCAGATCCCGCAACGGCATTCCGTCCGCATCCTTTTTGAGTGCCCAATTGGCGGGATCGTACTTGCGCTTTTGCGCATCATAACCCGAAAAAAGACCATCCTTAAAATCGTATTTATCACCCGCAATAAAGCTGCCGTTGGTGTAATTGGCAACGTAGTCCTTGAAGTATTTGTCATTTTCAATGATGTATTTGATCATTCCGCCCAGAAAGGCGATGTCCGTTCCGGAGCGAAGAGGGGCGTAAATGTCCGCCTTCGCTGAAGTTCGGGTAAAACGAGGGTCTACGTGGATCACGGGAGTCCCGTTGAGTTGTGCCTTGGTTACCCAACGAAACGAGATGGGATGATTTTCTGCAGCATTGCTGCCCATGATCAATATGCAATCACTGTTGGCAATATCGATCCAGTGATTGGTCATCGCGCCGCGTCCGAACGACTCTGCCAGAGCCGCAACAGTCGCGCTGTGTCAGATACGCGCCTGGTGTTCAATATACACCAGTCCGAGGGCACGCAGCATGGCCTGGTAGGCCCAGCATTCCTCATTATCCAAGGCGGCGCTTCCAACCGATGCGATTGCGTTACAACGGTTGACCAATTGACCGTTTTTGTTTTTTACCGTAAAGTTTGCATCGCGGCTCTTTTTTACGCGCTCGGCAATCTCTTTAAGAGCCCAGTCCCAGCTCTTTTCCTGCCAATCGGAGCTATTTGGAGCGCGATACAGGACTTTGGTGACGCGCCGGTCGTTTTGGGCAATCTGATATGCAGCGGCCCCTTTGGCGCATAACGATCCGCCATTGATGGGATGATCTGCGTCCCCCTCGGTATAAATTACCTGGCCGGATTCTTTACCGGTATGGCAGATGATTCCGCACCCCACCGCACAGTAACAACAAATGGTGGGCGTCTCCTTGGCGTCTTTGGTGCGCAGTTCCATGCTGAAAGCATGAACGGGTCCGAGATCGAACCCCATTCCGCTTAAAGCAAGGCCGGCAGTAGCTGCACCAGAGACTTTCAGGAAATCCCTTCGTGTCAACTTCATATTGTGTCCCTCCATTTACCTTGATCGATTGGCGACCGCCCAACGGGCAGCCTTGCCCTAAAATTAGGTGACTCAATGTGCCTTTTTTCTCCTCTTGAAGCATCACCTCCCCAAATAATCTATTTTGTTAAACAATGATTCCTATAATGCAGTTCAGCCAAGCCTGCGACCTTCCGGATAACATGAGCTAAGCACTCGGGCGCTGGTACAGTGAAGTGGTGTCAATGGCAACACCCCTGCTGATAGGTTGAATTGGAAGATTTGTTAAGTTAAGAAGAAATTTTCCGAGATAGTTTTCGCGTCCAGCCTACTGTATGTGAGCTAGCTTTGTCAACCGAGTACACTAAGAATGCCGATTAATATTGTCGATATTGTTAATTGTATTTCTATTCTACTTGTAACCGGACCCGGGAAAAGCACCAAGAGACACGAGTGAAGTACAACGGGTAAAATAAATTGGCTCATTGCGGATCAGCAGGCATAGCGGCATCAGGCATCGGTCACCTACCGGCAGGAGCTTTCGCCGCCATGGACTCGGGCAATCAGTCAGTGAGTGCTTAGTTTAGCCTGCAAAGGGGTCGCGAAGAACGATCGTCTCATCTCTGCCCGGTCCCACCGAGACGATAACCAGGGGGATGCCAGCCAGATCCTCAATTCTTTTCAGGTAGTGCTGAGTATTTTCCGGCAAATCGGAGAGCTTGCGAATATCCCGAAGGTCCTCTTCCCAGCCGGGCAACTCTTCGTAAATGGGCACACACGCCTCCAATGCGCCGAGCTCAGGCGGAACGGTATCCAATCTTAACGGGCCGCATTGATAGCCCACAGCGATCTTCAGCGTAGGTAAGCCTGTCAAGACATCCAGTTTTGTGATCGCCAGACCGGCCAGTCCGTTCAACCTTGCGGAATTCTTGAGCACGACCATATCCAGCCAGCCACACCTCCGAGGTCTCCCGGTGGTGGAGCCAAACTCTCCGCCCACTTGTTGGAGTTTTTCCCCGGTCTCATCCAATAACTCGGAAGGGAAGGGGCCTCCCCCGACACGTGTGGTATATGCTTTTACCACACCCAAGACTTGATGTATCCTGTCCGGACCCACGCCGGACCCGCAGCAGGCATTCCCCGCAACTGTATTAGACGAGGTGACAAAGGGATAGGTGCCGTGATCGATATCGAGGTGCGTTCCCTGGGCGCCTTCAAACAAAAGTTTCTTGCCAAGTCGGTCTGCCGATTGTAGTCGTTCGGAAACGTTTTCGGCGAACGGTGCAAGCCTTTCTCCGTAAGCGAGGTATTCGTCCAAGATGGCCTTGCCGTCAAGAGGCTGCTCCCCGAAGAAGTTCTGTAGCATGAAGTTTTTCTCTTCAAGGTTCATCTCGATCTTTTCAGCCAGAGTTATTTCGTTGAACAAATCGTGTGTTCTGATGCCGCTGCGGACCACCTTGTCCTCATAACAAGGCCCAATGCCTCGGCCGGTGGTGCCGATTTTGGATTTACCCTTCTTGTTTTCCCGGGCGATGTCCAAGGCGCGGTGATAAGGCATGATTATGTGTGCGTAGCGACTGATGATCAGATTGTCGGGACTGACTGAAATGCCGTGACCGATGAGACGATCGATTTCCTGAATCAAGACGGCCGGATCGATTACTACCCCGTTTCCTATCGCACAAACCTTGCCCGGATGAAGAATGCCGGAAGGGATTAGATGTAGAATGAATTTCTTCCCTTTTACCACAAGGGTATGACCCGCATTGTTTCCTCCCTGGAAGCGAATCACGTAGTCAGCTTTGTCTGTGAGCAGATCGACGATTTTTCCCTTTCCTTCGTCACCCCACTGGGTCCCTATGATAACGACGTTGGGCATGATGTTTTCTTTCTCCGAAGCGAAAACTGGTCGCTCATGGTTGTATGGATGATGCACACAATATTCTGCAGTAAATTCTGTTCCCTATCGCATTCTGGCTTGTGGTGATGTGCTGCTTGTAAGCGCCCGCACTGTGAAAATCGGCACATGTTAGCTGTAATGAAAAAAGAAGCTGCTGTCAAAGGGAAATTCAAGGAGGTAAAAAGAGGGGGAGCCTTTGCCACGGATTCAATCCTTTCCCGCAGCAAAGGCAAAAACAATAATCAGAATTGACGCATGGCTCTCAATCGTTGAATCCGTTCTTCGATGGGGGGATGAGTACTGAAAAGGCTTGCCAGGCTTTTGCCGGAAAGCGGATTTACGATAAACATATGCGCCGTTTCCGGTCTCGCGTCATGCATGGGTAGGCGCTGCGATGCCATGGATAGTTTTTGCAAAGCGCTCGCCAATGAATCGGGACTGTGTGAGAGTCTTGCGCCTGTTTCATCAGCCAGGTATTCGCGCGATCTGGAGATTGCCATCTGGATGAGCATGGCTGCAACAGGAGCGAGAATAGCGGTTACCAGCAGTCCGACTATCCCGCCTCCGCCTTCGTCATTATCGCTTCTGCCTCCGCCGAAGATGGCAGCCCAGCGCGCCATGTTTGCGAGTATCATTACAACGCCGGCCAGTGTCGCGGCAATCGAGCTGATTAAAATGTCCCTATTTTTGACATGGCCCAGCTCATGGGCGAGGACCCCGCGAATTTCGTCAAGAGTCAGCAGTCTCAGTATCCCCTCGGTTACGGCCACCACGGCATGCTGCGGGTTTCTTCCGGTTGCAAAAGCGTTGGGTGTCTCTTGTGGAATAATGTAGACACGCGGCATGGGCAGATTTGCCTGCGAGGCCAGTTCCCTGACGATGCGGTAGAGCTCAGGTGCTTGATGCTCATCGACGGGTTTCGCGCGATACATGGCCAGTACGATTTTATCTGAAAACCAGTAGCTGCCGAGATTCATGACGACAGCGAATACGAAGGCGATCACCATTCCTTGCGAACCGCCGAACAGGCGCCCGATAAAAATTATAAGTGCGGTCAGTACGGCTAGAAGCAAAGTCGTACGCAGTCTATTTTCCATCTTTCTGTTCCTCCGTAAGCGTCAATTTTTATCTAATTATTTCCTGCTTTCAGCAGGTAGTCAAACCCTTCCCCATCATAGCATCTGGTTTATCGTTGCCAACTAGCCGGCTCCCGGCTCGGGGCCGCTCGATTGGCTATTTTCCAAGCTATATCCGGGGAATCGTAATCAAAGTAAGGAAATGCGCATTGGCTGTCAAGCCGGATCGGAGCTTGACTGGACCGATTGCTCGGGAAGTTATTTGTTGTTGAGCCTGGAGAAAAAGACGTGCTAATATTTTGTCCGGAATTTGAGCGACTCCATCAGAAATCAGGGTAATGCCCGCGAAATAGCGCTGCCGGAATTGCGCATGATCGGCGTTCGGATTTAGAACCTCTAACCTGCAACTCGAATCGGAGTCTCAAGGAGAAGATGCATGCGTTATTCGAAGTACTTCATTCACACCCTATTTGAGGTTCCCAAGGAGGCCGAAATTCCTTCGCACATTCTCCTCCTGCGGGGGTCCTACATTCACCCGGTTGCCGCCGGAATTTATTCCCTGCTGCCGTTAGGACATCGAGTTGCGGAAAAAGTCAAAAATATTCTGCGGGAGGAGCTCAATGCCATCGGCGGCATGGAAGTCACCATGCCGGTTCTCAATCCTGCCGAGCTTTGGAAAAAAACCAAACGGTACTTCGACATTGGTGCAGAGCTTTTTCGCATCAAGGACCGAAAGGATCGCGATTTTGTTCTGGCCATGACCCATGAAGAGGTCATCACCGACATTGCCGGGCAGTTCCTGACATCTTACCGGGACATGCCGGTCATGATGTACCAGATTCACACCAAAATACGCGACGAGGCTCGCCCCCGAGCCGGCTTGCTGCGGGTTCGAGAATTTTTCATGAATGACAGCTACAGCTTTCACACGAATTTTGCCGATCTGGATGCCTATTACCCGAAAATTTTCAACGCGTATCTCAGAATATTCGCCCGTTGCGGGCTGAAATCGGTTCCAATCGAAGCGGATTCAGGAATCATGGGGGGAACCGGCTCACACGAATTCATGCTTGATTCCCCCCATGGAGAAGACCGTTTTGTGGTCTGCACCCGCTGTGATTATAGAGCCAATACTGAAAAGGCGGCGGGGATAAAGACGGCTGTCGGAAACATTACCGACGATCCCGGAAAAATGGAGAAAGTGGACACGCCGGGTGTCAAAACGATCTCAGACCTAATGCGATTTTTTGGAGCCGGCGAGGAACGGTTCCTCAAAACCGTAGCCTACGAAGCAGACGGTGATTTGGTTTTGGCCGTCATTCGCGGGGATTTTGCCGTGTCCGAAACCAAGCTCACCAATCACCTCAAGGCTATCCATCTGGATCTGGCTCCCGAACATTTGCTTATCAACAAAGGAATGCATCCTGGTTTTCTCTCACCTGTAGGTCTTGAAGGTATGCGCATCGTAATGGACACATCCGTCGATGATCAGACTCTGTACGTTGCGGGCGGAAATGAGCCGGACAAGCACTATAAAAATGTTCTCTCTGGACGGGATTTTATTGTGAAAGAGAAAACCGATATCGCCGAAGTCCGCCAGGGAGACGGATGCTTGCAGTGTCAGCAGGGACAGCTCGAAATTCGCCGCGGTATCGAGTTGGGACATACCTTCAAGCTGGGCACAAAGTACACGGCCCCGGACGCCATGGATGTCACCTTTCTGAATGATCGGGGAGAACAAAACAGGGTGATCATGGGTTGCTACGGCATCGGGGTGGAGCGGCTTATGGCGTCGGCCGTCGAGCAGTGGCACGATGATGCGGGCATCATCTGGCCGATCAGTATCGCTCCTTTTCAGGTGATGTTGACTTCCTTGGGCCAAAAGCCGGAGATCCTGGAAACCGCCGAAATAGTCTATTCCCAGCTTAAAGGCCAATACGAAGTTCTGTACGACGATAGGAACGAATCTCCGGGCGTTAAGCTAAAAGATGCCGATCTGCTGGGTATTCCCATTCGCGTCGTCATTAGCCAAAAGCTCTTGAAAAACAACGAACTGGAAATAAAAGTGAGAAAAACCGGTGAGGTGATCATTTGCCCGCAGGACCGGTTGAAGGAAAAACTCGAGCGGATAATGGCCGATCTGCAACCCTCTTGCGAAGAGCAGCCCTACATGGCGGAATAGCGGACTGTCGCAAAAATGCAAACACATGTGATCGCTGTTAAGTCGCTTCCTTTGCTGAGGCTTCCTCTCACTTAAATTTAGGTCTTAAATTAGCGCCCTTCGGGCGAACTTTTGATCCTTGTTGTGGCATGGTCTCATGACCGTGCCACCTCCACGACCGGAGGTCTCCTTAGAGAAGCACCCACAACATTGGGACCTTCGGTCACAAAAGTTGCACGGTCATGCGACCGTGCAACAACATGATGATTTCGCATCAAAAATACAAATTCCTATACAGTCCAGTTAGGCGAAGCATAGGTAGACGCCGCTACCAGTTGGAAGCGTATCTCCTGAGAAGCGAATTTATGCACAGATTCGCTTAGCTGGATGCATACGGGGCTGTATCTCACTATCATTAACAGTTTTGAAGCCTTGTTCAGGAGTAATCCTACTGACCGCCGCGGACTGTCCAAACATACTCTGTGTCTGACCATCTGTCTGCTATATGAGCACGGCCGTCGGAAAAACCTACGGTCCACACCTTGGTGGGTGCCATCATGTAAGTGGTCGATGACCAATAAGCAGTGTTGTCCTTTACGTCCCAGAACGCATCACCATCTGCCCATTGGCCGGTGCCCGCTGCATTGGTAAGCGTAGGGGAAGTGAGAAAACCCAAGTCTAGAAGACTCTCCAGTTCAAAACGGTTTGGCAGCCTCCAATCTCCCGGGCTGGAACCGTCGGACAAACCACATGCTCCATCACCCAGTAAACTGGCGAATTGCAATGCTTGACTGAAGTTGAAAGCGATATCAATACAGCTCGCATTCCGCAGCCAGATCAGTCCCGTCAGGTTGTCTTTCACGGTGCCGTCATTGTTGATTGTAAAACGAGGGCTGGGTCGGGTTACGCCTTTCTGCAGAGCCCCATCCTGACCTTGGCCGGAGGTGGCACAATCGACCGGATATCCATCAACACCAAAACATCCGGTCTGGCCGGTCTTTTGAACCGGCGCGAAGTTTTTCTTAACGCTCGGAACCACATAGAAATCGCCAAAACAGACCGATCTCCAACATACAACAAGCCCCATCACCAGAAAACCAATTGAACACACCTTCTTCATGACGTTCCCCTCGTATCAACAGGTTCCTCGAAATACTCCGGTTACTCGTGTCACTTATCCCCACCCGCGAACTCACTGTTGGACAGGGCCACGGATAGCAACTGGAACAAATCCCAATCGGTTACAAAAAGTGAGTTTTCCGTTCACCAATGGCGCAATCTAACTGAATCCTCAAATCACGCGAAAAATCATCCTACTGACCGCCGCGGACAGGCCACACTACCCAGGTTTCACCTGTGGAGGGGCCCCGCATGTCTCCGAGGTTAAAGTTTAAAGCCCAAGCATTTATTGTTGGAGTCGATGGATACGTAGCGCCGGACCAGTAGAAGCTTCCCTGCACGGCGAGGAATGCGTCGTTTGTTGTCCACTGCCCAGTGCCCGCAGCATTGGACAAGGCCGGGTTATAATAGGCAAAATCCAATAGGCTTTGCAGCTCCATTATGCTTGGCAACCGCCAGTCTCCCGCAGAAGAACCGTCGCTGAGCCCACAATCACCGTCTTTCAAGCCACTGCAATCCGTTAAAGCCTGATTCCATGTTCTCCAGCCAAAACAGCAGGCCCATTTGAGCCAGATCAGCCCGGTCAAGTTATCCGTCACCGTTCCGTTACCGTTGTCCGTAAACCGCGGGCTGGGCCCATGCAACACCCTTTTGCAGGTCACCGTCCGATCCGGCTGGCGCAGGGTTCGAAGGAATCGTCGGGGTTTGTCCCGTCCTTGCAACCGGCGCATAGTTTTTCTTCATGCTCGGTACCACATAAAAATCGCCAAAACAGAGCATCGTCCAACTCACAAGAATCCCCATAAACAGCATACCGATTAGAAATATACTCCTCATAGTTTTCTCCTCTTTTCATGAATATTTTTGCAAACAGTGCCGAGCAGAGCTGTTCTCTCAGGGTGCGTCAGGCAGCAGAAGATAAACCTGGGCCATGCCTGAATGGAGACGTTCGGGCGCGGAAAATTCCGACGTGCTGCGTGTAGTCAAGTAAGGTGTCTACTTGAAACCGGTAGGGTTGGGCGTGGGCGGGAGCCTCCGGTAGAAAGTTGAGTGCAAGAAAGACTGAAGCAACCATCAATTCGTTCTTAACACATGGCTTCATGGCAATCTCCCTACTGCTTCGTTGTGGTTGAATTGTCTCCACGGTCAGTCGGCAATGGATCAAAGCACTCATCAGGTTGCAGCACGAATTGAGCTTGTGGAATAGAGTATTTTCAGTTCGTTTTCGAACTAGTGAGGTCGGAAAGGTAAGGGTATTTAACAGCTGCATTTTTAGTCCGTTGCCCTCACCCTGTCAATCAGGAAAAAAGCGGATATAAGGCATGTTCTTGGAATAAACATCAGGTCATTCCTCGTTGCATCAGTTGCATTCTGTCGGTCTCTTGATACAGTTTCTCTTGCTACTATTTCATGCTATTAATTCATTGACAAAAACATCCTGAGTGAATTAGGTTCAGCTGTCTTCATTTTATCCCCCTCCAGTTGTTACGCGGTGCAATACGGCTCTCGATTGAAGGATTTCCTGTTCCTCAGACATCCCACACCTCACGCGTTCGCACCTCATGGGCGGATAATGAGGACAAAAATTGATCCCTGCCCGTTAACTCAAACCAGGAGCCGTTTGCCATGAAAAAGCAAGTACTTGTGTGGTTGTTGTTTTGTGCTCTTGCTGTCACTTGGAACAATGCGTGGGCTGATTTTTACGTGATCGCCGCTGGAAGGAAAGCTGTAAGGACCATCCTGGTGAGCCCCAAGGCAACCTCAGCTGAAAGCGGCACGGCTTTACTCAGCGCCCTCGCCAGTATCACCGATAACAACTGGAACAAGCAGTATCTGATCAAAATCGAGCCCGGGATCTATGACCTTGGCACCAGTTCCTTCGATATGAAACCCTATGTGGACGTCGAGGGCTCAGGCGAAGGTGTCACCATCATTCAGGGAACAGTGGACAGTTACTACAGCGCCTTCTATGAGGGAGGGGTGGTCAGTGGCTGGTCCGACAGCGAGCTCCGGTTCCTCACGGTGAGAAACTACAGGACTTCGGGCAAGGCCATTGCCTTGTATCACAAGAATAGTACTACCGGCTTCTCGAAAATTCTGCATGTAACAGCTTTGGCGGACGGAGATGGGACCGGAGAAAGGTATGCCATTTTCAATCGAAACGGTTATGCGGCTTTGACGCACGTAAGTGCAGAAGCGCGCGCTACCTCAGGAAAGAGTTATGGCATCTATAACTGTGACCACTCGGGTGTGTCTCTACTTTATTCTGACACTCGTTGCTACGGTCCAACTGAGGCAGAATGCTATGCAATCTACAACAAGGATTCCGGTCTTTCCTTAGTGGATTCACATGCCTATGCGGACCCAACGCCAGCCACAAGCTACGGCGTATACCACATGGGCAGCTACGGTGACCTCAAAGCGTATCACTCCAGGATCATCGGCGAATCCAACTCCGCTTACATCGATTCGGGTGCAAAAGGTTATTTTGGGGCCTGCGAGCTTAGCAACTTCATCAATGCAGGCACCGGGGGACCCGGAACCGTTATCTGTGCACAATGCTATGATCACGGCTTTAAGGAATTGACCAGCACATGCCAGCTGGTAACCCCCTAATCCCAAATTCTCATCCAAACGAAAAAAAAGCCGCCCCGGCGGATAAGGTCGGCCTATTGGAATAATGTCGGCAGAACGAGTATCAACTGAGCTCAATACTTCCAGTTGAGGCGAAATTGCAGTCGTCATACCGGTGAGCGCCGGAACCATGAAACCTCCAACTAACCACTGGATGCCGCCCTGCAGTATGTTGCCCGCATAACGCACGCCTGCCGATGTAGTCGCCAACTCCAGGTCTCAGCCTCAGGTTCCGCGGATGGAGGATGAATTCCCATTCTCGACTTCGGTAATCAATATTTTTAGATCCCCGGGTTGCGTGATAAGAAGTATTTCTTTCGTATGCGATTCATTGTATTTTGAGGCGGCGATCAAAGCGCAGAGTCATAACCTCTTTTGAAAAAGAAAGTGAGGAAGATGCAGATGAAAGAGTGCTCTGTAAAAAAAACAATCGGCCTTATCTTGTTCATCTTCGCGGGCCTTTTTTCGTTCAGTCATCCGGTATTAAGTGCCACCTACGACGCCACCGGTCAATGGGATGTGGACGCATATAATTTCTGGACAGATGATTGCGGCCCTTTCGACGTCCCTGTGTCGGACTTATCCGGTTTGGTAACCATAGTTCAGGATGGCGATGATTTTGTTATGATATTTACAGTAGACGGGGAGACGATCGAGTTCGAGGGGACCGTCTCGGGAACAACCTATGTAGCCAGTGCATCATACGAAGCATATGAAGGGGAAGTTTCGGCGGAGCTTATTTTCACTCTTAGCTCAAGCACAGCCGCATCAGGAAGTGCTAATGTCGAGGTGTCCTGGTCCTTCTTCTCGTGCGAGGGAGGGTTCGACTTTTCAGCAAGCAAAGCGAATGGAGAAGATGTTCAACAACTTGCTGCAGGCGATCTCAATGGCGACGGTCGCGATGATCTTGTCGCCGCTACCTCCTCACAATCAATCTATTACACTCCAAACCGCTCCAATTGGCAGTCATTGACCGGGAGACTCCAACAAATCACCACAGGCGACCTCAATGGCGACGGCTATGACGATCTCGCTGGACTGACCGAATCCGGAAGTATCTATTACACGCTTGATCGTAACACCTGGCAGAACCTTCCGGGGATTCTTAACCAGATCACAACAGGAGATTTCGATGGTGACGGCTTCGACGACATCGCCGGTGTCACTTCCAGCGGTCAGATTTTCATGACGCTCGATCTTAACACCTGGCAGAATCTTCCTGGCATTCTTAGCCAGATCACAGCCGGTGACTTCGACGACGACGGCATCGACGACATCGTCGGTGTCACTTCAAGTGGTCAAATTTTCCTGACGCTAGATCGTAACACCTGGCAGAACCTTCCTGGTATTCTTGCTCAGGTCACAGCCGGTGACTTCGACGGCGACGGCACCGACGATATAGTAGGGGTTACTTCAGGTGGTCAAATTTTCCTGACGGTCGATCTCAACACCTGGCAGGTCATTCCGGGCATTCTTAACCGGATAACAGCCGGTGATCTCGATGGAGACTGGCTCGCCGATCTTGCCGGTCTGACCGATTCGGGACAGATCTATTACACTCTTGATTTATCAAATTGGTCGAACATTCCAGCGCCTTGATCGCCAAACCGGGGCTTTCACCCCCCGTCCCATGCTACGAGCGGGGCAGGTGAAAGAAGGTGTCAGCGTGGAGCCGAACCGGGTATGGAGATTCAATGACCTTACCCGGTTCGAGCTGACTTTTCCGGATGTAAATAAATCTCCTGTCCGTCTTGTTCTGTCGTACCCAATTGGGCCAGGATTCTACTTTCTCTGCCCTGATTTGCCGGTCGTTGATTATCGCGCAATTCCCTTCAATATTTTTTCTTGACTTTTTTTTGGGCCTTTGGGTAGCATGCTGTCAGGTTTAACTCACCGACATCAGCTCCCAAAGAGGCCTGTCAGGAGGGAGGGCCATGAAAAAGTCCATATTTTTCTCGATACTTCTGGTTGTAGCGTTCTTCTTAGCAGGGACAAATCCGGTTTTTGGCACTTCGCCCACAGAAACCGGCAAGGAGGTCGCAACCCAGGCGGCCGAGCAGTCTACTAAAGTAAACATCAATACCGCTGACCTATCTCAATTGGAGAGTCTCCCCGGCGTTGGTCCGGAAATCGCTCAAGCGATCATCGACCACCGTGAGACCCAAGGAGCTTTCAAGTCCGTTGAGGAGCTAAAACAAGTTAAAGGGATCGGAGACAAAAAATTCCAGGTTCTGAAGAACCTTGTAACCGTTGAATAAATCTAGAAAGGCCTCTTTGGGAGAATGCAGCTTTTCTATTGATATTTTTGACTAAATTCTACGACCAGAATCCGCCTGGTTTCCGCCGTCACGCGCACCCTCTCATCCAGTCGATATCCCATAAGCCAACAGATCCCCTTGCGATCGCAGAGCAATGGGATTTGCCCACGCCTGGACCGCGGCACCTTGGTATCCGTGAAAAAATCCTGCAACTTCTTGGTCCCTTCAAGTCCTAAGGGCCTGAAACGATCGCCCGGCTGCCAGGATCGAATGTTAAGCGGCCACTCGATTTTGTCGGCGTCCATCCATGCCGAGTTGCGCAAGGTTGGCGGCGATTCGGGAGAGGTGATCTGTTTGAGAGAGAGACCTACTCTCAGCGTGTGAAAGTCGTACAGTCCGACCTCCGTAATGGTCAAGTTAATAGGTTCTGAAGAGTAGGGATGTTTTCTTGCTATGACCAGCTTCTCTGCTTCCCTGTAGACCCAGATGTTATCGGGGAGCTGCAGGGCTTTGCCGGAACCGGCTGTAAAGATCCATCCCCACAATATTTCAAAGTGCACCGCATAAAAACCGAGCAAGTTGCTTTTGAGTCTTTCAACGGCGTAACGAAGAATACGTCTGAGCAGGGCAGGGTGGAGCGAGACGAGGATCGGTAAGCTCAGCGAAACTCGTGACGAATTCTCTTCACTGCAAACCTTTGCCCAGCAGCTATTGATCTGTTGTGCCCAATAATCCTCTTCGTCCCGAATCAGATTGGCATGACGAGAGAGGGTTTGTGAAATCTGAGGATGAAAATGCTCTGCGAGCATCGGAAGTATTTTCAGGCGCAGCATATTCCGCTGGCAAAAGGGTTGCAGATTGGATTCATCTTGCCGGAAAGATAGCTCCATATCTCTGATATAGTTTATTATTTCTGCTTTTGAAGCGAACAGCAGCGGACGAATAATGCCCTGTTGCGAGCACGGCAGCATGCCCGCCATACCGGCCGGGCCGGTACCCCGCAGAAGCCTTAACAGCAATTCTTCCGCCTGATCATCCGCCGTGTGCCCGAGGGCCACTTTTTGCACCTGCAGTTTCTCCATGACTTCCCTGAACAAGTTGTGGCGGCAAGCACGGGCTGCCATTTCCAGCGAAAGACCGTGTTCTTTCCGGTACGAGAGCACATCGCCTTGGCGGACAATAATGGGCAGATTGAGACTTTCGGCCAGAGACTCTACAAAGTTGAGGTCTTGCTCGGAAGCCTTGCCGCGCAGTTGATGATCGAAATGAACTACAGTCAGTTGCTTCAACTCTAACGTTTGTTTAAGCGCATTGAGAATATGCAGGAGAGCAACGGAATCCGGTCCCCCGGAAACGGCCACCAGGAGACGATCGCCTGGGGACACGAGTTGGTGTTGCCGAATAAATTTGAGAGACCGGTTCTGGAATGTATGGATAGGCATTGATATAATCGAAATGTTGTCGGTTTCCCCAGCAATCTATTGTACCGGGCAATCATGCCAAATAATGGTCGAAATCAGCGCTGCGCCAATCTCTACCGCCAGTTGTCAATAACGTAAATACCGTCTCGATTATAGCCCGCCATGTTTGATTTGTGCATGGCACACCCAAACGAAAAGGGCGGTAACCGCGTTCAATCATCTTGAAGTAAGCCGCCCGTCGTGCAATGCTGATTCCGGTAATCAAGCGGTTTAGAAACCCTGTGACGCGGACCATACACATAACACGCTCATAATTTCCGCGTATACATTTTTCAAGGATGCCAGGTGAAGGTGGCACGTTTAGATCTTAATCATTACCGACAATGCAGACTTTGCCCATGGAATTGCGGTGTAGATCGATGGGCAGGTGAACTGGGACAATGTGCGGCGCCGGCGCAGCTCAAAGTCAATGATTATATGCTCCATTTCGGCGAAGAAGCTTGTTTGGTCGGAGAACGAGGTTCGGGGGCGGTGTTCTTCTCTTTCTGCACTTTGCGCTGCCGGTTTTGTCAAACTTACGACATGAGTTGGCGCGGAGAGGGTTCTTCGATCGATGTCGACCGGCTGGCGGATATTTTTCTATGGCTTCAACAAGAGGGTGCAGAAAATCTGAATCTGATTACCCCGGGTCATTTTCTTCCACACATTCTGTCGGCCCTTGATGAGGCGCGCTGCAAGGGGCTGCATCTGCCGATCATATATAACACCAGTTCTTTCGAAAACCCGGAAGTTCTCAGAGCGTTGGACGGAATCGTTGACGTATATCTGCCCGACTTCAAGTTCTGGAGGCCCGAGACTGCTGGAGCACTGTGCGGAGCTGGAGCCTATCCGGAAGTGGCATGTGAGGCTATCAAGGAAATGCATCGGCAGGTGGGTGATTTGGTCCTGGATGCGCAGGGAAGGGCGCTGAGAGGTGTATTGTTGAGGCACTTGGTGCTTCCCGGGCACGTGGATGAAAGCCGGCAGATCATCAGCTGGCTTGCGGATGAGCTTTCCGTACACACTTATGTCAACCTGATGGGACACTATAGGCCGTGTCACCTGGCTAAAGAGCACGCACTCATTGATAAGACACTAACCGGCGAGGAATTCGAGGCAGTCCGGAACTGGGCGAAGGAATCAGGGCTCTATCGTCTGGATACAACTCATCGGTTGATGTATCATTTGATTTGGCAGAAAGAGCAATTTTCTTAGTCCTTGCATCTTAACATTCGTCTCCGTATATTGGCCGAGTGTCAGGCACCGGGGCTAATAGGGTTTTTGAGCAAAACGTTACAGGGTTTCAATTCTATAAGAATGGAGGAATTGAATATGGCGGTGGCCAAAAAAATGCTCCAGTTCATCGAGAGTGCCTCCTGGATTCGCAGAATGTTCGAGGAAGGAGCTCGATTGAAGAAAATCCACGGAGCGGATAATGTTTATGACTTCAGCCTTGGCAATCCCAACGTACCCCCACCGCAAATCGTTAAACAGAAACTGATCGAGATTTTGACGCGAGATGAAGCGGGTATGCACGGCTACATGCCGAATGCCGGATTTCCCGACACTCGGGCGGCTTTGTCGGCTCACCTGTGCGGTGAATACTGTTTCTCGATCGCAGCGGAGCATATCATTGCCACCTGTGGTGCAGCCGGCGCTCTGAATATCATCTTCAAGGCCTTGCTCGATCCTGCCGAGGAAGTGCTCGTCCCCGCACCCTATTTTGTTGAATATGGTTTTTACGTCGACAATCATGGCGGTGTTCTTAAAACGGTGCCGACTCATCAAGATTTCACCCTTGACATCGAACAAATGGAAAAGGCCATCGGCCCCAAGACTAAAATTGTGCTCATCAACTCTCCGAATAACCCCACGGGGCAAGTCTACTCCGACAAAGAAATTGAAAAACTCGGCCAGCTCCTCAGAGAAAAAGGTCGCGAACACAGAAGTTCGATTTATCTGGTATCTGATGAACCGTATAGAAAAATTGTGTACGACGATTGCACTGTTCCCTGTATCTTTCAGTACTATGAAAACAGCCTTATCGCCTCATCGTACTCGAAGGATTTGTCGCTGCCGGGAGAGCGGATCGGATTTGTGGCGGTTCACCCGGGGGCCGAGCAGATCGACAAGCTCATGGCGGCATTGATCCTCGCCAACCGAATTCTCGGCTTTGTCAATGCCCCCGCACTTATGCAAAGAGTAATTTGCGAGCTGCAGGGCATTTGCGTGGATGTGACCATCTACAAACGCAAGCGGGATCGTTTGATAGACGGTCTTAGGTCTGCAGGATACGAGGTGACCGTCCCTGCGGGTGCCTTTTATCTGTTTCCGAAAAGTCCTCTGGCAGATGACATAGAATTTGTTAAACTGCTCCAACAGGAGAACATCCTGGTAGTTCCCGGGAGTGGCTTCGGAGGTCCTGGTCACTTCCGGATAGCTTACTGCGTTGATGACATGATCATCAAAAAGTCATTACCCGGCTTCCAACGAGCTTTTGAACGGGCTAAGAGCCAAGAGTAGGAGAGAATCCATGGCGGGCAAACCACCTATTTTAAAAAGGGATTTTTTCAAGAAAAAATCTAACGCGAACTACAAATACTTCCTTTGGGCTGCCATCGGTCTTGTCATTCTGGTAGTCATCACGCCTCTTCTGACGCATCGCCGATCAGATAAGGCTCCTTCTGAAAAAGTGGCCCCCGAGACAGGGGTGGTGATGAAAGAGATCCCCAGGAGCTCATCATCGGGTCCTGAAACAGGGCAGCCATTGCAGGGGAATGATTCAATCGCAGGAATCAAAGAGGAAAACTTGCAGCCGGGATCCACGGCAGGCCGGGATATTCAGCCAGAAGGGCCGGCGAATCAGCCACCGACTCAGGTAGATGGGTCACTCGAAGGCACTGCAACAGGGGCCGGGGAGCCTCAGCCGGAACAGATTCAGACAGCTTTGCCGGCTCAGCCTCAGCCGGAACAAACTCAGACAGCCTCCCCGGCTGATCCTCAAACACAGCCGGCGGCCGTACCGGAGGGTGCCGGGAGTGCCGCAGCCAAGCAGCCGGCAGCACCCCCAGCCATAGACGAAACCGCAGCAAAGGTCCAGCAAGAGGCGGTCGCCAAGGGAGATGCCGCCCCTGCACAACAGGCATCAGTTACATCGCGACCACAGCCGCCGAAGCAACCTGAGAAGTTGGCAACCGGCAACGGAACGAAATATATCGTGCAGATCGGTTCCTTTTCGCAGAAAAAAAATGCCGACAGTATTCAGCAGGATCTGTTGAAGAGGGGATACCAGGTGACCGTAAGGATTACCGATCATGCCAAATTTGGCAGGCTCTATGTAGTTCAATTGTCGCCGGTGTATGATTCAAACAAGGCTGAGGCGCTTCTGGCAAAGGTCAGGAAAGAGGCGAACGTCAATCCGATGATGGTTAAGATTCCGGCAGGACAATAGCCGTCCGCGTTCGACCGGAGTTCAGTGGTAGTGTATCCGCAAATTCGATTGTACCAAAGAATATGGCCTATTGCCTTTTGGCCTTGACCCTTTTCCGACAAAGCTCCCAAATCAGGCAATAAGCTCGATGCCGACAGTAGAGCTCCGGATCGGAACAGGCGCGACAGTTTTCCAGACATTCTTCACAATAACCGTACTCATATTTGTTGCACGGCACCACGGCGTCCCTATCCGGATGAAAGCGGCACCTTTTGGTAATATTTTCCGACAAAGATCACTCTCCTCGCGATACGCCAATCTTCATCTCGACTTTTGCGGGAGTACTTCCGCTGTCACAAGTGGATGTCAAACAGCAAATTTCTCCTCATTCACACCATTGTTTTAATTTGGCCAACAGTTCGTAGTGGGTCAAATCGTAGTGAATGGGGGTGACGGAGATATAGTTGGCGGACACTACAGCCGAGTCGGCGCAAGGGTCCCCATCAGCAATGGGGGCCGAGTTGCAGAGCCAGTAATAGACATTGTTGCGTGGATCTATTCGCCGGTCATAGCTTTCCAGATACTTCATCTTACCCTGGTGAGTAATGCGCACTCCTCTAATTTCTTCTGCCGGAACGGCTGGAACATTTACGTTGAGCGATACACCGGCGGGCAGACCATGCTTCTCAACCAAACTGAGAAAGTCGGGGATGAACTGGATCACCGCACTAAAATCGACGGTCGTGAAGGAATCGATCGACACGGCAATTGAAGGGACCCCCATTACGGCAGCTTCTGTGGCGGCCGAAACAGTTCCCGAATAGATCACGTTGACGCCAACGTTGGCTCCCATGTTAATGCCGGAAACAACTATTTCCGGAGGTGGCCTGAGCAATTCCGCAATAGCTATCTTAACGCAATCGGCCGGTGTTCCGTCGAGCGCATAGCCGAAAAAATGCCCGTTGCGATGGACGGATTTGACCCGGAGGGGATTGAGAAAAGTAATGGCGTGTCCCACAGCGCTTTGTTCCGTTTCAGGCGCAACCACGGTTACATCGTGCAGTTGCGCGAGTGTCTCGTAGAGTGCTTCTATGCCTTTGGCATAAATGCCGTCGTCATTGGTCAAAAGAATTCGCATGAGTCTTTTTGCCTGCCTTTTGCTGTGAAGCGCTTCGCGCTTCGGTGTTGGCTTAGTGAGGCTTTCCCGTGTCCATTTTTCTCAGCCTGGACTTGAACGAGCAAAGATGCTTTCCATACTCATCAAGATGGCACCGCAGTCATTGCAGCCGGTGCCCTTTGGGTTGAAGCACCTTACTCCTTATTCTATATCCGGAGAATTTTCAACAGCCAAGGGTCATATAAAGGCTGACAGATTGACGGGATAAATTCGGATGATTTTGCTTGAAGCAAAAGATTGCCTGGAATAAGTGTATTTGTTCATTTATATATTTTCTGTAACCTGTTGAGGGGGGAACTTTTTGCTGTGGATTTTTGTTGCGTTCTTCGGAGCTAAAAGGGGCGACATCATGAAATCATTTTCTAGAGCCATTTCACTCGTTGCGGCGGCGATCATGCTGGCATCCTGTACGATTATTCCACGAGGAATCTTTTCTTCCGGCGAGGTGAAGCTACTCAATCTGAGCATCCCCGGGACAATGCGAGAAGACCTGCCATATGATGTGGTTGTAACTTTCCATTCGGCAGGGGAGGCAAAAATCCTGAAAGCTTGTTTTCGCTGGCTTGATGAGAAAGAACTCGTCAAAAAGACATCGCTTTACTGCTATACCTCTGAAGTCTCCGACAACGCTCGAATCGGTTCCGAGTGCTGGCGTTGGTTGGCGGAAGGGCAATACTCTTATGCTTCACCCACTTTCTGTTCGGAGGTGAAGAATATCGTGTATGAAGATCCGGGCAGGATTACCGTCAGCCTTACCTCGCGCAACTTGGAACCCTACTACAATACGTTGGAGTGTTACGTCGAGTATCTGGTGGATGGCGCCATCAAGCAGAGCAACAAAGTGAGCAGCAGGATCGTTATTGAGGATTAGCCTGTGAAGCATGTGCAGTGTCATGCACGGTCCAGGTTGGAAGAGCTCCGAGGCATACCTGGAAGCTCTTTTGCACTGGCAGCTTGCTTGGATCGACCCTATGAAAAACCCTAAAGCTATTCATATCGGGACCTCCGGCTGGCACTATGCACATTGGAAAGGTCTTTTTTATCCTAAGAATTTGTCATCGCACAAATTCCTCGAATACTATGCCGAGCGCTTCCACACCGTGGAGATCAATAGTTCTTTCTATCGTTTGCCCGACGAAAAAAGTTTAAGAAGCTGGTACGATAGCGTGCCTGAAGAATTCATCTTCGCCGTCAAAGCCAGCCGGTATATTACTCACATGAAAAAGCTCAATGATCCCGAACCGGCTCTGTCGTTACTACTGAAACGAATTGAAGCCCTCAAGGAGAAGCTGGGGCCGATTCTTTTTCAGTTGCCGCCAAACTGGAAGATCAATGCCGGCCGGTTGAAATCGTTTGTAGAAACACTTCCTATCGAGCACACTTATGTTTTTGAATTTCGGGATGCCAGCTGGTTTGATGCAAGTATTTATGAGATCCTGGAAGAACATGGCGCCGCTTTCTGCATTTATCACCTGGCCGGTGTGTTTTCTCCCGGGCAGGCAACCGCAAATACGGTGTATGTGCGCCTGCATGGTCCTGGCCGTGCGTATCAGGGTCAATATGATTCGCAGGCGCTGTCGGATTGGGCCCGAGCTTTTTCGACCTGGACGAGGCAGGGGAGCGAAGTTTACTGTTATTTTGATAATGACGAGGCGGCTTATGCGCCACAAGATGCTTTGCGATTAGAGTCCTTGATCCAACAGCAGGAGTCTATCCGAAAATAACCCTTCTTATGCCGTTCAGGTGATTTCCTCCTGCGCGGGAATGACGTCTAAAACCATTTTCGGACAGCTTCTTGTAACGACGTACTGGTCTCTTGTCGAGACCATCTCTAAATGTTGACTGGGATCGAAGGCGGTAGTATGTTTAATCGGTAGTCTTACCAGCTCTTGCGGATTGCTGGTGGGCGATCTGAGATGCAGGCCGGCGTTGGGCTCGAGTAGAGAGGGACCAAAGCGGCGCTTCTTTTGGCAGAAGGCAACTGATTTGCTTTCATGGAAAAAGGAGGAAACTTATGGGTAGTGTATACAAGATCATTGAGTTGGTTGGGACAAGCGAGGTTTCATGGGAAGATGCGGCGAAAACTGCAGTGGAAAGGGCCAGCAAGACTCTGACGGACTTAAGGATTGCAGAGGTCGGTCAACTGGACATGAAGCTTGAGAACGGCAAAGTCACGGCTTATCGCGCCAGAGTGAAGCTATCTTTTAAGTACAAGGGTGAGGATTAGAATTTTAATGACGCTCCGGGACCCCTTATGGCTTTCTGTGTCCCCGGCATAGCCGCTTTGTTCTTCGACCTTACCATCGACAGACTCCTTAATGCCCGTGTGAGCGGGCATTTTTTTTACCTATTACCATTTTACTAAGCGAGCCAATCTCGAGCTCGAATAGCGATTCCAGCGGCGGTGATCCGCACGAAGTAAAAAGGAGGACCTACTTCATTGCTTTCGCCGGCTAGTTTGGCCAGGAATCTCTCGCAAAGTGTTTCTGCTTCGTCCATCTCGCTTTCGCTTGCGGACAATTGACTCAGCCGATACTCGAAGCCCATCTGGCGCGGAATTGCAGCAGTATGCCCGGTATTGATGATGTGCAAAGGATCGCTATGATGTTCAGATCCCAGCAGTTCAAAACGAAATGGGTCTTGAGGCGTCTCAGGTGCATAACCTGCCAATAGAAAATAGATTCGTTCCAGTTCCGGGCGGTCCGCGCTGTATAAGCGTTCCTGATAAACCTTTTCCATCTGCTTTCGAAGGTATGGAGCCGCAGCAGCCTTAATTTCATCAAAGTCTGATAACTCGGCCGACTTGACGTGTGATCGGAATTCCTGACAGAGCAGGACCCCGTAACCCGCCCCTCCGGTGACAACCACTACGTGCGGGCTTAAGGGAAAAATCTTCTGTACTTCCATGTAGGTTGGTTGTTCACCGGGGAGGAAAGCGACGGCTGTGCTGTCGGTCGCCAGCACAATGCCCCGTTTGCTCTGATGTAACAGGATCTGCGTCATCGGCACGTTGCTCCTTACAGTAGTTCAGCGATCAAAACAGTTGGCTACTGGGTTTTGCTCCAGATAACCGCCAAGGCCCTGGCGGGAGTATCGTCCACGCAACGAAAGCTGTGACTTATATCCGACTCGAAATAAATGCTGTCTCCTGCATTCAATATCTCCACAAGGTCGATCGTGCGAAATTCAACCCGACCTTCAATCAGGTACAAGAATTCTTCCCCTTCGTGACTCATAAAGACCATTTCATCCGTGCTCTGTACTGGAAACTCCACCAGAAAAGGATGCATCGCTTTGTTGGTCTTCTTAGTTTCGAGGGCTATATAGATATAGTTGACTTCGCCCTTTTGATGATGCGGCCGACGCTCAATCCGGATCCTTTCCTCCTGGCGAGTGATGGAGATCTTCTCGCTGCCTTCCTGATCCTGGAAGAAATAGGTCATGCCCACATTCAGCCCACGGGCAAGTTTGAGTAGGGTAGCTATGGGTGGAATGACATGATCGTTTTCTATTTGTGATAAAAAAGGCTTCGAGAGGCCGGTCCTTGCCGCCAAGTCCTGCAGCGTGTATCGATTCTTCTGTCTGAGTTCCCGTACTTTTTTCCCGATTTTCAGAGCCTTGACAGCTAAGCCGATGTCTGTATTCTGCCTCATCTGCATCATTTTGCCTCCTAAACCTTTCGTTAACATGCGCTCGATAAACCTGCCCCCCTCATCATCATTGCCGCAACCGATCGACGCCTGGCTGGACTGTACGCCGTTGCTGCCGATGTGCGAAATGCGGCCCGCTCCCCCTAAAGGGACTTCCTATGCGATCAAATTGCTCAATTTATAAACTATGTTTGTTGATATAAAAACAGAAAAGCATCTGAATCTCAAGGTAACTTAAGTTTGCCTGAAGACAATGACATATCTTCACGATGCGCTTAATTCATGGCATGAGCAAATTCGGCTTTGCGAAAAGCGCTGGTTTGCGGAAATTGCTTGCGTTGCCTTTCATATGGAGTAATTTAAAAGACCTATTGTGTTGGCATGCCTCTAAGTTTGTAGGCAGCCAACTTGATCAACTGCTTCATCTTGGATCGACATGATGGCTAGAAAGAGTCGAGACGAAAGAACCAAGGCGAACTTCAATCGCGAAGCAGATGAGTTGAAGCTTCTGCTGGAAATCAGTCAGGCTGTGATGGAATATTTGTGCCTGGATGACTTGATCTACTATGTCATAAAGCGAGTACAAGCACTGATCGACGCAGAAGGGGTTTCAATCATCTTGCCCGATGAGTCCGGTGGTGAATTTCTCATCTGTTGGACTGAAAACATCGATGAAAAATATACGGCAAAGCTTAAAGAATGTCGTTTCCCGTTGAATAAAGGGATTGCCGGGCGAGTATTCAAGAATCGGAGACCCGAGCTGGTACTGGATGCCCTGAGAGATGCCAATCACTATAAACGCGTTGACGATTTTACCGGCTTCAAAACCAGATCGATGATCGCGGTGCCTTTGCAAGGTAAAAGAGACGTGATAGGGGTACTCGAGGTGCTCAACAAGAGGGCCGGAGCGTTTGATGAAAAGGATCTAGATTTCCTGACCACGCTTGCTTGCATCATTGGCCTTGCCCTCGACAATGCCCGCATGTACGCTACCCTCGACAGGGCCTACCAAGAATTGCAGGTGATAGATAAAGCCAAAGATAATCTGATAGAGTTGGCCAAAGAAGAGAACGTACGCCTGCGCAGGGAAATCGAAGGGCGTTATCGGTTCGATCTCATCAAAGGCAACAGTGACCCGATGCTGGCGGTTCTCCAGCTTTGTGAAAAGGCCATAGATTCGGATATCACGGTGCTCATAAAAGGAGAGACGGGTACCGGAAAGGAGCTCATTGCGCGCTGCATCCATTATAATGGACGACGCAAGGAGAAGCTTTTTCTTACCCAAAATTGCGGCGCCCTTCCCGAGACACTGCTTGCCAGCGAGCTTTTCGGCTACAAGAAAGGCGCTTTCACCGGCGCCTACAAAGACAAAAAGGGGCTTTTCGAAATCGCTCATGGGGGTACTGTTTTCCTGGATGAAGTGGGAGAGATGTCACCCATGATGCAGGCAAGTTTGTTAAGAGTTTTACAGGAGGGCGAGATTAAGCCGCTGGGCGCTGAATTACCTCGAAAAGTGGATGTGAGGATCATTTCCGCTACTAACAGCAGTCTTGAAGAAGACGTCAAGGAGGGAAGGTTCAGGGAGGATCTTTTTTATCGGTTGAGCGTATTTCCAATCGATTTGCCGCCGTTGCGTGAGAGGAGTGGAGACATTCCGCTGTTGGCGATGCATTTCTTGAATGAATTTAACAGCAAAAACAACAAATCGATTAGAGGAATAAGCCCGCAGGCTCTACAATGTCTATCCCAGTATCCTTTTCCCGGAAACGTTAGAGAGCTTCAGAACGAGATCGAGCGGGCGATGGCAATGGCTCAAAATAGAAAACAAATCGAAATGGAGCACCTTTCAACTAAAGTTCGCACCAAGACGTGTTCCGCCGCTTATCCACCTTTATTGCAGGGAACCTTAAAAGATATGGTTGAGTCTCTGGAGAAAAAGGTAGTCGCCGAAGCTCTGGAAAAGCATCGGGGAAACAAAACAAGAACTGCTGAAGAGTTGGGTCTAAGCCGTTTCGGCTTGTTGAAAAAGATTCAACGCTACGCCCTTTGATTGGCTTTTGGCCCGGCTTGGCGGATAATTTCGTGAACATTCTATTAAAAATTTGACAAAATCATCAAACGTTGTAAAAGTTTCAAATGAATTGGATTTCACAATCTCCGGCAAACCTGCGTAGAAGCTCGATTAGTGGAGTCCCAGCGTTCGTAGCTGCTCACAATCCGATTCAAAGAGGACGGTTCGATTTCATGCTGGCTTACGGCACTCAGTTCTTAAATGATGGCACATCCTTTACCCAATCCATATACAGGTCGACTCCCGACAGCGACTTGCATCATTCAGTGAAACCTTGCTGCCGTTTCCAAAACCATAACCGGCGGCGGTCGGACAGGCCTTCGCAGAAGGCCCCTATACCACGCGTTAGTCGCCATCCATTGCTTGTCTTCCCTCGTTTTCTTCAGCCGGCCATGTTTGGCTTAAGCCCTTCAAAAGCTTTTGAATTTAAGATAAAGAAGGCAGTTGCGAGCAAAATAAGTGTGGTTCTCATCTTGGCGCTTTGTGTTCTTCGATGTTATAAAAAAAGGTCTTTTTCTGAAACACGACAAGAGATTGACCGAACATACAAAGTTTGCATCCCGAATGCAATCAAGACTGTGGCAGTTGGGCAAAAAGAGTAAGGCTCATTCCCCGAACGGGCCAAAGGCGCGATCGGGGAGCGCGCCCTACTTTACCCGGAAATTTAATGAAAAAAGAGGACGGACATGCCGATTACAATCTCTGAAAAAACCATCAAGAGAGACTTTATCGAGAAGGTCGAGAAGCTTAGCGGGCAAGACATCCACCAGTGTTTCCAGTGCGGCACCTGCGGCGGGGCCTGCCCGATGGCGGATCAATTGGAGACGCTGCCGCGCAAGATCATGCGCTTGGCACAGTTTGGATTAGAAGAAGAGCTTGCGGATAGCAAAACTTTTTGGACCTGCGCTTCCTGCCACACTTGCAGCGTCATGTGCCCGCGCGGAGTTGACCTGGCCAAGGTAATGGAAGCCCTCAGGTTATTGACATTAAGGAAAAATATCAACCGCTTGGAGCCTTCTAAGCTGTCCGCCGAGACGGTCAAGGAAATGCCCCAGATTGCAATGGTGAGCTGTTTCAGAAAAATGACAAGTTGAGGAGCATCATGAAAATTAGTTATTATCCAGGATGTACGCTGAAGACCAAGGCGAAAAATTTGGAGGACGCTGCAATTGCCTCCATGATCGCACTTGGCATCGAATTTGAGGAGTTACCCAGGTGGAACTGCTGCGGTGCGGTTCATTCTCTTGCCGATGACGATCTTATTCATCACGTGGCGCCGGTGCGCGATCTTATTAGAGCCATGGAGCAGGGAAGTGACAAACTGGTGACACTCTGTTCCATGTGCTACAATACGTTAGCGCGGGCTAATTTGCTGATGCGGGACGATGAGGTCAAACGCAAAACCATCAACGATTTTATGGATGAAGAAAAGGACTATCGGGGTGAAGTCGAGGTCGTTCATTTCCTCAATCTCCTCCGGGATGAAATCGGATGGGACCGGCTTCGCAGTAAGATCAAGGTTCCTCTCGCAGGACTGAAGCTCGCGCCCTATTACGGTTGCACACTGCTGCGGCCGAAAGATGTTTCCATCGAGCCGCCCGGCAGTCCGCAAATTTTCACAGATTTCCTGGAAGCGCTCGGTGCAGCGGTGGTTGATTTCCCCGCCTCCACCTCGTGCTGCGGTTCTTATCAGATATTGGCCAACCCCGAAGCCGCTGAAGCAGTGGCGGCAACTATTCTCGATAGCGCCATGAATGCCGGCGCAGAGGCACTGGTTCTGAGCTGCCCGCTGTGCGAGTTCAATCTGGCCAAAAAGCAAGGGGATCTTTTGCAAAAGGAGATGATTGCAAGAGAATTCCCCACTTATTATTTCACTCAACTCCTGGCGATTGCTTTGGGATTGGGCGGGGAAGTCTGCCGTTTCGACCTGAACGACAAGATTTCTGCAAACCTCTTGAGGTCCAAGAGTCTACCATCCTGCGATCTGTCGGTTGTGAGCTGAAATAGTGCTGCAAGTGCACGCAAGTCGTTGCCATAAATACCATGAAGAACCGGGACGATCATATTCTTGCCATGGATCAGGCGCCCTGATATGGGGTTACCAATATAGCTGAACTGGCTGCATTTTCGTTAAGGAGAGAGAACATGTCAGATGCACAAACCGCTCAAACTAAGAATACTTCAACCCAACAGATGGCTACCGGCGACCGGGCTATTCTTCCGGAAGGAGCCAAAACGATTCCCATCTATGTTATGGGAAAAAAGTATGAGGTGCCGGAAACTTTAACCATAATGAAGGCTATGGAATTTGCCGGCTTCAAGTTTCTCCGGGGATGCGGGTGCCGCGGCGGAATTTGCGGCGCCTGTCCGACTGTCTATCGCAAGGAAGGGGACTATAAACTTCATTTCGGTCTTGCCTGCCAGACCGTCGTAGAACCGAATATGTATCTGGCTCAGCTTCCTTTCTATCCGGCCAATCGCGCCTCTTATAAACTGGATGAAATTGAGCCGACGGCCGAGGCAATTTTCGCTCTCTATCCGGAGCTGTTCCGCTGTGTTGCATGTAATAATTGCACAAAGGCATGCCCCATGGGCGTCGAGGTGTTGGATTACATTTCTGCACTCAAGCAGGGCGACATAGCCAAAGCAGCGAAACTATCGTTTGATTGTATTCAATGCGGCCTGTGTGCCAGCCGCTGCATGGGTGAGCTGCCACAATACCACATAGCACAACTGGCTCGACGCATTTATGGGAAATACATTCAGCCCGGTGCGGAGCATCTGCAAAAACGGGTGGGACAGATAGAGGCGGGCAGGTACGACGAAATGCTGGGAAATCTCACTGAAATGAACAAAGAGGAACTGGCAAAGCTCTACAAAGAAAGGGAGCGCGAACCGGATTTTGCTCCTCTCGGCACCTGGATGCCCAAAGACACTCAGTACCTCTGATGTGAATGACTGCGCTGGCGCAAGAGCCTGCGCATCCGACGGACTCTAATATTGGCCGGACCGCAGGTCTGGGTAAAAAGCATATTGGTATTCATAGCGAGTAAACGAGGAGAACAGCATGGGTTACACTCCCGAGATGAAAGAATTGATTAAACGCGTAGAGGCCACCAGGCCGGCACGAGTTGAAAAGGCCCGGCGGGGGGAGAATTATCCCGCTTTGACTTTGGAAGAACGTGAGGTAGTGCTCAATAGGTTTCACCCTGACTATCAACAGGAAGGGCGGCGTCCGGTAAAGGTTGGACCAAATAAGGGACAGTCCTTTCCCGAAGAAGTCGCCGCTATGCTGGAGTCGCGGTCGATGCTCAGGCCGGAGCGACTGGATCTTTCAGCGATCGATTTTGATACGGATGTGCTGATCATCGGTGGTGGTGGAGCAGGCACGTCGGCTGCGCTCATGGCCTCGCAAGCGGGCCTTAAGGTGATCGTAGCAACCAAACTGCGCCACGGCGATGCCAATACGATGATGGCTGAAGGCGGCATTCAGGGCGCGTCGCAAGAATGTGATTCACCCTTTTATCATTATTTAGACACCATTGGCGGCGGTCACTTCACCAACCAGCCCGATCTGGTTGCAGCATTGTCCCATGATGCACCACTGTCAATCGCCTGGCTGGAATCACTCGGCATGATGTTCAACAAGCTTCCGGACGGTCGTCTCGATGCGCGTCACTTTGGTGGCTCTTCGCGCAAACGCATGCACTCGTCGGGCGACATGACCGGAGCGGAGATCATGCGAGTGTTGCGTGACGAAGCGCGCAACCGTCGCGATCTCATCACGATGCTGGAATTCTGCCCGGCCGTCGAGCTGATCCTCGATGAAGAAGGCAAATGTGCGGGTGCGGTCCTGTACAATATGGAGACCCGTGAATTTTTCATTGCCAGAGCCAAAGCCGTCATAATGGCTACCGGGGGTTTTGGCCGTTTGCACATCAAAGGATTTGCCACCACCAACCATTACGGCGCCACCATGGATGGTGTGGTGATGGCGTATCGTGCGGGTGTCGGCACCACCTTCCTCTACTCCACTCAGTATCATCCCACCGGCGTTGCCTATCCCGAGCAGAACGTAGGCCTGCTCATTACGGAAAAAGTGCGTGGCCTCGGCGCTCACGTGTTGAACATCGACGGCGAGCAGTTCTGTTTTCCGCTGGAGCCTCGAGACGTGGAATCAGCCGAGCTCATCAAAGAAGCTGTAGAAAAGAACAAGGCTGTCATCACGCCTACCGGCCGTTTCGGACTGTGGCTGGATTCACCGATGATCGACCTGCTGCTTGGAGAGGGCACAGTCCGCAAAGAGCTGCCGGCCAAATTCATCCAATTCGATCGGCATGGGATCGATATCAGCAAAGAACCCATGCTGGTCTATCCGACCCTCCACTATCAAAACGGAGGAATTGCAATCAACGCTGCGGCCGCCACCATTATTCCCGGATTGTTCGCAGCCGGTGAGACAGTAGGAGGAATCCACGGCGAGAACAGGTTGATGGGTAACAGCTTGCAGGACATCATCACGTTTGGTCGCCGCGCGGGCATCAACGCAGCAAATTACGCTTCCAACGGAGTGGAGCTGAAACCACTGACACTGGAGCATGTGGCGAAATTTGAAAAGGAATTGGTGGAAGCCGGCGTGGAAAACCCGATGATTGCGCCGGTCCTGCTGCCCGACTACGCTACGGATGAGGTGGCCTCACGCCGCCTGATGGATGCGAAGATGGAAAGTGAATAGCCGGAAAAATCGTCCCCATCCAACAAATGACGCAAAGAGGAGCACCAAGAGGTTGCTCCTCTTCGTTTAAAGGAATCAATTGACACTCCGGCAAGAGATGATTTCCTTACGAAGCAAAGTATGAGGTTGAAGTGAACCAGGCGCCAGTTATGCTGGTCGTTGCTTGAGTGCCGATGCTTCCAATGGCCGTTAACATGAAAAAACAGGGAACAAGTTATGAGTAAAGATCCCCAGGTCGTTTACAGCTTTCCCAAAAATCCTTTGGAGGAAGTCCGGGCCTCGATCACCGTCTTCAAAGGCAAGCAATATGTCGACCTTAGAATATACTACAAGGGAGACGATGGAGAGTTTCGTCCTTCCAAGAAGGGACTCACCCTTTCGCTGGATCTTTTTTCCGAACTTGAACAGGCGGTGGAAAAGTTGAGCGAGGTGGTGGGTGAGTGACGAAACCGGTGGTGGATTTTTCTTTTCCAGGAAAAATGCCATTCGGTAAAAAACCGCATTTATTTTGGCCTAAGCTGAGTGGTCTCTTCATCTGAGTCTGTATAAACACAAAGAAGGGAGACAAAGATATGAGAAGGCTGATTGTCTGGGTGGCGTTCTTGTTTCTGTTTGTTGGCTGCTCTAGCGCACCAACCAGAAAATCTCAGGAAACAGGCATGAAACCCGATGCATTCTGCACTGTCGTTCAAAACCCCGATCCCCTGCTGATGGGAACCTGGGAGTGCTACTTTGCCCGCGATAAAGATAAGGACATCCCGGACAACAACTACGTCAAATACACCTTGGCAAAATATGAGGACAAATATGGCCTGCATTTTTTCCGTACATGGAAATGGGGCCGAAAAAAGGTAATGGAATGGAAAACTTGGACCATCAACGGAAAAGATATCTCGGGAGAGCCTCAATTTGGTGTAAGGATATTCGTGCAAGGTGAGGATGTCTATTTTACTATTAGAGGACTTGATGAACCCGCCAAAATGACGCGGGTTGAAGATTAACTGCCCCCGCGTCCGGGAAAATAAGATTTCGTGAATTGCAGATCGATACCGTTTTTAGATAGACGAGCATGAGATGCATGTCTCGCTTCTGGTGCCCACAAACCGGAAGGCTCCATAACATGTAACGCGCAGCTGTCGCTGTTGTTTCGCTGAAGAAAATGAAATACTTATGAATATGCAAATTCTAATTAATCTAGAGAAGAATCGAACCTTCCAAGAAAGTGACCGCCTGGCCTGCTATTTGGACCCGATCCCCATGATTCTCGCAAAAGAGCTCGCCACCCCTTCGGGACAGTTGGAGGGAGTGTAGCCTCTTTTTGTCGAGTCGTTGCGACCAATAGGGAACCAGAGTGCAATGGGCGGAACCGGTCACGGGATCTTCCGGAACTCCAGCCTGCGGTGCGAAAAATCGGCACACAAAATCCGATTTCGTTCCTGGAGCAGTGACGATAACTCCCAGGCAATCCTTAACTTGCAGCAATCGATTGAAGTCGGGTCGCATCGTCTTTATGCGCTCCTCCGACTCATACACAGCCAGATAATCCCTGGCCAAAAAAACCTGTTGCGGAGATTCTCCAAGTCCTTCCAGCAGCTCCTCGGGCGCAGCACAGGCGGTCCCCGGTCGCGCTGGAAAGTTCATGGCCAAAAGGCTCCCCTGGCGTTGTACCGACAAAAGTCCACTCTTCGTTTGAAAGCGGACCGAATCGGCAGATGGTTCTATATAGCTGAAAACGACGTGAGCTGCAGCCAGTGTTGCGTGGCCGCAAAGATCTACCTCCACGGCGGGCGTGAACCATCTCAGATCGTAATATTCTTCTGCTTTCACAAAAAAAGCGGTTTCGGAGAGATTATTCTCCGTTGCTATGGATTGCATAGTCCGGTCATCGAGCCAACAATCCAACGGGCAAACAGCGGCCGGATTGCCTGCGAACAAAGTAGAAGTAAAGGCGTCAACCTGATAGATCGGAATCCTCATTCATCATCTCCTTTGAATTTGGTGGAGTTATTCTTGAGCCTCATTCAAAATAGACAAGTGCAAAGCAATTATGGTACAGATTGTCATGTTTTTCCAGTTGGATCAGACAATTGCCCGACAGCTTATTAGTAGAATTTGGAAGGGCCGTAGATGATTGAGAAAATCAAAGAGATGATACGCGAAAACAGCATGTGTGTTCTGGCAACCTGTTATGACAATAAACCGCATTGCTCTCTCATGGCATATTGGGCTGACCGGCAAGCGGAATGCATCTACATGGTGACTCGAAAAGATACAAACAAGTATAAGAATTTGCTTAAAAACCCCCGAGTGAGCCTGCTGATTGATACAAGGGCCGGGAAAGGGCCGGAGGAGAGAGCTGCAGTTCAGGCACTCACCATCGCCGGCACTTGTGCTCCTGTGCGGGAACAGAGAGAAAAAGGTTCCGTCGGTCGCCAACTCGTCAATCAACATCCGCATCTTAAAGAACTCGCCGAACATCCCGATGCAGATATAATCTGCGTACAGCTTGATTCGTTCCTGTTGCTGGATGGCCCCATGAAAGCCTATTACGCAGCGGCGAAAGGTCCTGCCGGTTTGTAAACGGATGTCGAATACCAGTTTCCAGGTGCCGGCCAAGAGGGTACCGCTGCAGGACATGGCTATTTTTGTCGGCTTATCCGGCCACCATCCGGCATCCGGCATCTTCTCGAATCCGGAAATCATTAGCGCCGAGCTCTACTATAATGCTGCAACTAACTATAATCAATCATGATTCCGCCCTCAACACAGCATGAAAAGACTACTCGTCACAGGTGCCAGTGGCTTTCTCGGATGGAACATCTGCCGGATTCTGAAGACGGATTGGGAGGTGGTCGGGGTCTATTTTACTCACCCAATAGCCATTCCCGGAGCGGTCACTTTGCAAACAGATTTAGCCGATTACCGGCACCTTAAGAAATTGTTCGAGCAGGTTCGGCCGGACGCCGTGATTCATTGTGCAGCGATTTCCAACCCCAATTTCTGCCAATTGAACCGGCAACAATCGCACCAGGTGAATGTGGAGGCTTCCGTCAATATTGCCGGTCTCTGTTCGGATCGCTCCATCGCCTGCCTTTTTACCTCGTCGGATCTGGTATTTGACGGACTGCATGCGCCGTATCGCGAACGAGATCCCGTTTGCCCCGTGAACGTTTACGGCGAGCACAAAGTACTCGCTGAGCAAGGGATGATCAAGCGTTACCCCCAAGTGATTGTCTGCCGGATGCCGCTCATGTTCGGGGACGCAGGCCCGGCGGCAAGTAGTTTTGTTCAGCCAATGATCAGAGCAATGCAGGAAGGGCGTGAGCTCAGGTTGTTCGTTGATGAATTCAGGACTCCGATCAGCGCAAAAATTGCCGTCCAGGGAATCATGATCGCTATCGAGAGGGCTGAGGGAATCATCCACTTAGGCGGTATCGAGCGGGTATCACGTTATGATTTCGGCCGACTGCTGGCTGAGGTCGCTCATTTCTATGATGCCAGGCTCAAACCTTGTAGACAACAGGACATCGAGATGGCGGCCCCAAGATCTGCCGACGTTTCCCTTGAAAATGCCAAAGCGGTTGCGCTGGGATTCAAACCGCTGCCGCTCAAAGAGGATTTAGAGGCATGGTTCAGTGTGCATCAAGAGTGCCTGGAGACCTGGGCCTCCTGCCGAATGGAAAACCAACTTTGGGACA